>OLLK01000153.1_pt1 | contig 65528 bp, 52 predicted proteins | sample 1604531 | NCBI WGS metagenome assembly OLLK01 (sample SAMEA104055722, study PRJEB20765) | soil metagenome | isolation source: soil | reverse complement strand
ATAAGCGGGAGCCTTTATTATGATGCTGTTAGCGTGCGGACTGCCCCGGCAGCTAAGTTAAAACCTAATAAATTATAGTGCATCTACCCTTTCTGTCTCCTCGGAGTCTCTCGCAGAGGACTCTGAGGCGTATGTTCGAATGAAACGGAATATAGGGCGAAGCGGGTTTCGAGAATTAGGGTTTATTCTGGCACGGAGCGCAGGATCCTCTGCGAGAGATGGAGACTAACTACACCGTTATTTATTTCAACACCTCCAATTGCATTCTTTCGAAGAATTTTATACTTTGGAACGAATTTTAATGGAATTGATGCAGTATGAAAAGAGTTTTACTTTGCCTGGCCTTATTGATCCCCCTGTTCGTCATCGCGCAGAATAACGACCCTTATTTTGACAAGGGCGTTGAATTGTACAATAACAAGGATTTTGCCGGCGCCGACGATTACTTTAGCAAAGAGATAGCGCTAAACCCAAACAATATTGAAGCTTATAATTACCGGGGCATTATAAAAGCGGAACAGGGAGATTATAAAGGGGCTATAGAGATTTTTAACAAGGTGATCACGCTGAACCCGAATATCGATGTTGCTTATGCTTACCGCGCCATTGCCAGGACTAATGTGAAGGATTATAAAGGCGCTATTGAAGATTGCGACCACGCCATAGCCCTTAATCCCAAAAACCTGGATGCTTATATGAACCGTGGCAACGCAAAAAATGCCATGGGCGACGGCCGCGGGGCCATTGCCGACTTTACCAAACTAATGGAACTGGCGCCCGGCAATGCCGCGGTATACGTTAACCTGGGTAACGCAAAAAATCAAATAGAAGACTTTAAAGGCGGCCTTGAGGCGCTGAACAGGGCGATTGCCCTAAACCCGCAAATGCCCGAAGCCTACCTTGACCGCGGTGTATCCAAAAGCAACCTGAATGACAGCTATGGCGCAATTGATGATTATAGCAAGGCCATTACGCTGGAGCCAAAGATGGGTACGGCCTATATAGGCCGCGCGCTGGAAAAGATAAAACTGAATAATGATAACGATGGCATGACCGACTTGAACAAAGCCATTGAACTGGAGCCTAAAAACCCGGCAGCGTACGAAAAACGAGGCGCGTTAAACGTAAAGATCGGCAACTTTGGCGCTGCGGGGAACGACCTGTCGCAGGCGATCGTTTTATCGCCCGATGATCCGGAGGCGTATTTTAACCGGGCCGAAGCAAGGCTGAAACTAAACGACGGACCTGGGGCAATGGAAGATTTAAACAAGGCTATAGCGCTGAATGCTGATTTTACAATGGCTTACCACGACCGCGGCTGGCTAAAAATGCAAATGGGCGACAACAGCGGCGCCATTGACGACCTGACGCGCACCATTGTGTTAGCTCCCCGGCTCGAATCCGCATTTTATAACCGTGCGGTGGCGAGGGTGGCTTTGCGCCAATACAACGAAGCCGTAGTTGACCTTGACCGGGCGATAAGTATCAACAGTGATTATGGCGACGCCCGCTATTACCGGGCCGTTATAAAAATGGAAACCGGCAATTTTGAAGCCGCCATGCCCGACCTTAACAAAGCCATAACCGGCGGGGTGAACCTGCCGATTGCCTACCACATGCGCGGTTTTGCAAATGCGGCGCTAAAGCACAATACAGAGGCCATTGCCGACCTGAGTAAAGCCATTGAATTAAATCCCTCAAATGCCGGTGCTTATTATATAAGGGGCCGTGTTTATTTTTTAATGAATAACCAGGTAGCCGCAAAAGCCGACTGGACAAAATCCGCTTCCCTCGGCGACAGGGACGCTGCCTTTTCGCTAAGCCATCCGCCGGCGAAACATAAACCAGGTTCAACCACGTCTGTAAATAGCAATGGGGGCTGGGCGATTTGGAAGAAATGATTTCTGTACCTTTTTTAAACCAGACTTTTTAATAGCCCGAACGCCAACATCGTGTTCGCTCTCCTCTCATAGCGAAGTTGGATTTGAGGGTTTAAATGTACTTTTGGGAAATCAAGTCCTGTAAATGCGCACCAGCCAGCTAACCATTACCCGTTTCATCGCAGCCGTCTCCATCGTTGTTTTTCATTTTGGTAAAGGTATCTATCCGTTCAATAGCGGTTTGGCGGCAATGCTTTTTAATAATGCCAATGTTGCGGTGAGCTACTTTTTTAACCTGTCGGGTTTTGTGATGATCATCGCTTACGGCAGCGCTAAAAAAGAAGTTAACACCAAAGATTATTACATCAACCGGCTGGCTAAAATATATCCGGTATATCTTTTGGCTTTGCTGGTGATGCTTTTTTATGCGGGCAAACTGGCCTGGGCCAAACTCATAGGCGAGGTATTGCTGATTCACGCCGCAGTGCCGTCGTTCCTGCCGTCGTATAATTTACCCGATTGGTCGCTGTCGGTCGAGATGTTTTTTTACCTGGTTTTTCCTTTTCTGTTCAATAAGTTCTATCTAAAAAACAGACTGAAAGTATCAGCCATGGCGATAGTTGGCTTTTGGCTCATCTCCCAGATAGCCAGTTACCTGTTATCGGTAAACATGGGCAGCATCCCGCCGGATTATGTTAGTTCCGTATTTTATAACCCCCTGGTGCATTTCAACGAGTTTTTTGTCGGCAATCTGATCGGGCTGATGTACCTGAATCTGCAAACCAATAAACGCGTTACCGGCAATTATCCGTTTATTTTCTTTTTGATTTTAATGGCCGCCATTTGCCTGGTCGTACCGCATTTTAAGGCATTCGGGTTAAAGCTGCCGGTAAATTTTCACAATGGCTTTCTTTCTATCGTATTTGCACCTTTTATCCTGCTGCTGGCGCTAAATGCCGGGCGCATTAGCAGGCTATTGTCCGCCCCTTTTTTGGTTTACCTGGGCGAGATCAGTTATTGTATTTATATCCTGCAGTTTGCGGTGTTTCAAAGTTGGTGGGCAATATTTGGTAAGGGGGGCGGCACTTTATACCGTTTTTATCTTCCCCTACTTTTATTACTGCTGATTTCGGCGCTGGCTTATCATTTGGTGGAGCTGCCAGGCAAGCGGTTCATCAGGGCCAGGTTAAAAAGCTGAGCGGGTAACACGCTGCTTTTTCTTCCTTTCATTTTTAAAATACTCGCGGGCGCGTTTAAGACCGGTGGCAATGGCGATGCCTTCATCCGTGCCTTCTTCAAGCATGGCGTTGGCAATTTCAACTGCCTTATCACGCAGTTTCACCGGTTGGTTTTTATATGATGGCGGGTAATCGCCGTAATGCCAGGGCATATGGTGTTGTTTTTTAGCATAAAACAGAAATTGATGAATTTAGTTTTTTATCGCTTAACTGCCGTTGGTTCATAGTTCATAGCAGCGCAATTGGTGGTAAAGTCTAAAGCCTCTTTAACCCTAAATCCGGCCATGAACTATGAACTATTAACAATGAACTATTCTCCAAATCAGGCTATGGACCGTGAACCATCAACCATGAACTAATATTATGCAAGCATAGCAATACCCGGTTTTATTTTGACTAATTTTGCCCAGCTAATTACGCCCGCATGGAAACCATTGCTCCCTATAAAGCCAAACATAAAATCCGTTTTGTAACCGCCGCTTCGCTGTTCGACGGGCATGATGCTACCATTAACATCATGCGGCGGATTTTACAGTCGTCGGGGGCTGAGGTGATCCACCTGGGGCACAATCGCTCGGTGGATGAGGTGGTTAACTGTGCTATACAGGAAGACGTGCAGGGCATAGCCCTTACCAGCTACCAGGGCGGCCACCTGGAATATTTTAAATATATGTACGACCTGCTGAAAGAGCGCGGCGCAGGGCACATCAAGATATTTGGCGGCGGCGGCGGTGTTTTTTTGCCGAAGGAGATAGAAGAACTGCAGGCTTATGGCATTACCAGGATATACTCGCCGGATGATGGCCGAAGAATGGGCTTGCAGGGGATGATCAATGATATGCTGATCCAATGCGATTTCCAGGACAAAATAAAGCTGAATGGCGAATTAAAACACCTGCCCGAAAAGGACATTAAATCCATTGCGACAGCTATTAGTGTGGTTGAAAATTATCCAAAAGAAGCAGATAAATTTTTAGCCGGCGTCCACAAGATCATTAAAGACAGTCATATCCCGGTTTTGGGTATTACTGGAACCGGTGGTTCCGGAAAATCATCGCTGGTGGACGAAATTGTACGCCGCTTTTTGATGGAGACCGATAAAACAATGGCCATCATCTCGGTCGACCCCTCCAAACGTAAAACCGGCGGCGCCCTGCTTGGCGACAGGATCAGGATGAATGCGATCAACAGCCCCAGGGTGTATATGCGGTCGCTGGCCACGCGGCAGGCCAACCTGGCGCTATCCAAACATGTACAGGAGAGTATTGATATTTGTAAGGCAGCGGGTTATGATTTTATTATCGTTGAGACGTCCGGTATAGGGCAGTCGGACACGATGATCACCGATTATTGCGATCTCTCACTATATGTAATGACGCCCGAATTTGGCGCAGCCACACAGTTGGAGAAGATAGACATGTTGGACTTTGCCGATATGGTAGCGCTCAACAAGTTCGACAAACGAGGCGCGCTGGATGCTATCCGCGATGTGCGCAAGCAATATAAGCGTAACCACCAGCTGTTTAGCGCTAAAGACGAAGATATCCCCGTTTACGGGACCATGGCCTCCCAGTTTAACGACCCGGGGATGAATACCCTGTTTGCCGCTTTGATGGCCGCTATTAAGGTGAAAACCGGGGTGGATTTTTTGTCCGCCGTCGCTAAAGCTAAGGCGGACGAGGGAGGTGGAGAATCGGAGAAGATATATATCATTCCGCCGGACAGGGTGCGTTATTTGGCGGAAATTGTAGAGAGCAGTGTGGCGTACAGCCAATGGGTGAACGAGCAGTGTAAAATTGCACAGCAGTTGTTTCAAATACATGGGGTAATTGACCTGCTATCAAATGTAGAGACGCAATATTTTGCGTCTCCGAACCAGCATGAACCGGCGCAAAGTGTTGCCTCTCTGCAGGATATTCAAAAGCATTTGGAGGACCACCTTCACCCCGAATGTAAGCGCCTGCTCAGCCAATGGCCCGAGACCATTAAACAATACACCGCTGAAAACTTCATTTATAAAGTGCGGGAAAAAGAGATCAAACTGCCATTGTATTATACTTCGCTGTCGCAATTGCAGATCCCCAAAATAGCATTGCCCAAATATGAGGCCTGGGGAGATATTTTGCGATGGCTGTTGACAGAAAATCTGCCGGGGGAATTCCCCTATGCAGCAGGCGTATTCCCACTAAAACGCGAAGGCGAGGACCCAACCCGGATGTTCGCCGGCGAAGGTGGTCCGGAGCGTACCAACAAACGTTTTCACTACGTTTCGCTGGGACAGCCAGCGCACCGTTTATCGACGGCGTTTGATTCGGTAACCCTGTATGGCGAGGACCCGCATATCCGGCCTGATATTTATGGCAAGATTGGCAATTCGGGCGTAAGCATTGCAACGCTGGATGACGCCAAAAAACTATATTCGGGATTTGACCTTTGCGAGGCGGCTACGTCGGTATCCATGACCATCAATGGTCCTGCGCCGATGCTGCTTGGCTTTTTTATGAATGCGGCGATCGATCAGCAGTGCGAAAAATATATCAATGAGCATGGGTTGGAGCACTTGGTAGAGGCGAAGTTTAAGGAAGTTTATGATGATAAGGGACTTGAAAGGCCCGCGTATCGCCTCACCCAAACCCTCTCCAAAGGAGAGGGCTTAAAAAACCTCACCCCGGCCCTCTCCAAAGGAGAGGGAGTAAAGCACAACGAGGTGGTTGTTAAGAGATTTGGTTATGAGACAGGTGACCTTAAGATTTGGGAGACCTTAAAAACAAATTCAAGAGAAAACAGGAAAAATGCCACCGAAGCCGAAGATACTTTGTGGCGGTTATTGAGAAATAAACATACCGGCTATAAGATACGGCGGCAGCACGCTATTGATGGTTATATTGCTGACTTCGTATGCTTATCAAAGGGCTTAGTCATTGAAGTGGACGGCGGTTATCATCAAACAACAACAGAAGAAGATGAGGTTAGGACGATGGTCCTGAATAATGAGGGTTTTGATGTTGTCCGTTTTACAAACGATGAGGTAATTAATGACGCTCAAAGGGTAGTGCAGGTCATAAGTGATATTTTAACTAAACAGCCGGATAGAAAAATTCGTGTTGAGGAAGAAGATTTAAGTGATGCTAAACCCGGAATGCCTCACCCTGCCCTCTCCAAAGGAGAGGGTTCTGAAGAAGGTGATTTGAATGAAACGGATCAAAAAGCCCTCTCCTTTGGAGAGGGTTTGGGTGAGGCGACCCAAGGCCCGCGGGGAACCCTCCCCCCCGGCAACAACGGCCTCGGCCTGGCGCTCCTCGGCCTTACCGGCGACCAGGTTTTACCGGATGATGTCTACAAAAAAATAAAAGCCAAAGCCATATCAACGGTTCGCGGTACGGTGCAGGCGGATATTTTGAAAGAGGACCAGGCCCAAAACACCTGCATTTTTTCAACAGAGTTTGCCCTGCGGATGATGGGCGACATCCAGCAATATTTTATCGATAAAAAAATCAGGAATTTTTATTCAGTTTCTATATCCGGGTATCATATTGCCGAGGCAGGGGCTAACCCCATTACCCAGCTTGCGTTTACCTTATCAAACGGCTTTACTTTCGTGGAGTATTACCTCAGCCGTGGGATGCACATCGATGATTTTGCGCCAAACCTTTCCTTCTTTTTCTCCAACGGCATCGACCCGGAATATGCGGTGATCGGCCGTGTGGCCAGGCGCATCTGGGCTAAAGCCATCAAAAACAAATATAAAGGGAACGACCGCTCCCAAAAGCTGAAATACCATATCCAAACCAGCGGCCGTTCGCTGCATGCGCAGGAGATCGATTTTAACGATATCCGCACCACCCTGCAGGCGCTGTATGCCATTTATGATAATTGCAACTCGCTGCATACCAATGCGTATGATGAAGCGATAACCACGCCTACCGAAGAATCGGTCCGCAGGGCAATGGCTATCCAGTTGATCATCAACCGCGAACTCGGCCTCGCCAAAAATGAAAACCCCATACAGGGAGCCTTCATCATTGAAGAACTGACCGACCTGGTTGAACAAGCCGTATTGGCCGAATTCAAAGCCATTAATGACCGCGGCGGCGTGCTCGGCGCGATGGAAACCATGTACCAGCGCAGCAAAATACAGGAAGAATCGCTGTACTACGAAACGCTGAAGCACACCGGCGAATACCCCATTGTCGGCGTAAATACTTTCCTTAATAAAAAAGGTTCGCCGACTATTGTTCCAACTGAAGTGATCCGCGCTACCGAGGAAGAAAAGCAATTCCAGATCGAAGCGCTGCATAAATTCCAGCACCGCAACAAAGAAATTGTACCTGAGCTGCTAAAAAACTTACAGCATACAGCAGTAACAGGCGGCAATATTTTCAAAAGCCTGATGGAGGCCTGTAAATATTGTTCGCTGGGGCAAATATCGCATGCGTTATATGAGGTTGGGGGACAGTATAGAAGGAATATGTAGGTGGTTAGTGATTAGAGGTTGGAGATTAGAGATTAGAAAAAGCATTATCTTTCGGCATATTATTATTGCCAATGTCATCGGATGACACAAGTGATCATTTGAATCTATTTAAATCGCTTTTTAAAGGCAGGGAAGATGTTTTTGCATTAAGATGGGAAAAAGCGGGCAAGACAACTTACATGCCTGTGTTCAAATTCGACCCTTATCGATACAAACAACATCAAATAAAAGGCGGTACTTTCCAAAACTTCACGGATAAAACTTACCAACCACTAACTGATAATCATCTGATCAATCACTTTAACGGCAATCAAATGGTTGGGGTTTATCCCCTTCTTCAAGATAATACAACATGGTTTATTGCAGCTGATTTTGATGAAGCAGAATGGGAAGATGAATGCCGGAAATTTATAAAAGTTTGTGAAGAATATGATCTGCCGGCCTATCTGGAGCGATCGCGTTCGGGAAAAGGCGGCCATGTCTGGATATTTTTTGAAGATACTTATGAAGCATTTAGAAGTCGTAAAATCATACTAACGCTATTGCAGACTTCAGGCATTGTCTCCGTTTTTGACAAAAACTCAAGCTTCGACAGACTTTTCCCTAATCAAGATTATTTATCGAAAAAAGGCCTCGGGAATTTAATCGCCTTACCTTTAAATAAGGTCAACTTCAATAATACCAATAGTTGTTTTGTCGACCCGGTTACAATGGCACCGTATGACGATCAATGGATGTTTTTAAAGACAATTGATAAAGTCCCCCAAAGCCATCTTAATCATATTTATAAGGAACTAAGTCAGCAAGACGAACCATCAGCGGGTCTCTTTCAAAAAGAGTCGATCGAAACGGGGAAATTGCCTGTTAGATTAAGTAACGTAGTACAAATTAGCCGGCAACACCTGCCACCTGTTTTGGTCGCTTTTTTAAAAGATGAGCTAAACTTTGCCAATACCGAATACCAGGTAAAAAAGAGCATTAATAAAAACACCTTTGGTATAAAACGCTATTTCAAACTGCTTAATGAAACTGCAGATGTTATCAATATTCCCCGGGGATTTATAGGAAGGCTATTGCGGTTTTGTAAGGAAAATAATATTGAATACATTCTTGAGGACGAAAGAAAAAAACTTAATCCGGTCATTTTTAAAGGATCTATTCAATTAAGAGAGAATCAACGACCTGCAAAAGAGGCGGCTACAAAAAAAGACTTCGGAATCATTGTCGCTCCGCCAGGATCAGGTAAAACGATCATCAGTCTTTCGATCATACATGAAAAACAACAGCCGGCTCTTATTCTGGTCCACCGGAAACAATTAGCTGATCAATGGATCGAACGCATACAGTCTTTTTTGGGAATTCCCAAAAAAGAAATTGGTTGGATTGGTCAAGGGAAAACCAAATTGGAAAACAAGTAACCGTGGCCATGGTACAAAGTATGGAAAAATCGCTTGATTCGGAAGAATTAACAGGTATCAGAAATGCCTTCGGCATTATAATAATTGATGAATGTCATCATATTCCAGCGGAAACCTATCAGCGCGTTATTTCAAAACTGAACAGTTACTACATGTATGGATTAACGGCTACCCCGTTCAGAAAATATAGTGATGGCAAGCTTATATTTATCTATTTGGGTGAGATTATTCATGAAATCAAGGAGGTATCTCATCAAGGTCCTAAGGGTGCCCAAATTATCATCAGAGACACTGATCTTTTTGTTCCATTTAATACCAAAACAGATAAATTCGAAACTCTTTTTAAGATACTTATACACGATTCATCGAGAAATCAACTCATACTTAATGATATCGTTTCACAGCTAAATGCAGGAAAGAAACTTGTTGTAATAACGGAACGAAAAGATCACATAGACTCTTTGCAGCAGTATCTTAAGCAGAATTATGACACAATTACATTAAGCGGTGAAGACTCCGATACAAATAAAAAGTTAAAGTGGGCTGCCATAAACAAAGGTGATTTTCAGGCAATCATCACAACCGGTCAATATTTTGGTGAAGGTACTGACATTCAGAATATTGAATGCCTGTTTTTAGTGTATCCGTTTGCCTTCGAGGGAAAACTCATTCAATATATCGGACGAGTTCAGCGGTCGGAAATATCACCGACTATTTATGACTACCGTGATCACAAAATAGGATACCTGGAGCGACTTTTTCAAAAGAGAAACCTTTACTACAAAAAAATTGATAAAACTGAACCTGACGTAAATGACGAAAGCGAAGCGGTATCTGGCCAAATCAACAGGAAAATTGAAATATTTGTGGAGCAACTTGAGTTCAGATACGGCTCCGTAGCATTTAGTTATCCAATTTCTGGATATAACGACAAGGTAGTTGAGTTTGAAACAGCGAATCTGAATATCAGGCCGGAGTTTACAGTTCTTAAACCATACTTCATTAGATTTCTTAAAAAAGACACCGTCAGCATAGATATTCGTCTAACATTTCAAAACAATAGAATCATATTTCAATTAGCGACTTCTGCCGATCTCGATAAAATAAACAGTGAAGTTATTGAGAGTTTAAAGTTTAGATTTTTAAATAAACAAATTATAAAGGGTACACTGATTGGCGAAGAAAATATGCTTGATGCGCAGCAAATGCAAGGGGGCAACGCACAAATGCTATACCCTACTGAAGAAGATATATTGGAGAATGTTCTGGCGGGCAAGCAATATAAACACCACAAAAATCTTCGCTATTTGTCTCAAAGGCATGACAGGTCGGTACTCAAAATTCGTTTTGTATTAGAACCTTTTTCATTTGTGTTTTTGCTGTCGGGATTCAATCAATACCATCTTATTTGGGAGACTTTGGATACAGAAGAAGCGACTTATATATGGCACATCGAAAAAATATTCGACGAGTTTGAAATGAGGATACGTGAGATCGATAAATTACTTGGCTTTATCAGAAATAAGGGGCGACAAGCGTATCTTGAATGCGATCCTTTAAATTTTAGCCGCATCGTTCATGATTATTCGATCGGGGAAAAAGGATTTATTATTTGGAAAGATATGCTGGAAGAACAGCTGTTTTGAGTGATTGAAGTGTTTAGACCCAATAGAATTCATTTTCCTACTTATGATGCATCGCCACCACAGTCGCCACTGCATCCACCATAAAATGCACCACCATCAGCACCTTGATATTGCGAAATCTTTGGTAATGATAGCCAAATATCAGCCCCAGTAAAAACGTAAAAATGATTTCGCCGGTATAGTGGTAGCTGAGGTGAATGGCGCAAAAAAGGCCAGCGGAAATCAGCACCTGGTGGTGCGGGTTTTTAAAAAATAACGCCAGCCGGCTCATTACATAGCCCCTGAAAAACAACTCTTCGGTAATGCCGGCTGTAAGCGCGGTAAACATCCCAAAAGCCGGAAATTGCTTCATCAGCACCTGCATTTTCTGCATCGAAGGGCTTTTTTCGTGCAGGCCTGCTAAATAGGGGATATATGAAATAATTTGGGAAGCAAAGCATAGCAGGTATAACACAATGATCCATTGCAGGTAGAATAAAAAGCCGTATTCTTCTTCGCCCCAAAGTATAAATTTCTGCATCTCGCCATAGCGCGCGTACAAAACCATCAGGCCAAGTGTTGCCCAAATGATAAACCTGGATACCACAAAAAGGTACGTAAAACTTTGCCCTTTTTCAAAAAACACCAGGGATAAAAAGGGCACGATCAGGAATGGCAGCACCAAGCCCAGGATCACCAGGGCATAATAACGCCTGGTTGCCAGGTCATTTTCGTCCATAGCGTAGTTCAGGCTGTTTATTAAGGTATGGACTCAAGCTGCTGATCGTTTTATTTGTAAATAAAACGATTAAAGTAATCAAATCAAATAATTAATTTGCCGCTAAATAACCGTCCGCAAGTTTATGCCGGCAGAGATACAAGAAGATAAAACATTCACCAAAATAAAGGCTGGAGATATCGGAGGCTTGCAAACCTTTGAAAATTGCACTTTTTTAGCCTGCGATTTTTCCGCCGCAAACTTGGGCGGCAAGCTTTTTGCCGAGTGCCGTTTTGAGGATTGCAATCTTTCCCTGGCCAACGTTAATGATACCGGGCTTCAAAATATCCGGTTTAAACACTGCAAACTCAGCGGCGTAAATTTCACCAAGAGCAGGGATTTTTTGTTCGAGATGCATTTCGAGAACTGCATACTGGACAATGCCGTTTTTTTTAAAAAGAAAAATAAAAAAGCAATTTTTAAGGATTGCTCGATGATTGAGACCGACTTTACGGAAGCCGACCTTACCGATGTTAAGTTTGAAAACTGCAACCTGCACCGCGCCTTTTTCGAGCGGACTATCCTGAAAAATGCCGATCTCAGCACTTCCTATAATTTCATTATCGACCCGGACAACAACGACGTCAAAAAAGCAAAGTTTTCCGCACAGGGGTTGCCAGGCTTACTGGCTAAGTATGATATCCGGATTATTTGAATAAAAATTTCACAAATCCGGCCTAACTTCGTAACTCTGTTTGCTTTCTGCATAAACCAATTACGCGTTACCATGGACAAGATCACTGAACTGGCCAAAATGATCGATCACTCGCTGTTACATCCCACCATGACCGATGAGGACTTGGAACAGGGCTGCAAACTGGCTAAAGCTTATAACGTGGCAACTGTTTGCATAAAGCCTTATGCCATCAAAGAGGGGCTGACATGGCTGGAAGGATCGGGCGTGAAAGTTTGCGCGGTGATCGGTTTCCCGCATGGCAATAGCGCGCCGGCCGTAAAGGTTTATGAAACGATGCATGCCTGCGGCGATGGTGCAGCAGAGATTGATATGGTGGTAAACATTGGTAAAGTACTTGGCGAGGATTGGGCTTATGTGGAAAACGAGATCGCAGGCATTGTCGCCGTCACCAAAAAACATAACGTCGCCCTTAAGGTAATATTTGAAAATGATTTTTTGCCGGACGATAAGTACAAAATAAAACTTTGCGAAATATGCAGCAAGCTGGGTGTGGAGTTTGTAAAAACTTCAACCGGGTACGGTTTTGTTAAAGGCGAGGACGGCAAGTACAGCTATGAGGGTGCTACGGAAAAGGATTTGATCCTGATGCGTGAACACTCAGCCCCGGAAGTGCAAATAAAAGCTGCCGGCGGCGTGCGTACATTGGATGATCTGTTAAAAGTAAAGGCTTTGGGTGTAACCCGCGTTGGGGCTACGGCTACCGCGGCTATTTTAGAGGAGGCTAAGAAAAGGTTTGGGGTAAGAGACGAAACTTCTGAGTTTGTAAATACTGATACTAAAGGTTATTAACTTAAAGTCATGCCGAATTTATTCCGGCACCCCACGCGCTGAGTAAACGAGCGACATGTAAACAAGCGCTTGGTTACCTACATGCTGGGCGACCTATCGCCTGACTACCTGTATGATGAGGTGCTGAAACAAGTTCAGCATGACTTGGGGTTTATATTTTAGAAAAAATCAACCAAATTATGAAATCTGTTATCACCCTTTGTTTATTGGTAATATTGTTTCCCTCTTTTTCCCAAAGCCAAACCTGGCCCGTGTTAAAGCATTACGAAAAACAGCAAACCTACCGCATCGCCATGCCTATCGGGGGTATTGGTACCGGCGATATATCCCTCGGCGGTAACGGGCAATGGATGGATGTAGAAATGATGAACAAGCCGGGCATCGGTTTTTATGGTTCGGTTACCCCGCAGCAAGCGCCTTGTTTTATGATATTTGTGCAGGACCAGGGCGGAAAAAAGTATGCCAAGGCGCTGATGGGGCCTGTTCCGCCCGATCAATACGCTGGGTCGCAAGGGAGCCTGGCGCCAAACCATGGGATGCCGCGCTTTAAGTCGGCTACGTTTGATGCGGCATATCCTTTCGCAACTGTTAACCTGGAAGATGACGATATGCCGGTATCAGTAAAAACCAAAGCATTTAACCCTTTTATACCCTGCAACGCCGATGCCAGCGGGATACCGGTTGCAGTGATCAGGTATGTAGTGACCAATAAAACCGATCAGCCTATGGAAGTAGCCGTTGCTGGTTCCATGGATAATTTTATCGGGATGGACGGCTATAAACTTGATTTTGACGGTTTCGACAGGGCTTTGGTTCCCGTCGGGGCAAAAAATAATCGAAACACCTATCGTTCGTTCGATCATTTGGCCGGTATCTATATGACGTCGGACAGTGTAAATCACGATGCATCCACCTGGGGAACCATCGCGCTCACCACATCCGAAATAAACAAAGGCTACCAAATATCTTATCGCACCCAGTTCAACCCTAAAGGTTGGAATTCGAATATGACAGACATGTGGGACGATTTTTCGGACGATGGGCAGTTTGAAAATAAAACCTTCGATCATAAAGTAGATGACCCGCGGTCGGCATTATCGGTCAAGCTAAAGCTCGGGCCTTATGAAACCAAGGAAGTGCAGTTTTTGCTGACCTGGGATTTCCCGAACCGGAAAGACTGGGACGACAAGCAAACCATCGGTAACTATTATTCAACCAAATACACCGATGCCTGGGATGTTGCAGAAAAAACGCTGCCGCAGTTGCCTGCACTGGAGGCCAAAACGCTGGAGTTTGTAAACGCGTTTGTAAACAGCACCTACCCGGATGTGGTGAAGGAAGCGGCATTGTTTAATGCCAGTACACTGCGCTCGCAAACCACGTTTCGCGATAAGGAGGGGCGATTTTTTGGGTGGGAAGGCGTTTTTAATACCACGGGCTCGTGCTATGGCAATTGTGCCCACGTTTGGAATTATGAATATGCCTCGCCCTTTTTGTTTGGCAGCCTGGCCAAATCCATGCGCGAAACGGAGTACAATTACGGCGAATGGAACAGCGGCCTGGTGAGTTTCCGGGTTTCATTGCCGTTAAAAAAAGAAGGCAACTGGAAAGTTGCCGCGGCAGACGGGCAAATGGGCGGCATTATGAAATTTTACCGGGAGTGGCAGCTTAGCGGCGATGATGCGTTTTTAAAAGCGAACTGGCCGGCCGTAAAAAAGGCGCTTTCGTTTGCCTGGATACCCGGTGGCTGGGATGCCGATAAAGATGGTGTGATGGAAGGCTGCCAGCACAATACCATGGATATTGAATACTACGGTCCGAACCCGGAAATAGAATTTTGGTATCTGGGCGCACTGAAAGCTGGTGCTGCTATGGCCCACTATGTAAAAGACACCGAATTTGAAACCACTTGCCGAAGCCTGTTTAACAGCGGCAGCCGCTGGACGGATGAACATTTGTTTAATGGCGAATATTATATCCAGAAAATAACTCCTGTAAAAAACATCGCGCCGGGCCTGTCGGCCGGCATGGGTTCAAAAAGTACCGAAAATCCCGATTTCCAGATCGGCGAGGGTTGCCTGGTTGATCAGCTGGTAGGCCAAAATATGGCATTTGTTTGCGGGCTGGGGTACCTGGCAAAACCAGAGAATATTCAATCGGCACTAAAAAGTATCGTGAAATACAACTCCGTAAATTCGTTCAGCAATAGTTTTAACAACATGCGCTCCTATGCCATGGATAATGAAGCTGGTTTAATGCTGACCGTCTATCCTGACCCATCAAAGAGGCCAACAATCCCGCTATCCTACCACGCTGAAACATGGACAGGATTAGAATACACGGCCGCTACCGGCTTGTTTTATGAAGGCATGGATAGCCAGGGTGTCGAAGTGACCAAAAACGTACGCGACCGGTATGATGGCTATAAACGCAATCCATTTAACGAAGAAGAATGCGGCAATCATTATGCCCGCGCCATGGCCAGTTGGTCGGCTATTTTAGCGCTGAGCGGTTTTCATTATTCCGCAGTTGATGGCAGTTTTAATATAACCTCAAAGCCCGGGAATTATTTTTGGTCGAATGGATATGCGTGGGGAACTGTGCAGGTGCAGGGCGGTTCAGCAACGTTAAAAGTGGATTACGGCAGTTTGAAACTATCGGAATTTAAGTTGGATGTGGCGAAAGATATCAAACTGCCGAGCCCTGTCACCTTAAAAGAAGGAGAGGAAAGAGTGTTTTAAATTGGCAACCGAAAGACTTGCGAAGTTTCAAAACGGTGAAGCCCTCAACGAGGCCTTTGAAATAAAACAACACCGAGTTAAACTTCGCAAGTCTCGGTGTTATACCAGATTCATGCGATCAAAAAATCTTTTTATAATATTTTGCGTAATTTATAGCATACCGTCGTCGCAGGGTCTCTCGCAGAGGACCCTGCACGGGGAAATGCTCATCGTAACGCAGGGTCCTCTGCGAGAGACCCTACTGAGACGCGGGGAAGATTTTGAACCAATTCCACCGGCCGCCCAAAAACTTATTGATAGCTACCCAAACTTCGTAACGGGCTTTGCCGATAACTACCTGGTTTTTAAAGACCGCACCAAACTGCGCTGGGACGATGGCATAAAAAACAAATCAAACCAGCAACTACTTGATGAACCGGACCTTAAAGACATGTTCAACCAAAAATATCCGGTCGGAAAGCTAGCCACACCACCTGCACAAAATTTTGATCCCGGCAGGGTGAGAAACCTGGCTTTTTTTGAAAAAATATACGGCAGCACTGAAAAACAAGTGGAGAAAAACCTCGTTGACATTACCTGGTGCCCCAGGCTGGTCGGACAAAAGATCACCGTTACTAAAATAAATGGGGTGGATAAGCAGTTAATGCTGATATCAAAAGAGCTGGATGAGCACCCCGAATTGAAAAAATATTTAACCAATATCGGAGGTACATTTACCTGGCGTAACATCAATGGCACCAGCAGGCACAGTATGCACAGCTACGGGATGACCATCGACATCAACACCAAATACTCCGATTACTGGCAATGGGCATGCAAATGCACCAACGAAAATGTTACCATAAAATATCAAAACCGTATACCACAGCTTATTGTTGATACGTTTGAAAAACACGGATTTATATGGGGCGGCAAATGGTATCATTTTGATACCATGCACTTTGAGTACCGTCCTGAGCTGATCAATTAATATTGTTTTATGAAGGGAATCATTGCTTTTCTGTTGCTAACTATGGCCGGCGCATCAACTACCGACGATGTTTTAAACCGTTTTAAAACACCTGAAGGATACCATCAATGTGCCGTACCAACCGGCAGTTTTGGCGAATATTTGCAGCAACTGCCGCTCAAGGCAACAGGTTCGCACACCTTAACTTATAAAGGCACCACCGCTGCCACAGATCCTTTCACCGCAGCGGTGGTTGATATGAGTGTTGGGAAGGAAGACCTGCAGCAATGCGCCGACGTGGTAATGCGCCTGCGCGGCGAGTACCTGTATCACCAAAAACGTTATGCCGAGATCGCTTTCCATTTTGAAAGCGGCTTTCGCTGCGGCTATATTCAATATGCCAACGGCTACCGCTATGTAAAAGGGCACTGGCTTTTAAAGGCCAAAACCGATTATGGCTACAAAACCTTTATGGATTATATGAACCTGGTTTTTACTTATGCCGGCACGCCCTCGCTCGAGAAAGGATTATATAAGGTAAACGATCCCAATAGCCTGAGGGCCGGGGACGTTTTTATTAAAGGCGGTACGCCCGGCCATTGTTTTATAGTGTTGGATGTGGTAGAGAATAGTCAGCATAAAAAACTATTCCTGCTGGCACAAAGCTTTATGCCTGCGCAAAATCTGCAGGTTTTACAGTATGAAGAAAATCCCTGGTTCAGCATGGATGTAAAAACCGCTATCTGGTACGGCAACCTGGTGGATATGGCGTATTTGAGGAGTTTTGAGAAATAAGAAAGATGTCATTTCGACGAGGTACGAGGAGAAATCTTCAACGCCATGGATCCGAACTTTGCAGGCGGACGTATCAGGAGTATAAGATTTCTCCCGTTGGTCGAAATGACAAATTAGGTTAATCTTCTATTTCCTGGTTCAAAAATTTCCACCCGGGATTAAAAGATGTTATTAGCGCATTTTTCTTCTCCCTTCGCCATTTCTTGATTTCTTTTTCCCTTTCAATGGCGTGGTTAATATGAGTGAAATGTTCGAAGTAAACCAAGTTGTAACAATAATATTTGCCTGCAAATGTTTTTGGGTTGCCTTTATTCTCCCTATGCTCATACATCCGGCGATTTAAATCATTTGTGACTCCGACATACAAAACAGTTTTTTCAGGATTAGTCGTGATGTAAACGTAAAAATTGTAGTTCCACATACTTATTAACTTTTAACAAGATGTCATTTCGAGCGCCAGCGAGAACTGTCTCTTGAGCGAAGCGAAAAAATCTTAAACGCCATGCATTCGAACTATGCAGGCGGTAATGTCAGGCGTATAAGATTTCTCCTCGTTCCTCGTCGAAATGACAGTGGGATTTTTCGGTAATGCCTACTCCACCTTCTTATAATCCAAATCCTGGAAGTCAAAGCTAAAATCAGTCAGCGGCGATATGGGCTTTAATTTCAATCCCGACGGTTTTCCCTGGTCATCAAACGAAAACATGGCGTAGGCATCTGCTTCCATGCTGCGGTAATTCCATTTGATCACGAACGTATCGCCTTTATAAGGTAAAACCTGGCCGCTTAGCTTTGGAGAGCGCTTGCAGGTAAACCACAATTTGCCGTCTTTCTGGCTGATCACGGCATCGCCCAGCCAGTTATCATGATAGGTACCCGTGATGGACGAATAATCAGGTGTGTTACCGCGATGCTGCATTAAATCAACCTGGCGCCAAACGGCCGCCATCACCTGGTCGGCCCCTTGCTGCGCGCCTTTTACCTGGTCGCCGTAGGTTTTAACCCAATCGCGGCCGGGAATGCCCAGGTAGCTGTCTTTTATCTGGTTGGTGATAGCGCTGAAAGCCGCACCAGATTCCTGGTTGGTTAACACGATGATCGCCAGTTTCAGCTCCGGTAGTAGCGTTACTTTTGTTACCATGCCGTCAATACCGCCGGTATGGTTTACTTCTTTATAGCCTTTTACATCACTCAAAAACCAGCCCAGGCCGTAAGCGGCAAAGTGAGTATTATAAGGTGAGTTCGGCCCAACTGGTACGATGGTCTGCGGCGACCACATTTGCCAATGTATCGATTCGCTGAACAAGTGTTTGTCATCACCGTATTTGCCATTGTTCATCTGCATGATCACCCATTTGCTCAAATCGGCCACGCTGGAATAAATACCACCTGCCGAGTTACCGGTAGTAGTCAAATAACGCGGTATCACAACCACTTTTCCGTCAACAGGCGCATGGGCATCAACAACATTTGCATAATCCTTTATCCGTTGGTAAGCAGCAGCGCTATGATCCATACCCAACGGCTTCATAATCCGCGATTCGATAAATTCCTCCCATGTCATTCCTGATACGCGCTTAACTACTTCCCCTGCAATTTTATACATCTGGTTATCATAATCATACTTGCTCCTGAAACTGGAGGCCGGTTTTAAATAACGCAGGTTGTGTATCATATCCTCAAGCGTAAAATCGGTCGAATCCGGCCAGTCCATCAGGTCGCCTGCACCGAGGCCAAGGCCACTGCGGTGCGTTAACATATCCCGCACGGTAAATTCAGCCGTAACATACGGGTCGTACATTTTAAACTCCGGGATATAATCGGTCAGTTTATCGTCCAGATGAATTTTTCCTTCATCGCACAAAATACCGATTGCTGCGGTGGTAAAAGCCTTGCTGTTTGATGCGATACCGAACAAGGTATTCTCATCTACCTTTTTATGTGTAGCTAACGAAGCATAGCCATATCCCTTGGCAAAGATCATTTTGTCGTCCTTCACAATGGCAACTGCAATGCCGGGAACGTCAAACGTTTTTAGCGTGCGTTCAACAAGGCGGTCGATTGAATCGGGGGTGATTACCTGGGCGTGAACGACAGGGCATGCCGCCAAAAGGCATACAAATGTAATCAGGAATTTGCGTTTCGGGTTTTGATGGAACATGATCAATAGTTTAATAGTAGAGAATGTACGCGTTAAACATACGAATTTTAGAAGATTTTAGAAGCGAAGACAGCATCAAAATATTGCCAAGCAGCAAGGCCAAATTACATTTTGAAGCGATGGGCTTTGTGTAACTTCGTGAAAATCTTTGTGACCTTTGTGGTAAAAAACTTAACCACAAGGTTCACAAAGGGCACTAAGACTTCACAACAAATATCGCAAGGTCGAATATTATTATGTGCTTATTTACAGATCGACATTTTTGCGACGGTCTTTCCCGTTTTTTAATTAGTGCCTGTTTTTTGAGGTGCCGGTTTATTCAGCAAAAACCTTTTCGTGATCACCGCAAAATCGCTTTCGGTCAAATTCGAAGTTTGCTTCAGCACTTTTACAAAATACTCCACTTCGTTTGGTTCGGTAGGGCAGCCCACATTATCTGCTGGCTTGGCTGTGGTTGCTCCGGCAGGGGGCATCGCTGAAGTAGCAAGGGTAGTTCCTTTATCATCGAGCACCAGCCAGAAGGGGAGGCCCGCATCAACAGCTTCATATTTTTTCAATACATCCAGCCCGCCTGGATTTTCCTTACTTTCCTCACCTTTGTGCTCCAGCACATCCAGGTAAACAGTAACATAGTGGTCGTCGAACATCTTTTTGCAGGCAGGGTCGTTAAGCGAGGCTGTCATTTTTTTGCACCAGCCGCACCACGAGGCGTGGAAGATGAGCAGTACTTTCTTATGTTCCTTAGCGGCCTGGGCATACGACTGGTTCAGAACGCTTTCTGCAGAAGGTATTACCTCCTGTGAAAATGAAACGGAGACGCTGAAAAACAACAGCGCGGTAAGTAATAGCTTAGTTTTCATGGTAATATGATGAATGGTTAAACAACACTACTTGCTTTTGGCCGAATAGTTGATTCAATATTACGAAGTATTTTTATAAACTCCGCGTTAACAATTTTTCCCACCGGTTTGCCTTTTACAACAACTGCTATTCCTCCTGCATTTTTAACCAATTGCAGCCGTCCCTTAAACAGGTGATTTTCATCTGATAACAGAAATTTTTCGAGCTTTTTACGCGTTTCCAGGTGGCAAACGTTTTCCACGCCCGACTGATATACCACTAAACGCAGTCTTTTAACTTGTGGTTCAATCGCAAACGTATAGTTTTCTTTTAATTTAATTATCTCCATGTCGGTCAACGTAACCCGCTTAAAACTAAGCAGAAACAACTAAAAATGGCCTTTACAACACCTGCTTTCTTTTAACTAACATCTATTAACACCAATTCACATAGCCACCCCACAAGTGTTAATAACTTCTGGTGGTAGATTGTGGTAAAAAGTGGTAAAAGAATTCTAATTTTACATTACAAATCGCGTCAAAGTTTTAAAATGTCGTTTCTCACCGGGGAATTTGAGTGTAAGTTGGATAACAAGGGCCGCATGATGGTCCCTTCCGGCCTTAAGAAAAAGCTTCCCGAAGCTGAATCTGAGGGGCTGGTGATCAATCGCGGATTTAAAAAATACCTGGTCATCTACACAAAAAAACAATGGGAGGAAAAACTAACTGAACTACATAGCAAACTTAACGAATACGATGAGGAAGACATAGGATATCTGCGATATTTTATGCGCGGGGCCACCGAACTGTCGCTGGACGCTGCCGGAAGGGTAAACCTACCGCAGTTTTTGCTCGATCACGCGGAGATCAAGGCCGATGTAGTAGTGACCTGCCTGCTTAACCGGATTGAAGTTTGGAGTGCCGATGCACATAAAGAAATGATCAATACCGAGCCGAAAGACTTTAAAAGTTTTGCCGCGAAGATGGCCAATAAGGATAAGGGAAAGGAGACCAACAATGGATAAATACCATACTCCTGTAATGCTTCGTGAATGTATTGAAGGATTGGCTATCCGCCCGGAAGGTACTTACGTTGATGTAACTTTTGGTGGTGGCGGCCATTCGCGCGAGATATTGTCAAGTCTGAATAAATATGGCAAGCTGCTGGCGTTCGATCAGGATGCTGATGCCAAACAAAATATCCCTGATGATAGCCGTTTTGTTTTTATCGACCAGAACTTTCGTTATCTCAAGAATTTCTGCCGACTGCACCATGCCATCCCTGTCGATGGCATACTGGCCGACCTGGGGGTATCATCTTACCAGTTTGACCAGCCAGAACGTGGTTTCTCTATCCGCTTTGATGCCGAACTGGACATGCGCATGAACCAGCAATCAACGCTGACCGCCAAAGAAGTAGTTAATACATATTCCGAAGCGGCATTGCACCGCATATTCGGCATGTACGGCGAAATACAAAACGCCAAATCCCTCGCCAATACCATTGTAACTGCGCGATTGAATACGCCGATAGTCACCGTTGCCGATTTGAAGAATGCGATTTCAAACCGCATACCGCGTGGCAAAGAAAATAAATACCTGGCGCAGGTTTTCCAGGCGCTGCGGATAGAAGTAAACCAGGAGCTTGAAGCATTGAAAGACTTTTTGATCCAATCCGCTGAGGTACTGGTGTCAGGGGGCAGGCTGGTGGTGATGTCGTACCACTCTCTTGAGGACAGACTGGTGAAAAATTTTATCGCCCGGGGCAAATTCAGCGGCGAGGTGGAGAAAGATATTTATGGTAATGATAATAAACCCTTTGATGCGGTAAGCCGAGGGGCGATCACTGCATCAGAGGAAGAAGTTAAAGAGAATAACAGGGCAAGGAGCGCAAAATTAAGGATTGCGGTAAAGAAATGACAAATCGTTTACGCACACCGGTTGATGAAGAGGAAGAAGAACAACAATTGATTGTCGAAGAAAAACCCGCTAAGGAAATTGCCGACAATTATTTGTTTAAGTACCTGGGTAAAAAATTTACCTCGGACGCGGCCACGCGCGCGTTACCCTTCATGCTATTCATCGCCTTGCTCGGGATGATCTACATCGCTAACCGGAATTTTGCTGAAAAAAATATCCGTGATATCGATAAGATCAATAAGCAGGTAAACGAACTCAGTTGGCAGTACAAATCGGTAAAAGCACGGCTGGCTTTTAAAAGCACATTAACAGAGGTAATTAAAAAGGTGGATACGATAGGTTTAAAACAACCGGTTACGCCGCCACAGGTTTTAACAGCAGAGGAGGGAAAAGATGGCAATTAGCATCAGGACCAATATACTTCTAAGGGTTTACATCGCGTTCGGCTTGATTTTGATTTTGGCCGGCGCCGTTATCATACAGTTATACCGTCTTCAATACGTGCAGGGGAAAAAATGGCGCGCCATGGCGCAAACACATTCTACCCAATATCAAACGGTTGAGGCGACCAGGGGCAATATTTATGCTGCAGATGGCAGCCTTTTGGCAACATCGGTGCCCGAATATGAGCTGCATATGGATATGCTGGCGGGCGGAATTGCCGAAGAAAAGGTATTTGAAGAAAAGGTGGATTCGCTGGCGCTGCGGATGTCGCAGTTTTTCCATGATAAAACTCCGCGCGAATATGCACGGATGCTGCGCCAGGCACGGAATGACAGCTCGCGCTACCAGCTGATCCGCCGCAGGGTATCCTATGAAGATTACCAGGAGATACGCAAGTTCCCCATCTTCAGTATGGGCAAATATAAAGGCGGATTAATTGCTGTTGCGCAAAATAAACGCGTGTTACCCTATGAAACTCTTGCCGCCCGTACCATCGGGTATAAAAACGAGAACGTTAAGAATGCTGTGGGCCTTGAAGGAGCCTATGCTACCTATATCGGCGGCGAAAACGGCAAAAGGCTGGTACAGCGCATGCCGGGTAATGTTTGGATACCGGTAAATGGTGGACAGGAAGATATAGCCCCGAAGGACGGCGCCGACATTATTTCGACCATTGATGTCAATTTCCAGGACGTAGCCGAAAAGGCCTTAAAGGATCAGTTGATAAAAACAAAGGCCGATCACGGATGTGTAGTGTTAATGGAGGTGGCCACGGGAGAGATTAAGGCGATCGCCAATTTTACAAAAACCGGCGAGGGGGAATACCAGGAAAAGTATAACTACGCCATCAGCGAAGCAACAGACCCGGGTTCAACTTTTAAACTGGCAACTTATATGAGCTTGTTTGATCAGCATAGGATCGACACCAACTCGGTTATCGATGTTGAAGGCGGGAAATTTAAAATACCAAAGGGCCCCACCATTACCGACGTTGAGCACAATGATGTAATAACGGCAAAGCAGGCATTTGAGGAGTCGTCAAACGTGGCGGCGGCGAAATTTGCATACCAGCATTACACGGATGACCCCTGGGCGTTTACCGATAAGTTGTACAGCTATCATCTAAATGAGAAGCTGGTTCTGCAAATTCCCGGTGAAGGCAGGCCTGTCGTAAAAAATCCCAAAAGCCGCAGCTGGAATAAGTATTATACTTTACCTCAAATGGCCTATGGTTACGAAATGAATATCACTGCACTGCAGATGCTTTCGTTTTATAATTCAGTGCCGAACAACGGGAAAATGATAGCGCCGATACTGGTGAAAGAGATCAGGCGGCTGGGCAATACAGTTGAGCAATTCCAGGCCCGCACTATTAACGAAAAGGTGTGCTCTGCCGCAACGCTAGGCAAAATGAAGGCGCTGCTGGAAGGGGTAGTAAAAGAGGGAACAGCCAAAACCTTATTTAAAGGATGCCTGTTTCCGGTTGCGGGGAAAACCGGTACCGCACAACTGGCGAACGGAAATAAAGGGTACGGCAATAAGGGGGAGGGGTACACCAAAACCTACCAGGCGTCGTTTTGCGGGTATTTCCCGGCAAATCATCCTAAATATTCGATGATCGTGGTGATCAACCATCCATCGGCCGGGGACTACCTGGCAGCATTGGTGGCCGGCCCGGTTTTCAGAACGATAGCCGAGCGCGTGTATGCGAGCGATCTGCAGGTGAACCAGGCCCCGCCGGTACACTACGTGGGGAATACAGTAATGCCGACGATTAAATCGGGGAACCCAAAAGCACTAAAACAAGTTTACAGCAAACTGGATATCAAGCAGCTATATGCATCAAACAATACTTCGCATTCAGCTCCCGATACCAGCAATGGGATACCTTTTGAAGAGGTAGCCTATAAAAGCGGCGTTGTTCCATCGGTAAAGGGGATGGGCTTAAGCGATGCATTATACGTGTTAGGCAATGCCGGCTACAAAGTGTCGGTGCGCGGAAGCGGCGCCGTTATGAACCAGTCGGTTGCCGGCGGTAGTATTGAACCAAAAGGATCAAAAATATTAATAGAACTGCAATGAAGTACCTGAGTGATATAATAGATGGGCTGGCATTTACCGGGTTGCAGGGCAGCGCCGATATAGAGATCACGGCTGTGGTTTTCGACTCGCGCAGGGTAGTGCCGGGATCGCTGTTCGTTGCGGTACATGGCACGGTTTCTGACGGTCACGCTTTTATTGAGCAGGCGATCAGCGATGGTGCGGTGGCTGTTATATGCGAGGAACTTCCCGCTCACGTAACCGGCGAGGTTGACTTTTTGATGGTCGCCGACTCGAGTTTGGCGTTGGGCATTCTGGCGGCTAATTTTTACGACAATCCTTCGGATAAATTGAAGCTAGTGGGCGTAACCGGGACGAACGGAAAGACAACCATCGCAACATTGCTTTATAAGTTATTCCGCGACCTGGGTTATAAGTGCGGATTGCTCTCGACCGTTGAGAACCAGGTAAACGGAACGGTGCATGCGTCGACCCATACAACGCCTGATCCGGTTGAATTGAACCGCTTTATGAGTTTGATGGTGGAACAAGGCTGCGACTATTGCTTTATGGAAGTAAGCTCGCATGCCATCGCACAGCATCGCATTGCCGGGCTAACTTTTGCCGGGGGAATATTCTCCAACCTCACCCACGACCACCTGGATTACCACAAAACCTTTGATAGCTATTTAAAAGCGAAAAAGGCCTTTTTTGACGAATTGCCCGCGAATGCTTTCGCGCTAACCAATAGTGATGATAAAAACGGCAATGTAATGCTTCAAAACACCCGGGCACATAAAAAGACCTACGGTTTAAAAAGCATGGCCGATTATAAGGCGCGTATCATGGAGAACCGCTTTGAGGGCATGCTGCTGCAGATAGACGGCGAAGAAGTTTGGTTTAAAATGGTAGGCTCCTTTAATGCTTATAATATACTGGCCGTTTACGCCACTGCAATGCTGCTGGAGCAGGATAAAACTAAAATTTTAACCAGCCTGAGCAACCTCACAGGCGCCCGTGGCAGGTTCGAGTATATCGTTGCGCCAAACAAGATCATAGGGATAGTGGACTACGCACATTCGCCTGATGCGGTTGAGAATATTTTGACTACCATTCACAACATCCGGAAAGGGAATGAAAAAGTGATCACAGTGATTGGCTGCGGCGGCGACCGCGACAAAACCAAGCGCCCCATCATGGCACATACAGCTTGCGAATGGAGCGACAAAGTGATCCTTACTTCAGATAATCCACGGTCGGAAGATCCTGCACAGATCATTAAGGAAATGGAGCAAGGCGTTGATGCAGCGTTCAGGCGACATGTGTTGAGTATTACTGATCGTCGCGAAGCCATAAAAACAGCCGTTATGCTGGCACATCCGGGAGATATTGTACTGGTAGCCGGCAAGGGACACGAAAATTACCAGGAAATAAAAGGTGTTAAACACCATTTCGACGATAAAGAAGAGTTGGGAGAGATTTTTAAACAATTGCAATAACCAAAAGATACGCAGATTAAAATCGGTGAAATCGCAAAAAAATCGGTGAAATCCTAAAAAAAATGTTTTACTACTTATTCAATTGGCTAAATAAAAATTACACCATTCCCGGTGGAGGGGTATTCCAGTATATCACTTTCCGCACGGCAATGGCGGTAATTACTTCGCTGATCGTTACGACGGTTTTCGGAAGGAGGCTGATCGACTATCTGCGGTTTAAACAGGTTGGCGAAACAGTGCGCAATTTGGGACTCGAGGGCCAAATGCAAAAACAGGGAACGCCGACGATGGGTGGTGTCATTATAATACTCGGTATACTTATCCCCACATTTTTATTCGCCAAGGTCGATAATATTTATGTGATCATGATGCTGGTAACCACGGTTTGGCTTGGCGCAATCGGTTTTTTGGATGATTATATCAAGGTCTTTAAAAAGAACAAGGAAGGGTTGGCCGGCAGATTTAAGATCGTTGGCCAGGTTGGCCTGGCTTTGTTTATCGGCCTCACTATGTACTCCAATCCTAACATCATCATCCAGCAGGAAGTTAAGTTGCCGGTAACTATTGACGCACCCGTCAACTTTCACATGCGGGGCAATAAGCCGGTTTATACACAGCAGGTACATTCCACCAAAACAACCATGCCCTTTTACAAAAACAACGAGTTCGATTATGGCAAGGTGATCAAGTTTCTGGGTAAAGATTCCACCCAATATTCACTTATCGTGTTTATGATTTTCACCATCTTTATTATCACGTTCGTTTCCAACGGCGCCAATATAACTGATGGTATCGATGGTTTGGCTACCGGCACTTCGGCCATCATTGGCGTTACGCTTGTTATTCTCGCTTATGTATCCAGCAATATTAAAATGGCCGACTACCTTAATATCATGTATATCCCCAATTCGGGCGAGCTGGTAGTTTTTGCGGGTGCATTTGTTGGGGCATGTGTAGGCTTTTTGTGGTATAATTCCTACCCGGCACAAGTTTTTATGGGCGATACCGGCAGCCTGGCCATAGGAGGTATCATCGCGGTGTTTGCCATCATGATCCGGAAAGAGCTGATCCTGCCATTGCTGTGCGGCATTTTCGTGGTCGAGAACCTGTCGGTGATCATTCAGGTGGGATGGTTCAAATTCACAAAAAGAAGGACAGGTACCGGTCAGCGTGTGTTTTTAATGGCACCACTGCATCACCACTATCAAAAAAAAGGTTTTCACGAAGCAAAGATCGTAACCCGTTTTTGGGTTATCGGGATATTGCTTGCAATACTAACGATAATAACATTGAAGCTGAGGTAGAGATTAGAGACTGGTGATTAGAGATTAGAACGAAATAAAGAGAATTAAAGAATATACGAAAACAGCTATTATCCATGGACTATGGACCATGGGCAAAAAGAAATATAATCAGTGAAATCAAACAATAACATAGTCATTCTTGGCGCCGGCGAAAGCGGGGCGGGAGCGGCATACCTTGCCAAACAGCAGGGTTATGATGTTTTTGTTTCGGATTTTGGCCCCATCGCCGATAAATACAAGAAACAGCTAAGCGACTGGGACATCCGCTTTGAAGAAAATAAACATACCGAAGAGATCATCCTTTCGGCGGTTGAAGTGATCAAGAGCCCGGGAATACCCGAAAAAGCACCGATCATCAAAAAGCTAAGGGAAAAGAATATCCCTGTGATCTCCGAGATCGAATTCGCAGGTCGGTATACGGACGCAAAAATTGTGGGCATAACGGGCTCAAACGGAAAAACCACCACAACCAGCCTAACCTACCATATCCTGAAAAATGCGGGGTTAAACGTAGGCCTTGCCGGAAACATCGGCAAAAGCTTTGCCTACCAGGTTGCTACCGAGAAGTTTGACACCTATGTACTGGAACTGAGCAGCTTTATGCTGGATGATATGTACAAGTTTAAAACCGACATAGCGGTACTATTAAATATCACACCCGATCACCTGGACAGGTACGATTATAAATTCGAAAACTACGCGGCATCAAAGTTCCGCATAACTCAAAATCAAACAGCAAACGACTATCTCATTTACTGTGCCGACGATCCCGAAACGATTAAAGTAATGGCTGAACGCAAATTTGAAGCGCAGCTATTGCCATTTTCGATCCAAAAAACGGTGGAGCCAGGCGCATATCTCAACCAAAACAATATCATTATTAACGTTCACCAACAACATTTTCAAATGTCGATATCAGAATTGGCCCTGCAAGGCAAGCACAACATTTACAACTCGATGGCATCGGGCATTGTAGCCAAAGTACTTGAACTGCGCAACCCGTTAATGCGGGAAAGTATGAGCAATTTCAAAAACATCGAGCACAGGCTCGAGTCTGTCGGCAAAATATCCGGCATCAGCTTTATCAACGATTCAAAGGCTACCAATGTCAATTCCACCTGGTATGCCCTGGAAAGTATGACCAGCGATGTGGTTTTGATACTTGGTGGTGTAGATAAAGGCAATGATTACTCGATGCTGCGCGATTTGGTACGCCAAAAAGTGAAAGCTATAGTTTGCCTGGGCAGGGATAACAAGCGGATACACGATGCTTTTGAAAATGACGTGGAGGTTATTGTAAATACCTATTCGGCCCAGGAAGCGGCACAGGTATCGTACCATCTTGCCGAAAAAGGCGACACGGTATTGCTTTCGCCGGCCTGTGCCAGTTTCGACCTGTTTAAGAACTACGAGGATCGCGGCAACCAGTTTAAACAAGCGGTAAAGGAATTGTAATGTGTCCCGCACGTGCGGGATGCGAATGTGCAGATGATGGAATTTGAAAATTTGATGATGAGATGATTAGAAAATGAACTTTAATAAAATCGGTGAAACTGAGCGTAGCGACCTCATGAACACCAATAAAAAACTAATACTGGTGAATAATCAAAAATAAATCGGTGTAATCACCACAAAAATGCATAGACTATTAAACAATACAAAAGGCGACCGTTGGATATGGCTGATCGTGATTTTGCTTTCGGTGATCTCGCTGCTGGCTGTTTACAGCGCTATCGGTACGCTGGCATATAAGAAAGGAGTAGGCGCGGAATCGATATTGATGAAGCATTTTGCGATGATCGTTGGCGGCATCGCACTGATGTATATGTCGCACAAGCTCGATTACCGTTACTACCGCGGTATTTCCAAATTGTTGATGATCATCACGCTGCCATTGCTGCTTTATACGCTGGTTTTTGGAAGCCATGTAAACGATGCCAGCCGATGGATAGCCATACCGGGTACCGGGTTAAGTTTCCAGACGTCCGACTTAGCTAAACTGGCTCTCATCACCTACCTGGCACGTACATTATCGCTGAAACAGGAGAACATCAAAAATGTTAAGCAATCGTTCATCCCGATCATGGGCGCTGTTTGCGTGGTGTTTATCCTCATCGCGTTAGCAAACTTGTCAACAGCACTGATGCTGTTCGGCGTAAGTATCTTACTGCTCATCATTGGCCGTATCAGCATTAAACAAATTGCAATTACCTGTGTTGCCGGGGGATTTTTGTTATTGGGCGTCGTGTTTTTAGGCCCCCGTCATAAAACCTACATATCAAGGGTGCATGCATTTATGCATCCTGAAGTAGCGAATCCGGATAAATCATTCCAAAGCGATCACGCCAAAATCGCGATCGCAACCGGCGGCATTTTCGGTAAAGGCGTAGGCAGGAGCGACGAGATCAATTACCTGCCGGAAGCTTACTCGGATGAGATCTACGCCATTATTGTGGAAGAATATGGTATTGTAGGTGGTATTATCTTAATCGGTATTTACTTGTTCCTGCTGTACCGTTGCATAAAAATAGTAACCAAGGCGCCAAAAGCGTTCGGTGCGCTGCTCGCCGCCGGGTTGAGCTTTAGCTTAACCATACAGGCGTTTGCCAATATGGCGGTGGCAGTAGGGTTAGGGCCGGTTACGGGTATCCCGTTGCCGTTGGTGAGTATGGGCGGCACGTCGATATTGTTTACAAGCGTGGCATTTGGCATTATCCTGTCGGTAAGCCGGGATATTGAAGAGCCCAAAAAAGTTATTGTGGGAGAGATAAGAGCGGTACCGGCATGATTTCGGATTTCGTCCCGCACGTGCGGGATCGAGTTCGGATTTAAGGAAAAGTAATCGGTGTAATCAAAATAAAAAATCGGTGTAATCCAAAGAATAATAAATCGGTGAAATCAAAAAAAATAATCATCAGCGGCGGAGGTACAGGGGGGCATATTTTCCCTGCTATCGCTATTGCTAATGCTTTGAAAAAGATAGATCCGGCTACTGAAATATTGTTTGTTGGCGCTACCGGCCGCATGGAAATGGAAAAAGTACCAGCGGCAGGTTATAAAATTATCGGGCTTGACATACAGGGAATTCAGCGCGGCTCGATCATGAAGAACTTGTTGTTCCCGGTGAAGTTGATATCAAGTGTGCGTAAGGCGATCAAGATCATCAAAGATTTTAAACCCGATGCAGCAGTAGGAGTGGGTGGGTATGCATCCGGGCCCTTGTTATATGCCGCCTCGATGAAAAATATCCCCTACCTGATACAGGAGCAGAATTCGTACGCAGGGGTAACTAATAAGTGGCTGGGCAAAAAAGCGAAGAAAATATGCGTTGCTTTTGATGGCATGGAAAAGTTTTTCCCAGCCGATAAGATCATCAAAACAGGTAATCCTATTCGCAGGGAATCGGTTAGCATCGGTGGCAAACACATGCAAGCGCTTGAATTATACAAGCTGTCGGCATTTAAAAAAACCATACTGGTGCTTGGCGGCAGTTTGGGTGCGCGCACTTTAAATAATAGTATCCAGGCCGGCCTGGATAAGATCATTGCCGCAGATGTTCAACTGATCTGGCAAACTGGTAAGTTTTACTATAAAGGCATTATTGAAAAGCTGGGCGAAGATTACCACCCCGATATAAGGATAGTGGAGTTTTTAAGCCGGATGGACCTGGCCTACGCCGCGGCGGATATCATCATTTCAAGGGCTGGCGCCGGAACGATAGCAGAGTTGTGTGTAATAAAGAAACCAGTTATCCTCGTGCCTTCGCCTAATGTGGCCGAAGATCATCAAACCAAAAATGCTTTGGCACTGGTGCAGGAGCATGCGGCAGCATTTATTGCCGACCGGGACGCTGAGGAAAAGTTGGTAGACAAAGCCTTGGAGCTTTTGAATGATAACGACACACAACGAAAACTTAGTGAAAACATAGGCAAACTGGCCCTGCCGGACGCGGACGAAGTGATAGCGAAAGAAGTAATTAAATTAAGTCAAAAGTCGTGAGCCCAAAGTCACAAGTCGAATTTCGGCTTACATATGACTTAAGACTAACGACTTAAGACTTTAGACTTAAAAAGAATGGAGTTAAAAAATATACAGCGGGTTTATTTGGTAGGGATTGGCGGCATCGGCATGAGTGGCCTGGCGCGCTATTTCCGTCACATGGGCTGCGTTGTATGCGGATACGATAAAACATCAACAGAACTAACCGGCGAGTTGCAGCAAGAGGGGATACCCGTAATTTTTGATGACAATGATGCTTTTGTGCCTGCAAGTTTTCATACACCCGATGAACGTACGCTGATCATTTATACACCGGCTATTCCTAAGGATTCCGTTATCTTAAATTTCTTTAAAAACAGTGGGTTTGAACTTTTTAAGCGATCGCAGGTGTTAGGCATTATCAGCCGTGGCATGTATGCAATTGCGGTTGCCGGTACGCATGGGAAAACCACCACGTCAACCATGATTGCCCACATCCTTAAAGATTCAGGCAAGGATTGTTCGGCTTTCCTTGGCGGGATATCTACCAACTATCATACAAATGTTTTGTACGGTAAAAACAATATAGTAGTAGTTGAAGCCGACGAGTACGATCGCTCATTTTTAACACTTCACCCCGACATCGCCATCATCACTTCTATGGATGCCGACCACCTGGATATTTATGGCGATCATAGCCACTTGACCGAATCATTCAAGTTGTTTGCTTCGCAGATAAAGCCGGGCGGCAAGCTTATCCATAAAAACGGCCTCGCGCTCGAAACCGGGTTTACCTATGCGGTCGAGGCTAAAGCCGATGCAACAGGCTTAAATGTTCGTGTAGAGAACTATGATTTTTACTTCGATTTCAGCAATGGGCAAGTGGAAATAAGTGATATCAAAATGGGTATCCCTGGAACGCACAATGTCGAAAATGCAGTTGCGGCAATTGAAGCGGCACTGCTGGTGGGTGTATCGCCCGAGGCCATTAAGAGTGCACTCGGCAACTTTAAAGGAGTGAAGCGGCGGTTTGAGTATATCGTTAAAAAACCGGGGTATATTTATATCGACGATTATGCGCATCATCCTGAAGAGTTGAAAGCCTGCATCAGGTCGATCAAACGTTTGTACCCCGATAAAAAGCTGACCGCCATATTCCAACCGCATTTGTACACCCGCACCCGCGATTTTGCGGATGGTTTTGCCGAGGCGCTCGACCTGGCGGACGAACTGATCATGCTGGATATTTACCCTGCACGTGAGTTGCCGATTGAAGGCGTGAGCGCAGAAATGATACTGGACAGGATGAAAATGTTGAATAAGCGCAAATGTGGAAAACAAGAAGCGATCGAAATCATAAAAAACGAAAAACCTGAGCTACTTTTAACAGTAGGCGCAGGGGATATCGACCAATTGGTTCAACCTTTAAAACACGTTTTAGAAGATGTTTAAGAAGCGGATTTGGCGTTACCTGCTTATTGGTTTTGCCTGGGTTTTAAGCCTGGGAGGCCTGGTTGTGCTGATGAGTTTTATTGAGCACAAGAAGTCGGAAGTGTTGTGTAAGGACGTGAAAATTTACATCCCTGGTAACCAATATTTTATTGATAAGCAGGAGGTTGACCAGATTTTAGATATCCAGAGCCATGCGCTGATCGGCCGGCCGATGGAAAATATCAACATCCACGACCTGGAAAACAAGCTGAAGAGCAATCCATTTGTGGAGTTTGCAAAAGTGTACAGCGATATGGATGGAATAATAAATGTAGAGATCAGCCAGCGTCAGCCGATTTTAAGGATCATCAATCGTTTCGACCAGGATTTTTATATCGACCAGCATGGGTTGAAAATACCCTTGTCGGCCAACTTTACGGCGAGAGTCCCGGTGGCAAATGGTTACATCGACGAGTTGTTTGCAAATCATGTGGATACCCTGCATACCGTAACAGCGATGGAACTTTTTAAAACTGCCGACTATATCCGAAGGGATTCGCTTTGGGACGCACAGATTGCAGAGATATACGTGAATAAGGACCATGAAATTGAACTGGTGCCCCGGGTTGGCAATAACCGGATATTAATTGGTAATGCCGATTCACTCGACACGAAATTTAAGAACCTGCTGGTATTCTACAAAAAAGCAATACCGCAGGTGGGCTGGTACGCCTACAAAATGATCAATGTTAAATATGCCAACCAGGTGATCGGCATAAAAAATGAAAATATTAAGAAAGACTCGCTGCAGGCGAAAAACCCGGCAGCCGATTCGATAAAAGCACAAAAGGACACATCTCTAATAACGAATTAATATGGACAAAAGCTCAACTCTCGAAAAAAGTTCGCCAATCGTAGTAGGATTGGATATTGGAACTACAAAAATATGCGCTATTGTTGGCCGCAGGAGCAAAAACGGGAAGATAGAAGTACTGGGCCTCGGCAAGGCTGAGTCGGCAGGGGTAACCCGCGGGATGGTTTCAAACATCGACAAAACCGTGCAAGGGATAGCCCAGGCAGTTGAAATTGCCGGTGCGCAGTCAAATGTGGAAATACGCGTGGTTAACGTTGGTATCGCAGGGCAGCACATCAAAAGTTTGCAGCACCGCGGGCTCATCACCCGGAAAGATACACAGTCCGAAATCTCCAGGAAGGATATTGAGAAACTGATCGAGGACATGTATAACCTGGTGATGCCGCCGGGGGAAGAGATCATACACGTACTGCCGCAGGAGTTTACCGTCGATGGTGAACCAGGGATAAAAGATCCGATCGGGATGGCCGGTGTGCGGCTTGAAGCGAATTTTCATATTATATCGGGCCAGGTAACCGCAATAAAAAATATCGTTAAATGCGTTACTAAAACCGGGTTGGAAAGCCAGGAACTGATACTGGAGCCGCTTGCATCTTCGGAAGCGGTATTGAGCGATGAAGAAAAAGAAGCCGGGGTTGTACTGGTAGATATTGGCGGCGGAACTACTGATGTGGCAATTTTTCACGAGGGCATCATCAGGCATACTGCCGTGATCCCATTCGGCGGCAATAGTATTACCGAAGATATACGCGAAGGGTGTTCAGTAATGCGAAACATTGCCGAGCAGCTAAAGATCAGGTTTGGGTCGGCTTTAGCCGACGAAAACAAGGAAAACGAGATCGTTTGCGTTCCCGGCCTGCGTGGTCGTGAGCCAAAAGAGATCTCGGTAAAAAACCTGGCTTTCGTTATCCAGGCACGTATGGAGGAGATCATTGAGCATGTGTATTACGAGATTAAATCTTCGGGTTACGAAAAGAAACTGATCGCGGGCATCGTTATAACTGGCGGTGGCGCGCAGTTGAAGCATTTGGCGCCACTGGTTGAATTTGTAACCGGCCTTGATTGCAGGGTAGGCTTTCCGAATGAGCACCTGGCTAAAAATGAAGTGCTGCCAAAGAATGTTTACGAGGATATGCAAAGCCCCATGTATGCAACCGGTATTGGCCTGCTGATAAAAGGTATCCAAAAAATGGAGTACAACGAAAGTGCGCCGGTAACTGCTGAAGTAAAGCCAACAAAGACAAAATATGCCGAGGAAAAGAAGTTTGGATTACTGACCAAAATACTGGAAAGCGGCAAGAAATTTATAAAGGATGACATCAAGGATGAGGACTTTTTGAAATAATTTCGGAGTTATTCACATCAGTCCATTCTTTCCACATATTGACAAATGTGGAAAAACGATGTTCAAAAACGTGTAATATTACATTACGAAAATCCGATTATTCATCAATCGTATTCAACTGAAAAACAAGGATTATGAAGTTTGAGATGTTAAAAGATAAGTCGTCCATCATCAAGGTTATTGGTGTAGGCGGCGGCGGTGGCAATGCAGTAAACCACATGTACAGGCAGGGAATTACCGGTGTGGATTTTATTGTTTGCAACACCGACGCGCAGGCTTTGGAATTGAGCCCGATCCCCAATAAAGTTCAGTTGGGTGCAAGCCTGACCGAAGGAATGGGAGCCGGTTCGATACCCGAGGTGGGCAAAAATTCAGCCATCGAAAATATTGATGATATCAAACAGATGCTGGGCTCCAATACCAAAATGCTGTTTATTACGGCAGGTATGGGTGGTGGCACCGGGACAGGCGCCAGCCCCATCATTGCAAAGGCAGCCCGCGAATTAGATATATTGACAGTCGGCATTGTAACTACCCCGTTCGCCTTTGAGGGCAAGCGCCGTAAACTGCAGGCCGATGATGGGATGGAAGAGCTGAAAAAATACGTCGACTCTTTCCTGGTGATCTCCAACGACAGGTTACGCCAGATATTTGGTAACCTTACTTTAGGCTCTGCATTTGCACAGGCCGACAATATTTTAACAACTGCCGCCAAAGGAATAGCGGAGATTATCACGCTGCCCGGCTACGTGAACGTTGATTTCAAGGATGTGCGCACTGTAATGAAAGACAGCGGAGTGGCCATAATGGGCAGCTCGGCTGCCGAAGGGGAGGATCGCGCGTTAAAGGCAGTAGAAGGTGCTTTGTCTTCACCATTGCTGAAAGATAATGAGATAGAAGGTGCGAGATATATCCTTTTAAACATAAGTTCGGGTGTTAAAGAGGTAACCATGGATGAGGTTACCGTGATCACCGATTACATACAGGAAGAGGCGGGTTTGGCGGCTGACGTGATATGGGGTAACTGCATCGACGAGAATTTAGGCGATAAGTTGTGCGTAACCATCATTGCTACAGGCTTCCAGACACAGGACGAACGACAGAAGAAAGAGGGAGAAAAGAAGATCATTTCGATACTTGATCCAACCACACCTCATACTGCAAAACCGGTTAATGAATTTATCACCCCGGTAAACATCGAAACAACTGCCTCGCCATATTTGAAATCAAAAGCCGAACCGAAGGTTAAGGACGATCAGAAACAAGCCGGCTTGTTCGATTTATTTGCACCAAGGACGGAGGAGCCCACTGTGATAAAGCACAACTGGATGACCGATGAGCCCGAAGCCGTTGAAAATGAGGCGACAGACATGCCCGAAATGACCTTCAAAATTGTGGAGCCCGTTGCCGAGGAAGAGCCCGTAATGGAAACCAAGCAACCGGAGCCAGCTCCTGAACCTGAAGTTATCGTAGGTGCGGATGATAATAAAACTGATGAATCCATTGAGGAACAACTGCGCAAATCGCGTGAGCGCATCATGCGTTTAAAGGACCTGAGCATGAAATTACGCAACGGCAACCTGCAGGAAATGGAAAACGTACCTGCCTACAAACGTAAAGAGATAGCACTGCAGCAAACTCCCGCGTCAAACGAAAGTCAGGTATCGCGATTTACCTTATTACCGGATGAAGATGGCAGGACAGAGATCAGGGGGAATAACTCATTTTTGCACGATAACGTAGATTAGTCGGAAAAGTCGGAAAAGTCCGAAAGTCCGAAAGACAGGGGAGCAGGGCAGTAAGACCCGGTAGAAAAGAACATTCACGGCTTCTTATCTACCGGGCTTTTTTTTGCCGGCTTTAGGTTTCTTCTTTTCGACTTTCGGACTTCCCGGCTTTCGGACTAATTATAGCCTATTATAAAAAGGAATAACGATTGCCATACAAGGCTTAAAGCGTATATTTGGGGTTTAATTGAATCGATTTGGATCTGTTTGACAAAATTTCGAAAAATATGGGCGGCCCGCTGGGGCAGCATCAAAAATGGTCGCACGGCTATTTCTCCTTTCCAAAATTGGAGGGTGAAATAGGGCCACACATGCAATTTAACGGCAAGGAACATATTGTTTGGAGCCTCAATAATTACCTTGGTTTGGCTAATCATCCCAGAGTAAGAGAAGCGGATGCACAGGCCGCAGCCGATTACGGGATGGCCTATCCTATGGGCGCGAGGATGATGTCGGGTAACACCAAACATCACGAAGAACTGGAACAGGGCCTGGCTACTTTCGTGGGACAGGAATCGGCATTTTTACTTAACTACGGCTACCAGGGCATGGTGTCGATCATCGATGCATTGGTTGACAGGAATGACGTGATCGTTTACGATGCTGAATCACATGCCTGTATTATCGACGGCGTTAGGCTGCACATGGGCAAACGGTTTGTTTACCAGCATAACGACCTGGAAAGCTGCGAAAAACAACTAAAAAATGCAACCAGGCTGGCCGAACAAACCGGCGGCGGCATATTGCTGATCACCGAAGGTGTGTTCGGTATGTCGGGCGCCCAGGGTAAGCTGAAAGAGATCTGCGCGCTTAAAGATAAATATACGTTCCGCATCCTGGTTGATGATGCTCATGGCTTTGGTACCATGGGTAAAACCGGCGCCGGTACGCACGAAGCACAGGATTGCATGGACGAAATCGACGTGTACTTCTCCACTTTTGCTAAATCAATGGCAGGCATTGGCGCTTTCGTCGCTGCCAAGAAAGATATTATTGATTTCCTGCGTTATAATATGCGGTCACAGACCTTTGCAAAGGCATTGCCTATGCCTATGGTAATTGGCGCCAAAAAGCGCTTTGAAATGCTGAAAACGCAGCCTGAACTTCGCTCTAAGCTTTGGGATATTGCCAATGCATTGCAAAAGGGCTTAAAAGACATCGGCTTTAACACTGGCGTTACCAATACCATGGTTACTCCCGTATTTTTGGAAGGTGACCTTTACGAAGCAACCTCGCTAACCCGCGACCTCCGCGAGACTTATGGCATTTTTTGCTCTATCGTATTATACCCGGTTATACCAAAAGGATTGATCATGCTGCGCATTATTCCAACTGCTTCGCATAGCCTGGAGGATGTACAAAAGACATTGGATGCTTTTGCGAAGATGGGGGAGAAATTGAAGGCTGGATATTATAAGGAGAATAAGCTGGTGGTAGCGTAAATTTTCTTTTTTCATATTGAAAAGGCTTTTGGGTATTCCGGAAGCCTTTTCTATTTTTACAGCCTACCAATTACACTACCATGCTCACCCGCCGCGATTTCATCAAAATTAATGGATTAACCACCGCTGGTGTCGGCCTTGGACTCAGGCCAAACTGGTCGCCAATAAATACCTATGAAAGTCACCGCCCCGCGCCCTCGGCGCGCAAATTTACCAGCAAAGCCGTTGAGGAAACCATTCAGCGGGTAAAGGCGGCCATAAAAGACCCGGAATTAGCCTGGATGTTTGAAAATTGCTACCCGAATACACTGGATACTACGGTGAAACATTCAGTGAAGGATGGCCGGCCCGACACCTTCGTGATCACCGGCGATATTGATGCCATGTGGATGCGCGATTCATCTGCACAGGTTTGGCCATATCTGCCGCTGATCACTAAAGACCCTGAGTTAAAACAACTGATAAAGGGCGTGCTTAACCGGCAGGCGGCCTGCGTTTTGATCGACCCTTATGCCAATGCGTTTAACGCCGGCCCCACCGGCAGCGAATGGGACAGCGACGATACCACCATGAAACCCGAGTTGCACGAGCGCAAATGGGAGGTGGATTCGTTGTGTTATCCCATCAGGCTTGCCTATAACTATTGGAAAACCAGCGGCGACAGCAGCTTTTTTGACGAAACCTGGCAAAAGGCAGGTAAACTGATCCTGGCGACATTCCGCCAGCAGCAGCGCAAGGATGGCCACGGCCCCTATCATTTTCAAAGAAAAACAGAAGTGGCCAGCGACACAGCGCCTAATGGCGGTTATGGCAACCCCATAAAACCAGTTGGGCTGATTTGCTCTATATTCCGACCGTCGGATGATGCCACGATCTATCCATTTCTTGTCCCCTCAAACTATTTTGCCGAATTAAGCTTGCGGCAATTAGCCGAAATGTTCAGGGTAATAGCGCACGATGATAAGGCTGCATCGGCATGCGATGCCCTCGCAAACGAGGTACAAGCGGCCCTGCAAAAATACGCCACCAAACATCACCCCACATTTGGCGAGGTACTGGCATACGAAGTGGATGGTTTTGGCAACCAGTTATTCATGGATGATGCTAATGTACCCAGCCTGCTGGCTTTGCCATATCTTGGAGCTTTGTCCGTACATAATCCTATTTACCAAAATACCCGCCGGATGGTGTTAAGTGATGCTAATCCTTATTTCTTTAAAGGCAATGCTGCCGAAGGGATCGGCGGCCCGCATGTGGGTATGGATTATATCTGGCCCATGAGTATTATTATTCGTGCGCTTACTTCAACCAGCAGGGCCGAGGTTTCAAAGTGCCTTCATTGGCTCAAAACCACGCATGCGGGCACGGGTTTTATGCACGAATCATTCCATAAAAATAACCCCGCGGACTTTACACGCAAGTGGTTTGCATGGGCAAACACACTTTTTGGCGAGCTGATTATAAAAACACATCAGTATTATCCGGAAGTATTATAGGGGAATTGCCTGGTGTATTATAGTGTTCTGTTTATTATATAATACCATAGCCCGTGTACTAAAAAAACTGCCTTTATTCCTGCTAAGATGATATTTTAATTAAAGGATAAATTATTTTTTGGTATTATCATTTCAGGATATGGCCCGCTTAGTATGATTAAACCGACTACTATAGAATGATATTTTTTAATATTATTTAATACTTATATTATACCTTAAATGTGGAAAAAAAGCACTTTAAACGCACTATTTTTCTGCATCAAAAGTTTTTATTTTAGAAAAAACAGTTTAGCTTAGCTTAACAAAACAATAAACCTCAATATTTAAAAGGAGTAACTGAAATGAAAAAATTTACTGAAGTAAAGGAATTAGTAGCGTCGTTGGAAGCAGACGCTGACAAGTTTTACAACAAAGGAAACAGCGCGGCAGGTACACGCGTTCGTAAGGGTATGCAGGATTTGAAAAATTTAGCTCAAGCCATCCGGCTGGAAGTGCAGGAAGCGAAAAACAAAGGTTAAGTTTTGAGGGGAAATTAATCTTTAACGAATTTCGAAAGAAAGCCCGGCGCCTACAAAGCGGCGGGTTTTTTATTGGATAACTTTTCTGTTTCTTCTATAATCCTGTCGGCCGTTGCGCTGCTTACCTGTACCAATGGCAGGCGAAGGGTATCACTGCAAATGCCCAGGTGCATCAGCGCTGTTTTGGCGCCGGCCGGGCTGCCTTCCACAAACATCAGCCTTGTAAAGTCAATCAACTGTGAATGTATTTTTTGAGCGGATTTATAATCCCCTTTAAGGCACAGGCGGGTCATTTCTGAGGTATTAGCCGGCAGCACATTGCCTACCACGGATATTACACCAACACCACCCAGGGCGATCATCGGCAGGGTGATGGGGTCATCGCCTGATATCATCATAAAATCAGCCGGCTTATCCCGCATAATTTGGTTCATCTGGTCAAAATTGCCGCTTGCTTCTTTGATGCCGATAATGTTCTTAAAGTCCTGGGCCAATCTTACTGTAGTTTCTGCTGTTATATTACTGCCGGTGCGGCTGGGCACATTATATAATATAATTGGCAGCGATGCAACCTCTGCAATAGCCTTATAATGCTGGTAAATACCTTCCTGGGTAGGTTTATTATACTGCGGGCTGGCCGAAAGGATGGCATCATAGCCGCGGGTATCAAACTTTTTTACCTGGTCGACTACTTCAAGCGTATTATTACCGGCAATACCGGCAACCAGGCCAACGCGGCCCGCATTTTTTTCGGCGGTATAGGCAAACACCTGTTTTCGCTCATCGGCGCTAAGGGTGGCGCTCTCGCCGGTGGTGCCTAAGCTCACCAGGTATTCAACACCCCCGTCAATCAAATGGTCGATCAGTCTGCCCAATGCATCATAATCAACCTGCCCGTTTGCCTCAAACGGTGTCACCATGGCAACACCCGTTCCGTAAAATCTGTTCATTGCGGTAAAAATTGGGCTAAAGATAGGAATTTTTTGGTCGATAGTCTATGGTCAATAGCCCGGATTAGGGTGAAGGAAGATACAGGGTTAGGCCTAACGAATAAAAGAAATAGGAGAATTCGCCATCCGTATGTATTTTGGGATTTGCAAGGATATTTTTAAAGATGTTTATCGGTAATTTAATATGCCGCGCTCAGGGGCTGCTGGTCAACCACCCTGATCACTTTGCCAACCAGGTCCTCCACGTCAAAAGGTTTGCGCACATAATCATTTGCCTTGCACTCTTCTGCGATCAGCTCAATATCATTTACCGTTGACAGGATGATGACCGGGATATGTTTCAGGGAATTCACCTGTTTTATCCGCAGGCACAAACGGTGCCCGGGTTTTTTATTGATAAACTCGTCAACCAGGATCACGTCCGGTTTAAAAGCTTCTACGTTTTCCAATTTTTCCGGTTCAGGTATACCCAGGCAGGCAAAACCCGATTCCTCAAGGATAAAAGAAACCAGGTCTCTTATATCATGGTCGTTCTCAATCACCAGTACTTTTCTCTTCGCCATCAATAGTTTATTTATCCGAAAGTTCAAATATATAACTTTAAAGTAAATTTCAAAATACCGGTGATCGGTGGAATCCGGTTTAAAATAAACCAGCTTTTTGCAATAATTCGCAGCCTTTAAACCGTGTGTCAAGTGTTCACGCTTTGCACACGATCACCCAACAAACGGCTAACGAAAGCACTGATTTTTAACGATTTAAAATTTCATAATGTCAAAATTGCGACGTTTTTTGAGTATTTCGTGAACACTTACAGCAGTGAACGGGCAAAAAAGTGTCACCCTGTTTGAGCGTCGGACCAAGCCCTTAAACAAATCAGTCACATGGTTTCTTCGGACTAAAGCCCCGAACTCTTTTACGCCAGCGATTTCAACTGGGCCAGCGTCCCTTTAAAAATATCCTGGTCAACATCACCCGAAGTACCGGGAAGCGATCCCGTTTCGGCATATTGCCAAATGGCGAAATCCGGCCACCCGCCTGTCCTGGGCAATCCCGGCGGAGTGGTTTGGTAGGAGGGTATCCACAGCGGGTTGCCGTCGAATTGTGTAACGCCGTTAAAAAACTCATCCCAATAACTGCGCGCTGTATAAATTATCGGCGTACGGCCGGTTGCCGCTGCAACAGCGCTCAGCCAGTCGGTTATTATTTGCACACAAGCATCCTTATTATTGGCGGTAAATTGATCGAGTTGAGCGCTTTCCGCATCGGTACTGCCTACCTGCCATTCAACATCAAGGGCAGGTGGCAGCACGTTCGGGTCGCTGAAGTCAAGCCCGTTTGCTAAAAAATTATTCACCTGGTCCTGCGCCGGCGACTGAAAAGTTAAAAAGTGATAGGCGCCATAAACAAGCGACTTTTGCTTTATTTCTGTAATATAATTGTTAAACATCGGGTCCTTAAACCCGGCGCCCTGGCTGTATTTGCAATACACAAACTGTATGTGTGGCGTCAGGTCATCCCAGGTGATAGTACCGTTGTTGTGCGAAATATCTATGCCCTGCGGCGCCTGGTTATCAATAGCGCCCCATGTATTTGGGCCGGCAACGCCATCCGCGCTAAGTCCATTGGCTGTTTGAAACTGTGTTACCGCAGCAGCTGTTCCCGGCCCGTAGTCGCCGTCGATGCTGATAGTATACCCAAGGAAGGAGAGTGCCCGTTGCAGCATGGTTACTTCTGCGCCCGTCGAGCCATTTTTTAAGGTGTTCATATGTGTAAGTGTTTAAAGTTAAAATGCTAAAGAACAACTGAGCTTTAAGGGGATAAAAGCTGAGCGATAAAGCTTAGGTAAAGTTTGACAAAAATTATCATAAAGGCAATAGGTGAAAACACCTTTTTAAGGCAAAGGCGATTGTTCCGCACCAGCACTGCAATATCCCGCTGAAAAGCATGAGCCCGCAGCCCCCGGGAATATTTTTGGTTAGATTTGACAGAAAATAATGGCGAACATGACGGCATACATCCCGGTAAGCTTCAGCAATCGGAAATTGGCTGACGAGGCTCTAACCACAATCACCGGCACCCTAAATCAGTTTGGCATTGCAACCTTTATTTTTGTCGACCATTATCAATTCGACGCATCCCAGGAACAGCAGATGATGCAGCAAGCCTTGGCCGACATTGACAGATGCGACATCCTGGTAGCCGAAACCTCCCACAAATCTATCGGCATCGGGGTAGAGGCAGGCTATGCCAAAGCAAAAGGCAAAACCATAGTTTATATCCGGCAAAAAGATGCGGAACATTCAACAACTGTTGCGGGATCAGTGATTTCCAGGTGGTGTATGAGGATGTGGGGGATTTAAAGGTGCAGCTTTCAGTTATAGCACAAAAAATTACGGCTGGGTAAGTAGCTCTCATCCAGTGTTGTTATATTCCCCAATCCCCTCCAAACAAAATGCGATTAATTGCAACAAATGTTGTTATAACACGTATCACAGCTTCAACCTAATTTTGCAATGACCACTGTTGTAACTATTGAAGCTGCTTTAGCCGAGAGCCGGAATCATATCCTTTTGCTCCTGGACGAGGCGTATGGCTGTCGTACTAATAATTTAAATCGTAGCATTCAACTGGCCCAAACCTCACTTTGCATCAGCAGGGAAATTGAGGATAAATCGCTTATCGCCAGGAGCCTTAGCCGCCTTTCGCTGTTTTCTATGATCATGGGTGAGTATGACAATGCCTTGCGGATGGCCGGGGAAGCCGTTAACTATTACCGGGAGCTGGATGACGAAAAAGGCATCGCCGATGCAAAATATAACATCGCCGGGGTATACTATAAAACCAATAACTATCATTTAGGCCTGGTTAACCTGGTGGATTGTATTACCATTTACCGTAAGTTTAACGATTACCATAACCTTTCGCGGGCGCATAAATCCTTAGGCACTATTTATGAATATTTTGGCGACGAAAAAAACGCCGTTAAAACCTACGAGGCGGCCATAGCGGCGGGTAAAAAGGCGGGCGACCCAAACCTGGAATCGAATGCGTATAACACACTGTCGGGTGTTTACCTTAAACGGAATGAAATTGAAAAGGCGGCCGGTTTGATAGAGGCCGCAATCAATATCAAGCGCAAAACAGGCGACATCAGGGGATTGGCTTTCAGCCTGTATGGCCGGGGCAAGGTAAACCTGGCCAGGAAGAATTTTGCGCAGGCGGAGACGGATTTTAATGCGGCCATTAGTATCCACGAGGAAATGCGCGAGGCGCTTGGCCTGGGCATGGCCTATCATAAAACGGCAAATCTTTACCTGCAGATGGGCCTTTTGGAAAAGGCTGAACAAGTGCTGATCAAGGGGGTTGATTTTAGTACCGAGCACAATATCATAATGGTAAAATACAAGTGCTATTACCTGTTTTACCAGCTGTATAAATTGCAAAACGATCCGGTTAGCGCGTTGAAATACTTCGAACTATACCATAAGGAAAAGGATACGGTGATTAATTCGCAAACACTGAAGGTGATTGAAAATTATGAACTGATCACCAAAATGGAAGCCATTGAAAAGGAGACACAGCTTGAAAAAGCGGAGATCGCGAAAAAGAAGGATATAGCGGAGCAGGCCGCCAGGATAAGGCAGGATTTTTTATCGACCATGAGCCACGAGATACGCACGCCATTGAATGCGGTGATCACCATCGCCGGCTTGTTAAACGACAAGGTTAAAAACGAAGAACAGCAACTGGTTGATACCCTTAAATTTTCGGCCAACAACCTGTTGCTGATCATCAATGATTTCCTGGATTTTACAAAGCTCGATGCTGGAAAAGCCGCGCTGGAACCTCACCCGGCCAACTTTAAAAAACTGTTTGAAAATATAAAGAACACTTACGATAGCCTGGCCAGGGAAAAAGGGATAAGCCTTTATTTAAATATCGAGCGGGATGTAAATGAGTATTATGAAATTGACGAGACCAAAATATCACAGGTAATAGGTAACCTGGTAACCAATGCGATAAAATTTACCGAACGGGGAGAAATTAACCTGGCGGTAAAAAGGTTAAGCGGCGATAAGGATACCGATAGTTTACTTTTTGAAGTGCGTGACACCGGCACCGGGATTGACGAAAAGCACCTGGAAAATATTTTTGAGAGCTTTTTTCAACCGCAAACAATTACCACCCGCAAACAGGGCGGCACCGGGCTTGGCCTGTCCATCGTAAAAAAACTGGTGGATTTATTTGGTAGCTCCATCAGGGTAGATAGCATAGTTGGCAAGGGATCGGTTTTTTATTTTGAGCTGAAACTGAAAAGATCGCTGTCGCCAGTAAAAATGGCTTCAAAAAATCCGGATGCCTTAAGAGGCAAAACAGTTTTACTTGCCGAGGACAATGCCATTAATGCAATGCTGATACGCAAGCTGCTTTCAAACTGGAACATCCATTCGGAACACGCAAAAAACGGCGTTGAGGCCGTTGAGAAATCGAACACAAAGGTTTTTGATTTTATTTTGATGGACATACACATGCCCGAGATGGATGGCTTTGAAGCCACCCGTAATATTCATACACCCGGTAACCTTAACTTTAATACGCCGGTATTTGCGCTAACAGCCGATGTGACGGCAGACGATAAAGAAGATTACGCCAGCTGCTTTAAGGGCTTTTTGCACAAACCAATTGAGCTGGATAAAATGTACGACGCTTTTGTTCAGGAGGCGTCTTTGGTTCATAGTTCATAGTCCATCTGCTTTGGATTAAAGCCCAATGCTCAGGCGCTTTGCAACTGCGCCATCGGGAATTCCAGCAGGAATTCAGTTCCGTGGTTCAGCTGGCTGTTAATGGTTATACTGCCGCCAAGGCTTTCCATCTGCATTTTTACCATAAACAAACCCATGCCCTTGCCTTCAACGCTGGTGTCAAAACGTTTATACAGTCCAAACAGTTCGGTGGCGTGCCTGCCGGTATCAATACCCCGCCCGTTATCACTAAAACTGATCACCAGTTTTCCGTTCTTAAGCCGGGTGCGGATGCTGATCACCGGCTCGCGGCCGGGGCAACGGTATTTTATACTGTTGAGCAAAAGGTTGTAAAAAATGCTGTGTATATAGCTTTTAATGGAGGTTATCTCATCCCAGTCGTCAAAGTCACAAATGATGTTCACATGCTCCTTCTCCATCAAATGGCTGATGCTGAATTTAATGTCGTCAACCAGGCGCGGCAGCGATATGGTTTCGATGTTTTCGTTGATATCCTGGTTTATTTGCAGTACCTGGTTAAGGTCGAGTATCACATCGTCGAGCTTGTTTGCCGACAGGCTTACACTAGTAACAATTTCCTTAAGTTCTTCGTCTGCAATCTCCAGTTGCTGCATCAGGTCAGCCAGGCCGATAATATTAGCCAGCGGCGCCCGCAGGTTATGCGAAATAATGTAGGTAAATTGTTCAAGAGCCTTATTACGCTGCAACAGATCGCTGGTTATTTTTTCGCGCTCCAGTTCCAGCTTTTTCTTTTCGGTTATATCCTTCAGGGTAAAAATATAGCCGAAATCCTGGTTTCCTTTGTCCTTTATGCCGGCCCAGGTAAGGTCGAACCATTTGGAAATGCCGCGGATATCCCGGTTAACCTGATAGGTCATGGCCGGCCCGTTTTTTACGCTGGATAAAACATGCTGAACAAACGATTGCCTGTCGCGCTCTATTAAAGTGGTAATTTGTTGCCCATCGCGTATTTGTTGGCTGCTGTTATCCTTAAAATATTTTTGAGCCAGGGTATTGTGCAACACAACATGTCCGTCGTTATCCAGCAGTACACAGGCCATGTCGGTATTGTTAAAAATTGCGCGCAGGCTGGCTTCCGATTTCCGGATAGCAATTTCGTCCATCCGCTCGCGCGTTTTATCATGCGCCGAACACGAAAGGCCTATTACCACACCATTCTCCCATATCGGGTTAATGCTGAATCCTATAAAAAGCGGTGCGCGGCCAAATTGAAATTCCTTCACAAATTCAACGCGTTTGCCTTTTAGCGCACGTGAATAAATCCCCTGCCACTCGCGCGCCTCATCGGCATTGTTTTCTCCAAAGCAGTCGAGTATGTAATCCCCTGGTTTCATGTCGATATTATAAGCCGAAAAAACCTTATCGCGGTACAACTTATTGAAGGTGACGTAGCGCAATTCAGCATCAAGGGAGTAAATGCTGGCATCGGTGTTCTCAATAATAGCCTCGAAGTTAGCCGCCGATTTTTTGATGGCAATCTCGGTGAGTTTTTGCTGCGTGATGTCGCGCGAGAAACAAGATAATCCGATAACCCGTTCGCCTTCGCGTATGGGGTTTAGCGAATAGTTTAAATATACTTTGCCCTCACTTACAGGATATTCATTTACAAACTGGTGGGTTTCGCCGTCGAGTGCCCGCTGGTAATGGTTACGCCATTTACCGGCAAGTTCGGGGCTGAAAATTTCGAGTAAATCCAGTACGCAGATTCCCTGGTCAATATCAAAGTTGTAAACGTGTTTCATGGTATTTTTAAACCGCTGGTTGTAGGTAATAAACCTGCAATCCGTATCCAGCGAATACACCATGTCCGTTGTATTTTCAATAACAGCCGAAAGGTTTGCCTCTGATCGCCTCAGCGTGTCTTCGTCCGCTTTTTGCTGTGTTATATCAGTGAGCATCGCCAGCGTGCCTATGTATTTACCTGCGTCGTCATACATCCCGTTGGTCGCCACGCGGCAAAATACCCGCCGTTCATCTTTGGTGATAAAGACCGACTCGTGCACTTCAGTCGTGCCCGATGAACGGCTCTTCATGCGGTCAAGGGTCTTTCCTTTTTCTGATTCTTCCTTAAAATCATAATTGTGTTTTCCTATCAGCTCATCATAGGTATAACCCAGCATGTCGCAAACTTTTTTGTTTACAAAAGTAGTTTCCAGGTTCTCGTCAATAATCCAAATCCCCTCTTGGGCGGTCTCCACTATTTGCCTGTACCGCTGCTCGCTTTTTTTCAATTGATCCGCTAAATCTGCGCGCACGTAACGTTTTTGTTCCATTTGTCATAACCAAACACGATAAATGTGCCACGTCAATAATTGGTTAATGATGAACTTGTTAAGCCATTTTATAACACCATACTCCTTCCGGAAAATGGAAGAATTATCCCGGATGGAGAATTCCCGCACCCACCATTATGGTTGATTTAAAGAAATATTATTAATTTTAATGAAATAATTTCCCCGGCGCCGCTGTTATAATATCGGGCTTTGTTTTTTGTTCATAGTCGAGATACCGTGGTCCATGGCAATGACTAAAAACTATCTTCCTGTCATGGTCTATGGTCCATCGACAATGGACCATCTTCCTGCCATGAACCATGAACTATCAACCATGAACTAATCAAAAACTCACCCCCAGCCTGATTGCTGACTTCAAATTATTGCCGCTGTTAAATGAAGTGCCGTACATCAGCCTGAAATTGAGGTATTGTACGCCGAAGCCCAGCTCCGTATAGTTTTTTAGCTCAGGAGTGCTGAGGTAGTTGATGTCGACAATCTCCTGTAGTTTGAGCTTGCGGATAAGCGGGATCTTATTGAGAATAAACCCCGAGAAATTTTGCTCCAGGTGAGCCTCAACATATTGCGTTTTAGTGCTGAAGGTGTAGTAATTAAGCAGCAAAAAGCTGTTAACGCCGTTTTTATAAAACAATACCTGGTTACCGGCAAATTGCTTGTAGTCCGGGTAAAACAGGCTGTTGCTGTTAAGAAATTTACCCGCGCCGATGAAGAACGATGTATTACCAAAAACGCCGGCCGGGATATTGGTTTTGGAGATATCTGCCGAGAGCAGATCGTAATCCACATCCGAGCCAAATACCCCGCTGATCCCTTTTACATAGCTGATGCCAACGGTAGGGTAGGGCGACGGCAGGTAACGGCGGCCATTTGGATAGGTTTCGTACTTGTCGCTAAAATCGTAGGTAGTGCGCAGGGTAACTTTAAACGATTGATTTTCCGGGAACAGCGGCGCGTCCTGGTTGGGCTGCAGCGGGTTATTACTGGTATAATTACGATTACCCGGGTTAAAGAAGCTGTAACCGGACGTGTTGGGCAGCCATTTGCGATCGGCCCACTCGGCGCCTGCGGTAGCCTGCCAGCCTCCTGTAATGCGTTTATGCACATATGCCGAAAGGTATTGCTTTTGGTAAAGCTTCTGGTAGTTTTGGCGTTCAAAAAGGCTGTAAAGTGTATTCCAGAAGGGCGAAATGGCGTTCGTATTGTTCAGGTCGGTGATCTCGGAGCCGGCATTAAGGCTGAGGTCAAATTCGCCGGTGGGGATGTTTACCCCGGCGCTGCCGGTGATGATGTGATCGCTAAAGCCGTAGCCGGCTCTTGCGCTCAGCGAGAAAAACCGGCGCTCGGTAGTGTCTACCCGTTTGCGGTAATTAAAACCATAATTAAGGGCAAAGCCCTGCACCGTATTAAATTTGATGGAAGTGAGCAGCGGATCGAAGTAATAATATTCGTGGCTGTACCTGTTAGCGTGGGGATAACCGCCCAGCAGCCAGCCCAGGGGTTTAAATTTGTTGTGTTCCTTGTCGAGTGAATCCAGGTAAGGCCTCGACTCACGCTTTTGGGCCAATACGGCCTTTTTTTTGTAGTCGGTTTTTTCTTCTTCCGTTAAAGGCACCGGGCGTTCGGTTTCCCAATAAATGGAATCTCTTTTATTAACACCCTGGTTAATGCGCAGCACCTCCTTAAATTCCTTTTTTGCAAAGGTTGGCGCCAGGTCATAATCCTTAAAAACCGAAATAAAATAGCCGCCCAGCTTAAAGCCGAATATGCCGCCGGTAAACTCAAACTTTACTGAGGATGGCATCCACACTTTTTGGTTCACCGGGATAAATTGCTCATTTACCCGCAGCGTATCTACAAAATTGATGTTTTGGGCTTTGGTAATAAACAGGTCCAGGCCGGACAAACGCCAGTCGTCCTCGTGGATATAAATAAAGCCCTGGAAACAGGCGTCATAGCTGCGTCTTGGGATAACTTTGATTTTGTCAATGATCTCGTTGTTTTCGGTAGTAAAGCCGATGTATTTGTACCTGTAATAAAACAAGGCATTATCTGCAATAGGCGAGATCACCGGGCGGTTGCTGATGCCGCCCCAGTTTTGGTTATTCTCGTAAAAATCTACCTTAATGTCCGATGCCCGGTTATAACTAAACGCCTTATTGCTGCCCGAAACTTTAGACGATATCATCTCCTCGTGCACGTTTCCCGGTTTTTCAAAACTGTATTTTGATTCCGATTCCGACAGGTACACAATACCGCGCCGGTTAGAGTCGAGCCCGTTTTCGCGGGCGGCGCGCTGTATGTCAAAACCCATAAACTTTTTGGGCGCGGCAAGCAGCTTTTGCAGTCCTTTTATATATACCTCGCAGGTGTAGGCGCTTACCTCATTCAGGTGTTCTTTTCGCCGTTTAATGGTTTTGCGGATAATTTCATACGCGGGGTCTTCGCCTCCGGAGTTAACGGTCGCCTCTTTCAACTGGTAGGTTTCCGTTTGCAATACCACGTTTACAATCTGGTTTGATGAAAGATTAACCTTGCGGCTCTCCTGCTTGTATCCAACAGCTTTGTATTGTACCTCGTAAACGCCCGGTTTCAACTGTAAGACATATTCACCCTCGCTGTTGGCCGAAGTACCCTTGGTGGTATTTTTTATATAGACGCTGGCAAAAGGGACTGGCTTGTTTTGCTCGTCCGTGATCCTTCCGCTGAGGTTAACCTGCGCAAAAACACTGGAGCTGAATAGTAAAATTATAGTTAAAAGTAAGGTAGATCTCATCCGCTAAGGTTGTTTATGCTAAGATGAATGTTATTAATGGAAGTTACAGGAGCGGTTTTGTTAATTAATGTTAATGGTCAATGGCTCATTGGTTCATTAGTTCATTAGTTCATTAGTTCATTAGTTCATTAGTTCATTGGTGGGATTGGTGAATATTTACTGACGGAGGAAAAAACAGCTTTGACTTAGGACTTTAGACTCACGACTGTCGACTTAAACTACTGCGGTAAAACCGGCAAATTAAGCTCCAAAGGTTTGACGTTCATATCCAAATGAGGGGGATTGTTTTTGCCGGTTGGTTTTTCATTGTAAGCCGAGTAGCAGATATGGTCGTAATGTTTGGCTAACCCGGGCAGCATCCTGCTCACCTGCAGGTTCACTTCCTTGTTTTCCGCTTTTACTGCGGATGCATTTTTGATGTCGTAGTGGGTCATATACGTGACCATCGGGAAAACGCCGTCTGGTGTTTCTTTATCGCCGATAGATAGGAGCATCGGCCCGCTTTGCACCATAAACAGCACAAACGGAAATGTGTAGTATTTGCTATAAGCCTGAACCTTTTTGTTAAACAGCTCGGCGTCATCTTGGTCGGGATACAACCAGTAAGGCGCCGGTTTTATACAAAGCATCGCTTTAGCAGCCTCTTGCGCAGCGCCGGGATAGTTAGTTTTATCATAATCGTCCCGGGCCTGCTGGTAAATTTCAGGGCCGGTTTTACCGTCGATGGTATAACGGGCAAGGCTCAGGTTGATCATCTTCCAGCCGTCCTTGTATTTGCCATAAACAAGCCCCAGCATATACTTATTGTCCGATTTTTTTGGTAGAAAATATGCAAAATACTCCTCGAAAGTAGTGTAAGGATATCTAAGCCCGTAACGATTAACCAGCGGCCCGGTGGCCAGTATCGTATCACTGTCGGCGTATTTGTTTATTACATAGTATTCATCCAGCAGCTGATAAGGATTATCTTTGAGTTGCTTGCTGATGGAATCTACGAGTTTGCTGATGTTTTTCTTCGCTTCATCTTTCGAAAGCATCCCTTTCAGGCCTTCGGCGTCGCCTGCTTTAAGGTGCTTTAGCGCACTCGCATTTAAGTCGTGGAATTCCTCGCGCTTGCCTGATTTTATCTCATCATTTTTCCGTACGCCGGGGACCAGCGTACATGATTGAATGATCAGTAGTAAAATTGCAAAAGCCGGAAGTTTAAATGGGACAGGGCGAGAGGAATTCATATAACTTAAGCTACTAATATAGCGTATTATTTAAAAAATCAATGCCTAAATCGCTAACTGCCACTGCTACTACCACTCAATACTGACTAAGCTCATCCAATCATCCCGATCAAATCATCGTCATTGATGATAGGGATATTCAGTTTCTGCGCTTTCTCCAATTTAGCGGGCCCCATGTTTTCGCCGGCAACCAGGTAGTTGAGTTTGGCCGATATACTGCTCACGATCCTTCCGCCATTTTGCTCGATGATGTCTTTTAACTCGTCCCTTGAATATTTTTCAAACACGCCCGAAATAATAAACGTTTTGCCGCTGAGCGCCTCGCTGTCCAATTTAATTTCGCGCTCCTCCGTAACAAACTGCAGCCCCGCCGCTTTTAACTTTTCGATCTCGGCTTTGTGTTCGTCGTTCGTAAAATACTCCTGGATGCTTAGCGCGATTCGTTCACCAATCTCTTCCGCGGCAGTCAGTTCTTCCAATGAGGCGGCTGCCAACCGGTCGACATTTTTAAAATGGGCAGCCAGTTTTTTGGCCACGGTTGCGCCCACATAACGTATGCCCAAACCAAACAGCACTTTGTCAAAAGGCATTTCTTTTGATTTTTCAATGCCATCCAGCATATTATTGATAGATCGCTCCCCAAAGCGGTCCATTTTTTTCAGGTCATCGGCGTGGTCCTTTAAGCTATAAATGTCGCTGATGTGGTTGATAAATCCTTTTTGATGGAGCGTCTCTATCGTTTCATCACCCAGGCCATCAATATTCATCGCCTTACGATCAATAAAATGCTGCATTTTGCCAACGATCTGCGGCGGGCAGCCTTCGTCATTTGAACAATAAAAAGCAGCCTCGCCTTCCTTGCGTTCCAATAGCGTTCCGCAGGCAGGACAGTGCGTAATGTACTTAATGGGTTGCGCATCGGCCTTGCGTTTATCCAGGTTTACACCGGTTATTTTCGGTATAATTTCGCCGCCCTTTTCTACGTAAACCCAGTCGCCCTCATGCAATTTTAGCCTCACTTCAATTTCGTCCGCATTGTGCAGAGTGGCTCGTTTTACGGTTGTGCCCGCCAGAAATACCGGTTTAAGATTAGCGACGGGGGTAACTGCGCCTGTACGGCCCACCTGGTAACTAACGCTTTGCAATTCCGTTTCGGCCTGCTCGGCCTTGTACTTGTAGGCAATTGCCCAGCGCGGTGATTTTGCGGTGAACCCAAGTTCCTGCTGCTGGGCATAGCTGTTTACCTTGATAACAATGCCATCAATATCATAGCTCAGCCCAAAGCGTTTTTTATCCCACTCCTTTATAAAATCAAATACGCCGTTAATGTCGCCGCATAAACGGGTATTGTCATTCACATGGAAGCCCCAGTTTTTTACCGCCTGCAGGCTTTCCCAGTGGGTTTTATAAACCATTTTATCGGTGTACAAAAAATACAGGAAACAATCGAGCGGCCGCCGGGCTACTTCGGCGCTGTCCTGTAATTTGATAGTTCCCGAAGCAAAATTGCGCGGGTTTGCATAGGGTAACTCGCCGTTCTCAATACGCTCCGTATTTAAACGTTCAAACGCTTTAAGGTGCATAAACACCTCGCCCCTGATCTCGAAATGATCGGGATAACTCCCCGGATGCAGCTTTTTTGGAATGGTGTTAATCGTTTTTACGTTAGTTGTAACTTCATCGCCCTGCACGCCATCGCCGCGGGTAACCGCACGAACCAGCTTTCCATCTTCGTAGGTAAGGCTCATCGAAAGCCCGTCGAACTTGAGTTCACATACGTATTCAAAATTATCGCCTATGGCTTTGCGTATGCGCTGGTCAAAATCAAGCAGTTCCTGTTCATTATAAGTGTTACCCAGCGAAAGCATAGGCCATTTGTGCTTTACGGTAACAAACTCTTTGGTAATAAAACCCGCAACCTGTTGGGTAGGGGAGTCGGGATCAATAAACTCCGGGAATTGCTTTTCAAGAGCGATGAGTTCTTCGAGTTTTTTATCAAAATCAAAATCCGAAATGGTGGGCATAGCCAGCACATAATAGTTGTAATTATGTTGCTTCAGTTCGGACGAAAGGGTTTCTATTCGGTTTTGTGCTTCTTCAGGTGACATAGAAGCGAAATTAATAAATAAAATAATTACTATTCATAGCGGTTATAAATGGAACCCTACCCGGATCAAGTCAACGGACAAAAGGCTAATCGTCACAGCTTTATTACCTTATCGTTTATTTAAACTTTCATACCTTTAATCAGTCCTATTTCAAAATCAACAATTTTTAACATGAAAAAGATCACAAGAATTTTAGTTTTACTAGCAGTAGTATCACTATCTGCTTTTACAAAAGCTAAAGCACAGGTGGACATTGGAGTTAACCTCCAGCTTAACCGCCCGCACGAGTACGAACGTAACGAACGTTTCCACCCCAACCGTCCTTCGCCTCGTCACGTTTGGATAGGCGAGGAATGGGTTTGGCGCGGCGGCACGTATGCTTACAAGCCGGGTTACTGGTCGCTGCCGCCGCGTGCGGGTGGCCGCTGGATACCAGGCCACTGGCAAAAGCGCCAGCTTCGCGCCGGTTACTTATGGCAGCCAGGTCACTGGAAATATTAAAAACATCAGCCCCCGGGAATATCAATTCGCCGGGGGCTTTTTGTTTCCGTCTCATTGGCCCTTTCAGTTTACCAAACCCCTAATGCTTATCACCCGCCTGCCCCAACGCGCTGTTAATCCACAGGTTAACAAAACTGGACCGTTAGCGTTGCTATAAAATCCGGTGTAAATAATCATGTAAATTTTATAAACATTATCGAAAATTATTTGTCATTAAAGAAATTTAAAAATTTCTACCATGAAAAAGTTCATTAAAATTCTAATGCTGTTTTTTGCGCTGTCCGCTTTTGCAGTGTCGTACAGCTACGCACAGCAAATCGTTGTTTCGGCCCGTCTCGCTGATCGCGACCGGGACGACGTAAGGCCTGCTCGTCCTTCACCACGGCACGTTTGGGTTGGTGGCGAGTGGGTGCCAAGCGGCGCTACCTATACCTGGCGCGCCGGTTACTGGGCAGTACCACAACGCGCCGGGGGCGCCTGGATACGCGGCCACTGGGGTCGTCGCCCACGCGGCTGGGTATGGGTTCCTGGCCACTGGGCTTAATAACCTGGTCATAGCGGCATTCAGGAGGATGCCGCTATGATAAATTAATGTTGTAATATTGGCTGTAAAGTTCAGCGCGCATTTGATGTCATCTCCCCGATCGGATACTATTAAACGGCAAGCCAAGAGCGTTTGAGGGATATTGCGAAAGTACACTGTCCTTTACCGTAATATAATCACCGTTTTTATCTACATACCATTTTTCAACGCCGTCCTCTACATTATTCTTCGGCACGGTGGAGGAGACGATATTTCCCATGGCGTTTAGTTCGATCACGAAAAGCTCATCATTTTTGTCTGCGGGGTCCTTAAATGGAATAATAAGCGTGCGGGCATAGTCGTCTACAAACTTGCCAAGCACATTTTTCCCGGTGATCACATTCGGCTGCAGTGCAAGCAGGGCTTGTGCCTTTGCGCTGTCCAATCCAAATATATTTAATCGCAAGGCGTTGCCGTTATCGTCTTTTAAGCTATCAGTTGGTTTAACGTCATTATCTTTTATATACTTCACCGATGCGTAAAAGCTGTGATCGCCGGCATTAACGTCTGTGTTGCCCGGCAGCAGGTAATGAATGGCCAGGTTGGTGAGTTTCGGGCTGTCAGTTTTTATTTTACCGGCTATCAATACCAATTGCGCAACCGAAAAGCGGTTTGCAATGTGCACATCGACCGTTGTAAGCGTGTCGGTTTTGAAAATTTTTGAAATGCTGTACAGAGGAATGTTTTGCTGCTTTTTTGAGCACGAAATCACCAGGCCCAGGCCCAACAATATTGCTAAGTTTATAAATAATTTCATTTTAGGGTTACTATGTACCTGAAACCGAGCCAGTCTTCGGGTTTGGTGTATTTTTGCTGCTTATCGTTAAACGATTCCCTGGCTGTATGCTTATATGAGCCACCCATGGCTATGCCTTCGGTGCTGGTCATTTCGGCGGCGTTACCCTCTATATTATAAAGCCCGAACGTCGTTGGAAAATAGCTGATCACCGGCACCAGTCCGTGTGCCTGGGTATTTTGCAGCTTGCTGATGATGGCCCTTTTTGATGGTTTTGATACAACCGCAGTGCTGCAATTCAGTAAAAAGCAATCGCATTTTATGCTGATGGTATCCATATTCGGGATCACTTTTTTATAAATTTCCACCGTTGGCAGGCTTAAAACCACGCCGCCGTACCCGCCATTATAAAGCATGGTTTGCTTCCAACTGCAATAGCGCTGCACCTGCTCGAACGACAGGCCGGTAACTGGAATCCTGATCGAAAAATAGTTAGTGTCCGACTGGGCGAATTTTTTTGTTCCGCCAGCTGCAGAAACAAAATTTTTCCCGCTCAATTTCTCATGCGCTCCGGCGCTCCGGTTCAATGTTATATGCTTAAAATTTGATCGCGAACGTAATTCGCTAAACACCAGCCTCGCATTGCGCGATAGACACATGGAATCGGGAAAAAGCGTTTCATCGTAATCGTTGTTTACGATAAAGTTCATCCATTCACCAATGGTCACTTCGGTTGTGCACATCAATGTATGGTCGTCAATTTTTACCATACCCCAAATCTTGGGAAGCGATGATTGTGCGGCTGCTTTTTGGTTTATGACGATAAAAAGCATTATGATCAGACCGGCCCTGAATATGAAATTCATGCTATATGATGCCATACAGCACACCTCCTTTCTCCCCCATTTTATCCACCAGCTTTTCTGTATCTGGGTCTTTCTCCAAAACTGGCGCATGATGCGGTTTTATCCGCGCATCAATCATCAGCGGCCCTTTACACCCCCAGTGCTTATTTTCGCTAAAACTGTTGATCCCGTAAATATCATGCGCAGGATTGCTCCGGGTAAACGTCACCCACACGAAATTATTCAGGTTTTGAGCGGTAAAGGCTGCATCGTCGCACAAAACGATCAATGGCAGCCCATTCAGATCCATATCTTTTAAATGCTCTTCTAAAATCTCAAAAATGATCGGCGAGTCGCTGTAGCGTATTTGCTTAGGTACTTCTATCGTCAGTATACCCGGCATCACCATTTGGTATTTTTCAAATGGCCGGGGCAATTCAAAACCCGCCGGCAGTTCCGGCCATAATTCTCTTACAACTGCTCCTGCCACTGCCACAGCAACTTTACTGCCCGAGTTCAACCCGCTGCCACTGTAATCGAGCGTGTCAATGGTGGTATTGGTGTAAAAATGAAGGTCGCGACTCAGGTCGATCCGTTGCAGCACGTGCTTTAAAAATCCGCCAATGTCGTTTACACGCAGCGACGGATCATCTTCTTTTGCCGCAATAAACAGGTATTTGGCAAGGCTAAGCTGCCCGGTGCCTAAAATATGGTTAGCAATGGTGAGTATCTCCTGCGGTTTGCGCTCATTGCTGTAAGGCGTGTAACGTTCACTGCCGATAGCGAATAATAAAGGGTGTACGCCGGCAGCATCCACGGCGTTGACGGCGTGAAGCCCGGGTATCTTTTCAGAAATAGCCGAGCCTGTGATCTCATGGATCAGCGCGCCGAAACTGGTATCCTCCTGCGGCGGTCTGCCAACAACAGTAAACGACCATATCGCATCTTTTTTGTGATAAACGTTATGGATCTTTAAAAGCGGGAAATCATGCTTTAAACTGTAATAACCCAAATGATCGCCAAAGGGCCCTTCGGGTTTATTATCATGCGGCATCACAGTTCCCGTGACCACAAAATCGGCATCTGCCGATATGCAGAAACCCTCATCATCATAAAAATAGCGAAAACGGCGGTTACCCAGTGCTCCGGCAAAAATCATTTCAGATAATCCCTCCGGCAAGGGCATCACGGCAGCAACGGGATGCGCGGGCGGGCCGCCAACAAATATGCTTACTTTTAAAGGCAGCCCTTTTGCATTGGCTTTGGTTTGGTGTACCCCGATGCCGCGGTGCAGCTGGTAATGCAAACCCGCCTCTTCATTCAATACATAATCATTCCCGGCAAGCTGTATGCGGTACATGCCTAAGTTAGCGTTCATGATGCCCGGTTTATCCACGTCTTCGGTATAAACCTGCGGCATGGTCACAAACGGACCGCCATCTTTAGGCCAGTTCACAATTTGAGGCAGGTCGCTGATGTTGCATTTGCCAAAGCTTATTGGTGCATTTCGGCCGGTCTTTTTTGGCAGGGCCGATAAGGCAGTTAGTCCAATATTGGCGTATTTAAAAGGATGCTTTATGGCTTTAAGTGGGTCGGATTTCAGGTCGACAAGTGTTTTTACTTTATCCAGGGTATCCCGGAAAATAAACTTTGATCGTTCCAATGTCCCGAAAAGGTTAGAGACTGCTGGGAATTTGCTGCCCTTAACGTTTTCAAACAGAATAGCCGGTCCCTGGTGCTCAAATACCCTGAGGTGTGTGGCCGCCATCTGCAGGTGCGGGTCTACTTCCTCCTTAATGCGTATTAGATGACCATGTTTTTCAAGATCGGCAATACAGGCTTGTAAACTGGAATAGCTCATTGTTTATCGGGCAAATGTACGAATTGAAAAATTGAAAGCCTGCTATTCACCAATTTCCGGTCATTCCAAAATTCTCCCCTAAATCCATAGATGAACATTAAACTATGCCCCTAAAAAAAGTTATTGTTAGCTTTGCGACAACAGCTTAGGTCTTAATAGTGACTACCTTAATATTTACACTTATTTTACTGATCGGCTCCTACGCAGCCGGTTTATTGGGCTCCTTGACCGGGCTTGGCGGCGGATTCATCATTATCCCGCTCGCCACGCTTTTGCTCAATGTCGATATCCACTACGCCATCGGCGCTTCGTTGGTATCAGTTATAGCAACATCTTCAGGCTCCGCTGCTGCTTTTGTAAAGGAAGGGATCACCAATATGCGGCTGGGCATGTTTTTGGAAATAGCCACTACTGCGGGCGCCATGTGCGGCGCTATTGTAGCCGTTTATATTCCTACCCATTATATTGCAGTGCTGTTTGGGGTGATCCTTATTGTATCAGCGATATTATCGCTGCAAAAAAAGGCGATGAATGTCAACCGTGCCCCAAGCCCGCTTGCAGAAAAATTAAAACTGAACAGCAGTTACCCGGGCCCAAACGGCCCGATAGCATATTCAGTTACCCGGGTGGGTGGTGGTTTTGCGATGATGATATTTGCCGGCCTTATTTCCGGCCTGCTGGGCATTGGTTCGGGCGCGCTGAAGGTGATCGCTATGGATAATATCATGCGTATCCCTTTTAAAGTATCGACTACTACCAGTAACTTTATGATCGGCGTTACCGCCTCGGCGAGCGCCGTTGTGTACTTACAGCGGGGTTATATTAACCCGGGCCTGTCCATGCCGGTAGTGATTGGCGTGCTTGCCGGTGCATTTACCGGTTCAAAAATATTAGTGAACAGTTCCTCGTCCAAATGGTTAAGGTTGATATTTGCCGTTGTTATTTCAGCGATCGCGTTGCAAATGATCTATCACGGGGTGATGGGGAAGATTTGATATGGCAATTAGTTCATGGTTCATAGTTCATGGCAGTTTTGGTATGCAAAAAGCCATTTTAACTATGAACTATGAACCATGAACTATGACTGAAAAAAAATGAAAATATTCAAAGACAGGGACATGCAGTTGTTACTGAGCTACGTGCTCAGGGTTGGGACTATTGTTTCAATTAGCGTCGTCTTTATTGGCGGGGTATTTTTTATTTACCGGCATGGCCAAAGCATCTCCGACTATCATAAGTGGAATGGCGTCCCTGCCTTTATCCAAACGGCCGGCGGCATTTTTCATGGAATTTGGGCGCTTCATGGGCAAGCGATGATACAGTTTGGTATTGTGCTATTAATAGCGACGCCTATTTTGAGGATCGTATTTTCAGCCATCGGCTTTGCGCTGGAGAAAGATTACATGTATATCGGTATCAGTTTGCTCGTGCTGGGCATTATTTTTTTTAGCATGATGACGGGGCGGGTAGGGTAAATGACTGATCAGATTTATTTAACAAAAAGCCTTAGTTTTCGGTCTTAGTCCTGTTTTGCTCATCTTCATTGCCGGTATGATGTGATGAATTTTTTATCGAAGTTTTTCCAAAACGGTAAGTAAATGTGATAGTGGCTATCTGGCTTTCTTTTTTGTCAACAGACGAAATATTCAAGTTCTCATAATTTATCAAACTTCTATCCCTAAGCGTATTAAAAATATCACTAATACCCAATTTGATATTTCCCCGCTTATTGAACAGCTGTTTGCCAATAGCCGCATTGACATTGTAATAAGCTTTAAGCTGGGTAATATAGAAAAAGCTCGGTGTTTCATACCTGCCATAAATATCCAGGCGAAAATCGTTACCTAAATTAAAATACTGGTTACTGGCTATAACAATATCCTGGGTACCTTTATTGAGGTTGCCATTTTGCGGATAAGCCACATAACGCTGGTAGGAAGCATCTATATTAATATCAGCGTTCCACCAGCTGGTAAATACCACCGGGGTATAAAACCTGATACCATAATTATAAACGTCGCCCAGGTTTATATGCGTAACCACGTTTATTTTGGTTGCATCGTTCTGTATATCAAACTGTGCATCATAGGCGTTGCTCACAATAGTGGCGTACAGCGTTGTAACGAGCGTTTTATTATAATTGTAGGAGAACTGGACAGAATTTGAATATTCGGGGTTCAGGGTAGGGTTACCGGCGCGATAGTCGTACAGGTCAGTGTAGTATAAAAAGGGGTTCAAATCCTCATAGGACGGACGCTGTATGTCGCGGTTATAACTTAAACTCCAATCGCTTTTGTCACTTGCTTTATAACTGACGGTAATATGCGGAAGCGGGTTTATGTAATTGTCGTTCAGTACCTGGCCTTGCGTATCCGAGTTCCCTTTTGCTATAGTCTGCTCGGCGCGAAGCCCTGCCGTCAAATTCCACTCGCCAAATTTCCCGACATAATTCACATAAGCGGCATTAACGTTTTCGTCGTACTTAAAGTGATCGCTAAAATTAGGGTCACTGGTATATCGGCCATTCACAAACGGCCCGAAAATAAGATCGTTGTTGCTTACGATATTGTTGAATTTTACCCCGGCCTCCAGTTTCGATGTTTTTGTGAGCGGGGTTGAAAAATTGACCGTGGAAGACCAGATATGGATAGTTGAGGGCGACAGGTTCTGCAGTAAGGAGTCGCCCTCCAAAGTTCCTGATTCGTTATAAAACCGGTTGATGATATATTCCGCAGACGAACGGCTATAGGTTGTATAGTTAACGTCGGCTATTAAAGTTGCACCTCTGCTGCCCAACTTACCGCTATAATTTAAGTTGTAATTTACCTTGCTTACATGCCTTTTTACCGTTGAATTTGTGTTGACGGTGGTGTCAAACAGCGACTGGTCAAAAACGGTGAGATTGTTTGATTTTGCAATATCAACGTCGCTTACCAGGCCATTTACAAAAAAACCGATGGTTTGGGTAGGCGACAAGTAAATATCTGTACCGATACCAAATAAATGTGTCCGACTTTGGAGGACAGCATTATAATCGGAATGATAGCTGCCCATCGTGTCGTCGAAATTGATTTCCCGGTCGGCCGTAAAATCATGAAAGGTTTTACTATCGGTGAAATTATAGTTGCCGAAGACATTTACCTTCCCGGTCCGGTCATTAAAAACAACACCGGCGTTGCTTTTATAATATTTCCCGTAGCCAGCCGTACCCGATACCGATGCATTGAACCCGGCGTTATTTCCTTTTTTTAATATAATATTAATGATGCCGCCGCTGGAAGCATCGTATTTGGCCGTTCCGCTGGTAATTAGTTCGATGTGATCTATAGTACCGGATTGCATACCCTGTAAAACTCCAACTAGGTCTTCTCCCGAAAGGTTCGTCGGTTTGCCGTCAATCATGATCATCGCGTTTTGCCGGCCGATAATGCTGATATTGTTGCTGTTGTCGACCCGCACACCCGGGGACTGCCGCAAAATGTCGAACACCGAATTTCCCTGGGCGAGCAAATTATTCTGTACATTGATGATCAGTTTACCCGGCTGCGCCTCAATTTCGGGCCGGGTGCTTACAACCGATGCTTCGTTTAAGCTTTGTACCTGCTGCATCAGTTTGATGTCCGGGGTGCCGAATGTTGAGCCCTGCCTAACATTGTAAGGACCAGCATACATTTTTTGATACCCGGCTTTACTGATCAATAAGAGGTAGCTGTCGGCCTGAAGGCCAGCGAATTGAAACACGCCTTTGTTATTGGCGACAGTAGAAGTAACGATAGAAGAATCCCTGGATTTTAACAAAACAACCGTAGAGGCATCGGCAGGTGAGCCATTTTCAGTCACGATCCTGCCTTCCAAAACTGCCTGGACTACCTGGGCATGGGATCCGGAAAACAAACACGCCAGGAAAGCTGAAAACAAGCATCCTATTAAAAGCCTCATTAACGGTTAGGGTAGAATTTTGCGATAAACTTACTTATTAATTAAACACCCGCAATATAACAACAATAATTTACCTGTTAAATTTTAACATCGCCAACTCTTTTTAAATTATACCAACTACAGGATGCAATATACAAACTACCTTATTGTCAGTACGAACATTATTGGATGATTTTATTTTTAATAAGATGGAAAAAAAGTTATAAGTGTTAAAATAGTATAGGTTTTACTAATACGAATACCTTGACCAATACCCCGCAGACTGACCAAATAATATTTAAATTTACCGCAGTTTAAGTTTAACCGCCTCCATTAGTGAATCATACTCCTCCGCACCTTCGTACCGTTAACGTTACCCGTTACGTCACCCCTTTGCGCGAAGGTGGCTCGCTCCCGGCAATTGCCGAGGCTGACGACGGCTTTTTATACGTGCTTAAATTTCGCGGAGCGGGGCAGGGGGCAAGGGCTTTAATATCCGAACTGATAGGCGGCGAAATTGCCAGGGCCATCGGGATGAAAGTGCCCGAAATAGTTTTTGCCGGCCTGGATGAAGCATTCGGCCGTACTGAGCCCGACGAAGAAATACAGGACCTGCTGAAAGCAAGCGTTGGCCTTAATCTGGCGCTGCATTACCTGTCCGGCGCCATTACTTTTGATCCCACCATCACCGTTGTGGACGCTTTAACGGCCTCGAAGATCGTTTGGCTTGACTGCCTGCTGATGAACGTTGACCGTACTGCGCGCAACACCAACATGCTTACCTGGCATAAGGAATTATGGCTGATCGACCATGGCGCAGCGTTATATTTTCATCATTCGTGGGATAACTGGCGTGCACAGGCAATGCGGCCATTTGTACAGGTAAAAGATCACGTGCTGCTGCCGCGGGCAACTATGCTCGAATTGGCAAATATTGAATTGCGCGAACTGTTGAATGAAGAAAGCATCCGGTCAATAGTCAACCTGATCCCGGCAGGGTGGCTCAATGACGGTCCATTCAACTCACCGCAGGAATACCGCGACGCTTATATTGAATTTTTATTAACCCGGATAAACCACGCCGAAATCTTTTTAAAGGAAGCCCAAAATGCAGCAGAAGCACTTATTTGAGTATGCGGTTATCCGCGTGGTGCCCAGGGTGGAGCGCGAGGAATTCCTGAACATCGGGGTGATGCTTTATTGTGCCAAATTAAAGTTTCTGCAGGCTAAATACCTGCTCGACCCGGAAAGGCTGATCGCGTTTTCAAAAGAAATTGACCTTGTTGAACTAAAGGAACACGTTTGCGCCTTCGAACGGATTTGTTTGGGCGAAAAAGATGCCGGCCCTATTGGCAAGCTGGATATGGCGTCGCGCTTCCGCTGGCTTACCGCTACACGCAGCACTGTTTTGCAAACTTCAAAGGTGCATCCGGGATTTTGTGATGATGCGGGGGAAACGTTGGAAAAGCTGTTTGAACAGCTGGTGGCGTAACTTTTTATTTATTCTTCTCCTCAATCTCTGTTTCAATCCTTGCTTTTTTTAGGTCGATCCGGATCAAAGCAAATAAGCTCATGTACACATTGGCGACAAACACCAAAGCGAAACCTGCTATTAAATAACCACGCCAGTCGTAAAAAAGCAGGTGGAAGCGGGTAATGAACAGCATCAGTATAGTTACATAATGGCTGAAACAATACTCGCAGGTAAACAGGTAAAAAAACTTTCGCCCGGCTAAAGTTTTGGCTTTTTGCGCGCATTTTGCACAATAATCCCTCGGCTCCCTAAAAACTTCTTCGTGGGTAACCGTCCATGCAATACAGGCAATGGGTATGGCCAGTAAAAACAACCAGGCAATTTGAGTGAGCAGCGGCATACACAGAGAAATGCTAATCCGGAAAAAATGTTTTTTTTATTTAGCACCAGCCGGGCTTTCCAGCTTAAGATTAACCGGGGGTTTTACCATAACCGACAGCCTTTAAACCGGGGTTCAAGTGTTCATTTTTCACACACGATCAACCATCAAACAGCGACAAAAAGCGCTGATTTTTAGCAGGTTAAAATTTGAAATTCTCAAAATCTGTCCAATTTTGAGGTTTTTTTTGAACACTTTTATCGATTTATATTGATTATCAGGCAATTAGCAAACTGCGCATTGGTTATTGCGCGCTGTTAACTGTGCGTTATCAATTGATAGTCATGGCATTACATGGGAAAAAGTGTGTACGATCATGCGACCAGATTGGCCTAAACGATTTCAGATACAGTGAGAGTTATGATTTCCCGGTGCAATTCAAATTGTCGCTAGTTGGCTGATTTTGGCTGAAGCCATTGAACGTTGTGTTTACTGCCCGTCCCTTAAAAGGCTACCGTGTGCCCACATCTATGTACTTTGCTCCTGTCTTGAGGCTGTCTCAAAAGGGCGGCCTTTTTTCATTGAATTAATGTTACAAAAATTTGCATAAATGCTTGTTTATGAG
>OLLK01000163.1_pt1 | contig 66079 bp, 64 predicted proteins | sample 1604531 | NCBI WGS metagenome assembly OLLK01 (sample SAMEA104055722, study PRJEB20765) | soil metagenome | isolation source: soil | reverse complement strand
CTTTCCAAGGTCACCACTCAGAAAAAACAAAACAAGATTACACCAAACTTATAAGTAATTATGACGATGAAAATCTCTTAACTTAATAGCATTGGAGAGACCCTGCGGAGACGGAAAAGATAGAAGTTTAGCTGCCCTAAATGTTCTGATTTAAATTTATCCGCTTTTAATTCAAAGGCCACCAGGCATTGTAAGTTTCGATGGTAAAATAACAGGTCGATATAAAAATCACTGTTACCTACCTGTATTTTATATTCCTGACCGACAAATAAAAAATCCTTTCCCAGTTCTAAAATTAATTTGCTGATATGCTTTATCAATCCTATTTGCAAATCATTTTCGCTGTGTGGTTCGGGCAGGTTCAAAAATTCAAATATGTAATTGTCTTTGAATATGTTTTTTGTTTGTGCAGGAATATCTCTCAACACTGTTGAGAGTTTTACATTCCCTAATGCCGCCCGTTCAAGGGCCTACCTTCATCTTTTATACAACATTGAAAAGAACTATCCTTTCTTTTCATTCGTGACACACCCCTGCGGAGACGGAAAAGAGAATCGGACGTCTTTCGGTACCTTAGTGTAAAATGATGGGAGATGCGATTGTCCGCTCCTTTTACGCTGTAACAAACTGATTATCAGCCACAAAATTTCGGTTTACAACAGGCGGCGCACAGTGGGCGAGTTGCTAACGTACTGATATTCAACAAAACACCAGTTGTACTGTTCAAAAAAATGCTCAAAATTGGGCATGTTTTGAGAAATTTAATTTTTAATTGGCTATAAATCAGTGGTTTTCGTAGCGGTTTAGTGGGTGTTTGTGTGTAAAAATTGAACACTTTAACACCCGTTTTAAAAGGCCCGCCGGGTATGGGCAAAGCTGTTTTACAATTTAAAAAAGCATTTACGTTTTGGTGTATGCCGCACACAATTGCAAATCAAACTTCAATGTTTATATTTGCGTTCGCAAAAAATAGCATACGAGCAAAACGATGAGAGAAATACAATTCAGGGAGGCGCTTCGCGAGGCAATGGTCGAAGAGATGCGCAAGGACGATACCATATACCTAATGGGCGAAGAGGTTGCCGAATATAACGGCGCTTACAAGGTGAGCCAGGGCATGCTGGACGAATTCGGCGCCGGCCGGGTGATCGATACGCCGATCTCTGAAGGCGGTTTTGCCGGTATCGGCATTGGCTCGGCCATGAACGGCCTGAAGCCTATCATCGAGTTTATGACCTTTAACTTCTCGCTGGTGGCTATCGACCAGATCATCAACGGCGCAGCCAAGATCATGTCGATGAGCGGCGGGCAGTTTTCGGTGCCTATTGTGTTTAGGGGCCCCACCGGCAATGCCGGTATGCTGAGCTCGCAGCACAGCCAGTGCTTCGAGAGCTGGTATGCCAACTGCCCGGGCTTAAAGGTGGTGGTACCATCGAACCCTTATGATGCTAAAGGCTTGCTGAAATCGTGCATTATCGATCCCGACCCGGTTATTTTTATGGAGTCGGAACTGATGTATGGCGATAAAGGCGAAGTGCCTGAAGAAACGTATTATATCCCGCTGGGCAAGGCAAATATCACCAAGGAAGGCAGCGATGTTACGCTGGTGGGCTTTGGCAAGATTATGAAAGTGGTTAATGCCGCCGCCGCCGAGCTGGAAAAAGAAGGCATCCATGCAGAAGTGATCGACCTGCGCACCGTGCGCCCGATTGACTATGATACCGTGATCGGCTCGGTTAAAAAGACCAACCGCCTGGTAATTGTTGAGGAAAGCTGGCCATTGGGTTCCATAGCAACTGAAGTTGCCTTTAAAGTACAAAAGGATGCGTTTGATTATTTGGACGCCCCCGTACTGCGCATTATGGGCGGCGACGTTCCGCTGCCTTACGCACCAACCCTGATACAGGAATACCTGCCGAACCCCGAGAGAGTGATCAAGGCGGTGAAGGAAGTGATGTATGTGGCGAAGTAGGTTGTAATGTTGAAATGTTGGAAGGTTATTTTTTTGTTGTAAGTTGGAAAGTTGTGATGTTAAAAGGTTATTTTTTTGTTGTAAGGTTGGAAAGTTGTAATGTTGGAAGGTTATTTTTTTGTTGTAAGGTTGGAAAGTTGTAATGTTAAAAGGTTATGCTATCGTAAACAACATTGCAACTTTCCATCGTTGCAACTTCCATCGTTGCAACCTTCCAACCTTCCAACCTTCCAACATTTCAACTTTTCAACTTTTCAACATTCCAACCTTTCAAACTAAATACCAGTGATTTTTTAACCGTATTGTCTATGAAATTCCACTCACTCCATCTGATTAAAGCAACTTTATTAGCTATTTCGTTTTTCGGCATTTCGCTTTGTTGCGAGGCGCAGGCGCCTGCAGCTGCTGCAGCAAAGCCGGTTGCGGTGAAACCGGGCGGCTTTCAAAGCGCGGCGAGCGTTATTGATAATTTCTTTAAAAAGTATAAATCGGCCGGCGCTGACAGCGCCATCGACTACCTTTTTGCCACCAATAAATATTTCTCGAACCCGGCAGGTACCGCACAGCTAAAAGCCAAACTCGACTCGGCAAAACAAGCCATGGGCGATTATATTGGCCACGAACTTATTGTTGAGAAAACGGCATCGCCCAGCCTGGTTTTGTACAGTTACCTGGTAAAAAACGAGATACAGCCCATCCGGTTTACCTTTGTTTTTTACCGCCCGCACAGCGACTGGGTTTTTTACCGCTTTTTGTTTGATGACCAGATGGACCAGGAGCTGGAGGACGGTGCGAAGATCAGCAATAAGCATCCGTAATTAAGTCTAAAGTCTTAAGTCAGAAGAACTAGCAACAGACTTACGACTTTAGACTTACGACTTCAGACTCACTTCCCCGTCCAGCTATTATTGCTTTCGTCGGCATCCATAAATATCCCGTTGTCCAGCTTTGCCGATTTGATCGCTTTACTTGCTTTTATATCCACGCTGATCGCCTTTTGGTTTTGCTCCCAAACAGCAGGGGTTTGATGGAATGTTTCGGTGCTTCCGTCGGCATAGGTTACCACAATATCAAACGGAATAGCAAAGCCACCGATATTGGCAACCGATACTTTATAGCCGCCGCCGCCTTTTTCAACATTGGTTAAGCCCAGGTCGCTATAGTTATTGGTGAAGAACCAGTTATTAAAAAACCAGTAAAGGTTGCGGCCCGAGCCGGCGCTCATGGAGTTAAAATAGTCCCATGGTATAGGGTGCTTGCCGTGCCAGTTGTCCATATAGGTGTGCAGCGCTTTTTTAAACAGTTCGTCGCCCAGCATATCCTTTAATGCCAAATAACTTAATGAAGGCTTGCCGTATTCGTTATTACCAGCGCCGTCGCGCAATTCGGTACCGGGCGTACTGATAGGCAGGTCCTCAGCAGTTGATGGGTCGTGTATCCAGCCGTCTATCCTGAACTGTTTATAATTACTTTCGGCTTTTTCCTTGCCCAGTTCGGTACGGCCTATCAGTAGTTCAAAGGTGGTTGCCCAGCCTTCGTCCATAAAGCCATAGCGGGTTTCGTTAATGCCCATGTAGAAGGGGAAGAAGGTATGTGCTATCTCATGGTCTTGCACAAACTCGGCAAAGTGCAGGTCGTCCTGGTGGCTGTCGTTTACCATCATGGGGTATTCCATATCTGCAAAGCCTTCAAACGCTGTCATCTTCGGAAATGGATACGGTACGCCCGGCCAGTTCTTCGATAACCAGCCTAAAGCATAACGGCCATATTGTACGGAATGATGAAAATCGGCCGATTTATCCGGATATGCGGCCTGCATACTCGCACGGCGACCCGTTGCATCATCCACTACCACGCTGGCGGCATCCCAGTTGTAACTATCGCTGATACCAACGGCCATATCGGTGATGTGCTCCGCTTTCCAGGTCCAGGTGTTCATATCGTTTTGAGCGGTCACCTTTTTGCCCGCCAGGTCTTCGGGCGTTGCAATGCGGACGGTAGAGTCGCTGGTCATTGATTTTTGCAGGCGATTGGCATATTCCTTTTGCAACACCTGTTTGGGGTTTTGCAAGGTACCGGTGGCCCACACGATGAAGTTTTTGGGAACGGTAACATTTAGGGTATAGTCGTTAAAGTCGTTATAAAACTCAAGCCCTTCTATAAATTCGTCAAAATCCCAGCCTTTGTAGTCATCAAATACCGATATCCGCGGATAAAAATAAGCAAGGTAAAAACTGGTTGCATCAATTATCCCCTCGCGGCCATGGCCGGTTACAAGGTTATAATGCCAGTCAAGATTCACTTTAACGGAATCATGCGGGGCAATGGGTTTGGCCAGCTTCAAAAACTGGTTGGTGCTTACCGATTGGTTATCCCATTTGTTTGGCTCGCCGTTTATGGTGATGGTGTCCACGGTAATGCCATCGTCAAGATAATCTCTTCCGGTGCCAAAAATACGTGCTGCACCCGGTTTGTGGATGTTCATGATCACTTTAAAGTTGAGGTGCTTCAATGTATCAGGACTATTATTCCAGTAGGTGATCTGCTCGGTACCCTTCACTTCCCGTTCGGGTGGGCGCACGGTAACCGAAATATTATAATGCCCCGTGTTTTGCCAGTAATTTGGCCCGGGCTTGCCATCCATGGATCGTGTACCCTTGTTAAAGGCAGCCTTTATTTCGCGCGGCTGGTAAAGGTTTTGGGCATTTGCCTGCAAAAACATGCCGGTTACTAAACCGGCCAGAATAAGGTGAGATAATTTCATATCAGGTTGGTGAGTTTTTACTAAGACGGGGGAAGATAGGGTTTAGTTACAAATACTGACGACAATAAGTCCCGATTGAACCGGTGAATCAATCCATTCCTTAAATTACACCACGAAAAAAGCCCCGGTTACATAATATTAGTATTTGAAGCGGCTTTTTGTCCTAATTTTAATTTTAAATAAATCCGCAGTGGGGGCATTCCGAAAAAGAACATATTACATAGCTTTTGCGATAAGTTTCTATTTCCTTTGGTTTTTGTTTAAGCTCGGCGGCGTGCCGGATTTTAAACAGGCGATTCCTTCAACGGCAATTGATGTCTGCATCTCGATGGCGGGTTTATACATTTCGGTGGAGCTATTACTTCCCAGGTACATCTATAAACGGCTTTATTTAAAATTTTCGCTCCTGTTTTTATTACTGGTTTTATTATGTGGATCGATCATTATCTTTTCACAATTATGGCTGATGGGCAGCTCAATATTTTCATACCAAAAATATATTGCCAAATACCAGGAGCACTTTTTTTACTGGTTTTGGTCCGACTTGGTTTTTGGCTCGTACTTCCTGGTCACCTTTATTTCGCTGGGCGGATGCTTTATCCGCCTAGCTTTTGATCGCATCAGTTCGGAACGGAAAATGGAAGCCCTGGAAAAAGAGAAACTGATCACGGAGCTGGCAATGCTGAAACACCAGATCAACCCTCATTTTATCTTTAATGCGCTTAATACCGCCTATTATAAAATTGAAAAATCAAACACTGGCGCCCGCAAAATACTGGAGCAGTTCTCAGGTTTGCTGCGTTACCAGTTGTATGATTGCAATGAGGAATCTGTCCCTATTGAAAAAGAGATCGAATTCCTTGCCAATTATATTGAAGTTCAAAGGGAGCGTACAGGTAGCAAGGTGCAGGTAATGGTAAAAGGATTTAATGATGTATCGGGGTTTGAGCTATCGCCGTATTTGCTTGTGCCTTTAGTTGAAAACTGCTTCAAGCACGTATCGGATGACCCGCTGAAAAACAATTACATCACTATTGAGTGCGGAGCGGCGAATAATTGGTTTTGGTTTCATACCCAAAATAGCGTATCACCGAAAGAGTCGAAAAACCAGGGCGGAATAGGTTTAAGCAACATCACCAAACGCCTGGAGCTTTTATATCCAGGTAAACATGTGTTAAAAATCAATGATTCGGGCGATAATTTCAAGGTTATGCTTCAATTGGCTTATTTATGAATTTAAAGTGCATTATTATCGATGATGAACCAACTGCCCGCGGTGGCCTGGCTGAAGATGTGAAAGAGATCGATCAGTTTAAAGTAGTAGGTACGGCTGCAAATGCATTTGAGGCTCTTGAACAGATAAACAATTCGCAGCCTGATTTGATTTTTTTAGATATCGAGATGCCGGGGCTAAGCGGGCTTGATTTTTTAAAGCTTATTAAAGTAAAACCGATGGTCATCCTCACTACTGCATATTCCGAATATGCTTTGGTAGGTTATGATTTTGGTGTTGTGGATTACCTATTGAAGCCCATTTCGGTTGACCGTTTAAAAATAGCCTGTGCAAAGGCACTGGAGTTATTTAATTATAAAAACAGCAAGCCCGGCGCAGAAACATCTGAATCCTTTTACGTTAAGGTAAACGGCAAAATGGAAAAGATTGCGTTAGCAGATATTTTGTACATAGAAGCCGCAAACAATTACATCTTTATTCATACCGCTGCGAAAAGATATATCTGCTACCTAACCTTAAAAGGAATCGAAGCCCAATTGCCAAAGGAAAAATTCATCCGGGTTCACAAATCATTTATCGTATCAAGAGATCATGTCCAGCAAGTCGGCAAGTCAGGGGTCAAGATAAATGATGTCGCCATTCCATTAAGCAAAAACTTCAGGAGCGAGTTCCAAAAGGGGGTCGTCCAAAATAAGGCACTTAGCCGGCATGGGTGAATTTTGCTCGCCACTGTTGACGTATCGGTCAGGGTGTGAGGCCGGTTATTCTTGGTAAAATTCCGAAATAAAATGATCATCAAGTAAGCAATGCCTGCTGCGTAATAAATACATCTTGTGAAAAGTTTGCCGCTATCTTCATCGAAAAAAAGATGGACAGGAAGAAGTTTTTAGTGCAGGTAGCCGGCGGTACTGCGGCGCTTGTTTTAATGAAAAACAAAGTTATCGGCCAGGCGCCCATTAAGCAGCAGGAACCACCGCCTTTACCCCTACCGCTGGTTAAAGAGTTTGTTATTGCCGGCCACGGCGATTTTGCCAAAGTACAGGCGATGTTAAAGGACACGCCAAATTTGATCTATACCAAGTTTGATTGGGGTAATGGCGACTATGAAGCAGCCATTGAAGGGGCCGGCCATGTAGGGAATAAGGAAATTGCAAACTATTTGCTGGAGTCCGGTTCACGGGTCACACTCTACATCCTGACTATGCTGGGCAAAACGGCGCTGGTTAAGCCTGTTTTGGAAGCCTATCCGAGTTTGATCCACGCTAAGGGGCCGCACGGCTTTACCCTGTTACATCATGCAAAAGTAGGCGGCAAAGATGGCGAAGAATTATATGCTTATTTACAGGAAAAGGGTTTGAAGGATGATTGGATTAAGTTGAGGTAGCGAAAATTCTCGCAATCAAAACAATTTTGCGATTTCGGACATTTGTCCTTATATTTGAGGACATACGGCTGAAGATGAAAAATACCACCACATTAGATATAACATCCCTCGACGTTGACCAGGATGAAAGCTGTAAAAGTTACTGGTATTTTATGCCGGATAATTTAAAAAAATCAGCAGCTAACTGTACGCGAAGTATGGACGTGATCGAATTTATCCGTCACGGCCTGCCTTATAATACGGTAGGCAATATACTTGATAATACTTGTGTCTCCCGCAAAGACCTGTCTAACATCCTGCATATTAGTGTACGCCAGATGAACCGATATCAACCCGATGACCTACTTTCGGCAGAACAATCGGGGTTTGTTTATGAATTCAGCCGGCTCTACGTGCGCGGACTCGATATTTTTGGCGATAAGGAGACATTTGAAAAGTGGATTCAACGCCCCCAGATGGCGCTTGGAATGCAAACGCCGGTTTCATTGTTGGATACCGCTGAAGGCTTTAGGATGGTAAATGATCTTTTGTCGCAAATAGAATATGGTTTCTATTCATGATCCTTTACCGAATTGCCAGGGAGAAATATGCCCGCGACCTCAGCGGTAATGGCGGGTTAATATCCTCAGCACGCTGGCATAACCGCATACCGGTAATATATGCCTCGCTTAATTCTTCCACCTGTATCCTTGAAAAACTGGTACACCTGGCGCCGGATGAAATCCACAACGACCTGATGATTGTCACGCTTGAAGTTGATGACACCATTGCCAGTGAAAAAATAGTTTCAAGTCAACTGCCGGTTAATTGGAGAGAATATCCGGCCCCTGCCCTTTTACAAAATATTGGAAACGCCTGGCTGCGCTCAAAAAGCGCTGTTTTGCTATTTGCGCCCAGCGTCATTGATCCCTTAGCTGAAAATGCATTATTAAACCCAATGCACACCAACATTAGCAAGATTAGTGTCAAGGAAGTGCAGCCTTTTACCTATGATGAGCGATTGTTGTATCCCCGATTTGGGAAACAATAGCGGGTAAGCGGTGAGTTGTGCTATTTTAAAATCTTTAGATCGATCTGGATAAAGTCTGGCGCTCTGACTTTCGGACTTTCGGACTTCCCGACTTCCGGACTCCTTTAACACTTTTTCACACTTCCCTTCAAATATTCGCCGTAATTTTGCCGTTTCGCTATTTAGCATGCGCGTAAAGTGTCATTTCCTGTTTGCGGCTATATTTTTACTGGTGCACGTTGCATCGGCGCAGCAGGAATTGACCATACACGGCGTTACTTCAAAAAAGCAAAGCACGGATAGAGTTGCCCAGGTGCTGATCCGGAACCTGCATAGCGGAGATGTGATGATGAGCGACGAGCTGGGCTGGTTTACCATAAAGGCCCAGGCCGGCGATACGGTACTTTTTACCAAGGACGAATATACCGATCAAAAAATAATTATCCTGAACGCAAGCGATTTGCCGGTGTACATGCAGCCGGTGATCCACCTCAATACGGTAACGGTTAAGGGCCAATCCACCAAACAAGAGCTGAATGACGTTATGGCCGGCTATAAAAAAGACGGCGTGTTTAATAACGGTAAATCGTTGCCGGCCCTGGCATTCATTACCTCGCCGCTGACCGGTATATATAACCTGATTGGTTCCGACGCAAAAAACGCCAGGCATTTTGCGGCGTATTCAAAAGCAGAACTCGAGTATGCGGCAATCAACCGGCGGTATAATATCGCCTTTATAAAAAGGGTTACAGCCGCTTCGGATACCGAGGCTAAAAAGTTTATGACATACTACATGCCTACCTACGAAGACATAAAAGCCTGGAACGATTATGACCTGGCGCGTGAGGTACGGAAAGAATACAAATACTACGAAGAAAATAAGGACAGGATATCGATCCAGGATTTGAAAATGCCACCGTTAACGCCGACTTCCCCACCGCCCCCTAAAGGCGGAGCCGAATAGCAGGGTGGCGTACCGGACATTACATTCCGAAATCGAATCCCGATAGCTATCGGGACCGACTTCCGAAATCAATTCAGATTCCCAGCACCTCACATGCCTTCTCGGCAGCCAGTTTTTCAGCGTTCTTTTTATTAAATTCCTTACCCAGGCCCATCACTTCGCCATCGATAATAGCTTGCACGGTAAAAAGTTTGGTGTTTTCGCCGTCGTCGTTGCCCACCAGGTCGAAAGCAATGTCCTTGCTGTGGCGCTGGCACCACTCGATGAGCTTGCTTTTAAAATTGGTTTCGGTTTGCTCAAGGGTATGTATGTCAACATGCGCTTTGATGATGTTATTCACCAGGAAATGGCGGGTAAAATCGTAGCCTTTATCCAGGTAGATGGCGCCAACCAGGGCTTCGAAGGCGTCGCCCAGGAGAGAGCCCTGTCGGGACGAATTCAGCATACGGTTATCGTATTCGATCAGCTTATCAAAGCCCAGTTTGCGGGCAAGGGCATTTAGGTTATTGCGGCTAACTATTTTCGAGCGCAGTTCGGTCAGGAAGCCTTCGTCCTCGTAGGGGTAAAGCTTAAAAAGCACTTCGGCAACCACGCTGCCTAAAACGGCATCGCCCAAAAACTCCAGTCGTTCGTTACTGTTTTTTACGCCTTTTTTAACGCTTTGCGCAACCGACTTATGGCGAAATGCCAGGCGGTATAATGAGATGTTTCCCGGAACAAAGCCCAGTAAATTTTTGAGGATTTTTACGTACTTTCTGTTAGGGGATATGTAGAGTTTGTAAAAACGACTTATAGGCATCCAGTTAAATTATTCTTCGTACTTTTTAAATATCACGGAAGCATTATGCCCCCCGAAACCAAATCCATTGCTCTGCGCCACCCGCACTTCCCGTTTCTGGGCTTTATTAAATGTAAAATTGATCTTTGGGTCGAAGGCCGGGTCGTCGGTAAAATGATTGATGGTAGGCGGTATTATGCCATCCCTAACAGCTAATATGGCCGCTATAGCTTCAACCGCACCTGCCGCGCCAAGCAAATGGCCAGTCATTGATTTGGTTGAGCTGATATTAATGCGATAAATGTCATCGCCAAATACGTCGCGGATGGCTTTCACCTCCTGCGGGTCGCCGATAGGCGTTGATGTCCCGTGCACGTTCACATAGTCGATGTCGGCGGTAGTCATACCGGCGTCTTCCAAAGCTGCACGCATCACCAGGGCGGCGCCAAGGCCTTCCGGGTGTGGGGCAGTCATGTGGTACGCATCGGCGCTCATGCCGCCGCCAACCATTTCGGCGTAAATCTTGGCACCACGCCTCTTGGCGTGCTCCAGCTCTTCCAAAATGATGGTCCCGGCGCCTTCACCAGCCACAAAGCCATCACGGTCCAAATCGAATGGGCGCGATGCTGTGGCCGGATCATCGTTACGGGTGGATAGGGCATGCATGGCATTAAACCCGCCGATACCTGCTTCGTTAATGATAGCCTCTGATCCTCCGCTGATAAACATATTAGCTTTACCCAGCCGGATGTAATTAAAAGAATCGATGAGGGAATTGTTGGACGAGGCGCAGGCCGAAACTGTTGAAAAGTTAGGGCCGCGCAAGCCGTATTTGATGGAGATATGACCGGGGGCAATATCAGCGATCATTTTGGGGATAAAGAAGGGATTAAACCTCGGCGAACCGTCGCCCTTGGCAAAATTCACCACTTCGTCCAAAAATGTTTTTAAACCGCCGATGCCTGAACCCCAGATAACGCCAATACGGCTGGTATCGAGCTGGCCAAAGTCTAGGCCTGCATCTTTTACCGCTTCTTCCGTCGAGAATAAAGCATACTGAACAAACGGGTCGAGCTTGCGGGCATCCTTTCTTCCTAAAAAGCCGTCTGCATCAAAGCCTTTCACTTCGCATGCAAACTTGGTTTTGAACTTTTCGGTATCAAAACTCTTTATTAAGGCCGCCCCGCTCACTCCCCTGGTCAACGCGTCCCAATATTCGGGAACAGTGTTGCCAATCGGAGTAAGTGCTCCAAGACCGCTTACTACAACTCTCTTAAACTCCATTTAAAATAGATGGGGGAGTTTTATTTAACGTTTTTTTCCAGGTATGCCACTGCCTGTCCAACAGTACCGATGGTTTCAGCCTGGTCGTCCGGGATGGCTACGTTAAACTCCTTTTCAAACTCCATGATTAATTCCACAGTATCCAAAGAGTCGGCACCAAGGTCGTTGGTGAAGCTAGCTTCAGGTGTAACTTCACTTTCGTCAACACCCAGTTTTTCTACGATAATAGCTTTTACTCTTGAAGCGATATCAGACATAGTCTTTATGTTTTAATGATTAATAAAAAATTTGTGCAAAGAAAGATAAATTCTGACAAATATCAAATCTAAAAACTTTTGCCTTATCTGCAACAATATTTTAATGAAAGAGTTTCGATTTGTAATTTTACAGCCGACAAAAATAATGATTTTGAACAGGAAGTTTTTAAAGTTTGAGATCGATCTTGATTTTGTCCTGATCGCCATTACAACTTCACTAAAAGATTACCGCATCTGTTATCTTATCAACAAGTTTTTGAACTATAATTTTGTAAAAATGCCCGATCTTCCCGTGGAAATCCATCCCGGGGAAATGCCGATCCAGTTCTCGATGTACAATTACAACAGCGGAGAAAACGGAACGGACTCCTATTTTATAGCCAATAAAGGGACTGAAGGCTACCTGGTACCCGAGATGAGGAAGGCAGATTATTTTTTAATGATCAAAAATTATATCGACGAAAACGAATTAGATAGCCTAATTTCGTTGCTAAATAAGATACCCGAAGTGGTAGCTGCCGTAAAGATTGACCCTAAAAAAATAAAATCACGGGAAAATCTTTTATTTTAGCGCCAAAATTTAAAGTGTTATCTATACACTATATAAGCCAGTTTTAACCCGAAAATATGAAACCACAATATAATCATACCAAGATTGTTGCCACTATGGGGCCCGCATCGGCCAAAAAAGAGGTGCTTTCAGCGATGATAAAAGCAGGCGTAAACATTTGCCGCCTTAATTTTTCGCACGGAAAAGTGCAGGACCATAAGGCGGTGATCGATACCATCCGTGAGATCAATGCAGAGTTAAAAACCAACGTGGGTATCCTGGCCGACCTTCAAGGGCCTAAGATTCGCATCGGGCTGGTAAAAGATGGCGGCATCCACCTGGTTAATGGCTCCCGCATCAATATTACTACACATGAGCTGATCGGCGACGATAACCAGATATATATTACCTACGAAACCTTCCCGCAGGACGTGCAGGCCGACGAAATTATTTTGCTGGATGACGGGAAGATACAAATGCGGGTGATTGAGACCAACAGGGTAGATACCGTTGTGTGCGAAGTAGTGCATGGGGGAATTTTAACCTCGCGTAAAGGGGTTAACCTGCCCAATACCAAAGTTTCCATACCCAGTTTGACCGCCGAGGACAAAGACAATTTGAAATATGCGCTGGAATGGGATGTCGACTGGATCGGCCTTTCATTTGTGCGCACCGGCGAGGATATCACCGAGCTGAAAGAGATCATTGCCGCAAGCGGTAAATCGGCGAAGGTGATCGCCAAAATAGAAAAGCCCGAGGCTATCGATAATATCGATGCCATTGTAGCTGCTACCGATGGCTTAATGGTAGCCCGTGGCGACCTGGGGGTTGAAATGCCTTTGGAAGAAGTACCCCTGTTGCAAAAGATGATTGCCCGCAAGGGCCGCGATGCTGCCAAGCCGGTTATTGTGGCTACGCAAATGCTCGAATCCATGATCACCACCCCGCGCCCGACCCGTGCCGAAGTGAATGATGTGGCAAATTCGGTATTGGACGGCGCCGACGCGGTAATGCTCAGCGGCGAAACTTCGGTTGGGGAATTCCCGCTGATCGTTATTGAGACCATGGCGAAAATTGTACGGAATGTGGAACTATTAGGATATTCGTACAATGCCGACCGGAAGCAAAACACCGATATTAAATCCCCCGAGTACCTGATCGATGCAATTTGCGGATCGGCGGTATACCTGGCCGAACACACCAATGCTGTCGGGATCGTTTCCATGACCAGCTCAGGTTATACCGCTTTTGAAATTTCAAGCTACCGCCCTAAGGCAGGTACGTTCATCTTTACTTCGAACAGGCACCTTTTAAATGCCCTGAGCCTGCTTTGGGGTGTACGCACCTTTTATTATGACAAACTGGACAGCACCGACAGCACCATAGAAGACGTAAATAATATATTAAAGGCAGAAGGCTTGGTTAGCGAAGGAGACGTTGTGATCAATACCGCATCCATCCCTATCGATAAAAAAGGAAAAACCAATATGCTGAAGGTTGCTGTTGTAGACTGATGGTTGGAAGGTTGAAATGTTGGAAGGTTGAAATGTTGTTTACGATAGCATAACCTTTCAACTTTCCAACAAAAAAATAACCTTTCAACATTACAACATTTCAACCTTACAACAGTCTAATACACCTCCGCTTCGCAAACTTTTCGGAACAACTTATCAGCGTTGGCAAAATAATAGTCCCAGCAAATTCTTATCGTTTTCATATTGTTATATTTTTTGTCAATCTGTAATGGTATGACAATAAATGTGCCGCACAGTTTAATCTAGAGCCAAGAATCAAGATTCAAGAGCCAGGACAGGCGTTGTACCTTTATTCTTTCTCTTGGTTCTTGCCTCTTGGTTCTTCCCACACGCTATCGCTCCCGTTCATAATCCAGTATCACTATGCCTGAGCGCAGCGCGTTGGCCGATTTCAGCTTCAAAGGCATACGCTCATCCAAACTTTCTATCATCGGTTTGCCTTTGCCAAAAAGCACCGGGTTTACAATAAAACGGTATTCATCTATCAAATCAGCCTGCGACAAGGCGCTGATCAAATCGCCGCTGCCAAAAACTACGATGTTTTTTCCGGGCTGCTGCTTTAATTTAACCACGGTTTCGGCCAGGTCACCATTAGCCAGTTTGATATTATTCCATTTTCCCCATGGAACATCACTTAAAGTTTTTGAGAAAACAATTTTGGCCGATTTGTTCATAAAGTCGGCTGCCGGGTCATCGGCAACCGTTTTATCAGGCCAGTAAGCCGAAAAAAATGAGTAGGTAGCCTTGCCCATCAAAATTGTATCCGTCCGGTCGAAGATGGATTCCATCGGCTCAAACAGCTGTTTATCGAAGGTAAAACCGGACAGATCCCGGTTTGGCCCTTCAAAATAACCGTCGGCGGAGACCGCGTTGGATACGATTAGTTTTCGCATTATAAATAATATATTACTAAGGTATTAAAATAATTGTAACGCAAGACTGCGGCTTCTGATATCGCCCCGCCCGAATTTCTTTTCCACAACGTTAAATCATTGTAAACTAAATATTTTATGGTGCGATTCTCTATGGGAATGGCCTTCCCCACAGGGTGTGGAAAACTATGAATAGTATTCCGTTTTTGTGACTGATAAATTTGAGTAAAACCCCTTTTGGTTTTTTTTATTAGTTCTTGATCATTAGCGCAGTACGAATATGGAAGACGACATCTACAAAAAAACAGCCCCAAAAAAGAATCGCGGATTAAAAGTAGAAAGATACTTTACCAAAGACGACATTAACGTATTCGACCTTTTTAAATACGATATCAGATCATCTGTTATCCGCAATCCCTCGGGCGATTCGGTGTTTGAAATGAACGATGTGGAGGTTCCGTCCTCCTGGTCGCAGGTAGCAACGGATATATTGGCACAAAAATATTTCAGGAAAGCCGGCGTACCCCAACCGGATGGTTCAACCGGTGCCGAAAAAAGCATTAAACAGGTGGCCCACCGCATGGCCAATTGCTGGAAGGACTGGGGTGTACGTTACGGTTATTTCGCGACAGCAAAGGATGCGGAAATATTTTATGACGAAATAGTTTACACCATTACCGGCCAGCTGGCGGCGCCAAACTCGCCGCAGTGGTTCAATACCGGGCTGCATACTTCGTACGGAATTACCGGCAAACCGCAGGGGCACTATTATGTTGACCCCAAAACTGAAGAACTAAAAAAATCCACTTCGGCCTATGAGCGCCCGCAGCCCCATGCCTGTTTTATTTTATCGGTTGATGACGACCTGGTGAACGAAGGCGGCATAATGGACCTGTGGGTGCGCGAAGCGCGGATATTTAAATACGGATCGGGCGTAGGCACCAACTATTCAAAGATCCGCGGCGACAATGAAAAGCTCGCCGGCGGAGGTTATTCCTCGGGCCTGATGTCGTTCCTGAAGATCGGCGACCGCGCCGCGGGGGCCATTAAGTCGGGCGGAACTACCCGCCGGGCGGCCAAAATGGTTTGCCTGGACCTGGACCACCCCGAAATAGAGAGCTTTGTAAACTGGAAGGTAGAGGAGGAAAAGAAAGTGGCCGCATTAATAGCCGCTGGTTATTCTTCGGACTATGAAGGCGAAGCTTACCGCACCGTATCGGGGCAAAACTCCAACAATTCTGTCCGCATACCGAACACTTTTTTCAAGGCACTGAAAAACGACGCACCATGGGACCTGACCAGCAGGATGAACGGTAAAGCGGTAAAATCCATCCCGGCACAAAAACTTTGGGACGATATTGCCTTTGCGGCCTGGGCCTGTGCCGATCCCGGCGTGCAGTTTGATACCACCATTAACGAATGGCATACCTGCCCCGAAGGCGGGCGCATCAATGCCTCGAACCCCTGTTCGGAATATATGTTCCTGGATAATACGGCCTGCAACCTGGCATCGGTTAACCTGGCGCACTTTTTTGATAAAAAAACCCGCGCATTTGATGTAAAAGGCTATGAACATACCTGCCGGATATGGACCATTGTGCTGGAGATATCTGTGCTAATGGCGCAGTTCCCCTCCAAAGAAGTGGCGCAGCTGTCTTACGATTACCGCACATTGGGTTTAGGTTTTGCCAACCTTGGTTCGGCGCTGATGGTTAACGGCATCCCCTATGATAGTAAAAAAGCGCGAGCGATTGCGGCTGCTATTACAGCTATCATGACCGGGACTGCCTACGCAACCTCGGCCGAGATGGCCCGGGAACTGGGCACCTTCCGCAAATTCGACGAAAATAAACAGCACATGCTGCGTGTGATGAAAAATCACCGGTATGCGGCCTATAACTCAACCGATAATTTCGACGGGCTTGAAATACACCCTCCGGGCATCGACCAGATGCAATGCCCCGATTATTTGTTGTCTGCTGCCTGCAACGCGTGGGATAAAGCTGTTGAAATGGGCGAAAAATATGGCTACCGCAACGCGCAAACTACGGTGATCGCCCCAACCGGCACGATAGGCCTGGTGATGGATTGCGATACTACCGGTATCGAGCCTGATTTTGCACTGGTGAAATTTAAAAAGCTATCGGGCGGCGGTTATTTTAAGATCATTAACCAGGCAGTGCCCGAAGCGCTGAGCAACCTGGGCTATGCCGAACATGAAGTCACCACAATTATAAATTACGCCAAAGGCGCCGCCACTTTAAAGGGGGCGCCTTTTATTAATTTTGAAACGCTGAAGACAAAAGGCCTTACCGATGATGAACTGGAAAAGCTCGATAAGGGCATCGTTTCCGCATTCGAGATCAGCTTTGCATTTAATGTATGGTCGATGGGCGAAGATTGCCTGAAACGCCTGGGCTTTACCCCTGAACAATATAACGGCAACGATTTCAACGTACTGCGAGCATTGGGCTTCACGAATAAACAAATTGCCGATGCCAACGAGTACATCTGCGGCACGATGACCATTGAAGGGGCGCCCTACCTGAAACAGGAACATTACCCCATATTTGATTGCGCCAATAAATGCGGCGCCAAAGGCGAGCGGTATATCCACTCGCACGGGCATATTAAAATGATGGCGGCAGCGCAGCCATTCCTTTCGGGCGCAATATCCAAAACTATCAACCTGCCCAACGAGGCGAAGGTAGACGAGATCAAAGATTGCTACGAACTCTCCTGGCGCCTGGGCCTGAAAGCCAATGCCCTTTACCGCGACGGGTGCAAACTTTCGCAGCCGTTATCGACCAAATCGGACGTTAAAGAAGAAAAATCCGACGAGAAGCTGGAAACCGTAGAAGAAGTTTTAGGCGAGGCGGCCAATGTAAAGTTGAGCGACCTGAGCCCTGAACAGGTGATCGAGGCGGCAATTGCCATTATGGAGAAATCAAAAGACACACACTTTATGCGGCAACTTTCGCGGGTGGTGCAAAAGAAGAGCCTGCCTTCCAAACGTTATGGTTATACCCAAAGAGCCAGTATCGACGGCCAGGTGGTGTATGTACGCACCGGCGAGTACGAGGATGGCACCCTGGGTGAAATTTTTGTGGATATGCACAAAGAGGGCGCAACCTTCCGCTCACTGATGAACTGTTTTGCCATTGCCGTTTCGGTGGGCCTGCAATACGGCGTTCCGCTGGAGGAGTATGTAGAAAAATTCACCTTCACCCGGTTTGAGCCGGCTGGTATGGTAGTCGGCCATGCCAATATTAAAAATGCGACAAGTATCATCGACTATATCTTCCGGATGCTGGGTTACGAATACCAGAACCGTACCGACCTGGTACATGTAATTACCGAACAAAACGGTGTTACCGGAAATCCAACTATGGCGGATGAAGATGTTAATACCGACGAGACGAATGTTTATCAACCGGTCTCTGTAAAAACAATTGGAGATAACAGCAATGCCAGTAAAAAGCAGTATAGTGTTGATTTAAGCATGGGCGTGCAAAGTGACGCACCATCCTGCAATGTGTGCGGGCATACTACTATCCGCTCGGGCACTTGTTATAAATGTTTGAATTGCGGGAATTCGATGGGATGCAGTTAGGAGAGGTGATCCGCCGTCGCTGAAGCTATGGCGGACGAGGAAGGCGAAAGGTAGAAGTGTGGGGTGAGCGCTATTAAGTTATAGGCCAAAGGGACGAACAGCGGGCTGGACAATGACTAACGACCCAATGACCAATGACGAATTCAATTGGTGTTTTGTGTTCAGTTTTATAGTTTAATTTTAGTGGAGCCCCGGAGTGGTTAGCCGGGGCTTTTTTGACGGCTAATTAATTTGATTTTGGTGATTACGTTGATTTATGTGAGCGCCTTTTAATGCGCCAGGTAAAACTTTACCCAAAAATCAGTCGATTTTGCTAATTCGGCCTGTTGACTGCTGCCGCTGGATTGACTTCGGCTGCCGCCACCGCCCCTTCCGCCGCGATGGCCGCCACCGCCACCCATGCCGCCTCCGCGGTGGCCGCCGCCCTGGCTTTCCTGTTCCCCGCCTTCCTGCTGTGGCTTGCGTTCGATGCCGTTGAGCTTGAAATTAAACGACCATTCGTTTTTGGTTAGGTCGTCCACATGGAAAAACCGGAGCGGAATGGCAGCCTCACATACCAGGTAGCCGTTATCGTCGTAATTTACCGCGGTTTGTATGCCGTAGGTATTTGAGGTGGTGATCATTTCATCCTCAATATCTTTAAATCCCTCCACTTTGATACCGCGAAGGCTGGTGAGCCGTTCGCGCATTAGTTCCTCGCGCTCCTGTTTGGTAGATTCCGCCATTCCCGTATCCCGAAGGGAGCGCAGCGATACATTAGTTTCTGTATTTAGTGGGAAAGTGATGCTGAAAGCCTCTTTTTTCTTGCCTTTCGGGTCGATGCTGAACGTGAGGCCGGCGCGCAGCACCCGCACCTGGTCAACGCGGTCGTTAAAACGGATGGCCAGGTACAGGGTGTCTTTGGTATTGGCGATGTCATAATTGAGGTGCCTTTCCGTACTATAATAGCGCAGGCTGTCGCCCCAGTCGCGGCTGTCGCCATCGATGGCGATCTTCGGCGGAGGCGGTAAAAGCGTTGCGGTTTTTTCTTGAGCTATGGCGTTATTGATCGTGAAAAGGGAGGATAAAGCCGCCAGGCAGCAGATGATGGTTGTTTTCATTACAGGGGTATTTTTTAGCATAAACAGCCGGGATTTGCCCGACCGCATTTCAACCCAATTTTAAGACTATTATTATTGGCGTTGGGTAATATTGTAGTTACGTGCAGATGCGGTTTTTTATGCTCTTGCTGATTAAGTTTCGTTTGCGGGACGTTATAATAAGAATTATTGTTTTTATAAACCTAATTTTATCAAAAACGGATAGTATCATGTTTGGTATTGTTGAAAAATACAGAAGCGAAGGACATTTCTTTTTCAGGCCCACGGATTCGCTGGCGGAAGTATGCAATGTCCCGGAGAAAAGAAATGGCGTGTACCTTGTTTTCCAATTGAAGGATGGCCACGTGGATTTAGTTTATGTTGGGGCATCTGCAACCCGCAATCATATTTTTGAAAAAGACGACATGTTAGGGCTAAGGGAAACGGTGATTAACGGTATCGGCCAGCAGGACGGGTCAAGAAACCAGCAATGGGCTGTCAGAATGCTAGCTGAGGGGATCGATGCGTTGGATATTTATTGGTATGTAACTTATTCAGGGAACTTAAAAAACCATCCTGAGGGTGTGCAATCAATGGTGCTTTTTCAATATAGCCAGATATACGGCGAGTTTCCGCCCTGGAACGATAAGATCAAAGGCCGGCGAAAAAGTTCGCGAAAAGGCGGCTCTTCTCCGGGATCAGAGAAATAGCCAGTCGTTTTCCTGTGATTTTTTCTGTATATTTAACATTTAATCTATAAGTTTGAGCGTTAAGAAACTGTCCAAAAATCATAAAATTCATTGCCGTCCCGACCTTTGATCGGGACGGATTACTGACGAATAAACCAGTGGCTTTAGCCACAACACGCCATATAATTTGGGCTAAAGCCCATTAATATAGCTGATTTCACCCGTTGACTGAAGTCAATGGCAATGAAAAATCAATTCAAGTCCTTTTTAACAGTTTCTAAGGCGCCTGCGCCCACATCGCTTTGCCATTGAGAATAGCTATTTTTCCTGTGTTTTTAACATTTAATCGATAATTTAGATGCCATGAAAATCCGTCATGCATTGTTTATGTTCATCGTTTTGACGGCCATTTCCTGTCACCATAAAAGACAAAACAGCAATAGATATACTTCTGTCGATTTACCTAAGAACGACCCCACTTTTCTGGCGTTAAAGGATACAGCGTTGGCCCATTTGCAGATATTTATTGATAGTGTAAATATTCACGGCAGGGATACAGATAATTACGCGTTCCAGGTAAAGTCTAGTTTTGCTGACAAAGGCGATCATGAACATATGTGGTCGTCCATCCTTAATTATGACAATGGATATTTCGAAGGGTTTTTGCTGATTCGGGATTTGTCGTAAAAAATATTAAAACCGGAGACAAAGTCCGCATTGCTCGTAAAGATGTCGAGGATTGGATAATTTATAACAGCGAGAACGATCAAACCACAGGTTTTTACTCGAAAAAATATTTAAACAGTAAATTAAAGAAATGAGGATTACGTTGGGTGACGTATGAATTACTGCTAAGTTGCCGCGAATGTTTATTCTAAATCAATTATCCAACAATATTAATCGGTGAAATCATATTAAAATCGGTGAAATCCCAATAAAAAATAATGAAAACACGCATAATCTCTCTTGCCCTGGTTTTATTCGCGATCTCAACCTTCGCTCAAACCAACCCCATTCCCCGTATCATTGAAAAGAATGGCCGTCATGCACTGTTAGTAGATAACAAGCCATATTTTATGCTGGGCGGGCAGGCGCATAATTCCAGCGGCTGGCCGGGTATGCTGCCACAGGTATGGGACGCGGTTAAGGCCATGCACCTAAATACGGTTGAAATACCTATTTACTGGGAACAAATTGAACCCCAACCAGGGAAGTTTGATTTTTCGGTCGTGAATACCTTGCTGAGCCAGGCGCGGGCGCACAATGTGCGTTTGGTGCTGCTATGGTTTGGTACCTGGAAAAATGGCAGCAACCATTATATGCCCGAATGGATGAAACGTGATGCTGCCAAATACCCAAATATCACCGGCAAAAACGGGCAGCCGGTTGATTCGCCTTCACCTCATTACCCGGCTATGATGGATCTCGATATCAAAGCTTTCAGCACTGTAATGGGTCACCTTAAACAGGCCGACCCACAGCATACCGTGATCATGGTGCAGGTGGAAAATGAATCCGGCGCCTGGGACAGTATGCGGGATTATTCGCCCGTAGCGCAAAAACTTTTTGAGGGGCAGGTGCCTGCGGAATTGTTAAAACCCGCGTTGCTTCAGGCGCTGAATGTTCCGGTGGTAACCGGCGGCACCTGGCGGCAGGTGTTTGGCGATCGCGCTGACGAATATTTTCATGCATGGTCTGTTGCCCGGTATATTGGCAAGGTTACCGCAGCCGGCAAAGCCGAATACCCGCTGCCCATGTATACCAACGCCGCACTTCGCGAGCCATTTGGCAACCCGATGGCCAATACTTATGAAAGCGGGGGGCCAACCGATAATGTGATCGCGATATGGAAGGTGGCCGCGCCGGCCATTGATTTGCTGGCGCCGGATATTTACCTGTCGGGCAGTAAAACGATACTAAAGGTGATCGACCTGTACGACCGGCCGGATAACCCGCTGTTTGTGCCCGAGGCCGCTTTTAGCGCCGACCGTGCGAAATACCTTTATGAAGTGATTGCCCGGGGCGGTATCGGTTTTTCGCCGTTTGGCATTGACGCGAACGGGCGGCCAGAAACGCCCACTGAAACTACGACGCGGCTTGCACCTTTTGCCACGGACTATGCCATGGCTGGCCCCATGATGCACCAACTGGCCGAATGGGGCTTTGAGGGAAAGATAAAAGCAGTTGTGGAGCACGAGGACCACGCCGAACAAACGATGGATCTGGGCGCCTGGCAGGTCATCGTGTCCTTCGGTGCGGGCAGGCGTAATAACCCAAAACCCGACGACGAGGCTAACGGTAAACTGATGATCGTGCAGTTGGGTGCCAACCAGTTCGTGGTGATCGGCTCACGCTGTCATATTACTTTCAAGCCGATGGGGAACAATGCCGCGCGTGCATGGCAATACATCAGGGTGGAGGAGGGGCACTACGAAAACGGACAGTTTAAATCCTTGCGGATACTTAATGGGGATGAGACTGATTTCGGCGGGCCAAGGTTTGGCGAACAGCCGGTAGTGTTGAAGGTGGAGTTGGTGGTGAGGTGAAGGGCGACTCAGATGTTTTGACGCTTTAAGAAAAAAGTTCGTCAAAGACCTCTTCTTTGGTTTTGCCTAAATGTTCCGCGACTTGCCTTAAAATTGCATTCAAGGTCCCTGTTTTGATCGGGTCGTGATTAGGGATTGCCAGGTGGTGCTCGCCGCCGCGCCGGGTGGTTATTTTAATATGACTTCCTTTTTTGAGATGTAAATTCATATCCGTAAAACTTCAGTAATTTAATTAGTTCTTTGGCTGATAAGCTTCTCGGGCTTTTCATAGGGCCATAATTTCGTCTTTTACAAAATGCAGATGTGCAAAACTCGGTGCATCTTCGGTGTTTTCATAGTAGCATTCAATGCCGCTGCGGACACTTTTTTTCAGATCGTCCATGGTATCACCCTCGGCAAATATGCCAACACCTACAGCCTCGGCATAAAAACCGCCTTCCTCAGCCTCGCGAACTAAAAATGTAAGTTCTTTCATATCACAAATTTAATCAAAAAACATGAATAGTTTAGTGCAACAGGTCGTCCAATACAAGCCGCGAGGTTGGACTTGAAAGTGTGAGACGATTTTTTACAAAAAAATTTGCTTAATGCGAAACATGGCTTAAATTAGTCCATAAATCCTATCACCATGAGCACCACCCCAACAATTGACACCCGCAAATTCAAAGATCAGCGCTGGCTTACCGCCCATAACGCATGGAATACTACGCCGCCGCTGAACAACCAGTGTTTTACCATAACCGAATTGCTGAACTATGGTGTCAGGGGCTTTGCCCTTGATATCTGGGGCGATGATGAACATTCATTGCATCTGCAGCACGGTGGGGCCAATCCTTTAACGGCAACCGTATGGAAGAAAGTGGTGGACGAACTGGATGCCTGGCTGACCTCCCATCCGCGCGAAATTGTGGTGCTGTTTTTCGAAAGCTATTTGGCCGGCCCGGAAGACTGGCATATAACATCTTCGCCGCTGCACGATCTGGATAAATCGTTAAGCAGCATTAAATGTTATAAATCCGGCAAGGGTAATCAACAGGCCGCTATGTTACACTGCAATTTTTCAATATTAATTGACGGGATGGACGAACAGGGAAATGTGATTACCACCCCGCAGCGCCTTTTTGCTTTTATTGAAAAGGAGCCCGACGAAGGCCGGCAGAACTTATTCCCCGTTATGACGGAGTTTTTTGCAGAAAACGTATACGGCGATGAGTCGTTAAATCCCGGCATCTGGGCTAACCTGAGGAAAGCTTCTTCCCACGACAAAAACCGGATGACTTTTTTAAACCATTTTGGAAACGCCCCAACCGGGGACGAATGGAACCGGAATAACACCGAAAAGATCGTTAAACATGCCCAGGATTTTCTTTTCAACTTTAACGGGCGCTACCCCAACTTTATATCGCTGGACTTTATCAACTGGAATAACGTAAACGCGGGCCCTATGGAAGCCGTCAGTCAGTTGCAGTCAAAGCCCGACCTGGTAATTACCGCGTTTAAGTGGGACAAGGTGAGTACTTATGATGACGTTGTTATTACCCTTTCTGAAAAAAAGATAACCGGCTTTAAAGTGGAAATAGCACAAGGGCAGGGCATTACAAAGATTATTCCGCTATACGCTGAAACCACCGACCGTATAATTAACATTCAACTGGTAAATGAACCCGGCCATGGTATTGTAAATATGCGCTACATGACGCTGGCAGGCAAGTGGACCGACTGGCTCACTGGTTTTGAAGAAATAACCAGGGGCACGGATCCAAACCTTGCTACCCACAGCATTGCGGGCACATTATTAGGTTTTTGCTGCCGTACCAGCGACGGATACGGCGTGGTGGATTTTGCGACGGCAAGTATTTGATAGTGCCGGGCTAATGAGGAAAAATGCCGCCGGCAATCACTCTCGCCCAAACGCCTTTCTCAACTCGCCCTTTGCTTTTTCAAGCACTTCCTTTTGTGCGGGCTCCAGGTTTTTACCGGCGCGGTTAATATAGAATGTCAGCATCGACATCGCTGAGCGGTAGGGCGCCGATTTACGCCGATCGCTTTTCTCAGCGGATGCCTTTAAGGAATCAGCGATCTTTTTTGGGTCTTTCGATTCGAAAATGTTTTGTTGCAAATCCAGCGCGTCGCTGTGTTCCGTTACATCAGCCGACCATTTCTTTTTGCTTTTTGTGTGCGCAGTCATATACAGGTCTTGTTTTATTGATTAAAAAACGCAGCTGTAAAACAATGGTTTCAACTTATTCCTTTTTTAACGCGCTTACTTCGCCGTTACGTTCGATATAGCAGCGGTCGATCTTGTCCATATCATCCGTCAATGCCGACTTGCGCACGCCCTGCATCACATCTTCCTTACACAGCAGGGCCTTTTTCATGTTCCGGTCGTTAAATTTCCCCTCACTGAAAAGCAAAATTTTATTGCCTTCCACAAAACGGCCAAAGCGCTCGCTATGGCTGATCAGCCAGCCAAAACCTCGGTGCAGCAGCACGATGGCAAAACAGGTGATGATGACCGGCACAAACGAAGATGCACCCACAATAGCCCGGCTCAGCGTGGCGCCAAGGGTAATGGCAATGATATTATCCAGCGGCGTGCGTATGCCAAAGGAGCGCCGGCCTGAGATACGGATCAGCACAAAAGCGATCACAAACACAACGATGCCCCGGCTGGTCATCTGCAGGGCGGACAAATTTTTGCCCTCGCCAAATATTTCTATCAAAGTGTTCATAGGTGTAAAAATTAGGTTACGGGATCGACTCCTTGAGCATTCGAGACATAAAAAAACGCAGCTACCCTCTTTCCGCCGCAGGCGAAGAGAGGCTCGAGCAGCGCAGTCCCGTACGTACGGGAGGGTGAGTAGACGCGTGGTGCAAGGCTCCCGATAGCTATCGGGAGGCGGTAATGTCCGCCGGGTCGACTCACCCGGTCATCGCTGCGCTCGACCACCCTCTCTTCCGCAAGCGGGAAAGAGGGTAAAGCATTATTCTTCATATTTTGAACACTCAAGGGATCAGCTCCCGCTGAAACATTAAAAACTATTTCTACCCGCAAATGTTTCCTTATTTCCTGATGAATGATAAAACAAAGACAGTAGCCGTTGTGGTGGCCCACCCCGATGACGAAACGCTTTGGGCAGGCGGCGCCATCCTCGGCAATCCCGGGAAGGATTATTTTATAGCCAGCCTATGCAGGAAAAACGACCCGGATCGGGCGCCAAAATTCAACAAGGCGTTGCATGCATTGGGCGCTGATGGCGTAATGGGCAATATGGACGACGGGCCCGAACAAACCTCGCTTGCCGATCAGGCAGTAGAACAAGCCATCCTGCAACTATTACCGGCCAGGCATTACGACCTGGTCCTAACCCATAGCATCTACGGCGAGTACACCCGGCACCGGCGTCACGAAGAAATTGGCCGGGCAATGATAAGTTTATGGGCATCGGGGCGTTTAAGTACTAACGAGTTTTGGGCATTTGCCTACAGCGATGGCGGCAGGGCGCATTTACCGGTTGCGGATATTTCGGCACCGGTATATAATAAACTACGGCCCGGTTTGTGGGAAAAGAAATACAATATCATCACCCAGATCTACGGATTTGATGAAAACAGTTGGGAAGCGCGAACGACACCGCGCGACGAGGCTTTCCATCAATTTTTTACCGCCAGTGAGGCGCTTGAGTGGAGGAATGGCGGAAACACAACATCATGAAAGTTTTATTATTGTACGATTACCCGGCATCGCCCGGGGGCTTATCCACCCAGGGTGATTTGCTATATAAAGGATTATTGGATATAGGTGTAGATGCCCACGCGGTGAACTGCGCATCGCCGCCTGAAAAGGAATGGTATTACGAGTGGTTTATGCCCGACGTAGTGGTGGGCATAGGCTATTGGGGGCACACCCCCGACCTGGTGCTGCATCCGCAGCAACACAACATGCAGCCCGTGCCCTGGCTGGTGGCCGACGGCTATATTGCCAACTACCAGGATGTGCTGAATGAATTGCCGCTGATACTGGTTACCTCCAACTGGGTAAAAGAAATGTACGTACGCGACGGGATCGCCGGCACCAATATCGAGGTTTTGCCGGTTGGTTGTAACCTGTCGGCTTTTTCGCCCATACCGAAAGACGACCCTAAGATAATTGCGATCCGGAAATCATTTGGCGTTGAGCCGGATGAGTTGATGATATTAACCGTTGGCGGCGACGCAGCCTCAAAAGGTGGGCAGGAGGTGATGCAGGCGCTGGCGGCGATAGACGATAAGGTTCCCAGGTGGAAATATGTTTGCAAGGTTTGGCCGCAGCACCGAACGGACGAGCAGAACAAAATCGACCTGGAAATGGCCATGAAGCTGAATATTGGCGATAAGGTGGTTTTTTCGTCGGGGATCACTTCGAGGAATTATATGCCTTACCTGATTGCGGCTTGTGATATTTATGCAGCGCCGTCGCGGCTGGAGGGTTTCGGCATGTCGCAGGTGGAAGCGAATGCCTGCGAAAAGCCGGTGGTCGGTATAAAGGCAATGGGATTGCTGGATACGATGATCGACGGGGAAACTGCGTTCCTGGCTAATGTAGCGCAGAAAATAGTGGTTGACCATGCTATGGTAGGCGCCGAAGCCGGTTACGACGAAAACCACCGGGTGGATTTTGACATCCCGCGCACGGTGGATTACAGGGCCAACCCGGAAGATATTGCCGTTGCGCTGGAGGAACTAATGAACCACCCGCTGCTGCGCATACAACTGGGCAAGGCGGGCCGCAAGCATGTGGCCGAAATGTTTGACCATACCGTGGTGGCGCGACAGTTTGTGGAGATTGTGCAGCGAAGATTAGGATTGAGTTGAAAGGTAAAAGATTGGAAAAAGAGGAAACTAAGATCGATTGGGTTGAAATAGCGGCTGCAAAAAAGGCTGCCCTTGAGGTGTTGCTGCATAACGCGCGTGGGCCTTTTGACGGTTTGCCCCGGACAGCAGGATTTGGTTACCCGGAGCCTTATACGCGTGACCTGATGTTCGCTATTTTCGGGATAGCGGTGAGTGGAAATAGTGAACTTGTAGACAGCACGCGTTCTGTGCTGTTAACGCTCGCCAAAAACCAAACAGCACACGGGCATATCCCTTCGCTGGTGCACGACCCGGACGACCGGGGGGCGAGTGATACTACACCGCTGTTTTTACTGGGGGTAGCTATTTTCTGCAAATTGACCGGCGAGTACGATTTTTTACAGGATGCCGTTGCAAAAGCGCTTACCTGGATGGAATACCAAAGCCCTGACGACCGGTACATGGTTGCCCAGCAGCCTACCAGCGACTGGCGCGACGAGCAATGGGTGCTGGGCTACGGTTTGTTTGTAAACACGCTGGTTTACAGTTACCTGCGCCTGTTGGGCGATGATGACCGGGCTGAAAAGCTCTGCGCAGAAATGCATGAGCTGGCTATCGACGGGGGCTTTATCCCGCACCACATTCACGAAGGGATGAGTGTTAAAAGCAAGCCCTACTTTGCTTTTTGGGCCTACAAGGTTTATTGCTGCGACCGTTTCGATCTGTTGGGAAACAGTATAGCCATTTTATCCGGCCTCGCGCCGCTAGAACAGGCTAACGAGATCATCGACTGGGTGGAGGAGCAATGCGCAACGATGCGCAGCAACGGCGACCTGGCCGTAGACATTCCGCCAAATTTCTTCCCATTTACCTTACCCACCGATGCGGACTGGCATCCCCGCTATAAGGATTTTAATATGCCCGGCAATTACCATAATGGCGGGATATGGCCTTTTATCTGCGGCTTGTATATTGCCGCCCTGGTGGCTGCTGAACGATTTGATTTGGCAGAACAGCGGCTGCAGGAATTAACGCGGCTGGTTAATCTTTCCAAAGACTCCAAACTGGAATTTGGCTTTAATGAGTGGATAAAAGCGCAAACCGGAGAGGTAATGGGTGTGGACTGGCAGACCTGGAGCGCTGCGTTATACCTGTATGCAGCTGCCTGTGTTGAAAGCAGGGAAACGCCTTTTTTTGATGCAATGAGGGGAAAGAATTAAAAACCAGCCCGCCCATCACAAATTTCTTTTGCACCTATAGGAAGTATAATCATAACTAAAGTTATTGCTACTTTTGCGGCACAATAAACCGCCATTTATAAGCCATATAAAATATTAACCACACAAAATCATCATTATGAAAAAGAGCTATTCTGTTAAATTATTTGCATTGATCCTTATGGGCTTAATGCTGTCTGCCGTTTCAAAAGCACAGGACACAGCCAAGGCGAAAAGGCCAAGCCCGCCGGCAATGGCCATGGGCAAGATCGGCGAAGCAAATATTATGATCGACTACAGCAGCCCGGCTGTAAAAGGGAGAAAGATATTCGGGGGATTGCTGAAGTACGATACCGTTTGGCGGGCAGGGGCCAACGAGGCCACTATGTTTCAAACCGATAAGGATATAACTGTTGAAGGTAAAAAGCTGCCTGCAGGCAAATACAGCTTCTTCGCCACCCCCGGTGAAAAAACATGGACCATCTGGTTTAATTCAGAAACGGGGCAATGGGGCGACAAAAAAGGAGGCGCCGCTAATATGGACCCAAGCAAAACTGTACTGAGCGTTACGGTTAAAGCCAAAAAGCTGAAGGACCTGAAAGAGCGCCTGGAATATTCCGTAAGGAATAACGGGTTTGGATTTCAATGGGAGTATTCGGATGTGTTTGTAAAGGTGAAATAACTCCGGTTTTTCAGCAAAACATAGCGTCTCTAATTACCCGTTTCCGGCCCTTTCAATTTCATCCTCGGCGCCGGTATCGGCGTGTTTATCCGCTTTATAAGCCTTGCCAAACCGGTAGGTAAAGGACAGGGTAACCACCCGCGTATCGCGCGTCTCTTTAAAGTATTCGGTAGCGTTCGGGAATTGAGTGAGGCCCTCCATCCAGTTGGTATGGAAAATATCGCGGTAGCTAAGTTTTATGGTGGCTTTTTTATTTAGGATCGGCCTTGATAAACCTAATGAGAGCTGCCCGGTTGGATACAGCAGTTCCTGTATATCGTTACGGGCGCGGGTGGTGTAAGCGCCGTTGATTTCGGCGGTATATATTTTGGCAATGGTAAACTGGTTGCTGGTATTAACACTGAGCTGGTTAATGGTGCTGGTGTAATTGTTGCCGTTAAAACCCGCCAGCTGTTTATGGTTAAAAATGGCCTGCGCGGTGAACGACCACCAGTTAAACGGCAATGCCGATACCGTTTCGGACAGTCCGAAATTATAGGTATGCCCCACGTTTCCCTGTGAGTATAATAAGATCTGTTTAGATGTATCGGCCAGGAAAAGCTGTGAAAAATAATTGCTGATGAGGCTGTATGATACCATGGTGGTGAGCAGGTTTTTATATTGGTGGGTCAACTCCAGGTTCCAGCTGTATTGGGGCAGGATATAGGGGTTGCCGGTTTGGTAAGTGTATTTGTTAATGATAAACAAAAACGGGTTGAGCACCTGGAAAGCGGGCCTGTCGATGCGCCGGCCGGCGCTCAGGCTGAAACTATTGGCGGTATCAACCTGGTAGCTGACATAGCCGCTGGGGAAAAATCCGCCGTAGTTGCGCGAAAAGGCCGAATCCTTTTGAATGGCGTTGCCCAGCTGATTAGCATGGTAGCCGGTATGCTCATAACGCAGCCCGGCCTGCATGGTCAGATGATCAGACTTCTGTTCAAAATCACTGTAAAGCGCATGAATTGTCTCGTCATAAATAAAGTGGTTACTTTTGGTGTCATCATTAACATATTGAGTCCCGTCAAAGTTTTGATAAAGGGCTGAGTTATCCGTGCTGCTGTGCGACGATTTCCAGCCGGCCTCGAAAGTGCCGTTTTTGCCGGCTTTTAAGGTGTAGTCCAGCTTGCCGGTAAGAATATTGATGGTGGTGGGGATGTTTGCCCGCGACAACTCATCATAACCACCCGGGGCCAACAGCTGGTAGTCGAAATTCTGATCGCTGGAGAAAGCGTAATGCAGCACATCGAAATTGGCGGCGATATCCTGCGACGGGGATATGGTATGCCGGGCGTTAATATTGATGGCGCCGTTTTTAAAGCCGTTGTTATTTTTATTACCGGTAAATATGGCCGAATCCAGCACTCCCGAAGGACTTAGCCAGCGGGCCTGGTCGGTATTATCACCGTCGCGGCTGATGGTGGTGCCGGTGAGGGCAATCCCCACGGTGGTATTGGCGTCAAGCGAATAATCTACCCCGGTTTTGATGGTGTTATTGATAAAGATGCCCTTAAAATAAGCAGGTTGCTGCAGCATGGACAGCAGCGTGCCGTTATCGTCGTAATATTTGCGCAGGGCATACAGGTTAAGGTAGTACTGCACATAATTGCGGTTATAGTTAAAAAAGGTATTGAACTTGCCGCTGCGGTAGTTCAAAACCAGGTTTTGATTGTTTTTGGGATAAACTCCCTGCCCCAACGAAGCGGTGAAGGTGCCATTAAAGCCCTTCTGCCTGTTCTTTTTGGTTTTTATGTTGATGATACCCGCATTCCCCTGGGCATCGTATTTAGCTGTGGGATTGGCGATCAGCTCAATTTGGTCCACCTGGGACGAGCTCATGCTGCTGAGCAGGTTGTTCAGATCGTCGCCGCTCAGGTAAGTGGGTTTGTCATCAATAGTAACCAGCACACCAGCCTTTCCCTGCAGTGAAATACCGCCATTACGGTCGACCGTTACACCGGGCGATTTCTCCAGCACCTCCAGCACAGTGGTGCCCACATTGGTAACCGATGCCCCCACATTTAAGATCACTTTGCCTTGTTTTTGTTCGATAAGGGGCTTGTTAGCGGTAACGTTCACCTCTTTAAGCGTATTATCGGCAGGCCGCAACGTTATAGTGACTGATTTTACATTGCCGGGGAAATGATAAACGGCCGTAGTTTGCGGGGTATAGCCGGTATAGCTAACCATAAAGGAATAGGCGCCATCGGCAATGTTTTCAAAAACAGCTATGCCTTTTGCATCCGTGATTGCGGCCTTTGCCAGTTTGCCACCAGCTAATTGCTGTACGGTAGCGCCGTCAACCGGCTGCTGTTTTTCGTTCAACACAGTAAGGGTAAATGCAGAAACTTTAGGGGAGGGCTTGGTGAAGCCGGTGAACGAAAGCAGTAACAGCGTTAACAATGCCGGTATGGTTTTGCTTTTTATTTTGGGAAGGAAAGGATAAACAGGTAAAGAATTGGCCATATAGCTGGTTTGGCCCGCTTCGCATTTGCCGGCAGGATATGTTTTTAGGATATGACGCACGGAACGGCGAATAATTACATGCGGGAATGTTAAAATTCAGACCGTGTAAAGAGAAGGGCATCACCAGCCGGGGAACTGCAAAGAAAACTAATCGCCCGTTTTTTGGTTAGCTTTAAAGAAATGAAAAAACATAGCTTTTCTATATTCCCTGTCATCGCATTGTTCCTTTGTATCCATTTTATTTACCCGGGGCATTACCCTTTGGAATTTAACGGCAAAATGCGACTCAATCAACCTGCCTTATCCTTAGGAGATAGTTCTGAAATCCGGATAAAAGTCAAAGACCTGAGCCGTAAATTCCTTTCATTCTACGATGCGGCATCGGCCGGCAATCTTTCGGAAAACGCCCGCTGGCTGTTATGGAAAAGAAGTTACAATTTTGCCGCAGTGCCGCCGACAGCCCAGGGTGATTCCATGGCCCGCAAGCTGCTCGATAATGCCTGGAGCCGTTACCCAGCCATCGTTGCGGAATTAAAAAAAGGCGATTTGCTGGGTAAGCCGGAGCCCGCGGGCGTTTTGCAATCGGTAACCGGGCTGCTGAAACCGGGGAAACCGATGGATGTTACCATCCTTTCCTATATCGGCGGGTTTGAGGATAACGCATTCACCAATGTAACCAATGAAGGAATAATCGTGGCGATCCCGCGAGAGTCGCCCACGCCCACCCGGGAACTATTGATGACGCACGAGTTTACCCATGCGGTGCAAATATCCATGGGCTGTCTTTCGGGCGGCTATATCCGGTCGGTCGGCGCTATCGTCGTATCGGAAGGGCTTGCCTGCCGCGTAACGCAAAGTTTGCACCCAAACCTGGGTGATGGCAGCTTTATCGAGATCACACCCGGCTGGCTGCAAAAATGCAGGGACCGCCAGTCTGAAATCCTGAAGGATGTGAAAACTCATCTAAAATCCAGCGACCCGAATGATATCATGAAATATACCATGGGCAAAAGCGACCTGGGCATCGACCGCGAAGCCTATTATGCCGGATGGGTAGTTGTGCAGCACTGGCGGGCAAAAGGCTTAACATTTGCACAAATAGCGCGCATACCCGAAAAAGATATGCCCGCGAAGGCTGAACAGGCGATCGACGAGTTGCTGGCTTCGGGGAAATAGTAAACCATTAAGGGATCAGCGCAGTTATATCCGGCATATAATACGTAAACCAACGGGGCAGACCGGCTGAAGGAACGGCAGCTATGAGCTTGCCACAATTTAACGTGGCCAGGATGATGTGATGTATTTCGGTAGTATCCACGATGGTTAAGTGATCGATAAACCGGAAATTTAGGTTCAACATTTCCAGGTTCCCTTTAAAATTATCCTCGATGGTAAGGCGGTCGACAAAGTGGCCGCCTTTTGCGACCCTCGCCGCAACGCGCGTTTGCGAGGTGTCGGGATCGGACAAGCCCAAAAACAGCAAATGTGTCACATAGCCGCCAGCTTTAAATCGTTTTGGCGTATCCCAGGTAGCGTAATTGGTAAAATGGCCTTCATAAACGAAGGTTTCTCTATGGTCAAATGCATCGGCCGTAAGTTGTTCGAACATGTCGATCACATATTGAAAAGCCAGCTTTCGGGCTTCCTTTGGCGAAGGCACAACACGCGGAAATAACTCACTCAATTTTCTCACATATAAAAGATCGCCGTCAAATACAGGATAACTATCACGAAATCTTTGGGGAGGTATTTGGCACCCATGGTAGATTTGCCAGCGCCATTTGAACCGGTAATAATATAGAGTGACGGCACTGGCTACGTATTAAACCAGATTAAACTGTTGGCGCAGAGATTGCGTCTCGGCTGATGAAAGTGTCCGAATGGTGACAAAAGACCGGCCATCAGGTGCTACCGCTGCAATATTTATCGTGCCATCAGGATATTCAAGATAAGCTTGTTTGGCAGGCAGGTCGCTCGAATTGATCATGAAGAACTCTCCTGCTGCAAGCTGCTGTTTTCTTAACTCCATTACCGCAGCCGTTCCAATATTTTCCAAAACTTCCAAATCGCTCATTGATGGGGTCTGTTTAAAAAGCTATATCAAATATAATAAATTTAGGTGTGATTTTGCTGATTGCAGCTTGATTATTTAGCGATGCATGCTGCTGCAATGCGTGGAAACGATGTATGCAGACCAGGTGGTCTGAAATTTGAAATCGGACAGAAGTTAACTAGTTATTCTTACTTTTTAATAAATCACTTCTAATTTTTTCCTTTTTATTGATCTCCGGGCGCTTTGCGGTAACGAAGGGGATTGAGAACAAAGCCTTACCGCCCCTTATCCGCCGCCATCGCGCTGATCGCCTGCAAAAACCACGCTGCGTGCGGTATCCATTGCTCCGTCCAGCGCCATTCATTGCCTTTATCTTCAGTTTTAAAATCGATCCCGCTGCCGTCGCCATTTCCTTCTTTGCCGGTTATGCCGTTGGAGATGCCCCCCCGCTCGCTACCATGCCCAAAGTTGGAGTGCATGTAGGGCACATTGTTTTTGCCATAGCCATACATAAAACACATGGAGTAGGGGTTACAGCCCAATATCCACGATAGTTGCTGGGATGCGAATGCTGTTAGTTGTGATTTTGGATCCGTGCTCGCCGGGTAGGCAATCCTGCCGCCTACCAGCGCCGCGGTCGCCAGCGAGCTTAAGCGGGCGTCTTCACCCTGCCACCACCAGCCGGTCTCGTTTTCGTGGGGGATAAAAAAGCCGTTCTTTGTTTCGCCTTTTAGTGCAAATGTTTGCCGGGCATAGCCAAAGGGATTGCTCACCCCATTAGTTACGCTGAGGTTGTAAGCAAGGGCTTTTTTTATGGTGGTTAAGGCTTCCGCCCGGTAACTGTCTTCATTTTCTTTAGCAAGGTAACGGGACAGGGCTACAATCGGTAACCCCGCGTCGCTGGCATGCCAGTAGGGCCGGGAACCGTCGTCGGCTATAAAGTAACCTTGTGGCGACATTCGTTTTGCCAGGCTACGGGCGCGCTTCCGGGCTTCGTCGCGGTAAAGGGGCTCATTCGTAGCTATCCAAAGCTCGGTGGCGGCCATCAGCGCGCAATAATCGTCGATGATGTTTTCCTTGCCGTCGTCGTCATATTTGGTGTTGTTTACCAACAGGTGCGCAAAGGCGCGTTTGGCGGCATCCAGGTATTGCGCGGAGGTAAAATCACTGTTGCGGTGCCACTGCGAAATACGTGCCAGCGCCGCAATGGCCATGCCGCCGCCTTCGCGGAAGGCACACTGGTATTCGTTGGTGGTTACGCTGTTGGCATGCAGGCCCACGATGCGCCGGGCGTTAGGGTTTTTATCAAAATAACTGAAAACCGTCATGTAAAAATAGCCATCGGGCGAAAGCGAGCGCATGATATAGTCGGCGCCGTAAAGGGCCTCGTTATCCAACGAGTCCTTTAGTCCCCATTGTTTCAGCAAGCCGGGTATGCCTTCCGAAGCGCTTTCCATGGACCACACAACCATCGGCGTTTGCTGCGGCGACATAAAATTGGCGTACGCCAGGTGCGAAAAATATTTGCTCACATCACCCGAGGCATCGCACCAGCCGCCATGCACATCCACGGTTTTATCGCCACTGCCGATCAAATGCATATGCTGGTCAGCAGCCAGTTCGGTGGGGGTATTGGCGCGCTGTTTATTATAGTAATGAATGATGGAAGAGATGGTGAGTTTTGCCAGGGCATTTTCTTCAATTTGAAACGGGAACGACTCCACGGCCTTTCCATCCGCCAGTACGCGAAGCTTGAATTTCCCCGGTTTGGTGAGGGCCGAAAAATCGGCGCGATAATATGTTTTGCCGGGTGTCCATTCTTCGATGGTTTGCGCGGCTGTTAACGCTCCTGTAAATTCTGATTTACCATTTGTTGTGTTGATCAAATCAAAAGCCGTTTTACCCGGCAGAGGATGATCGGCGGCGATCACCGCCATTTTCGGCCAGGCGGCATCAAAACCCACCTGGTTGCAGTAAATAACCGGCTGGGCGGCTGCATTGAGCACACAAATAATGGCGATTAAAAGAAGCGGGAGTGTCTTTTTCATAATTGGCGTTTGGTGCAATTTAAGGTTTTGGTGAGAATGAGGAAATAGCCGGGAATATTAAAAATCCGTTTTCCTTACAATCTTTTAGTTTGCCGGCGCGAAGAGAGTCGCGACGGCTCAGCAACATCCCCCATTCATTTGCCGGATGCACTGATATGGGGCAGGCTTATAGGCTTTACGTTTTGATCATTTAGCGTTTCTGCTCACGCCGAACCCGCACAGTCGTAAAGCCAACGGATTAGCCGGTTGAATGCGCAAAGTGGCTCCTGCCAGGCTTCAGCATACGCCCTTCAATTCACCACAAACGCCAGCTCTGTATTTCTATACACCGGCTTTTGCAGCTGCAGCCTCATGCTTTTAAAAACCTTCATTGGGGCCTCGGCGGCAAACATATTGACCAACCAAGACGGCAGGCCGCCGCCAGGATCCATGTGTAGGGTATAAACCACGCTTACTTTATCGTTCCCTAAAGGTGTGATCACCCATTTACCCACCGATTCATTTACCCTTACAATTCCTTTCTTTTCTGGCACAAAACCCGGTACGGCCGGGCCGTCAACGATTACCACTTTTGTAATGGGGTTTTGGGTAACGGTTAGGTGGGCCACAAAATCGCGGTTGGCAGCCGGCCAGGGCAAACTAACTTCCGAGTAATAATAAAGTTCGGAAGCCGATACCTGCTTAAGCAGCACCGCCGACTTGAGGTGATAAACCCAATCTGTCGAAGTTTTCACATCCATCAACAGGGCAACCAGTTGGGGCGCCGTGGCATCAAATCGCGCCTCTACTTTAATGCCTTTTACCTTCGAGCCCGGTACCAGGCTGGTATAAACCTTTATGCCATCTTCATCCGCCCTCAAATTCCAATCGGTTTGTGCCGATACTGCCGCGCTGCTTAATACTAAAACAAGCGCCGCAAACCATAGCCTTTTCATTGTATGAATTGATTTTGTGTGTGTTGTTGTTAAATTGTTTTTCATAAATAGCTGAAAACATGTTCGCTATGCAACTCCTCTCTCTCCAAAGAAGTCCTTCGGACAAAAGGGGAATCGCACTGGCCGCCGCTTTCCGTAAACTTTGCTCATCATTTTTCAACCAGTTAAATACCTTCCATATCGCTGGAGTTACCCCGCAAACAAGCGGGCGTATTTGCAACTTCTTCCGGACTTACGGACTTTGCTGACTTTCGGACTTCCTTAAAAGTCGAACTTCATAAAAAACCGTACTCCCGACCGCGCCACACCCGGGTGGTCCAGGTAGGTGAACCTCCGCACATAGTCTACCCGCAGTAACTTAAATATATTGGCAATGCCCACGCTGCCTTCCACGTAGGGCGTGCTGCCCAGGGCATTGGTAATGGGTGTGCCCGCGCCATCAACCGGGAAACGCAGCAGGTCGGGGTGAATCGATGGGTTGTTTTGATCCCGTATCCCTCCCCAAAGACCTTTAAAATTCACCACCTCGCGCCATTTTAATTTTTCCAGCAGCGGGATCTTATTAAAAAAGAAGCCGTTAAAATCATGGTCGATATTCAGGCTGGCGTAGTGGTCGCTCACAAACTCCAAAAAGTTCATCAGGTTGTAACTCTGAAACTGGAACGCATAAGTTTGGTTGGCCCGGGCAATATCCAGCAGCGGGAAGGGGGCCTCCCCAAAAATATTGCTGCCTTCCACATTCACGTCGGTATAACCCAACTGCGACAGGTAAAACCGCTTGCTGATATCGGCAGTAATATTGCTGTAGTGGTACTGGCCGCCCAGCACGCCGTCGAAACCCTGGTCGTACCGGAGGGTAAAAATGGGGTACTTATCGGGTATGGGCGTACGATACAGCTTGCCCTGGTAAAACTTTTCGTAAGGCGCATACCGCAGCTCAGTGGATAGTTGTGTCGACCGGATATGATTTACATTATTGGGCGCGCCGTTTACATCGTTTATAAAATGCAGCTCGCCGGCGGGGGTTTGGTTCCAGTTCTGGAATTCAAACTTGTACGAAAAATGGCTGTTAAACTCATGCACATAATCCAGCTTAAAAATGTCGTTATAGAGCCACAGGTCGTTGTTACCCCGTTTAAAGGATAACAAAAAGTTGTCCTCCTGCACAAACTGCAGTTCCTGGCCGGGGATCTTGGTATCGTGCTCAAAGCTGGCCCGCACATAATTTTGCGGAAACCGGTAGATGGACTTATCGTTGAGCGAATAGGTGGTGCTTAAAAAGTATTTAAAACGTTCGTCCTTAAAGCCATAGGCGCCATAAGTTTCAAAGTAATACCGTTTGCTTAGGTTCGGCGTGGTGCGGCCGCCCAGGCGCAGTCTGAAACCTTCCACGGGGTTAAAGCTGTAAAACGAATTTACCGGCCCCATCTCAAACCAGCCAAAATTTTTGTACCCTGCAAAAAACAGGGTCACAATATCCATGGTGCGTTTAACCGAAGGGATCACCTGCAGGCTGTCGATATTTTTATAAATATTACTTTCGGCGGCGGTGAGCGTATCCAGGCGGTTAACCTGCCAAAAAACGTCGTTTTTATCTTCGGCTTCGGGTGCAATCACTTGCGAAGAGCCCTCATAATCTTTTTTGTTGCGCGGCTGGTTGATCACAAAGTTTTTAATGGCTACGGCGCGTTCGCCAAAAATGCCGCCGCCTTTGTTTTTGTTCAGGCCGAAATCAATTTTCAGGTCGCTGTTGCTCAGGTGATAGCGTCCATCCACATTTTTTTCAAACTGCAGCGAGGCCTGCATCTGTCGTACAAAATTCAGGTTGATGTTTTTGTTGACAGAGAGCACGGCATTTTCAACCGCGTAGTTGCCGTCCATGGTCACATAAAGATGGCCCTGGAAAAGCAGGTCGGATTTATTTCGTGGTGTAAAGCTCAATTCAATAAGTTGGGGGTTTTGATCCTTAATGGTATCGGTTATAAAAAATTTGTAAAAGGCTGGCGCATTGTCCGCTATCGGGCTCAGCATCTGATTACTCAGCAAACTGATATTGTTATCATAAATATCAATATCCTGGTACATCCGGTTAAAGTAGGCGTTGAGCCCCTGGTTATCCACAAAGTTCTCGTCGTATTTAACCTGTTTTTGGGCAGTAATTACCTGTTTACGGGCGTCAGGGTCTTTGCGGAAATAGTTGTCGGATAATTTCTCGTCCATGTACAACGGCAGCATGGTTCGCCCGCCCATTGCTGTCGAATCCTGCGTGATGAAAAGGAACTGGAAGTTTTTAAAGATGCGTTTGTTTTTAAACTTATCCGAAAGATCGCTCAGCGATATAACCATCTTTTCGTATTGCTTGTATTCGGCATAGTCGTAAGCCTCGACACGGTTTAGTTTTTTATGGGCGATCACCTGGCGGATCAGCTCAACGGCGGGGTTATCTTTATTGCGGTATTTGGGCTTCTTTCCGGCCCTGATCACGACCTCGTTCAGTTGTTTATTGTCAGCTGACAACGCGAAATTGATCGTTTGCTCCCTACCGGGGATGATGTTTTTCAGTAAAGTTTTATAGCCGATGGCCGAAGCCTGTATTTGTGTAAAAGTGCCGTTGATGGAAAGGTGGTACTGGCCTTTGCTATTGGTGTTAACACCTTGCTCGGTACCCGAAACCTGTACGGTAATGAGTTGCAGCGGCTGCCCGGTTTTGGCATCTTTAATTTCGCCGCTCACTATAGTAGCCTGCCCAAAAGCAATAGCTGAGCCCGCAAGTATTGCTAGCGAAATAAGCATTAACCGGTGTAGTATAAATTGTAGTTTCATTTTGTGTTTGCTGAAGATTGTCAGAGGCGGTAAGGTGCGGTATCCCCCGGGGTCGGGACGCTGCGGCTCTTGCCGCTTTCTGTTTGGGCTCCTGTTGGCTTTTGACCGTAAGGCGGGGTATTGCCCTGAAATTTGCTAAGGACGAAAAGCGCCTTGCGCGCTTCCCGTCCTCACTTGTAATTTTTTTATTTAGTGCCGAATGCATAAGCCAAACGCAGGGCAACAAAGTTTACCTGGCTGTTATCATTGCTGCTGGTAAACTTGGTCGAACCTTCGTACCGAACGCCTGCATCCAGGTAGCTCTTTCCGCCAAGCGGGAATTGGTAACCTATCTGTGGGGCATAAATAAAGGCCGCGCCATTATCAAAACCCACATCCGATTTGTTAAGCAAAAAGGCCGCGCCTGCTTCACCCTGTATGTAAAAATGATTTACGGGGAAGAATTTTAAACCGGCCTTTACAGGCAGCAACTGGATATTGGTAGCGGTAAGGTTGGTTCCATATGCATTTGTTTTGCCCTGTAAGCTATTGTAGCCTGCATTAAGCGTTACAAATAATTGCTGCGGCACTACCGGGATATCGGCCTGTACCGAGCCGCCGATGTTCCAGTTATAACCGTTTGATAAATTCCCGGTAGGGATGCCCGCGTCAACACCAACACTTAACACTACACCGTCTGAGCCGGTAGATTTGGTTTGATTAACGGGAGCTGTTTGCGCTTTGGCGCCGAATGCGAACCCGGCAAAAACGAGTGCCAGGGTTGCGATTTTTAATGTACTTTTCATGACTATAAATGTTATATGTATACCGTGTTTTTATTAAACACAGGGCAAATTAACGGCGCAAAAAAGGGGGTCCGTTTCATCTAAATGTCACGTTTATTCAATCGCTTGATTAACAGTTGTTTATTTTTTGACTTTTATACCAAAATGGTCAGGCCAATGTCATGGTGCAAAAAATGACGATTCCAAAATCATGAATATCTGTAAAACAGTAATTTACAAATAACAAGTTTAAACATATATTTTTTGCCGTGTTGGCTTATTCTGCAACCAACTGAATACAAAGGAAGATACGTCAGGCGGGAAATTTTAGTTTTTCACTTTTGTTGGGGGGGGCCCAGCAACCGGGAGGCTGCGAGGTGATAGTGAGTCGGCGGGGCATTTCGCCTCTGCTTTAAGATGAATGTTAAAACGCCCCGGCGAGCCCGCCCGTTGACTGAATAAAAGACAAATGATTAGGGAAGACAACAATTTGCCGGACAGAACGCAAGCCTTCCGGTTAAATTATAATAGGATCGATGGTGATGTATTCCGGCTATTTTTTGACGGCCACGTTATTTGCCATTTGCGTTTTAGTGGCGGCAGCATCGGTATCAGGCTTTTCATCAAACAGGTACAAATGGTACCGGTTAATAATATCCAGCACATATTGCGACCAGTGGCGATCATGCGCATAACCATGTTTCTGGATACCGTGCGCCCAGCCCTGGTAATCAAAGTGGGAGAGGTTTAACGAGAGGCCGCTGAACTCGGTGCGTTCGGTCATGATGCGGGCAAAATCCTGGAAGGAATCATAAACCGATCCGTATTTTTTATAGGCAGTATGGACTGTTTTTTTATGAACGTAATAAACGGTTCCGCCGCCGCCCTTTACCCCGAACTGGTTATTCAGGTTTTTGGCCAGCTTGCTGTTGCCGCAGCCGCTTTCGTGCATGGCAACGCCCAGCACAATACTCGCGGGTACGCCGGTTTCGTGCATAATGCGCACAGCGTCTTCCTTAAACTGATCAATATAGCTTTGCGGGGTGTTTTTTTGTGCCAATGCAATGGTAGCGGAGAGCAGCACCAGCGTAGCGAGTAAGAGTTTTTTCATAATTTACTTTTTTCTGATGACCAGCAGCCCGTCACGTATGGGTAGAATCAGTTTTTCAACCCTGGTGTCTGCAGCGATCTGGTCATTGAGTTTGCGGATCATTTGTGTATCGTCATCTCCGCGATAGCTATCGGGATTCGCGCCATACACCTTTCCTTTCCACAGAACATTATCAATTATTATTAATCCTCCGGATCTTACTTTTTCAAGTACGCCGCAATAATAAGTATAATTATTCTTTTTGTCGGCATCAATGAACACCAAATCGATATCGGTATACGGAAACCCGGCTATAATTTGTTCTGCTTCACCAAAATGAAGTTTTATTTTTTTACCAACATCTGTTAGCGCAAAATGTGAATTGAGCATTTCCTCTAACTCGGGGTTCGCTTCAATAGTGTGGATGATGCCATCATCCGTTAATCCCTCAGCCAGGCAAATCGTTGCATAGCCGGTGAATGTGCCCACCTCCAGTATCAGCTTAGGCTGCACCATTTTGCTCAAAAAGCTCAGCACCCGCCCCTGGTAATGGCCACTGAGCATGTGCGGCTTAAGCACCTTTAAATAAGTTTCGCGGTTGATAAATTGCAGCGGCTCCGGCTCGGCGTCGCAGTGGTTGTCGAGGTAATATTGGAGGTCAACTGGCAGAATTTCCATGGCGCAAAGTTAAACCGCTGATTTTAATGATTTGTTGATTTCGCTGATTTTTTGGCGCCGGGCGAGAGTTTGTGATTTTTATTCGATATTTATTGTTTTCCTTGTCAATGAAAGAATATACCAACGCCGCTTACAAACACTCTGATTTAACGGCAAAAATAATCGGCTGTGCGATGAAAGTTCATCGTGCGCTGGGAAATGGCTTTCAGGAAGTGATTTATCAACGTTCTTTAGCTATTGAAATGACCCGGCAAGGGCTGCATTTCTGCAGGGAATTGGAGATGACGATTTATTACGAAGGTGTTGAAGTTGGAACCCGGCGGGTGGATTTTTTGGTTGCTGATATAGTAATGGTTGAATTAAAGGCAGTATCAAAACTTGATGATAATCATCTCGCCCAAGGGCTTAACTACCTGGAGGCATACAAACTGGAAATAGGCCTGCTTTTAAATTTCGGCGCAAAAAGTTTGGATTTCCATCGTATTACTAACGAATACAAATTGGCCAAACAAAAATCAAATAATCAAATTCCCTAAATCAAAATCAGCGGAATCCATAAATCATCGAAAATCAGCGGTCCCCATCCATGATTGAAGTAATATCACCGCCGATATCGTATCCACCAACTCCTTATTCTGCCGGTTCTTTTTATTCATCCCGCTTTGGGCGATAGTCGCCGAAGCCATTTTCGAGGTAAAACGTTCATCCAGCATTTCAACGGGTATTTCCGGAAAGGTTTTCTTCAGCAAATTCACAAAGCCTTTAACGTGACCGGCCGATTGTGAGGGTGTATTATCCATTTGTTTAGGCTCGCCAACAATAAAGCGCTCCACCTGCTCGGTTTGCAGGTATTTTTTCAGGTAGTCGACAATTTTAATGGGATGGATGGTATCCAGGCCGGTGGCGATGATCTGCAGCGGGTCGGTTACCGCAATGCCTACCCTTTTGGTGCCGTAATCGAAAGCCATGACTCTCATGGCTGGTTAGCGATTAGTGATTGGAGACTAGAGATTAGGAAAATCATTTGACAAAGTTAAGGTAAACAGATAGTAATTTTTTACGTCTTCTCCTGTCTTTCCGACTTTCGGACTTTCCGACTTCCGGACTTCCCCACAAATCACTAAATTCGCACCAATGCAGTTTAAACACATCGTAGGGCAGGGGGCCATAAAGCAGCGTTTGATCAATTCGGTTAAAGAGAACCGGGTGAGCCATGCGCAATTGTTTTTGGGCCCTGCCGGATCGGGCAGCCTTGCGCTGGCGGTTGCTTACGCCCAATACTTGTCGTGCGAGGATGAACAGGTTGATGATTCCTGCGGTGTATGTTCCTCCTGCCGCAAGTATGAAAAGCTGATGCACCCCGACCTGCATTTTTCGTATCCGTTTTTTGCAAAGCACAAGGATGATACCGCCATTTCATTCATCGAGGAATGGCGCGATGCTTTTTCGCATCATCCCTATTTAACACTGGATACCTGGCGCGGCTACCTGGATGCCGAAAACAAACAGGCCAATATTAATATTGCGGAGTGCCACCAGATCATCAAAAAACTGAGCTTTAAGCCTTTTGAATCTGCCTATAAAATCCTTATCCTTTGGCTACCGGAGTACCTGGATAAGGAGGGCAACGCTTTGCTGAAGATCATCGAAGAGCCGCAGCCAAACACGCTGTTTGTGCTCATCGCCCAAAACCAGGACCAGATATTAAATACCATCCTGTCACGTACACAGCTCATCAAAATACCGGCACTGGGTTTTGAAGATATCCGTGATCACCTGGTTGAAAAACATAATCAAACCATCGAAGCAGCATCACAGATTGCTTACCTGTGCAACGGCAACATGGCTGATGCACTCAGCATGCTTAACGACGATACCAATAGTTTCCACGGGCAGTTTGTACAATGGCTCCGTCTTTGCTTTGGCAATAAAGGGATCGAGATAGTCGCCTTTGTTGACCAGGCCTCGAAAATGGGGCGCGAAAACCAAAAGAACTTTTTACGCTACGGCGTCAATTTTTTACGGGAATGCTGCCTGCTGCTTTCGGGGGCCGGCAGCCTGGTGCACTTACCCGAGCAAGAGCTGGAGACCGCCAAAAAAATGGCCAAAGTAATGGATATTACCATGGCTCAAAACATTATCAACGAGCTTGAAAAGGCTCACTATCATATTGAACGAAATGCGAACCCTAAAATTTTATTTTTAGATGTATCTTTACAAATTGTTAAAATAGTAAATTTAACGATCCGCCAGCGGGCGGACACCTGATATAACCGAAATTATGGGATGTGGAAGTTGCTCAACCGGGGGCGGATGCTCACCGGCGGGCTGCAAAAGTAATGGCTCATGCCTAACCAATGGCTGCAGCAAATTAGATGTTTACGACTGGCTGGCCAACATGGACATGCCGGCAAATTATAAGCCTTTCAATATTGTAGAGGTAAAATTCAAAGGCTCGCGCAAGGAGTTTTATCTCAATAACGATAACATATACCTGGAGGCTGGGGAATTGGTTGCCGTTGAGACAACCACCGGCGGCTATGATGTGGGGCACGTTTCCATCACCGGCGAACTGGTGCGCATGCAGATGGTTAAGCGCCGCGTGCGCGAAACCGATGTGGCCAAAAAGATCTACCGACGGGCAACTCCGGCAGATGTTGACAAATGGAAAGCTGCAAAAGACATGGAATGGGAAACCATGCACCGCTCGCGTAAACTCGCGCTGGAGCTGAACCTTTCCATGAAGTTAAGCGATGTAGATTACCAGGGCGATAAAACCAAGGCGACCTTTTATTATACGGCCGAAGGCCGCGTTGATTTCAGGGAGCTGATCAAAAAAATGGCCGAGGCATTCCGTATCCGCATCGAGATGCGCCAGATCGGCATGCGGCAGGAAGCCAGCAGGCTGGGAGGAATCGGCTCCTGCGGTCGCGAGTTATGCTGCTCTACCTGGCTAACGGATTTCAAAACTGTTTCTACTTCAGCGGCGCGTTATCAAAATCTTTCCTTAAATACACTGAAACTTGCAGGCCAGTGCGGCAAGCTAAAATGTTGCTTGAACTATGAGCTGGATACCTACATGGATGCCCTAAAGTACATCCCCGATAATGTTAATGTACTGCGAACCGAAAAGGGCGACGCGCGTTTGCAAAAGACGGATATATTTAAAAAGCTGATGTGGTTTAGCTACCCCATGGCCGAAAACTGGATCCCGCTGCCCATCAGCAGGGTAAAAGAAATTCAGCAAATGAACAAAGATGGCGTCACCCCGCCCGACCTGGGTGAAATTGTGGAAGTTGAAACCAAACCTGTAAAAATACTCGACTACGAAAACGTGGTTGGCCAGGATAGCCTGACCAGGCTTGACGACAGCCGCAACCGAAATAAAAACAAAAATAAGAACCGGAACAAAAATAACCGGCCAAATGGGCCAGGCGAAAACAACCGGCAGCAGCAACAGGGCCGGGATAACCAGGGACCCAGACCCGCTGCTCCGCAAGGCCCGCGGCCGGAGGGTGCGCAACAGGGGCCGCGGCCAGAGGGCAGCAACAATCCCAACAAAAAGAAAAAATTCAGGCCGAACAGGAATAACCAAAACCGCCCCGATAACCGCGACCGTGGCGGCCAACCGGGAAACCAGGAATGAAACAGGCAGTAAATATTTTCAGGGGCCTGGTGTTATTGGCGCTAATTAGCTACTTAGCCGGGTGCGGCAGGGGCAACACCATCATTGATAAAAACAACGACGTTGAGAACCACAACTGGACCTATGTAAACAAATTTAAATATGATGTCGCGATAGACGATGCTAATGTGGCGTACAATATCGCCATCAACCTGAGGGTCACGGGCGACTACAAATACTCCAACATGTTTATCCTGCTCACCCAGGTTGATCCGGATAAAAAATCAAAAACAACCCGTTTCGAGCTGAAATTGGCGGATAAAGACGGCGCCTGGCTGGGAAAAGGCTCTGGCAATTTGTACAGCTTCCAGCAGCCGGTGATCTCCGGGTATAAATTCCCGGCCAAAGGAACGTACACATTTTATATCGAACAAAATATGCGCGACAACCCCTTGCGCGAAGTAAGCGATGTTGGATTGAGGGTGGAAAAGGCTGGTCAATAAAATTTATATGCTGCAAATTTTTTTACCGAAGGCCACGAAGACAAGCACTTTGTGCCCTTTGCGGTTTTTCCTTTGTGATCTTTACGGTAAAATGATCGTTTATCAGCTATTTTGCATAAATTCAAATAATATCATTATCCATTAGCTGTGTTTGATTTACTGCAAATAGTTACAGAAAAACTTGACGCCATAAATGTGCCTTATATGCTTTCGGGCAGTGTCGCCATGTCATTTTATTCCGTTAGCCGTACAACCCGGGATATTGATGTCGTCACTTATTTGCAGGTAGAGGATGTTGATAAATTACTATCTGCATTCGAGGGGTATTACTTTCATCGTGAAAGTATTAAGGATGAAATAGCCAGAAAAGGTTTTTTTAATATTATCAGTAACGATAATGGCCTTAAAATCGATTTTATCGTCCTAAAAACCGACGAGTACAGTCAAACGGCATTCGCTCGGCGGAGGCTTCGCGATTTCATTGGTGTTGAAGCAGAAGTTATTTCCATAGAGGATTTGATACTTGCCAAGCTTAAATGGATACAACAGCTTTACAGTGAACGGCAGTTTGAGGACGTTAAAAATTTATTAAAAAATGATGCCGTGGACATGGATTATTTGAAGCATTGGAAGGTCGAATTGAATTTAGATACTTTTAATTTGTTTTAACAATGAATCCGTACGAAAATCTCCCGTCTGATACTCCCGATCATATCCGGAAAATGCAGGTTGACATTGTTTTAAAAAAAACACCCCTGGAACGTCTCAAAATGTGCTGTGATATGGCCGATTTCTCGATGGCCATGGTACGAAAGCTGATCAAAGACAAGCATCCGGATATTTCCGAAGGCGAACTGAAATTTGAAACGATAAAAGCCGTTTATGCCGACTGTTACAGCGAGGAAGAATTCACCCGCATCAGAGCCCATTTTGTCAGTTTAGATCACAAAACATCCTGAGCATCCCTTTTAGCTTTTCGTTCTTCCGCACTTTCCAACTTTTCTGACTTTCGGACTATTTCCCTACATTCGTTTGCTAATATTTTTATCAAAGATGGATGTGTATGTCTTAATCGCGGCTGTTATAATCCTTGCTATCGCCGTCATTCTTTTTCTGAAGAAGCCGGCCGCGGCAGACGGCGTTTCTGCGGACGAGTTCCAGCGTTTAAAAAATGAAAACACAACTCTATCTATTTCACTGGCCAAAGTTGAAGAGCGTTCCGTCAATTTAGCGCTTGAGCGCGACAAAGCCGAAAGGCTGTCGCAGGATGAACGCGCAAGATACGATCATCTCACCACGGCCCTGAACCAGGAATTGTTAGCCGAAAAAAACCGGATGGCCCGGGCCGAAGAAACGTTTAAAGCCCAGCGCGAGCGCTTGGCCGAACAGGAAAAATCGATACAGGAGATACAGCAAAAGTTCCAACTGGAGTTTCAAAACATAGCCAACAAACTGCTCGACGAAAAATCTCAAAAGTTTATCGAGACAAACCGGACGAGCCTGGATATACTTTTAAACCCGCTAAAGGAAAATATTAAAGCCTTTGAGGCCAAAGTTGACAAGGTTTATAAGGATGAGTCGGACGAGCGGAATATTTTGCGTGGAGAGATCACCCAGCTAATGGCGCTGAACAAACAGATCAGCGAAGAGGCTACCAACCTTACCAAGGCCTTAAAAGGCGACAGCAAAAAACAAGGCAACTGGGGCGAAGTGATCCTGGAGCGTGTACTGGAACGCTCGGGCCTGGTAAAAGATCGTGAGTACCGCTTACAGGCCAGCATGAACGCCGCAGACGGAACACGCTTCCAACCGGACGTAATTATCGACCTGCCAGACGAAAAACATTTGATCATCGACTCAAAAGTTTCCCTGGTTGCTTACGAGCGCCTGGTTAACTGCGAAACGGAGGAAGATCGCAGACTATTTTCCAAAGCCCATGTCGAATCCATCCGGGGCCACGTGCTCAACTTGTCTTCGAAAAACTACCACGACCTGTACAAGGTTAACTCCCCGGATTTTGTATTGCTTTTTGTGCCGATAGAATCCTCCTTCAGTTTTGCCGTACAACTGGATGCAGAGCTGTTCAGCGACGCCTGGGACAAGCGGGTGGTGATTGTTAGTCCCTCAACCTTGCTCGCCACCCTGCGCACCATTGCCAGCATCTGGAAGCAGGAACGCCAAAACCGCAATGTGCTGGAAATTGCCGCATTGAGTGGAAGGATGTACGATAAGTTTGTAGGTTTTGTAGCCGATATGGAAAACATCGGCAAAAACATTAAATCCAGCCAGTCGGCTTATGAGAGTGCGATTAACAAACTTACCGAGGGTAACGGAAACTTGACGAATACTGCAGACAAGATCAAAAAGCTTGGGGCAAAGGCGAATAAGCAGTTAGATGAAAAGTATATTGGGGAGCAAGAGCCCGGGACATAAAAAAGGAAGGGTACCAATCCTGAAATTAGTACCCTCCAAATTATATTAAAAAACTCTGTCTTTTTAATTCACAATATACTTATACTCCATATTCATTTGTGCAGTAGCGTCAATCTTCAGCGTTTTGATCTGGCCGGTTATCGTTAGGTTAACATTTGAGCTGTAGTCGGTCGCAAAATTATCTTTTATGCTGTAAACCATTTTACCGGTGCCTGCGCCCTTCATATTGATAGTCGCCCCGGCTATAGGGATAGACATGTTCATGCTTTGCTGCACATTAAAATTTGCGTTCCCGTCGGTTATGCTTACCAGTTTATATATAACCTGCGAGTTGATGTCGATATTTTGCCCGGCCATAGGTATGTTTAAAGGCATATCCTGGGTAAATGTTTCGCCAATTTTCATAGGATGAGGGGGAAAATTGATTTGCTTTTGAATGGCGTTCATCATTTTCGCCACTTTTTCCTGCGACGTGTCGGTCATTTTTTTTCCGCCGATGGAATCCGCCCTTATTTTTCCATCTAACCCCACATGCCCGTATATATTAACGCCATCGCCTAATTTTTCGGTTGGTATGGGGATGCTGTTTCCATTAAGCTCCATGCTCAGCCCGTCAAATTTATAGCCCATGGAGATCGGAAAATCCTTGTTTGCGGTCACCGCACCGGTTTTGCTGGTTCCCTCCATTTTCATATCCATTTTGGCTGCAATTGGCGGTGTCAGCCCCTGCGTGGCCAGTTTTGCTAATACCGCGGTATCCCCGCTTAAATTAACCTTAAAATCCAGTCCAAGCGTTATGGTCCCTGCATAAACATGGCTTGGCAGGTATTTTATTTTAAACACAACATTCTGCTGTGCCCGGAGCTGCAGCGCTAAAAAAAATAGCGGCAGGTAAAGTAATTTTTTCATGTAGTGTGTACGTTAAATAATTTTCTAATGATACAAAAAACCTTTAAATAACCGGCTTGGGCGACAAAATTATATTTTCATATTTACCATTAGCCGGCTGAAGAGCTAAACGCATTCCATCCCTGTGCCTTTAAAGGGTGCAGGTTGCCGCTTTTGGTTACCAGGTTGCAGCCTGCGGATGGCTCGGTGATATAGCCGATAATACTGATATCCATCTTAAATTTGATCTTATCATAATCCGCCTGCTTTACGGTGAACAGCAACTCATAATCTTCGCCGCCGCTTAACGCGCAAACGGTCGGATCGAGGTTAAACTCACGGGCCGTTTCGTAGGTCATCGGGTCAAACGGTATCTTGTCTTCATACAAATTACACCCTTTGTTGCTTTGTTTGCAGATATGCAGTATCTCGGATGCCAGGCCGTCAGATACATCGATCATTGCCGTCGGCTTAACTTCAATTTCCTTCAATAACTCAACAACATCTTTCCTCGCTTCTGGCTTTAGCTGGCGCTCTACGATATAATCTTTCCCTTCCAGGTCAGGCTGGATATTCGGGTTTTCCAGAAATATCCTTTTTTCACGTTCCAGCAATTGAAGGCCGACATATGCCCCGCCAAGGTCGCCCGAAACACAGATGAGGTCACCCTCTTCGGCGGCATTTCTATACACTATGTCCTTTTCGTCAGCATAACCTATAGCGGTCACGCTGATCACCAGGCCCTGTTTGGATGATGAGGTATCGCCACCAACTAAATCCACATTATATTTTTCGCATGCTGCATAAATTCCTTCGTACAATTCTTCCACTGCCTCAAGTGGGAATTTGCTCGAAATACCCAGCGAAACCGTCACCTGTGAAGCTGTGCCGTTCATCGCATAAATGTCACTCAGGTTAACCTGTATAGCTTTATACCCCAAATGTTTTAAAGGACAATAAGCCAGGTCGAAATGAATTCCTTCCAATAAAAGGTCAGTGGATACCAGAACCTTTTTATTCTTAAAATCCAGCACAGCGGCATCATCACCAACGCCTTTTACCGAACTCTTGCGCGAATTTTTTATGTTTTTTGTAAGATGATCTATTAAGCCAAACTCGCCTAACTGGTCGATATTTCTTTTTTCTCTATTCTCAAACATCCATCTAAAATATTGTGCTTAAAATTTTCTTTGTAACAGAAATGTTATATATTGGCCGTATCAAGAGCCGAATCCCCGGGCATAATTGCCTTATTATTAATGCGGTAACCTATACTTAATATTAAGCCGGTAAATTTACTTTTAATAAAATAGTAACTGAAATATAATCTCTCAATTTATGCGTATCGTTAAAAAAAACACTTATCTAATTCTGCCTGTTGCGCTATCATTGTTGTTTTTTACAACCTGCAAAAAGTCGGTCGATGTGCAACAGTCACAGCCGGTTATCTCAGGCTCGTTTAAAAACAACCTGGCTGCCGTTGTATCGCTTACTCAAAATTTCGAAGTAGGCTCAACCAGTCCTAAAACGGCTTACGACGTTTCGCCATCCGAATCCAGCAGCGGCGACAACGTTACCCTGCAAAACAATCCCTGGAATATGTACGACGCCCTGATCGGCAACTCTTCCAGCGATCTTAAAACCGGCACCTGGTCTGCACGTATGCGCAATACCGGCACCATTACCATGCTTTTCGACGTAACAGCCGGTATCAGCACCGTAACCGTCGACAACGGCACTTATAAAGGTGACGCCGCCAGCACCTGGGGACTGTGGTATTCAACCAACGCCGGCAGCACCTGGACACAAAGCGGCAGCGCGGTAACCACCACAACTACGCTAAAAACCACAACATTTACCATCAACATAACCGGTAATGCACGCCTGCAGATCAGGAAGCTGAGTGGCGGCACCAGCCGTATCAATATTGATAATATCATCGTCAATAACAACGCCGGCGGTGGTGGAACAGGTGGCGGCGGGACAATAGTTACCGGCAAAAAATTCCTGTTTGATGCTACCAAATATGAGAATGCCGGCAGTGCCGACTGGCAGATCGATGAGGATGCTACTGAACAAGTGCCTATTTATACCGGCGGCACCACCAAAGAAGGGAAGGCCCAGCGCACACCGACTCCTTCTTATACAGGTATCACAGCAACAACCGCGGAAACTTATTGGAAAGGTGCATCCTCCTCATGGGCGGTTTCACTGGTGAAGGAAGGCGAATTGGTTGAAACCTTACCCGAAGGCACTGCCATTACCTATGGCAACACCAGCAACCCCCAGGATTTAAAGAACTACGACGTGTATGTAGTTATCGAACCAAACCGATTGTTCACCGCAGCGGAGAAGACCGCTATCATGAACTTTGTGGCCAACGGCGGCGGCCTGATGATGATTGCCGACCATACCGCGGCAACAACAGGCGGTACCGATTCAAACGGTTATAATCCTTCCGACCGCGACGGCGATGGCTATGATTCTCCCCGCGTTTGGAACGACCTGATGACCAATAATGGTATCAATAACAATAACCCGTTTGGTTTTAATATCGATTATGTTGACATCAACGAACAGCCATCAAGCAACGTTTATACAGGCACCAATGCCGATGCTGCCAAAGTATTGAAAGGCGCAGCCGGCACGGCCTCCAAGCTATCGTTTTACGATGGCTCTACCGCTACGTTATCCCCGGCAAATAATGCAACCGTGCAGGGTCTTTTTTGGCGTAACACCAGCACCAATGGCGGCACCACAGGCGTTATGTGCTTGCTGGCCAGTTATGGGTCGGGCAGGATCATGTTTTGCGGCGATAGCTCCCCGGCTGACGACGGTACGGGAGATACAGGCGATACTTTAGAAAACGGATGGTCGGGTGATGCGCCTTCGGGCTATACCTCGCACCCCGCGTTGTTTTTAAATGGCTCGTTGTGGTTGGCTAAGGCGCAATAGGGATTACACCGATTTATTTTCTGGGATTTCACCGATTCCTGTTGAAGGGGTCGGTGATTTTTTTGTTGGGATATTTCACTGATTTTATTGGGCCGGGCAAGGTGATTGCTCTTATTTAAAAAAATACTTTGTTTAAATTCGCTTACTAAGTCCCCTTTATATCGCCGAAGGCGGAAAAAAATTTTAGGCTTTTACATAACTCCAATCAGGTGCCCGTTTTCAAGCATCTATCTTTAAAAAAGCCATTTCCATCCATATATTAATCGGTGAAATCACCTCCTAAAATCGGTGTAATCCAAAAAATAAAAAAATTAACCCTAAAGCCCCAACTTCGCCGATATCTCCAGCATCCGCTCAATTGGTTTTACGGCGCGATCAATAATATCCTGCGGCACAAATATTTCAGGCAGCTCATTTTTTAAACACAGGTACAATTTCTCCAGTGTATTCCGCTTCATGTGCGGGCAATCGTTACAGGCGCAGTTGTTATTTGGTGGCGCCGGGATAAACGTTTTATCCGGGTTTTCCTTTTGCATCTGGTGAATAATACCAGCTTCTGTCGCCACGATAAATTCCTTCTCTGGTGATTTTGTAGCATATTTTAATATTCCCGTGGTCGAGCCAATATAATCGGCCATTTTTAGTATCACATCCTCACATTCAGGGTGGGCCAATAGTTTTGCGCCGGGATGCCGCTCTTTTAGTTTGGTTATCTTTTCTCTCGAAAATATCTCATGCACCATACAGGCGCCGTTCCATAAAACCAAATCCCTTCCCGTTTTCTTAGCCACATAGGCCCCCAGGTTCTTATCCGGACCGAAGATGATCTTCTGATCTTTCGGTACGCTTTCCACAATGCCAATCGCGTTACTGGAGGTGCAAACGATATCGCTCATGGCTTTCAGCTCGGCAGTACAGTTCACATAAGTTATCACCAAATGGTCGGGGTAGGCCTCTTTAAATTTTTTGAACAGGTGCGGTGGGCAGCTGTCGGCCAGTGAGCAGCCCGCCTTTATGTCGGGTAGTAAAACTTTTTTTGAAGGAGATAATATTTTGGCTGTTTCGGCCATAAAATGAACGCCGGCAAAAACAATAAGGTCGGCATCCGTTTTTGCGGCTTGTTGCGATAATCCCAAACTATCGCCAATATAATCAGCAATATCCTGTATATCAGGTTCCTGGTAATAATGCGCAAGTATAACAGCATTTTTTTCCTTTTTTAATTTATCAATTTCATCAAAAAGATCGAGCATCGGATCGATGTATTCCTCCGCAAAACCCTTCACATTTATTTCCTCTAAGGTATCCATTTCCACAATTCAAATAATAACAACTATTTTAAATTTATAAAAAGAACTATTGTTATTAGGGTGTTAGTTCTGTTTAAAAGTTGTCGTGTAAGTATGCTTTAAAAAATTTACTATCATTTTATTAACAAAAAACATTGCCATTTATTTGTTTACCCTATTGATTTTTAGATTAGTATGACAAGCAAGTTTTTATTTAAAATGATTTTTGTTAATAGTTTGATGCTGGCTAAAATGTTAGCTTTGGCACTTTAGCAGCGCAAAAGTAGGGTATAAATTGTTCAGTTAATGCCATAAAAACTGGTTTATCCACGCTTTAATTAGTTATTAGGTTTTTGTTTACACAAAGTTAACATGTTTTATACCGCTTATTCACATAGCGGGTAGTTTTAACCTAACGGATATTGAATATGACCAGGACTGTGGATTTCCTTGTAGTTGGATCGGGTATAGCCGGGCTTAGTTTTGCCCTTAAGGCGGCAAAACATGGTAAAGTTCTGATAGTTACAAAGTCGAACGAGGATGAGTCGAACACTAAGTATGCCCAGGGTGGTGTAGCTGTGGTTGTGGATAAAAAGGAAGATTCTTTTGAAAAGCATATCCAGGACACTTTAATAGCCGGTGATGGGCTTTGTGATAAGGAAGCGGTAAAAATAGTGGTGAAGGAAGGTCCCGCCAGGATTAACGAAATTATTCACTATGGAACCAATTTTGATAAGACGAATGATGGCTTTTATGACCTTGCTAAAGAAGGCGGCCACTCCGAATTCCGGGTTTTGCATTATAAAGATATAACAGGCTACGAGATAGAAAGTACTTTATTGGAACAAATTCATAATGAGCCTAATATTGAAATTTTAACCCATTATTTTGCGGTCGACCTTATCACGCAGCATCATCTTGGCGAATTTGTAGATAAATCATCAACCGATATTACCTGTTACGGTATTTATGCGTTTAATAATGAAACCCGTAATGTCGAAAAGATACTATCAAAAGTAACGGTAATGGCGTCAGGAGGCGCCGGCCATATATATTCTATCACTACCAATCCGACTATTGCAACCGGTGATGGTGTGGCTATGGTTTATCGTGCTAAAGGCAAGGTAAGGAATATGGAGTTTATCCAGTTTCACCCAACAGCTTTGTATAATCCTGGTGATTATCCTTCATTTTTGATATCTGAGGCTGTCAGGGGTTTTGGTGGAATATTAAAGCGCATTAACGGCGAGGAATTTATGGGCGAATATGACGAACGTAAATCATTAGCACCCAGGGATATTGTTGCAAGGGCTATAGATGCCGAGATAAAAAAATCGGGTGAGGATTTTGTTTATTTAGATATTCGTCATCGCAGTAAAAAGGATATCCTTGCCCATTTTCCAAATATCTATGCTAAATGTTTGGACATAGGTATAGATATGACCAAAGATATGATACCCGTTGCGCCGGCCTGTCACTATATGTGCGGGGGTATAATGGTTGATCATGTTGGGCAGTCGTCCATTTTAAGGCTGTATGCCTGCGGTGAGTGCTCATCAACAGGTTTACATGGTGCTAACCGCCTGGCATCAAATTCATTGTTAGAGGCACTCGTATTCGCTCACAGGATATACAAGGATGCGATGAGCCAGTTTAAAAACAATATTATCCCTGAAAATATTCCTGACTGGAACGAAAAAGGGGTACAATTATCAAATGAAGATATCCTGGTAACACACAACGTCCGCGAAATGCAGAAATTAATGAATGACTATGTGGGTATAGTCAGATCAGATTTCCGTTTGGAAAGGGCCATGCGTCGCTTAGGTTTGTTATATGAAGAAACCGAAGATTTTTACAAGAAAACCAAGTTATCTGTTAAGCTTTGCGAACTGCGTAATTTGATACAAGTCTCTTATATCGTTGTAAAATCGGCTATGTTACGTAAAGAAAGCAGGGGGCTGCACTCAACTACTGATTATCCTTTTCATGCGGATGTTATTGAGGATACGGTGTTTTAAAAAAAATATTTAAAATTAACCAAATCGCGTTTATGTTATTTTTGGAATTATCAGCATATTATTAAATGGGACTATTTGATTTTTTTAGAAGAAAATCTGGGGAGAGTTTATATTTAGAAGGAGAAACGGAGGCTATCAGTGTACTTAATGTTGGAATCTTATTTGAAGACAATAAAAAGCTGTTAAAATGGGGCGTCGCCGTAAGCGATTTAGCAAAACAGGTTGAAGTTAAAGAAAAGAGATTTGCAGACCGGACGGTTTATAGTTGGGGGGAACATACCATTATTGATGGATTAAAACTGCAACTTTATACAGTGTATTGGGATTACAAAGCGGATAGTGGTGATAAAAGATTTAATTGGATTGAATCCCAGGTTGATGGTGATGATCCCGCAGGAAATCTATTTAGACTAATAGGGACGCACCTTGAAGCTAAATTTGGCCCTGGCCGGCATATTGAAGGAGAGCCGGATGGCTGTTTTGAATGGTATATAAATGAAATAAGGATAAGCCTGTGTTTGTTGGAACGGGTGGCCAATAAATTGCTGTTTAAGATAGAAAAGATATAATGGGTAGAATAGGTTGCTTGTTTGTTTTTATAATTTTTCTTTTTAAGATTACTGACACTTTTGGCCAGAAAAGGACACCGGATGTTACTGATACCGCCTTTTTAAAAAACACAAGCTATCAAAAGTTAAATAAGTATATCAGTTACCATGTGATAAATGAAGGCAAGTATTCGGCCAGCGCAAAGTTGACATATGGGGTTAAAATACTGGGGTCTTATTATTATCTAAATCATCGGTACAAGATATTTAGGGATGATAAAGAGGAGTATGTCAACGCAGCTGGTGTTGCTGATTTGATTAAAAGTAACAAGTTTTCTAACAGGGAAGGGTTTGTTGGAATATTTAAGATCAATTCAAAAATGGAGTTTATTTGGAAACCTGTTATGCTGAGAAGGATAAGTGTTATGCCAAAAAAGAGCGATGTTAAAAGCGTTAATTCTTTAATGAAAAAATTAAGAAAGGAGCGTTTTGTAAGTGATTTAAGTTTAGATACCCTAAAAAACGACTTATTAACAAAGTTAACGGCTCACAGCGGTAAAAGTATTTACGTGAAGATTAAGCTTGGGGAGGTATTGGAATGTAGATAGTTTGGGTAAAATAGGTGCGCGCCTGGAACGATGGCCGGAAATCTCGAATGCTGCTTATGGGCAAATATTCACAGGGGTAAATGAACAGGAAAACTTTTTTGAGATCCGGTCGGGCATAAATATCATACCGAAAAAAGAAATCGTTAAGAAGAAAACAAACTCGTTTGGCGACTATGTAGATAGTCTAAAGAAAAATTAGAGCGGAAAACGGGATTCGAACCCGCGGCCTTCAGTTTTGGAAATATTGTATGCGATGAAGAGTAATTATTTGACAGAGATTAGAAGGTTATCGTTCTAAAAAATTTATTCTCTGCAATTTGAACAGATGTAAAAAGATAATGGCAACAGTGTAAACGAAATAATGATCACCAAAAAAAGATAGTAATAGGCTTTTTTGTATACCGACCAAAATATTCTGTAGACTAAATAGGTATATAATGAAGATAAAAGAAGTAAAATAGTAAAAGGAACAAAAAGAAACAGCATATAATAAACCATGTAGTATCCTGAAAATGCGCCCATTCCATATTTCAGGAGAGTTGCTACTGTTAGTAAATTAGCAACGATACATATAGATTCAAGTGCGATTCCAATTCCAAATACAATTTGTAGTAAACCAACCCATATGGTTACCTTTAAATCTCTTAAGGAATCAAATATTTTTAAAAAGGTTTGCACGTGAGCGGAAAACGGGATTCGAACCCGCGGCCTTCAGTTTGGGAAACTGATGCTCTACCAACTGAGCTATTTCCGCTTTTTCTTCAAAAGTATAAAATCAATGTTATATTGACAAGGTTTTGGGTTTTTGCATGTTTATTAAGTTTATGATGAATAGGATTTGGTTGTTTGGAGTTTTTATTTTTCTATTTTGTTGTTGTAATGACCAGGCTTACGGTCAAAAAAAATGGCTTGCCGACTCGGTAGATATTAAAAGTTTAAAATACATTAAACTGAATCAATACGTGGATTATTATGTACTAAATCCCGGTAAACCTTCGGTTGAAAAAAATATTAAGTTCACCTGGGATTATTTAGGAAAGCACACCTTTTCTCCGGAAGACTATTTGATCAACAGAATGCCGGAGCCAATGGGATTAAGCACCGGCGATTTAAATGCGATGATACTTAGTAACAAATTCAATAATATAAAACAATTCCGTATTATTTTTAGGGTGAGTTCTGACATAGTATTCGGGCGGGATACTGCACTGTCAAAATCGGTGTTGGTTATTCCTAATACTACAAATTATCAGGATATAAAGACATTGGAAGCGAAGCTTCGTGGTTACGAAGACGTTGCAAGCGTTCGGGAAAATAAACCAGGGGATGTTATTAATGGAATGCGTGTAACAGGGTATATTTTAGGAGTATTATTTAAACATAAGAAAACTATTGCTGACCTGGAGAAGGCATGTAAGGAGATCGACACCTGGCCTGGGATAAAAGGTGCAACTGATCCGGCTTTGCTAATCAAAAACAACCATTATGAAATATTTATAGTGGTTACTTCCAACTGATGGTGAAGGTGGTCACGGTTGTAGTATTTATACTTTTTAAATTGTAGCATTTTTTAACAAAATTATAATACATCAAATTCACTTCTTTATTGTTATATAGTGGAAGATCAACATCAAAAAGTTAGTAATCCAATGGCGCAGAACCCAGCCCGGCCTTTAATACTTCCAGTAAATAATATAGCTCCCAAATGGGGAAATGACTGCTTTATAGCCCCCAACGCTACCATCGTTGGCGATGTGGAAATAGGTGATAACTGCTCTGTTTGGTTTAACGCAGTGATCAGGGGTGATGTGCACTATATTAAGATAGGTAACAAAACCAACATCCAGGACGGGGCGGTTATTCATTGTACTTATAAATATGCGCCCACCAATATTGGCAGTTGTGTATCAATAGGCCACAACGCCCTGGTACATGGGTGTACACTGAAAGATAACGTGTTAATTGGTATGGGCGCCATCGTGATGGACCACGCCATTGTAGAGGACTTTGTGATCATTGCAGCAGGGGCCGTAGTTTTAGAAAAAACCATTTGCGAATCGGGCTATTTATATGCCGGTATACCCGCAAAAAAAATAAAACCCATCACCACAGAACAACGTGAAATGCTCGAACAATTACCCGACCGCTATATTATGTATTCCGGCTGGTTTACGGAGTAGACGGTTCTTTCGGTATATTTATCGGTGTTGCCTGTTCCCAGTTTGGCCGTAGCGGGATGATATCCGGGTCCACCCATATATTTTCCGGCTGCTGCTTTTGTTTTACGTTACCGCTATCCCATTTACCGTTGTTGTTAGTATCATAAATAACCCTTACACTATATTTGCCAGTGATGTAATTTTTATAAGTCAAAACGGTCTTCTTATGAATCACGTCACTTTGTAAAACCTGCTGCTTGTCGTTTAATACCTCAACTACATAACTTTTTCCACTATCTGGTACACTTACAGTTAACGTTAACAGGCTATAATTTTCGGGATTGTCTGCGCTAAAGGGTTTACGGGCAAATTTATTTTTATCGTCATAAATATCCGTTACAGCCCCGGCATTAAAAGTTAATGTGTAGTTGACCCGCTGTTTCCACCGGTAGTCCAAGAATAAATTACGGGGGTTGGCCGTGTCCTTAACAACAGTATAATTACTTACCTCGTTTGAGTCTTCTTTTAAAACGATCAGTGCCGGATCAAAGCTTTGTATGGGGTAATTAGCAGTTACCATAAATCGCCGGCCTGGCTTTAACTTACTTTCGTTTGAAATATTATACTGAAATGAAAGCTGCCGCTGAAAAACTTCTTTACGCCCTTTGTGCAGCGCTACGGTGTCAATAGGTTTGCCCTTATCAAGAAACTGCACCCGTAACGAATCATAATCCATGTTACGCATAAACAAAGTGACTGAATCTTTGGTCTTGCTGAATTGGGCTATTTTATACTGATCAAAGTCAGGCGGATAAATAATCTTTACAGAAGGGTTGGCCAGGGGCTCATTAAACATAAAAAACATTTTCCCGTCGTTGTCCGTCCGGTGGATATCCATTCTGAATTTGTCGGGTCTTGCTTTAAAAAGCTTCAGTTCAATACTTGAGGTATCGCGCTGTAGGTGGATTACTTTTTTGCTGAAAGCGACGAGGTCTTTATTGGCATCGTAAATTTTTGTTGGCGTTAACTGTTTCAACGCATAAATGCGGTAATCGTCGGGGTGTAAATTATTCAGCGAAAAATTTCCGGCGCTGTCGGCACTCGTAAATATTGTCGGTTTCTTTTTGCCAAAGAGCAGTGAGTCTTGTTTTAAGGTAAAGAGCATCACAATGGCGTCCTTCTCGCGTTCGCCGGTTTGTGTGTTGATCACCCGGCCGGAAATACTTAGCGAGTCGATATGTGCGCCGGTCGAAAACACATAGGTGAAATTTTTCAGAACATTCCCTTCATCAACGTCTGCGATAGATTTTCCAAAGTTGATCACATAGGTGGTGTTTTTTTCCAGCGTGTCCCTTAAAGTGATCACCAGGCTTTTGCCTTTTGTTTTGTACTCCGGGATCTTCGCCGGGGCTGGGCTCATCGAGATTTCGGTATAAGCATTGGTGAGTTTGAAATATTCATCAAAGTCAAGCTGTATCACCTTGTCTTTAAAAAAGCGGGTCATGTTTGGAGGCGTCGACTTCAGTAATTTTGGCGGATCATGGTCGCGCGGGCCTCCGCCGGGTGGCTGCCGGTTGGCGCAGCCAAAAATCAGCAAAAACAGGGGCAATAACAGCCCCGAAAATGAGCACTTTTTATTTAACATTATTTTTAGGCGATATAGGCGATTTTTTTGTTTTAATGAAGGTGGATATCAAAATGTAAAAATAATCAATCTGAAACGATATTTTATAACTAATTATAAATCAAATATTTATGTTTGATTTTTGTATAATTCTTATCCGGCCGTGGTCTTAAGTAGAAAGTCTCAAGTCGAAAGCATGAAATTAGTAAAATTCGACTTTAGACTCGCGACTTTGCACTTTAGACTTTACTTCGTAATATGTACCATCAAAACGGAAATGTCCGACGGGGTGACGCCGGAGATCCGGGAAGCCTGGCCCAAAGTGCGCGGTTTTACTTTCATTAATTTTTCGCGCGCCTCTTTTGAAAGGGAGACCAACTGCTGGTAATTAAACAGCGGGTTGATCTCCTTGTCTTCCATTTTTTTCATCCGGTCCACGATATCCAATTCCTTCTCAAAATAACTCTCATATTTGATTTTTATTTCAGCCTGCTCAATAGTTTCTTTATCGAAGCCGGCTAAAAGATCGTTCAATGATGCGTCAGCTTTTCTCAGGTCGTTCAGGCCGATCTGCGGCCGGCTCACCAGGTTAAACAATTTGGTGTTTTGAATCAGCGCGCTCGTGCCCTGCTCTTCCAGTAAACTGTTTACGGATGAGGGGTCGATCGATCTTGATTTGGTGAACGCGACAATCTCATCTGAGTTTTTTACTTTTTGATTTACCTTTTCCAAACGCTCATCGCTGATCAATCCTAACTCATGACCTATCGGGCTCAGGCGGATATCGGCATTGTCCTGGCGCAGCAGCAGGCGGTGTTCGGCCCGCGAGGTGAACATACGGTAAGGTTCTTCGGTACCCTTGGTTACAAGGTCATCAATGAGCACGCCGATGTATGACTCTGATCGCTTCATAATCAGCTCATGTTTATCGTGCAGCTTTTGGTGCGCATTAATGCCGGCAATAAAGCCCTGCGATGCCGCTTCTTCATAGCCGGTTGTGCCGTTAATCTGGCCGGCGAAATATAAGTTAGATATCAGCTTGGTCTCTAAAGTGAGGCCGAGCTGCATAGGAGGGAAGTAATCATATTCGATGGCGTACCCCGGCCTGAACATTTTAGCTTTTTCAAAGCCGGGTATTTTTACCAGGGCCTTGTATTGTATATCTTCCGGCAGCGAAGTGGAAAAACCGTTTACATATATCTCCACCGTGTTCCAGCCCTCCGGTTCAACAAATATCTGGTGGCGCTCACGCTCTGCAAAACGGTTGATCTTATCTTCAATAGATGGGCAATATCTCGGCCCAAGGCCTTTGATCCGGCCGGTAAACATGGGCGACTTTTCAAAACCCTCCTTTAATGTTTCATGTACGGCAGTATTGGTATAGGTGATCCAGCAGCAGCGTTGTTCTTTAGCCAGTTCAACATCTGTAAAGGAAAAGCGGCCGCGTTCCTCATCACCCCATTGTTCCTCCATAAGGGAGTAATTAAGGCTACGCCCATCAACGCGTGGAGGGGTGCCCGTTTTCATCCTGCCCGATTCAAAGCCTAGTTCAACCAACTGTTCGGTTAAACCTGTAGCTGCTTTTTCCCCGGTTCGGCCGCCACCAAAGCGTTTTTCGCCTATATGAATGATCCCGTTTAGGAATGTGCCATTGGTGAGTACTACCGCGTCGGATGTTATTTCGATTCCCAGGGAGGTTCGCACCCCTGCTATGGTGTTGTTTTTTACCAATAACGACGTAACAGTATCCTGCCAAAAATCAACATTAGGTGTTCTTTCCAGCGCCAGGCGCCATTCTTCGGCAAAACGCATGCGATCACTTTGGGCTCGGGGGCTCCACATGGCCGGGCCTTTTGAACGGTTCAGCATCCGGAATTGAACGGAGGTTTTATCCGTAATTATTCCCGAATAGCCACCCATGGCATCAATCTCCCGCACAATTTGGCCCTTGGCCACACCGCCCATCGCGGGGTTGCAGCTCATTTGTGCAATAACCCCCATATTCATAGTGATCAATAACACAGATGAGCCAAGGTTGGCAGCGGCAGCAGCGGCTTCACAGCCGGCATGACCTGCACCAACAACTATAACATCGTATTTTCCAAACATTTTTTTTCTACCGATACTTTGCGCCTACGGCGCAGGGTTTGCATGTTCCACGTGGAACATTTGTATTTGCATGGTGGGGGCGCAAAATTTTGCGCCCTTACAAAAGCCCCCTATGAAAATTGACCGAATGTTCCACGTGGAACATTCGGGTTTATGTGGTAGGGCACAAAATTTTGTGCCCTACCACCACGGACAAAATTATTCATTCATTGTCGATGTTCCACGTGGAACATTAAATAATGATAACAGGGCAACAAAGGCCCACGCGCCTTCTAATAATATAAACGGATAAAACTGTATTAAATAGGATGAAAAACAGCAGATACCAGCGCCAACCAGGTTCATTAACTTGTACGGGGTGCTTTGTGCCGGCATTTTCTTGTATAAATTCAACAGGAACGCAATCAATAAAATGATCACGCCAACAGAAGCCAGTATATCCGGTGTTTTCATTTATGCTTCCTTTAATTCGCTTAGCTCCAGCCAGCGCATACTTTTTGCTTCTAAAACGGCTGTTAAATCTGCCATTTGCTTTAAAAGCTCATTCAATTTTGCAGGGACAATTCCTGATACATTCAGCTCTTCATTCTTTTGCCGTATTCTTTTTTCTATGTCCGCTATTTCTGCTTCCAGTGTCTCCAGCTCTTTGTTTTCTTTGTAGCTCAGCTTGTTTTTCTTTTGCACTGCTACAGGAGCAGGCGCCGGCGGCTCAGCGGCGCCCTTTTTTAGCTGCTGTTTATTTTCTTCCAGTTCAAGCCGGTAAGCCGAATAGTTTCCGTTATATATTTTAACGCCGCCTTCTTCCATGATGAAAAGCTGATCGGTTAACTTGTCCAGCAAATACCGGTCGTGCGAAACCAGCATCAATACGCCTGTGTAATTGGTTAGAAATTCCTCCAAAACGTTCAGGGTATCAATATCAAGGTCGTTTGTGGGCTCGTCCAGGATCAAAAAATTAGGATTCTTCATCAATACCTGCATTAACTGCAGTCGCTTTTTCTCGCCTCCGCTCAATTTCGAGATAAACCCGTGTTGTTTGGCCGGCGGAAAGAGGAACAAGGTAAGTAGGGCCGAGGCGGAAATGGTCTTGCCATCGGCCATCGTAATAAACTCCGCAACGTTTTTTACCACATCAATAACCCGCTCATCTTCCTTAAAAACGATGCCGGCCTGGTGAAAATAGCCCATCACGGTTGTTTCGCCTTTGATGATCGCGCCTTTATCGGGGTTTAAGGACCCTGTAAGCAAATTGAGCAAGGTAGATTTGCCGCTGCCGTTTTTTCCAGCAACGCCAATCCGGTCGCCTTTTTTGAAGATATAGTTAAAATCTTCTATTACCGGCTTCCTGTCAAAGGATTTATAGAGATGGTCGATTTCCATGATCTTATTTCCCTGCCGCGCTGTTTTCACCGATAGCTCTACCTTTAACTTGGGGCCGCCGTTTTTGGTTTTGTCTTCCAGTTCGTAATAAGCGTCTATCCGGGCCTTTGACTTGGTGCCCCGGGCTTGCGGCTGCCGGCGCATCCATTCCAGTTCCTTTCGCAGTAAATTGCTGTTTTTTTGGAAAGAGGCGGCATCGGAGCTTTCGCGCTCGGCTTTTTTCTCCAAATAATATTCATAATTGCCAACATAGGGGATTAGCTTCCCTTTGTCGATCTCCAGTATCTCATTGCAAACATTGTCCAGGAAATAACGATCATGCGTAACCATCAGGATGGTTTTGGTGCCATCGGTGAGTAATTTTTCAAGCCATTCAATGGTATCGATGTCCAGGTGGTTGGTTGGCTCATCCAAAATGTACAGGTCCGGGTCCTCAATAAGCAACTTCGCCAGGGCAAGTCTTTTCTTTTGCCCCCCGCTCAGGGTATTTATTTTTTGATCGAGATGATGAATATCCAGCCGGCCAAGGATCGTTTTTATTTTATATTCATATTCCCAGGCGTCAACCAAACTCATTTCTTCCATCACCGCCTCGATGGCCCTGCTATTGTCAGGGTCATTTTCCAGCAATTCCTCATACTGCCTGATCAATTGCTGCTGCTTATCATCTGCATGAAAAATATAATCGCTGATGGTGATGGCGTCCTTAAATCCAGGGTCCTGTTCCAGGTAACCCGACCGCAGCCCACGCATTTGAGCTACTTTGCCCTCGGTTGGCATCAATTGCCCGGCCAGCAGCTTTAATAATGTCGATTTGCCAGCCCCGTTAATACCCACCAGCGCTACCCTGCGCCCGCGGTTGATGCCGATGGAGGCGTTTTTAAAAAGCCAATGGTCATGAAAGGAGTGGCCCAAATTTTCGGCCGAGATATAATTGCTCACGCTAATTCTTTTATTTCGTCTGAAGGGTGTATAAAAATACCCTCCTGGTTTATTAATGATTGTTTATACATGGCGCTGGCCACGGTTTTTGCAGATATACTTCGGTACTTGCGCAAACTGCCCATTAGTAACGGATCGATCACTTTAAACATACCGATGAGAAACCCCTCACCGAATCGTTTTTCATTACGATCGCCGGTTAACATGGATGGCCGATAAATATGGAGGCATGGTATACCAGCATTTTTCAGGTCATCTTCTGTTTCGCCTTTCATTTTGGTATAAAAATGCGACGATGCTGCGTTTGCACCCATGGCTGATACCAAATGAAATTGTTTCATCCCGCTCTTTGCTGCTAACTCCGCCAGTTGCAAGGGATAATCATGGTCAATTTTGCGGTAAACCGACAGGTCAGGTGTTTTTTTCCGGGTTGTTCCCAGGCAGCAAAACAAGGCACGGCCTGTTATTTCGTCTTCATAATCGGTCAACCGGTCAAAATCAACTACAATCTGTTTCAGCTTTTTATGATGAATAGGTAATTCCTTACGCACCAATATCGTAATGTCTTGATAAGCAGGGCTTTGTAATAAAATATCAAGCAGGTATCCACCTACCAACCCGCTTGCTCCTGCTATAACTGCCAGTGCCATCGCTTGTTAATTTTTTGCAAAAGTACGCATAATTAAAGTTTAACGGATAGGGGTCCATTATGCGCTCAGGGCGGACGCATTAAAATTATGGCCTATAGCGTTTATTGTGGGCATGGCTTTTATCCAATTCTCCTTATCGTTTTATACAGCAGGCCAGCCATTTAAAAACACTTAATTTTTCGGCAAAGAA
>OLLK01000226.1_pt1 | contig 66310 bp, 43 predicted proteins | sample 1604531 | NCBI WGS metagenome assembly OLLK01 (sample SAMEA104055722, study PRJEB20765) | soil metagenome | isolation source: soil | reverse complement strand
CAGGACTTACTGGATGCAGGTGTACACTTTGGTCACCTTACCCGCAAATGGGACCCAAAAATGTCGCAGTACATTTTTATGGAGCGCAACGGTATCCACATTATCGATTTAAATAAAACATTAACCAAGCTTGAAGAAGCATCTTCAGCTATCAAGCAAATCGTAAAATCAGGCCGCAAGGTTTTATTCGTAGCTACAAAGAAACAAGCGAAAGACATTGTTGCCGAATGTGCAAAAGGCGTAAACATGCCCTTCATCACCGAGAGGTGGCTGGGTGGTATGTTAACCAACTTTGCAACCGTACGTAAGTCGATCAAAAAGATGTCGAACATCGATAAATTGACCAAGGACGGTACTTACGCCAACCTTTCGAAAAAAGAAAGGCTGATGATACAGCGCGAGCGTATCAAACTGGAAACTTTACTGGGTGGTATATCGGACTTGAACCGTTTACCGGCAGCATTGTTCCTGATCGACGTGAAGAAAGAGCATATCGCGGTTTCGGAAGCTTTAAAGCTGAACATCCCGACTTTTGCGATGGTGGATACCAACTCTGATCCTTCGAACATCGACTTCCCGATCCCGGCGAATGACGATGCTACCAAGTCGATCGCTTTGATCACCGGCGTAATCGTTCAGGCGATCATCGAAGGTTTGGAAGAACGCAAACGCGAGAAAGAAGACGAAGCTGAAAAAGAAGCAATAGCTGCAAAAGCGAAAGCTGATGCGCCTGAATTAGTAACTGTGGAGCGCGCGCCTAACGAAGGCGGCAAAAGAGCTCGCAAAGGAACTGCAGAAGTTGAAGCTGCCGTTGTTGAAGCTGCTGCCGAAACAGGAACTAAGCCGGCTGAGGCGGCGGAATAATAGTGGCAGGTTTTAGTGGCAGTGGCAGTTTTGTTGCGCCATATTTTGAGCCTCCGTGTAATTAAAAACATCCGGTGGCAGTTGCAAAGGTTTTAGCATATTTTTAACTGCTACTGCTACTGCCACTGCAACTGAAACAATATCAAGAAAATGTCTACATTAACAATAACAGCATCCGACGTAAATAAACTGCGCCAGCAAACCGGCGCTGGGATGATGGACTGCAAAAAGGCTTTAACCGAAACTAACGGTGACTTTGAAGCTGCAATTGATTTTTTAAGGAAAAAAGGCGCTAAGGTAGCTGCCAGCCGCCAGGACCGCGAAAGCAACGAAGGCGTTGTAATTGCACGTACCAGCGCTGATGGCAAACGCGGTGTGATCATCGAGCTGAACTGCGAAACTGACTTTGTGGCGAAGAATGCTGAATTCATTGCCTTTGCAAACCAGATAGCAAACGAAGCCGTTGAGCAAAACCCTGTGGACCTGGAAGCACTGAACAACCTTTCTATCGATACTGACGCCAGCCGCGCAACAATCGGCGAGGTGATCATTGATAAAACCGGCAAGATCGGCGAGAAGATCGGCGTATCTAAATATGCTTCGGTTGAGGGCGAAAAAGTGATCGCTTATATCCACGGTAACTTCCGTTTGGGTGTATTGGTTGCCCTTAGTGCAAATGCTGCCGGCGCTGATGAAGCAGGTAAGGACGTGGCCATGCAAATTGCTGCCATGAGTCCTGTTGCTATTGATAAAGACGGCGTTGATGCCACTACTATTACTCGCGAGCTTGAAATTGCAAAAGAGCAAACCCGCGCTGAAGGCAAACCGGAAGCAATGGTTGAAAAGATCGCCGTTGGCCGCTTGAACAAATTTTACAAGGACAGCACCCTGCTGAACCAGGAATTTGTGAAGGACCCATCGAAAACCGTAGCCCAGTTTTTAAACGGGGTTGAAAAAGGACTCACAGTAACCGCCTTTAAGCGGGTTGCTTTAGGAGCTTAAATATATTATCCCCCTCGCTAAAACGAGGGGGATTTTTTTTGCGATATTATCGCATACTTTTGTCATCCTGAGCGCAGCGAAGGATCTTCTACGACGGACCGGTACGACGCGACCTGTCAATTTTATAAGATCCTTCACTACGTTCAGGATGACAAACCGGTTTGTTTTTATTGAAAGACCATGATAACCGCGCTCCACAACCTCCAAATCATCAGTGATGGCAACATCACCCGCGGCAAAGCCGTTTTGATATCCGGCGACCAGATCACCGATATTATTAATGAACATTCCATTCCTGAAGGCACCGAAAAGGTCGACTTGAACGGCGCGTTCCTGGCGCCGGGACTGATCGACCTGCAGCTTTATGGCAGTGGTGGCTTATTGTTTGCCGGCAAGCCGACGGTTGAAGCGCTTGAACGCATGGAAGATGACTTACTGAGCGAAGGCACCACCGGTTTTTTTGCCACCATTGGTACTAATACCAATGATATTGTTGAAACCGGCATCGAAGCTGCAAAAGCGTTTCGCGAAAAATGCAAAGGCAACTTTTGGGGCCTGCATTTGGAAGGTCCCTATTTAAATGCGGCTAAAAAGGGCGCCCACCCGGCTAAACTGATCAAAAAAGGAACAATAGAAGAAGTGGAGCGCTGGATAGGTATGGCCGACGGCGTCATCAAAATGATGACCATAGCGCCCGAACTGCAGGACCAGCAAGTAATTGATTATTTGCATGACCATGGGGTGATCCTTTCTTCTGGCCATAGCAATGCGACTTACGAGCAAGGGAAATCGTTTTTAAACAACCCTGTACCGGCGGTTACACACCTGTTTAACGCGATGCCGCAAATGCATCACCGCGACCCGGGATATATACCCGCTATTTTCGAGGTAAAACCATACACGAGTATTGTGAACGACGGTATCCACGTGGATTTTGCCATGGTTCGCCTGGCAAAAAGGGAACTGGGCGACAAATTGTTTTTAATTACCGACCGCGTAACTGCCGCAACCGAGGGCACCTACCAACACCAGTTCACCGGCGACCGTTATGTAATGCCGGATGGCACTTTATCAGGCTCGTGCTTAACCATGCTATGGGCAGTACAAAATTGCGTGGAGAAAGTGGGCATCACCCTGGCCGAGGCCATCAACATGGCTTCGTTATACCCGGCGCAGCTGGCAAAGCAGCATAAAAAAGGAAAAGTAGCCGCGGGCTTTGATGCGGATATGATCATCTTTAACGAAAGTTTCGAAGTACTGGGGAATGTCTTTAAAGGAAGTTTGGCGCGCCCGAATTGAGCCAACAGGATTCGCCTGATTCGAATAAATTCGTGCAATTCGTGTCACTTAACAAATCTGACATAAAATTTTAACAGTAATTATATTTATCTACTTTTGGCAAATTCTACTACATGGCATATAAAAGGATCCTTTTAAAGTTGAGCGGGGAGTCGCTAATGGGCGACAAGCAGTACGGAATTGATAACAAACAGGTAATACAATATGCCCAGGATATTAAAAGTGTTTACGACAAAGGCATTGAAATAGCGGTAGTTGTAGGCGGCGGAAACATCTTCCGCGGCTTAAGCGCCGAAAAATCGGGCATGGACCGCGCCCAGGCCGACTACATGGGTATGCTGGCCACCGTGATCAACTGCATGGCCCTGCAAAATGCGCTGGAAAGCATCGGGGTGGAAACGCGCCTGCAATCGGCCATCAAAATGGAGCAGATCTGTGAGCCTTATATCCGCCGTCGCGCGATGCACCACCTCGAAGAAAAGAAGATCGTGATCTTCGGCGCAGGTACCGGAAACCCTTATTTTACAACGGACACAGCCGCCTCCCTGCGCGCTATCGAAATAAAAGCCGACGTGGTATTAAAAGGCACTCGTGTTGACGGCATCTATACCGCCGACCCTGAAAAAGACCCAACCGCTACCCGTTTTGATGAAATTACCTTCCAGGAAGTTTACGACAAGGGCCTTAGTGTGATGGACATGACAGCCATCACCCTCTGCCAGGAAAACAACCTGCCCATTATCGTTTTTGACATGAACAAACCGGGGAATTTTGCAAAGATCGCCTCTGGCGAACATATCGGTACACTGGTTAAATAAAATATAAATTGTACAAAACAAAGAGGGCGCATATTTATCGTATGCGCCCTTTTCGTTTGTACCGGGTTGTTTATTTTTTCTTCTTTTTATTGCTCACGTTGGCGCTGGTAGGCAGCTGTTGCAGTGCGCCGAATACGTGGCTTAACTCATCAGGGTTTAGCGATGGCGTGCTATGGTCGCGGTGGCAGGTAAAACAGGAGGTGGAACTCAACTGTATATACGTTTCCATAGTGCTGTTGGCCAGCACGCTGGTGCCGATGGATACCCCGGCTGTAGTGTCTCCGCCTACACCGTAGCTTACGCCGGTTGGCGGCGCACCGCCGTTCGTCCAGGTGGCGCCAATAAACAGGTAGTTTTTCCGTATATCGTTGCCCACCAGGTCCGCATAAATGGTATTGTTGATGGAGATTATCTCGCTATTGGAGGCGGCTGAACTTTTATCCTCGGCATTGGTGGGCGAACCCATCGCACTGCCCCAGGGATTTATCATCAGCGTATTGGACGGGCCTATATTATGCCCGTTATTACTGAATAAAGTATCAGATGTTATATTAGGGTGGACTGAAGTATCGACATTGGTAATGTAGGAAACATTGGGAGTTGTATCTGCCGCATTTGAACTGAAAAGCCAGTCGCTGCCGGTATCCTGCTTTATAGTGTCTACATTTTTATTGTTATCCACATAAGTATAGGCAGCATTGGGGGTAACATGCATACGCTCAAACGTGGCCCAGGCCATTTCGGGGTGATGGGCCAGCCTGCCAACGATGTGCACCCCAACCATGGCCATTTTAACCGTTTTTTCGCCGGTCGGTGTCCATTTCACCTTGCTCGTCGTATCGTAGGTGGGGATGGTGGCTATCACTGTAAAGTAGTTCTGTGCGTCTTTCAATGTGCTGGCTTCCACCCATGAGCTTTTTATTTCAATGGCCAGCGCGTTCGAATCAGGCAGTACTGCATGGTTCATCCGTGCATAAGCGCAAATGCTATCGCGCTGGGCAGCGGTGGTTGGGAATTCGCTGCCGCTCATGTAACCGTTTTTTGAGGCGGTTAAAAACCAGGCATAAACATCATTAACTAACGAGAGATAGTACACCAGCGAGCCGTGCTGGTCAATCAGCGCATCCCCGGTGGCCTGCCCGGATTCGGTTTGCACCTGCTTACCGTTACTGTCAAAAAAAACAGGCGTTTTACCAACCATAAATTCTTTCACAATATTTTTAGCGTTTGCTTTATGTTCGATGGTTAAAGCTCCTGCGGGGGCTATTTTTCCGTCGGCACCTTTTACCGCCTGCAATATTTTGCCGTTACTTCTAGCTTCCTCCACTTCAAATAATTTGCCGCTTTTGCTGACGATTACAGGCAGCCGATCGGCGCCGTTTTTTACGACATGGGCGGTGAATCTTAAGGGATGAATAGAGTCATGCGCCGTAAGTGTCCGCTGCCCGTTGGCGCCTTCGGGCGATACATCGTAAAATGCGCCCGATTCCAGCACCGATTTGTGGCCGCTGTACAGGCCGGTGGCCGGCGAGGTGATCCACATAAACATGTGCTCGCTCCATTGATAAAAGTCGCAATTGTTGTTGTGCGGAAAGGCCACGCTGTTGGCCGGCGTAACCGCGCCGTTTTCGGTAGGTTTACCGCCAACAAACCAGTTGTTAAACGTGTCTTGCGCAACTGTACAGGAAGCCTGAGGGTTTGGCGGCAAACCATTACCTCCTAGTGCGGCAGTGGCGGCCTTTTTCGGGCTGCATGCCCACAAGGCAACAAAAAAAACCAGGATGCCGAGGGTGATCTTCAGTGAATTTTTCATACGTTTTGTAATTGAGGTTATAGAAAATAAAAATAAGTTCAAAGGCTCGGGCCGTTTATGGACGGCCATACAACCACCTGTGAACTATCTTGATTTACAGGTGATTTAGGGTAACAAATTCTTATACAGAATAAAGCTATATATAAAATAATTAATAATTAGCATTATAAAAAAATTAAACATAAGGTAATTAAAATTCAACTTTAAGTTAAAAGCCGGGGCGGCTCTTGTGGAAAGGTTTTATTACCATACTTTTTCCCGATCGTTTCCGTTAACCCCAAAGATTGACAACTTCAGATTTTTTCAACTAATCTCTAGTCTCCAGTCTCTAACCACTAATCTCAACCTTTTTATTATTTTTGTCGAAATTTTAAACCGATGAGCGAACTCATTAAAAAACAAGTTGCTGACGCAAAGGCGCATATGGACAAGGCTATTGACCATTGCGATGGCGAACTGCTAAAAATACGCGCAGGCAAGGCAAGCCCTTCCATGCTGGATGATATTACTGTTGATTATTACGGCAGCCCCACCCCACTAAACCAGGTAGGCAGTGTAAATACACCTGATGCGCGTACAATAGTGGTGCAGCCCTGGGAAAAATCATTGCTGGGGCCGATTGAGAAGGCCATAATGGAGGCAAACCTGGGCGTTAACCCGCAAAACGATGGGGTGATCATCCGGATCAACGTACCGCCGCTTACCGAGGAGCGCCGCCGGGATTTAGTGAAGAAGGCAAAAGCTGAAGTCGAGAATGGCAAGATCGCCATCCGTAATATCCGTAAGGATGCCAATGAAAAGATCAGGAAGCTAAAAGCGGAAGGGGTATCGGAGGATGAAATGAAAGCCGGCGAGGCTGAAGTGCAGAAACTGACCGATAGCTATATAATAAAGGTGGATGTGCTGTCGGTTGCCAAGGAAAAAGATATTATGACTGTTTAAGGTTTACTTAAACTATATGTTTTTTAAAAGCCATTTCGGATAGAAGTGGCTTTTTCGTTGATCGGGGATTGTTGGAGATTGACTTTTTTACCACAAAGTGCACTAAGGGTTTCACAAAGGACACTAAGGCTTGTCGCTTCAAAATTTGTTGGTGGACTAATAGTTTTTGATGAATGTTAATAATAAATTACTTGCCATTTTTAGGCTTTGTGGCCTTAGTGAAAACCTTTGTGACCTTAGTGGTTTAGCTTTTTTAGTTTGAGCGGAAACGATTTTGTTTAAAAATACGCCAAATGTCAAATTCAAGGCAGTTAGGTGTTTGGGCGATCACTTTGTTTATTTTTGTTAAAATACTATTGATCTCGCATGAAAATACTTCTATCATATCTAAAAAAACACCGCTGGGTAGTGGCGCAGGCGCTGGTACTTGCGGCTTTCAATATTGGCTTTTCACTGCTTGACCCATTTATCACCGGTTCCATCGTTGATAAATATATTGTACCTACAAATGTCAATAAAAACAAGATTGTCGACATTGTAGGTAAACTCAACAAGGAGATCGACACCAAAACTGCTACCAAGCATCAAATGGGCACCGTGATCGATAGGATCATTAAAGAGATGTACAATGTAAGCTATCATCAATTTATTACAGGCGTACTAACATTGATTGGCCTCGCCATAGGAGCTGCAATGGTTTCGCGAATTGCAAAAAATTTCCAGGATTATTATACCAATATCATCATACAAAAAGTGGGCGCCAAAATGTATGCAGATGGCCTGCAGCATTCCCTCCAACTACCTTTCCAGGTTTTCGAAGACCAAAGCAGTGGCGAAACACTCGGCATATTGCAAAAAGTACGTCTTGATATCGAAAAATTTATAACCGCATTTATTAGCGTGCTTTTCGTAAGCATCGTAGGGATGGCTTTTGTGATCATCTATTCATTTTCTGTAAGCTACAAGGTTACCCTGGTTTATTTTGCGGCTATCCCCATTATTGCTTTTGTGAGTGCGGTATTGAGCCGGAAAATAAAAACCATACAGAAAAAGATCGTTTCGCAAACTACAGCCTTAGCCGGTACAACTACTGAATCGCTGCGTAATATTGAACTGGTAAAAAGTTTAGGCCTGGCAAAACAGGAAATAGAGCGGTTAAATAAAACTACCTATAAAATACTCGACCTCGAACTTATAAAGGTTAAGTATGTGCGAAGCATGAGTTTTATTCAGGGTACCGTTGTCAATTTGGTGAGGAGTATAATGGTTGTAGTACTATTAATGCTAATCTTTAATAAAACCATTTCAGCGGGCGAATACTTCAGGTTCCTGTTCTACTCTTTCTTTTTATTTAACCCCTTGCAGGAACTTGGTAATGTGATTCTTTCCTGGCGGGAAGCGGAAGTATCATTGGCTAACTTTAAGCGGATCATCAGCACACCGCTCGAGACCAAGCCTGAACGGCCTGTACTATTGGAAAAGGTAAAAACACTCACTTTTGATAACGTCAGCTTTAAACATTTAACCGCTAACCGCAACGCGCTTAACCATATCAACTTTGAAGCCCGCAGCGGCGAAACCATCGCTTTTGTAGGACCGTCGGGTTCGGGAAAGACTACGCTGGTAAAGCTTCTCGTTGGCCTATACCAGCCGCTGGAAGGGGATATTTTGTATAACAATACTAAAAGCAACGAGATCGACCTGGACCAGCTTCGCGAAAAGATAGGTTTTGTAACGCAGGATACCCAGTTGTTTTCCGGCTCGATACGCGAAAACCTCCAATTTGTAAGGCCAGGTGCGACGGACGAAGAATGTATGGACGTGCTTAACCGTGCGGCTTGCCAATCACTGTTGGCCAGGGCGAATAACGGATTAAGTACCGTCATCGGCGAAGGCGGCGTAAAAGTTTCAGGAGGCGAAAAACAGCGTTTGTCCATTGCCCGCGCCTTGCTGCGCCGGCCGGATATTTTAGTGTTCGATGAGGCCACCTCGTCGCTGGATTCCATCACCGAAGAGGAGATCACCGATACCATCCGCAATGTATCCGTATTGGAAAATCATATTACCATACTCATCGCGCACCGCCTGTCAACCATAATGCATGCTGATAAGATATTTGTGCTGGAGAAAGGCCATATCATTGAGTCGGGCCAGCATTTTGACCTGCTATCTCAAAAAGGCCTCTATTATGCCATGTGGAGGCAGCAGATTGGGGAGAAAGTCTCTTTGGAAGTGTAAGAAGATTTCGGATGTCGGATTTGGGATTTCGGATTTTTTAGAAAGGAGAAAGCGTTTAATTTTACAAATCCCAATAAATCCGAAATCGAACTTCCGAAATCCGAAATTCCTCAAACACTAATGATTCCCGTTTTCACCGCGAAGATCACCAGGCCAACCAGGTTCTTCGATCTTGTTTTTTCGAAAAGCCTTGCGCGGTAGCCTTCCACAGTACGCACGCTAAGGAATATTTTATCGGCGATCTCCTGGTTTGAGCATTCCTGGCATACCAGCCGAAGCACTTCAATTTCCCTTTCGTTAAAATCGGCCAGCGACATTGCCGCAGCGCCCGACTGGGAGTTGCCTGCGAGCTGTTTAATAAGCGTTACGGAAAGGTGTTCGTTAAAATAGTAGTCCTTATGAAAAACCGTTGATATCGCTTCGATGATCTCCTCGGGTTCGGCGTTTTTAAGCAGGTAGCCGGATGCGCCGGCTTTCATCATATCCACGATATACTTGTCTTCGTTAAACATCGAAAGCGCCAGGACTTTAACGCTCGGGTAGCGTTCTTTTACTGCGGCGGTTGTTTGTATACCATCCATTTCGGGCATCTTAATGTCCATCAGGATAACATCGGGCACATTTGCCGCCAGCTGGGCAAGCAGCTGTTTTCCGTTTGATGCTTCCACGATCAGGTCGAAATCCGGGTTGTCTTCCAGCGTAGCTTTCAAACCATTCCTGAAAATCTTATGATCATCCGCAATTCCTAGCCTGATCTTTTCCATAGTATATATAGGTTGATGGCCGCTATCCCTGTCGACTGTAAATTACTTTTGTAGCGAGCTAATAAAAATAAATAAAAATTTTATTTAACGAGAATTTCATTCATTTATAGGTTGCACTACCCCATTCGCACCCTGATAATGGTTATGGAGCCATTTTGGGGTTTGGTGTAAATGTTGATCTCGCCGTTTATCAATTGCACCCGGCTTTGCAGGTTTTTAAGGCCGAAACCCTGTTTCACCTGGTCGATGTTAAACCCTTTACCGTTATCCTTAAATTCCATGATCAGCCAGCCAGGCTCGTTCGTCAGCGTTAAGTGAATAACGGTGGCCCCTGAATGTTTTATGGCATTGCTGAACAACTCCTGGGCAATGCGGTAAAATGCGAGCTCAATTTGCGGCCTGAACCTTATTTCGGTTAATTTTTTTTTTAGTTCAACTTTAACACCCGTGTTTTCCTGGATTTTAACACACAGGCCCTCAAGCGCTTCAAGCAAGCCATAGTCGGTAAGTACCGGCGGCAAAACGTTGTAAATGATATTGCGTATCTCGCTTATACATTCGTCGGCCAGGCGGCGGGTATCCACCAGTACCGGTTGGGCAGTAGTGGTTACGCAGCTTTTGTCCAGGCGGTGTAAATTGAGTTTTATAGCTGATAACACTTGCCCAACGCTGTCGTGCAGGTCCTCGGCCAGGCGTTTCCGCTCGCTCTCCTGCGTTTCAAATACAGCCTTCAACAGTTCGGCTTGCTTTTCGTCCTGAAGTTTACGTAACTCTACCTGGTTCTTTATCATTTTGCGTTGATAGATGATCACGAAAAAGAATAAAAAAACAATCAGTACAACTATTACCAGCGTGCCGGTAATTAATACTGGTACGAGGTTACTTTCTGTTTCTGGGGCTTGCAAAGCAGTCCGACGGTAAATAGTACGTTAGCAATTATGTTTGTTATGTTGTTGATCATGTAAAAACCTTCCTGGTGTTCGCGTATGATGCGTTTAAAAAGCATGAACAAAAATATGTTTATTGCGAAGTAAAACAACATTCCCGCATTTATCCAAAAAAGCCCCTGCTTTTCAATATGTACAAACTCCTGGCGGGTTAACAGCTGGTAAAAATAGATCAACGAAAATGCTATCGCCAGGATACTTAGCAACGTATTGGACAGCGACGGGTAATCAAGTATGCCCTCAATAAATATCATATTGGCAATTGCAAAAGCCAATGCGAGTGCTGATATGATAAAAATTACTTTTTTTAGCAGGGGATTAAAAAATGCATAAAAATACATAGCGCCCAGCAATAAAATGCTGAATGCTATGTATATATGGATAACCGGCCAGTTATTGGGTATTCCGGCTGTTTTCATAACTTGCTGCACCAGGTCGGATACAACCGATGCCAGGAAATAAACAGCCGCGATCTTCAGCACTTTATCCAGGTTTTTATAGTTGATCAGGGCCGCCAAAAGTGGCAAAAATCCCGATACCGTGGATAAAATAACCAAACCGCTCGCAACCGACATGACCTTATTGTATTTTTAGCCTCTATGATCGAATTCCATCGCTTAATAAGCCTTTAGGGCAGCCGGGGGAGCCAGGGCATGGACTCGATTGGTCGCCTACTTCATACAGCCGGTGCACCGGAGCGTGTGTTGCCGGCGCTGCTGTATGTTTTTCATGGCCTTCATGATGAACCTGGTCCATCCCGGTATCCTCTACACCGGCTATAACCAGGTGTCTTTTACCATTGTGGTCATAGGCATAATAAAAGCGGATGCCACGGCAGCCTTCCTGCGACAGGATGCGCTCTAAAATTTCTCTTCCAAAAAACTGCGAAATAGTATCGCCGGGGTGTTTTTCGCGGTAGTTTCTGGTCCAGCTGGCCGCAACTTCCGGCTCGATGGGGCCGCCTTCGCGACCTGTAATAACTGGTTTTCTTTCTGTTTCCATTGTTTTGGGTGTGTCGGGTTTAAAAATAGTGATGATAAAACTAATGGTTATTAGTTGTTTTGCCAAATGCCCGACAGGCTGTCCTTAAAACCCCAGTGATTATCCGGATAGTAATCTGTTGATTTTCAACACATTAAAACTGTCTTAAATTAAAGCGTTTAAAAACTTACGTAGTTTTACGCAGCAATTTCCGTAGTGGTACGGAGGGGGTTTAAACAGGTGCTTTTTGTGTCTGGCGTATCCTCAACTGGTAGAAACAAGCGTTGCCAAGCACAGGACAGCGCTTGACTTATCCCTCAAACCTCCAAACTTGTTTCGCTTATTACTTTGTGCCTGGTCTTAAAAACCCGGTTAAAATAATTGCGGGCCGGGATTTCAACAAAACGATACATTAAGGCGGCTATGGTTAAAGTAAGCGTTACCAGGATGAGGCAGGCTGCCAGGCCAGTGGGATAATCGGGTTTTGTGGTTACATATTTGATAAAACTTGCAAATAACGACGGGTTATGATGAACACGCCAGGCGAACGCCATAAAGATGAGCGGCATATGCACCATATAAATGGCGAAGGACCAATCGCCCAATCGCTGGAGCGGCCGGGTATCCAAAAAGCGTTTAATGCTGGTTTGATTGTAGGCGGCAGCCAATAACATAAACGGAAAGAAAGCCACGATTGCAATATCCACAGCCCCAAAGTGCATGGCGGCAACCAGCCCCAACATGGCCAGCACAAAAAACCAGTCGCGTTTAATGATATGATAACCGGTGCGGTGCTGGTACAGGGTAAACAGCAGCATGCCGGTAAAAAATCCGGCCAGGCAGCGGATAAAGCCAAAATCGGCCATGATGTTAAGCGTTGGACCGGGTTTAAAATAGGTGAGCGGCCCCAACACATACCTGCAAACTACGTAAAGGCAGATGATGAGCAATGCGGTAATTATTTTGCCCACGGTTTTAAGCCTGCTAAAATAGGGCACCACAAAGGGGAACAGCAGGTAGGCCCACCACTCGGTACTGAGCGACCATGATGGTGTATTTAGCGGCGGGCCAAAATAAATGTGCATGCTATGCAGCAGCAGCAAATTTACCGGCAGGGCCTTTGGGTTAAATATCTGGGCCAAAAACGGATCGAGGCTGCTGGCGTAATGAACAATAAACAGCACCACAATAAAGGCCCAGATGGTGGTAATAAAATGCAAGGGATAAATGCGCGCAAACCGGGCGCCGATGTACTTTTTATAGGCCTCCTTTTTTACGCCATCGTTAAAATACTTGCTGTAGGCGTAGCACATGATAAAGCCGCTCAGCACAAAAAAGAAATCGACCCAAAGCCAGCCGTTGTCTAAAAAATGCGTGTATCCCGACGGCAAAAACGGGAAAAACATGATCTGGCTATGATAAAATACCATCAGCACCGCGGCAATGCCCCGCAAAGGCGTCAGCGTGGTTAAATACGGCGATGAATTGTTTTGCATGCGCGAAACAGGTGATTATGATGTGGTTAGCACGGTTTACAGGTTAAATGTACAAAATAATTGGAGAGAAAAGATTAAGTGAGTATTTGATATGCGCAACCTTGCTGCGGGGTGGCGAGTGTAACGCTCACGGGAGTTTGGGTTCACGTGCTTAAACCAGCGAGTGCGGGATTTTTGAATCAATCCCAAACATAACGTTCATCATACTCAACCTCGTACCTTTCCAAAATTTGCCGGAATTCATCCTGGAAAGTCCGCTTGCTGTGATGTGCGTGCTGATTGGCGATATAATTGCTCACTCTTTTAACCCCGGATGGCTCCACAGAAAACGCGCCGTAACCATCCTGCCAGTAAAAGTTTTGCAACGCCGGATCAAGCGTCTTCATCCATTTAGATGAATGTGACTTAACCTCTTCTACTAATTTCATCAGCGCTATTTTTTTGGAAAGCATACACAGGATGTGCACATGATCTGTATAGCCGCCGATTTTTATGGGATGGCATTCCAGGTTTTTACAAATGCCACCCAGGTAACCATGCAGTTGATCTTCGTAAGGTGCGCGGATGAGCGGTTGCCTGTATTTGGTGCTAAACACGATGTGCAGGTAGTTTTTTGCGAGTGACTGTCCCATGGTTTTCTGGATGTGCTATGCCCGTCGTTAGCATCTGACGCCGATGGGCTACGCCCATCGTTAACATGTCAACGCCCTTTCAGGGCTATAATTTCAAATTTTTTTAGCCCTGAAAGGGCGGTATATATCCGCATAGGGCAAAGCCCTATGATAAGGATAAAGATAAAATTAATTTTAAAGCCCTGAAAGGGCGGTATATATCCGCATAGGGCAAAGCCCTGTGACTATGGCTTCACCACCATCCTGCTCCCTTCCGAATGTGCATTAAACTCCGGTGCATACATACACTGTATGCTAGTGATCCCCGTTGAAAAATTACCCGGCTGGGCTACGCGCAGGCGATATTCAAAAACATAACTCCCTTTATTAAGCTCGCTGATAAAAAAGTTGGTGGCCACATCCTTGGATACCTGGTAATAATACAAACCATCCTGGTATTTGTAGGTGGATAATGCATCCACCGGTTCGGTACCGGCGGGGCGCATGTCTTTCAATTGCACATATTCAAAGTCACGGTCGGCGGTGAGGTAGACTACAACTTTCAACAAGTCGCCGGTTTTGGGTTGGTGCGTAGCATCAACCGCAGTTAATAAAGGCCCGGCATCGGTTTGCATTTGGATAAAGTATTTACGCTGCAGGTGGATGTTGGTATTGGACGAGGTGATCTTATCCAAATTCTCCAAATATTGCCAGTGCATGGCGCCCCAGGTCACAACCTTGCCGCTGTTTTTGATCTGTACTTTACCCAGCTCCGGTTTTATTTGCTCATCTACCCAGCTGGTTTTAAGATAGCCGATACCTGCATCGGTTTTAACATCCGGTTTAAGCGCTGTTAGCTGCCTGCCATTCAACTTTATAGTTGTGGCGCCACTATCTGCCAGCAGGCTGCTGCCTTTCATCAGCAGGGCATAACAGGCGGCAGCAGTGGCTTTGGTGGTTTGCCAGTTATTGGTTTGTTTGTTGCTAAGCAGCCAGACCTTCATTTCATCCACAGCTTTGGGATTATCGTTCGTCTCGGAAAACAGCTCGATCAGCAGGCTTTGTGTCTCTATAGGCGACTCATACCAATAGTACCCCAACTGGTTTTTGGCCCAGTACATGCCCAGCTCGTCAGATTGCTGGGCGGTTTCCAGTAAGGAGTGCTCGATCTCTGGTACCATATTGGATGAGCCGAAACGCCGCAGAGTAAGAGCGATCATTCCCTGCTCATACACGCTGCGGAACTTCCATTCGTTAACCGCCCAGGACATGTACCTGTACATCGCGGCCTTTAACTTTTCATCCATTGGCCTATCCCAAAAGTAACTGCGGGTAAACCATGCGTATATCTCTATATCGCCGTAATCCAACTCGGGCTGTTTGGTTTTTTTGCGTGCTGCCTCATCAATCAGCATCTGCCGATCCAGGTAGCCCAGGGCATTATTCGTCATTTCGGCAAGCTGCGCATCATCTTTTCCGATGCCAACATGGTACAATTCACCGATGCCTTCAACAATATGCTGGGTAATATAACGGTCGGGATAGTCTCCACCGAACCAGCTAAACGCGCCGTCGGGCAGCTGTCTTTTTTGCAATTTATCCAAAGCCGACTTCAGCTCATCGCTCATCTTGTTCAGGTCGAACAGCAGGGCAATGCGCTTTTTCTGTTCCGATTCACTGGTGGCGTCTTTTAGCCAGGGTGTTTCTTCAATTAAGGTCATTTTCAGCTCCTGGTTTTTCTCCAGGTTAGATAAAAGCTCGGTGCTGTTGGTGTTTTTCCATTGATCGAACACACGCTTGATCGCCGGGTTTTTATTAACAACATCCATAGCCAAACTATTGGCAAAATAGCGGCTAAAAGTTTGTTCCGAACATTCGTACGGGAACTCCATCATATAAGGCAAGGCCTGCACCGCATACCAGGCCGGGTTGGAGGTATACTCCAGCGTAAGCGTTTTATTTTTTAGGGTCGGACTGTTTTGGTTAACGAATTTGTCAAAAACAAAATCCTTTGTTTGCCCGGCGCGCACCATCATCGGCATGGATTCGGTAACCAGTGTTCGGTTTGGCAGCACAGCAAGCGTGTTTTCCTCGCCGTCGGTATATTGGCCGGCATCGGCAGTGAGCTTGTAATCCAGTGCATCCAGCCCGGCCGGAATGGCCAGCCGGAAAGAAATGGCTTTATTGGTATTGCCACCCACCTCAAAAGTTTGTTCGGCATCATCCTTATTTAAAAACAGGCTCACCGGCTGCATATTCAACGCATTGAACAACTGCAGCTGCACCTTGCCTTTCAGCTTGCCGGCGGTTAAATTTGCCAGCCTTGCCGAAATGGTTATCGTATCACCCTCCCTCAAAAACCGCGGTGTATTGGCGCTGATGCTAAGCTCCTTTTGGGTGACGACTTCGCTTTCCAGGTAGCCGGTGGTTAAATCTTTTGTGTGCGCCAGCGCCCGGAACTTCCAGCGGGTAAGGGATTCGGGTATGGTGAAATCGATCAGGATTTGCCCTTTTTCGTCGGTATGGAATTGGGGGTAAAAGAAGGCGGTTTCGTTAAAGTTGGTGCGGGGGATGATGGGGCGAACGGCGAGCGGTTCTTTATCAAACTTTGTGTTCGCGCTCACCGATAATTGCCGCAACGGAAGACTGTTAGCCTTTCGGACAAACAGCGCTTTATCAGGCTCTGCATTTGCAAAATATCCAGCAGAAACCGGCGCTCTTTCAGCAACTGCCATATCTGCCGCTACGACTGGCCGGGGAAACTTCACAAAAGCCACGTTCGGATCTTCTTCTGTTATAAGCTTACCCTGTTCGCTCATCCATTCACTTTTCGTTCCAGCGGTTCCGCCCGCATATCGCTTGTCGTACAATACAATTATTTTTGCGCCTCCGGGCCGGGTTTTAATTTGACGCGTATAATATTTGTTTTGCATAAATATCAGGATGCTATTGGCAGGCGCCTTTATCCGGAAATATCCTGCCGAGTTTGAATAGGTAAAGATTTCAGTACCTTTTATGGTGATCTTTACACCGGCAATGGCTTCGCCGCCCAGGTAAGCAACTATCTTCCCGCTCACATCAAACCCATGTTTTACCAGCGCCGCGTTTTTGGAATACCGCTTTTCCAATGCGGCATCGTTTGCTGCCGTTTTTTTATGATCCTCAACTGCCTGCAGGTACTCCTCGTAATTCGAATTGCCGTCGCCGTAATAATTGTAACCAAATAAGTTCAACTGCTCATAAGTACGTTCACTTAACGAATAATCCTCATTATCCTGTTCAAACGCGCTGGTTTGCTCCTGTTTAACAAATTCGTCATTTGTCCATGCAAAATAATCCGGGTAATAGTGCCCCTCGGTAAAGTCGGTTTTCCAATCCTGCTGCGGCGCAATGTCGTTCAGCGAAGCATCGTAAAGGTCGGCCAGCAATTCGGCCGAAGCCAGCTCACCGCCATTTGAAGTAACCTGCAATTTCCACTGCTCCTTTTCGCCGGGCTGCAGTTTGTCCCGGAAAGTGAGGAATTTGATGTTTAGTTTTTTGACCGTATCCCTGATGGTGATCTTTTGGTAGAAATGATAGATCCTGTTCTCACTTACCATCAGGAATTGCGCGCTGAACCCGTTTTTTGGGCCAGCATTAACCGGGATCTTCATTTGGAAATTATTGCGTCCCGTTAGTGCAAACCATTTTGAGGTGATCAGCTTGGCGCCATCATATTCCTCAACTAATACATTTGCAGGCTTGCCTATGCCTACTAAAAAATCTGCATTTTCGCCGGGTTTTACGCTGGTTTTTATCGGTGTGGCCCAATCGTCCATTTTTTGCGGGGCACCGGTGCCGGCTATCACATCAACAAATTGCGTTAGCGACGTGGTATCGCCTTTTAACCCTTTCGCATCAATAACCACTTTGTAAATGCCGCCGGGTTGTTTTTTGAGGACATCCAAATTGACTGTTGTTGCCGGGGTATCGGCCGGGCCGCTATCCATTTCTCCTATGATGCCGGCTGTTTCCCATTTGCTAAAATCGTCTTCGTTTTTCCAGGGGTAAGCCGGAAAGGCTTCCTTAAATTGGGCTTTGCTTAAAATCGCCCGGTCGGGGCTGTCCCACAACCTGTTTTTAAATACCTGCCCCGGCGACTTTAACGCAAATATTTTGATATGAATTTTGCCTTTTTCGGGCTGTCCGTTAACGTTATTGAGCTTTATGGGGAACGATGTTTCATCGCCGGGCAACAATTTTTGGGGTAGTTCAGCATCCAGCTCAAGCGGGTCGTTGCTAACCGTAACCATGGTGCTGGCCTGCTGTGTTTCCCCGCTCTCGTCGGTAGCGTCTGCGTTTACCGTAAAGCCATAGGTATTGTTTAGTGAGCTTTTGTCATCGGGCAGGGCCTTAAAACTAACCGTAAAATTACCCTGGTCATCGGTGTGCACCGTGTCGGTACCAATTTCCTGGAAATTACCCCAATACGATCGTTGGTTAATTCCAAAATACTCGTAAAAACGGGGTTTTACCTGGCGGGTGATATGGATGGCCAGCCTGGCGTTGGATATTCCATAGCCCGAAAATGCGTTTACTTTCCCCTTTACTTTTACCGAATCATTTAAGCGATAGGTTTCGGTGACGGGTGAAAACACCACCTGGAAGGTTGGGCGTTTGTATTCCTCGACCCTGATGGGTAAAACGCCATTTGCAGTGCTTATAAATTCCTGCCCGGCGGCAATGTTTTGAGGAATAACAAAGGAGCCCTGCACGGTGCCGAACTCATTGGTGCTCAGGTTGAGCGAACTGATGACTTTGTCGTGTATATCTCTGAAGTCTACGGTAAGTAGTGTTTGCGGCAGGATAGTGCTTTTGCCATCAGTGGTGCTGATCTGCAGTGCCTTAAAATAAATGGTTTGCCCGGGCCGGTAGAGTTGCCTGTCGGTAAATAAAATGGTGCTGATGGCAGGCTGTGTGTAGTAATTTCTTTCCACCACCCCGTAAAAGCTTTTTTGGTTGTCCATATACCTGTCGTTCCCTTTGGACAAAGTGACAATATCGGTATTGGCCACCAGCCTGAACACGAATTTGCCATCGGCGTCTGAAACACCGTCAGCCATGTCTGCCTTGTGGTATTTGTCATTTTTGTCCCGCCGCCACTGGCTGATATTAATTTTTACATCTTTAAGCGGAGCGCCCGTTTCACGATCCATCACCCTAACCTCCGAGTCGCCGGATGGATTAACCCGTGCGGCATAGGACAAATGCGTGACTACAAAGTTGGTGAGGCTGGTTAAACTTTTATCATCGGATAAGGCGTCTTTCGCTAAAATAATATAGCTTCCCACTGGCAGAGGGTTTATTTTAAATTCGGCGCTGTGTTTTTTAAAGTCTTTGGTATCCGGCAGCGGCAATTGCTGCTCCTGTACAGGTTTTAACGATTTTAATAATTTGCGAACTGCTGCCGTGGGCGATATGCCACCATCTCCGTACACCGAATCATTCGTGGCCATTTGTTTTACTTGTTCGGCGGATAAATGATAGATATAAACAGATGCTTTACTAACGTTCCTGTAATTAATAAGGGCCAGGATCGGCTTGTCCGGTATAATCACGTTTTCCACCGCGGCAAAGAGTTCTTTCTGCCTGATCTGCTTCATTAGTATAGCCGCATTTTTACCGCCCAGGCTTTTTGGCCAGGCTGTTGCCGCTTTATTAAAAAGGTCGTAGGCTATGCTCAAACTATCCTTGTCCTGGTAGTACTGCCCCTGCAGCACCAGGGCTTCGCTGCTGATAGGTTTCGTGGAAAACTGAGCCGCGATGTGCTTTAAAGCGGATAGATAAAGTGAATCCTTATGTTCGGCGTTCGATCGGGTGTACAGGAATTTTAACCGCTTCATATCCAGGTCGGCAAGGGCCTCTTGATTGGGGCGCTGCAGGTGAAAGCTGGTAGCCTGCTGCAGGTACACAATGCCTTTATATTCGATGGATGTTGTATCGGTTGTTTTTATGCTGAAGCCTGCAAAAGTGCGGCTATCACTGAAAAACCGCGGATCGCTAACAGAAAATGCAAGTTTCGGCTGCGGAAGCGACGCTTCATCCGTTTGGAAAAAATCAAAAGCGCGCTGCACCAGCAGATCATACAAGGTGGGGCGCAGATAGCGTGTGGTACTATCACCCTGCAAAACACCATCGAGCACGCTGATAGGCGTGTCTTGTTCTTTAGCCGCATCACGGAGCGAAAGTTCAAATAAACGACTGGATTGATCGATAATGGTGCGCAGGTCCCATTTGGTAAAATCGCTGTCGGTCTTTGCCAGCTTTGTACGCTGATCAAACTGGTAGCGGTTTTGCTGGTAATAGTTCCAGTACATTTGGGCCAGCAGTGACTGCAAAACAGGCTTTGTGGGATAACTGGCGTTACTGATATCCGTTTTTAACCGGCTGATGATGGCCTCCAGCGCATTTTCTTCCAGGTATGATTGGAAGGTCATGCGGTAAATTGCGGCCTTTACCTGCTGAGCCGGGTTGTTATTTTTGCGGGCAAGGTTGTCCAGTTGTTCCACTTCCTTCAGTGCTGATTTTGGTAAGCCCATATCAGCCAGCGAATCGATCCGGAAAGCGATGGTGTTATAATTTACCTGGGCGCCGGCGGTATAAAAACAAAATAGCAGGGCTGCGAGCAGCAGGACTTTCTTTAGGTTATGACGGTTGGTTTGCATAATTGTAAAGGCTGACTGGTTTTGCTATAACGCATAAATTGAAGGAAAATATATAAGTTGAGAAAAATAAATGCAACAATGTTTCATTTGATGTGGTGAGATCGAACAGGAAAACCTTAGTCGCGACCATTGTAGTTGCTGATACGGTAAAGTCGGTCGAGAATAAAAAAGGCCTCGGACTTACCACGAAACGAACAGTTACGCGAACCGGTCGACCAACATACAGGCGGTCAAACATGTTGCGCGACCACGCCGGCAGCCATCGGTAGGACACTGATACTGGTTTGGCGACAAAAAATTTACTTTTCGCGCTTTCCACGAACAGGCATAATCCTAAAGAATCCGGGTGTAAGGACCTGGTAGATATAATTCTGTCCTTTTTTAAAGTAGTATTTTTCATTGTTTTCTTCCACGTCCGCATCATAAAGCCGGAGAATTATAAATTCTTCGTTTATTTCAAAAGGGGCCAGGTACACCTTATATGAAACATCTCGGCCAGCTTTTAAATCACGCTTTACAACGTTGAAGTAAATAATGATTTTAGGCCGATGTCTAAGTTTAAACAGGCGAGCAGAATCTGATCTCAACATTTTCAGTCTTCCAACGTCGTAATCGCATAAAATACTGTCCTTTATATTGCCGGTGCTATCACTGAGCATAAATTCAGACGACATTATTGCTGAATAACTTGGAAAGTTGTTATTTATTTCGATAATAAACGGGAGGGCGGTTGAACCGTTCTGTGCCATTGCACTATATGTCAGTGCAAAAAGTAAAATTGCTGACACCAATAATATTCTTATCATTTTCCAAAGTTAATGTCACAAATTAATCTTTACCACTGAACAAATTTAATATCCAACCTTTTACCCATTCTTTAATATCTACGGCTTCACCACCATCCTCCCGCCTTCTGAATGTGCATTAAATTCCGGGGCGTACATGCATTGGATACTGGTGATCCCTGTTGAAAAATTACCCGGCTGAGCCACGCGCAGGCGGTATTCAAATACATAGCTCCCTTTATTTAGCTCGCTGATAAAAAAGTTGGTGGCTACATCTTTGGTTACCTGGTAATAGTACAAACCATCCTGGTATTTGTAGGTAGATAATGCATCAACCGGTTCGGTGCCGGCTGGACGCATGTCTTTTAGCTGTACGTACTCAAAATCCCGGTCGGCACTAAGGTAGACTACTACTTTCAGCAGGTCGCCGGTTTTGGGTTGGTGCGTAGCATCCACGGCGGTTAACACAGCGCCGGCATCGGTTTGCGTTTGGATGAAATATTTTCGCTGTAAATGGATATTAGTGTTGGATGAGGTGATCTTATCCAGGTTCTCCAGATACTGCCAGTGCAGCGCACCCCAGCTTACAATTTTACCATTGTTTTTGATCTGCACTTTGCCCAACTCAGGTTTTATCTGTTCATCTACCCAGCTGGTTTTAAGGTAGCCGGTGCCTGCGTCAGCCTTTATATCGGGTTTTAACTCCGCCAGCGGCTTGCCATTCAACTTTATCGTGGTGGTGCCGGTATCAGCCAGCAGATCGCTGCCTTTCAGTAGCAGGGCATAACAAGCGGCGGCAGTAGCTTTGGTGGTTTGCCAGTTGTTGGTTTGTTTGTTGCGGAGCAGCCATATCTTCATTTCGTCAACAGTTTTTGCATTATCACCGGCTTCGGTAAACAACTCTATCAGCAGGCTTTGGGTTTCAACTGGCGACTCGTACCAAAAGTATCCCAGTTGGTTTTTGGCCCAGTACATGCCCAACTCATCCGATTGCTGTGCGGTCTCCCGCAACGACTTTTCTATTTTTGTCGTAACATCTGTTTTATTATACCGCTGCATGGTAAGCGCGATCATTCCCTGTTCAAAGGCGTTGCGGTCAGCCCAGTATTTTTCGGCCCATGCCAGGTAATTGTTAAACGCGTCTTTTACTGCCTTATTCATGGGGAAATAAGAGAAATTGCTGCGTGCAAACCAGGCCTGTATTTCCAGGTCGCCATAGTAATACCTGTCGTCAAAACCACTCGTTTTATCTTTTGTCTCCCTTAAATGCTTCCTGGGTTCTTCATCCTTAAGTAGTTGTTCGTCAACATAGCCGATAGCCTTTGTCGCCATCAATTGCAATTGGGGCTCGTTTTCGCCAATATGCAAATGTGTCAGCTCGCCTATTCCTTCCAAAATATGCTGGGTGATGTAGCGGTCGCCGCGGTCGCCGCCATACCAGCTAAAGCTGCCATCGGGCAACTGCCGTTTTTGCAATTTGTCCAGCGTCAAACTAAGCTCATTGCTCATTTTGTTCAGGTCGAACAACAGGGCAATGCGCTTTTTCTGTTCCGTTTCATTGGCAGCATCCTGAAGCCAGGGAGTTTCCTCCAGCAAGGTCGATTTCAGCTCCTGGTTTTTTTCGAGGTTAGACAATAGCTCGGTGCTGTTAGTATTTTTCCATTGATCGAACACCCGCTTGATCGCCTGGTTTTTATTGACGATATCCGTAGCCAGGCTATTCGCAAAATAGCGGCTGAAAGTTTGCTCCGAACATTCGTACGGAAATTCCATCATATAAGGCAAAGCCTGCACGGCGTACCAGGCTGGGTTGGAGGTATATTCCAGCGTAAGCGTTTTGTTTTTTAAGGTGGTGCTGTTTTGGTTGACGAATTTGTTAAACACAAAATCCTTAGTTTGCCCGGCACGCACCATCATCGGCATGGATTCGGTGACCAATGTTCGGTTAGGCAATACCGGCAGCGTGTTTTCCTCGCCATCTGTATATTGGCCGGCATCTGCGATGAGTTTATAATCCAGTGCATCCAGCCCGGCCGGAATGGCCAGCCGGAAAGAGACCGCTTTGTTCGTATTGCCGTCTACCTCAAAAGATTGTTCTGCATCGGCTTTGTTTACAAACAGGCTCACCGGCTGCATATTCACCGCATTGAACAACTGTAGTTGTACCTTCCCTTTTAGCTTGCCTGTGGTTAAATTGGCCAGCCGTGCAGAAATGGTGATGGTATCACCCTCGCGCAAAAACCGCGGGGTATTGGCGCTGATGCTGAGTTGTTTTTGAGTGACGACTTCGCCTTCTAAATAGCCGGTTGAAAGATCCTTTGTATGTGCCAGGGCCCGGAATTTCCAGCGGGTGAGTGATTCAGGGATGGTGAAATCGATGAGTATCTGGCCTTTTTCATCGGTGTGGAGTTGGGGATAAAAGAAAGCGGTTTCGTTGAAGTTGCTGCGGGGGGTGATGATGGGTTTTTCAAAGTTACCGAAGCCCCGGATGTAAACGTTGGTGGCTGAACCGGGAGCGCCGTTATTAATAACCGTTACCCCAGCGGCCTGCCCTTGAAGTAATTGCTCTGATTTGGCGGCGGGGATTTTTTTTGCATCGCCGATGTTGGCTTCTGTAAGAGACTTATTTGTTACCGTTGCAAATCCCAATTGCCTTGCTTGTGTTTTTATTCCAAGCGCTCCGGTAACTACCACCTCGCCCAGGCTGCTGCTGTTTGATTTTAGTACAATAGTTATGGACTTGCCCATAAACCGGTTAACTTCCCGGCCCTGGAAACCAACGTAACTAAAAACCAGTGTTCCTTTGGCTGGCACCCAAATGCTGAAATGCCCATTTGAGCCTGTTTGTACCCCGGTACTCGTTCCCTTTATCTTTATGGCTACACCCGGGATGGGCAGACCGTCGTCTTCCGCTATCACTACTCCGGTGATGCGCCGCCCGCCTTTGCCAATTTCCTGGCCCTGGTCAGCCCGTGCATTTTCAGCGACTCGCACCAGGTATTCGCGATAGTTCCTGTTATACCCGCCATAATAATCGTAGCCAAAAAGGCTCAGCTGTTCATACCCACGAACCAACAGCCCATAATTCTGCCAGGTGTAATATGCACGCATCGTATTCCTTGACGTTATAAAACTCCAGGTATTCCATGCAAAATAGTTGGGCGTGTACTGCCAGTTGCCGCCAAAAACCTGCTGCCACGGTTGCGGCGGACTTACCTGGTCCAGCGAGGCATCGTATAGCCCGGCTAACAACTCTGCACCGGGTTTTTTGTTGCCGGGGCCGCTTAACTGCAGCTTCCACTGTTCCTTCTGGCCGGGCTGCAGTTTGTCGCGAAAGGTGATAAATTTAAGCTGCAGTGTTTTGTCCGGCCTGACAAGATCGATTTTCTGGTAACTGCTGTAGGCGCGGTTTTGGTAAATCATGGTAAACTGCACGGCTGCGTTCCTATCGGTATCGGTAATAGGGATATTTATTTTTTTAACTCCGGTATCAATGCTCATCCATCTTACCGAAACTACCCGCGGGCCGTTGTAGCGTTCCATCAAAACATTTATGCGATGGTTTATCCCGACCCAAAAACGCGCTGAATCGCCGGGATTAACAACGGTTTTTTCAGGCAAGACCCAGTTTTCCATCGACAACGGCTTTGGCTTGCCATTAATGACATTGACATAACTGGTTTGCGAAACGGTATCGCCCTTAGGGTTACGTGCGTTTATCACTACCCTGTATATGCCTGATGGCTGACCTGACAGTTGTTTCAGGTCGATCAGGGCGGCTGCGGATGTATCGGTAGTGGCTTCAGTACTCCATACTTTTTTTAGTACGGGCCAGTTCGGAGGTGAATTTTCAAACTGGTACGTATAACCCGGGAAATCATTTTTAAAATTTTCCCTGCTTTCTTCAATCTGTTCCGGCACCTCCCACGCACGGCCTTTAAAAACCTCGCCCGGATCGCGCAACGCATACGCTTCTATCGTCAGCTTAGCGCGCTGGGGTTGATTATTGAGGTTGAAAATTTGTATGGACGCCTTCGACAAATCTTTTGCAAAGAGCTGCCCCGGAATGTAGCCGTCTATCTTCAAGTCATTTTTGCCAACCATCACGGTAGTTTCGCCCGAATGGGTCTCGCCGCTTTCGTCGGTAACGTCGGCCGTAACTTTATAATTATAGTTTACTTCGGCAAATTTGACGGGCTCGCCCGGGATCGCTTTAAATGCAACGCGAAACTTCCCCTGGTTGTCGGTAGTTATCGTGTCGGTCTTTAACTCATCTTCTGCGTTGTTGTAATTGTAGTTTCGGTAGGAGTGCCGTCGTGAGCCCCAATCATAATTGATAATGCTCTGCGACCGTACAATATGGTATGCCACCCTGGCCTGCGATAAACCATAGCCCGAAAAGGCCGTCACATTGCCGGCTATGGTTATCGAATCGTTCAGTTTATGGCTTTCGGTCACCGGTGAAAATTTCACCCGGAAACTGGGCCTTTTATATTCTTCAACACGAATCCCGGTCGATCCATCGTCGGTTTTTAAAATAAATTCGCCATCCAAAGCTGTTTGTGGTATGATAAAACTACCCGAAACGGTACCAAAGGCATTTGTTTTTAATGTTAGTGTAGACACCGTTTTGTAGTTTGCATCTTCCAGTTCTATCTTTAATTCTTTATCGGGAGTTATTTTGCTGATGGCTTTAGAACTGCTCAACTGCAATGCCTTAAAATAAATGGTTTGGCCGGGGCGGTAGATCTGCCGATCGGTAAATAAAATGGTTTTGTCGGCAGGTTTATCCTCTTCAGAGTTGTCCTGCGCACCCTCCGGGTAAACATTGTCGTCAGATAAAGTGTCCCCTTTTACCCATATGTTAATTGAAAGGTCGTTCGTCATGTTTGATTTAACGGTATACAACCCGTTTGCGTCGGTTTCGCCAAATTCAGAGGTGTCCTTTCGGGCATTATTTGAATTATTGGAATAAGTATTGCCACGTAGCTTAACACCCGCCCCTTTTTTCGGTTGCCCTGTTTCCCTGTCGGTAACCAGTACCTGGGTGTCATCCTCTGGCTTTAACCGGGTAATGTATACCAGGCTGGTTACTTTAAATCCCGCTATTGCAGCAAGTGAATCCGTTTTCCACGGACCATCGATGGTCAAAGCATAAAGGCCAGGCTCAAGCGGATCGATCTTAAATTCCAATGTACGCGCCTGGTAATCTTTCACAGTGTCCCAACTTAGTGTCCTGGTTTGTACGGCACCAAGGGCCTTTAAAAAATCGAGAGCTTCCGCCTCATGGCCCAATTTCTCATATTCCCGGTTCTGCTTTTCTGTCAACTTATAAATGTTTATTTTGCTTGAATTGAGATTTTTGTATGATAGTCGCCCAAGGATAGGTTTGCCCGGCATATTGATATTTTCGACGTACGCTGTAAGCGACTTTTGTTCCATCTGTTTTATCAGCGTAGCCCCGTTTTTGCCGCCCAAACTTTTCGGCCAGGCCATCGCCGCCTTTTCAAACAGATCATGAGCGATCACCAGGCTATCCATACCCTGGTAATATTGCCCCTCCATCACCATGGCCTCGCTGCTGATAGGTTTTGACGAAAAGGTTTTGATGATCTGATCTAAAGCCGACAGATATAACGAATCCTTATGCTCAACTTTTGATCGCCCGTAAAGAAACCGAAGGCGCTGCATGTCCAGGTCGGCCAGCGCTTCTTTATCACCCCGTTGCAAATGGAATCTACTGGCTTGCTGCAGGTAAATCATGCCTTTGTATTCGGTGGAAGAAATGTCGGTGGTTTTTACCGTGAGGTTGGCAAAAGTTCGGCTGTCGCTAAAAAAAGCGGGGTTGTTTAACGAAAACGGCAGCCGTGGTTTTGGAAGAGCAGGCTCGTCGGTCAAAAAGAAATCAAAGGCTCGCTGCACCAGCAGATCGTATATCGTTGGCCGCAAATAGCGGTTGGTGCTATCGCCCTCCAATGCGCCATCGAGCACGCTGATGGGTGTGTTTCGTTCCCGGGAAATCTCCTTTAGCGATGTATCATACAGCCTGGTAGTTTGATTAATAATGGTGCGCAGGTCCCATTTGGTGAAATCGCTGTCGGGGATCAACTGTTGCGTACGCTGGCTAAACTGGTAGCGGTTGAATTGGTAGTAGTTCCAGTACATCTGCGCCAGCAGCGATTGCAATACGGGTTTAACCGGGAAATCCGCGCGGTTAATATCGATCTTGAGCCGGGTAATAATCGCCTGCAGGGCGTTTTCTTCGAGATATGACTGGAACGTCATCCGGTAAACAGCGGCACGTATCTGCTGCGGGGCATTATTGTTTATACGGGCCAGGGAATCCAGCGTTTCTACCTTTTTCAATGCTGACTTCGGGAGCCCCACGTTAGCAAAGGAGTCGATGGTGAAGCAGATGGCATCGTATTTGGTCTGCGCATTTGCGTTGTAAAATCCAAACAAGAGGGTGATGAAAAGCAATTTTTTTTTGAAGTACGAAAATGCTGTGTGCATAATTGGGCGAGGCTAGCGGGTTAAACAAATAACGTTTATTTCATCGAAACAATATGGTTTCAATTACAGGATGCAAGGCCGGGCGGATTTCCATAAAAGATTCCAGGATTTTATTTTTTGAGGTGATGTCGTGATTGAAATTTTCGATGCGTTGTACAGGGCTTAAACGCGTTTGCTGGCAATTAGCAGTAGTTTTGCCCGGGGTTTGAAAGCGGCGGGCGCTCTTTTGACAACTCTCTGCTGTAAGTGTTCAAAAAAATCCTCAAAACTGTCCGGATTTTGAGATTTTTAATTTTTAAACTGTTAAAAATCAGTGCTTTTCGTTGCGGTTTAGAGGGTGATCGTGTGCGAAAAATGAACACTTAAACACTGGTTTTTACGCTAACTTGCCCTGTTATTTTGCAGCTTTTCCAGCTTACGAATATCGCGATAGCAAATCCAAAGCGGGATAATGCCAAAGAAGCCGAAAGAGCAATCGATCAGCCGCCAAAAGAAGGGAATGTGGCGGATGGGGCCGGCTATAAATGCCAGCGGGAATACCATTACACAGGCGATCATGCCATATTGCAGCACCCAAATGTTGCGTACAGGGTCCTTTAGCGGGCCGATAAAGGAAGTGGCGATGACCAAATGCCCAAAGGCCAGCCAATCAGTACCGTAAGCCAGGTAAGGGTAGGCCTGGTTAGTAGTGTGCACGGCGTTATAAACGCTGTTTATCCATGTAGCAACCGTAGCAGGGAACGCCGACGAATGGCGTACCAGGAAAGCGATCTCGGTTTCGATAGGGAAGGCGGTGATGCCGCTAAGCGCCAGGCCGATGATGAAAAGCACGAGCCAAATGCGAATCCTGAGTTTGAGTTGCTTTTCGGTCATGCCAGTTTGATCTGCTTCAAATAATCTATGTTGATTTTAGCGCTTTGCAACGGCGTTTCGTTAAAAAAGCGGCTTTGCTCTACAAAAAAATATTCCATGCCATTGTCCAGGCAGGTAGAGAGCAGGTGCGGGTAATTAATAATGCCCTGGCCCAGATCGCAGGCCGACTCGTCCTCGCTGCCGGCGGGCAGGCGTTCTTTCAGCACATCGCGCATGTGGCAAAGTTTAAACCGCGGACTATTTTTTTTAATATACGACTCCGGGTTCTGGCCCTCGGTAACGGTATAGTAAAAATCCATCTCGTAGTCCACAAACTCTTTGTCGGTGTACAACAACAAGACGTCGATGGGCAGCTGGCCGTCAACAGCTTTGTAAGGGTAGTCGTGCGGATGATAAGCAAAGCGCACACCATTTTTTGCGCAAATGGCGCCGTAATTATTAAACTCGTCGGCTATTCTTTTAAATGTCTCGATCTTTTTTTGCGGGCCTTTCCAGGGGTAGATGAGGTATTTCATGCCGATATCAGCAGCTTGTTCGGCGGTTTTTTCGAAGCCGTCATTATCGCCGGCATAATGGCTGGAGATGAGGGTAAGGCCATTGTCCTGCGCTAATTTATTGAACTCCCTGGGTGTCATCCCCCAAAATATGCCTTTATCGCCACCATAACTTTCTATTTGTGTATACCCCATTTTGCCGATCTGGCGCAAAGTTCCCGCGGGGTCTTTTGCCATATTTTCCTTCACCATGTAAAGCTGGATACCGATGGCCGGCAGCTTTTTGGCGGGCGGCGCAGCAAGCAAATCGTTTTTTAATAAGGGAAGAGACAGAGCCAAAAGGCCTGTGTTTTTGATGAATTTGCGGCGGTTGTACATGTGATTTTTGTCGGGATGGCTCAAATATGTTTAAATATTTCCTTTTTTCAATTCTTCCGCCGCGTGATTAGCTGCCCTGGCAGCAAATGCCATATACAAGATAGAAGGGCTTTGATTCCCTGTACTGGTCATGCAGGCGCCGTCGGTCACAAACACGTTGGGGCACAAATGCATTTGGTTCCACTTGTTTAATAAAGATGTTTCGGGATCGTGGCCCATGCGGCAGCCGCCCATTTCGTGAATGTCGAGGCCAGGGGCCTGGTGCGTATCGCGTTTTTCGACGTTTTTTATCCCTGCTTTCTCCAGCATTTCCGCGCTTTGGGTCAGGAAATCGGTCACCATTTTGTCGTCGTTATCATCGTAGCCGATAGAAGTGATGAGTTGCGGTATACCCCAGGGGTCGACCTGGTCCTTACTCAACCTTACGTGGTTGGCTTCCTTCGGTATGGTTTCGCCCTGCATAAACATGCCGGCATACCATGGGCCGGGCTCCGTGATCTCGTCTTTATAATTGGCGCCGATGCCATCCCTCCCGTCGCGATAGGCCGGCCCGCGACCAGAAAACACGAAAGTTAAAAAGCCGCCCAGGTAATCGGTGTCCTGTTTGTGCAAATTGCGGTAATTGGCTATAATCGGGTTGGTGGGATTACGGCCAAAGAAGTATCTATCTTCAAAACCTTCCACAGTTCCGCCAACGCTTGCCCTGTAATTTTGAAAGGCCATATATTTGCCCAACAGGCCGTTATCATTACCTAACCCGTTTGGAAACCGGTTTGATTTAGAATTCAGGAGCACCAAATTACTGTTTAAACAGGCAGCATTTAAAAATATCACTTTGGCAAAATAATCGTGCTCCTGTTTGGTGATCGCGTCGATGATCTTTACGCCGGTTACCTTGCCTTTTTTATCGTCGTAAATAATAGAGTGCACAACCGAATGTGGCCGGATGGTAAGATTACCGGTTTTCTTTGCCCATGGCAATGTTGAAGAAACCGAACTAAAATATCCGCCGAAGGGGCAGCCGCGATAACAAAGGTCGCGGGCGTAGCAGCGATCGCGGCCTTGTTGCTTGTGAATGGCTTGCGGACTGGTAAGCTGCGCCCAGCGGGTGCGCACCATAAACCGGTCCTTATAGTTGGCCTTTATTTTATTTTGAATTTCCTGCTCCACGCAGGTCATCTCGAAGGGTGGCAGGTATTCGCCGTCTGGCAGCGCTTCCAGGCCATCGCGGTCGCCGCAAATGCCGGCAAACCTTTCCACGTGCGAATACCAGGGCGCAATGTCTTCATACCGTATGGGCCAATCAATAGAATACCCGTAACGCTGCGGGGCCGAAAACTCGAAATCGCTCCAGCGCTGGCAGGCACGCCCCCAGGTAATGGATTTCCCGCCCACCTGGTAGCCGCGAATCCAATCAAAGGGTTTTTCCTGTATATAAGGATGCTCTTTGTCCTTGACGAAAAAGTGCTGGGTAGCCTCATCAAAAGCATAACACTTGCCGACGATGGGGTTCTCTTCCATCACTTTCAAAGGTTCCTTCAGGCGGTGCTCAAACTCCCATGGATCTTTCATCGCGGTGGGGTAATCCTTGATATGCTCCACATTGCGGCCCCGTTCCAGCACCAGGGTTTTTGTACCCAGGTCGCATAATTCCTTTGCGGCCCAGCCCCCGCTGATGCCCGAGCCAATGACGATGGCGTCGTATGTGTTGGTTTCCATAAATTGTCTTTTCGCCTCACCCTGCCCTCTCCAAAGGAGAGGGTTTATATTTGTTATTAACCTTAACTATTTTCATTTTCTTTAGAGAGAAACTAACTATAAGCCTATCATTTTTAAGCCCTCTCCTTTGGAGAGGGTTTCGGTGAGGCCTTCCCTAATTCAAAAATATCTCATCCATAAACACCCAGCCCGGCCCTTTTTTTACTGGATCCCAGTTAGGCAGGGTTTGGATTGGCTTTGCAACGATTTTTAAGCAAGATAATGTTTTTCCTCCCTGCAGATTACAATCCATTCCTTTTACAAAAAAAGGATCGTTTTTTTGTGGTGCCGGCGGTCTTACGCTACTCAGTAATTTCAAATGACCCGCGTCGGAGCCACCCCAAACTTCAACTTCAATGGGTAAAAATATCTGGCTGCCGATGTTGCGCATAATATTCAGCGTAACGGTGTGCAAAGTTACCGGATTATTAAACTGCAAATAAATTGACAAATCTTTTTGTGATGCTATCCATTTGCCATTGCCAAAGTTTGTTCCGCCGAGGTCCTTATCGATCAGTGTTTTGGCGCCATCGCCGCTATATCTTTCATTTGGGAAAGTGATAAAGCTGATGCTGTCTGGCGTGTATGCGCCTTTGTAAAAATTTGCCTGCACCACATCGCTGCCGTACCAACCGCGTTTATAAGCCCTGGCTTTGATGTTGGTATTTTGGGTGATCATCGTCCCCGGTTTATAGATCATCGATTTGACGCTGTCCGGATCAGTGCCGTCGGTAGTGTATCGTATCTCAACCCCCTTTATAGGGTGCGCCAGCTCAAGCGACAAAGGTTTGGTGAAGACAAAGGCGGCATTTCTTATCTGCGGATCATTCAACTTCATTGGCTTGCCATCGTCTTTAAAGCCTTTTATAAAATCGATATGGGGGTTGCTTTTTTGTAAAGCGGCTAGTTGGTCGTCAGCCAGCCCGGTATCCCATAGCGCTATTTTAGTCAGGCTTTTCAGGGAGGAGATCTGTTTTACCGCATTTAAATCCAACTTATCACCGGCCAGTGACAGGCTCCTTAAATATTTTAAAGACGACAGGTTTTTCAAGGTCGCACCGGTTATATCTGAAAAGTTGAGGTTGAGCCTGCGCAGATTTTCAAATTGGGCGATGATTTTCAGGTCGGCATCCTTAACCGGCATTTTATTAAGATCGAGCCAAACCACCTGTTTTTTTATTCCGCTCAATTCGTCCAGTACCTTAGGCTGCCAGGTAGCCTTGTTATAAATGTTCACCCCCAATGCCGGCGAGCCTTGCGCAACGGGATAAACTACGCGGTAATTATTGTTGAGTTTTTTGACGAGCTTATCATCCGCTGCCGCGAAATCAAATTGTTCTTCAGTCTCTTCAACGGGTTTTAAATAGTTGGCTGCAACCAGGCGCAGGGAATCAGTTTCAGGCAGATCGATCACTTTTTTCTTAAAATCCGCGTTCTCCTTTACCCACTGGTAAAGCAGTGTCATTTCATCGGATGTTAATTGCTGTTTACCAGCCGGCGGCATGTGCTTTTTCTCGCCTTCGGGCATATGGATGCGCTCCAACAGCAGGCTGATCTGCGGTTGGCCAGGCACGATGATCTTTCCATCTTTTCCACCCTTCAATATTGATTTTTCATTGATCAGCATTAACCCGCCTTTGGTTTTGTTGGGATCGTGGCAGCCGTTGCACTTGTTCTCGAAAATGGGTTCAACCACATCACGAAAAACCAAGGCCTTGTTAATAGGCACCAGTTTCTTTTCAGGATGCCAAACGGGGGCCAGGATATAGTTATCGCCATGGGTAATATCAGCGCCAAAATGGCCGGCAATGATCAAACACACCACAGCCGCCACTGCTCCTGACCGCGCTACGACCGGCGTGTACCGTGCCGAATTGCGGAACCAATAAATTCCTGTCGATATAAATACTACACACACGCCAAACCATTTGTGGAATTGAAGCGTATCGCCGTCATAACCGGGTTCTTTGGAAAGGAACAATCCCATGATCGCTGTAAACGCCGCAAAAATGGCGCCCGTCAGCCACAGGTAAGTGGTAAATTCCTGGTATAATCTTTCTTCGCGGAAGCGCTCCCTATGGCGAAAAAACTCAAATACCATGGCCATGATGAGCACCACGATTGGAAAGTGGATGATAAGCGGATGTAAGCGGCCAGCTGGCTGGAGCCATTGCGGGATAACAATACTACTGCCAAATAGAAGGAAAAAGATGATAAATATATTGAGAACAAATAACAGGTTTTCTGCAAAACCTTTGTGGCTGCTTTTTATCATCTTTCTGTAGCTAACCTTTCGCTGTTTTTAACACAAGGACACAAAGGAGACACGAAGGCCACTGAGTTTAAAAATTGAAATTGTTTTTCTTTGTGATCTTTGCGCATTCTTTGTGTCCTTTGTGGTTAAAATAATGAATATCAGCGTTAAACGTGGGTAAACTTATAAGGATAAACCTTACCTGATGCCCATTGTGCCACATACAAGTTCCCATCATCGTCCACGCAAACATCATGCGGGTTGCGGAATATGTTTTCGGCCTGCGCCATCGCCTGCAGTTCACCGTCTTTATACACCGGTTCGGTACCGCCGATGTTCGAGACTACTTTATTGTTTTTATCCAGTATGGTTACAAACCCCGAGTCGGCTTTACTCAGATCGGGTGAGCGTAATACCGCCGCATACAAATAATCGCCTTTTATAACAGGGCGGCAAACACAAGCGCCCGGCAACTTGATGATATCCATCAGCTTGCCATCCATACTGAAGCGTTTAAAGCAATGACGGGTGCGGTCGGTGATCAGCAGGGTTGGCTTGTCGCCGCGCCGGTCGATCAGGATGCCATGGGCATTGTCAAAATGTTCATCGCCATCGCCGCGGCCGCCCCAAAAATTAATGAGCTTGCCGTTTTTGTCGTAATGCATGGTGTATTGGGCGCCGTAGCCGTCGGCAATAAAAATATCGCCATTGGTATCGATGGTAGTTTCGGTCGGCACAAACTCTTCCGCCTTTTTATAAGCACCAGTTTCCAGCGGCACATCTATCGTCAGCAAAATGCGGCCGTCCATCGTGGTTTTATAAACCTGGTGTTTTACGGTATCAGTGATGAAAAGAAACTCCGTACCGTTCTCGTTTACCAAAGTAAGCCCGTGCGCACCTGGAAAATCATGCCCCCAAGTATCCTGCAGCTTGCCTGATTTATTGTAGATCAACACATTGTTCTTCGTCTCGTTGGTCAGCAATAATATGCGCCCCTTCGAATCCTGTATCATCTCGTGACAGTCGTTCACCGGGTTTTTCATCGGATCGGCCTTGCTCCAGGCGATATCCATCCGGTAGCGCATGTTGTTGTGACCGTAGATGGGCCCGTCGTTTTTGGCAAACATATCTTTTGCAATAAAAAAGCCCGCCGTGAAGACGGTACTTTGTTTGATGAATTTTCTTCTCTCCATGATCACAGATTTTAACTGATTCTAATGATTACACTGATTATCATAATGCTTCAAGCTTGTCACTTCCCTAATTAAAGAGGATTGACATATCATTTTTTTATCACAGATTTTATTGATTCATATGATTTCACTGATTATCATATTGCTTCAACATCGTCACTTCCCTGTGTGAAGAGGCTTGAAATGTTTAAATCAGTGCAATCCTGAAAATCATTTTAGAATCTGTGATCAGACCAATATCCCCTTTACCACATTACCCGCCACATCGGTCAGCCTGTATCGCCTTCCCTGGCTTTTAAATGTTAATTTTTTATGGTCGATACCTAATTGATTTAATACCGTAGCATGAAAATCATGCACATGCACCGGGTTGCTTACGATGTTATAGCCAAACTCGTCCGTCTCGCCGTAAACCATACCGGGCTTCACGCCGCCGCCGGCCATCCATACGCAGAAGCAGCGGGGATGGTGGTCACGGCCGTAGTTGGCTTTTTCCAGTTTGCCCTGGCTGTAATTAGTTCGGCCAAACTCGCCGCCCCATATTACCAGCGTTTCATCCAGCAGGCCGCGTTGTTTCAAATCGGTAATTAAAGCTGCCGATGCCTGGTCAACGTCCTTCGCCTGCCCCGCCATTTCCATCGGGAGGTTACTGTGCTGGTCCCATCCCTGGTGATACAATTGCACAAAGCGCACGCCGTTTTCCGAAAGTTTTCTTGCTAAAAGGCAATTAGCGGCGTAGGTTCCTGGTACCAGGCAATCAGGGCCGTACATTTTTACAATATCGTCCGACTCTTTGGACACATCCATGATCTCCGGCACCGCAGTTTGCATGCGGTAGGCCATTTCGTATTGCTGTATTTTGGTGGTGATCTCCGGGTCGCCAAATTGTTTGTAGGAGATCTCGTTCAGCGCAGCCACTTTATCCAGCATCTTACGGCGGTCGGCGCGGTCAATGCCATCCTGGTTATTTAAATAAAGTACCGGGTTTTCGCTGGCACTGAATTGCACGCCCTGGTGCACCGAATCTAAAAAGCCGTTGCTCCACAATTTCGAGTATACGCCCTGGCCGTTACCTTTCCCTTTTGACAGGAGCACGCAAAATGCGGGCAGGTTTTGGTTTTCGCTGCCCAGGCCATAGCTCACCCACGAGCCCATGCTCGGGCGGTTACCCTGTTGTGCGCCGGTTTGGAAAAAGGTGAGCGCAGGGTCATGGTTGATAGCTTCGGTATACATCGTTTTGATGATACAAATATCATCCGCTATTTTACCGATATGCGGAAACAGATCGCTTATCCACGCTTTCGACTGCCCGTATTGTTTAAAATCATAAAAGGAGCCGATCAGTGGGAATGATTTTTGATTGGCGGTCATCCCGGTCAATCTTTGAGTGCCGCGAATCGATGGCGGTAATTCCTGGCCCATCATTTCCCGCAGTTTCGGCTTGTAATCGAACGATTCGAGTTGAGAGGGCGCCCCATCCTGGAATAAATAGATCACCCGTTTGGCTTTCGGCGCAAAATTCGGTATGCCCGGCACAAAATCGCTGTCGCTATCTGACCCCAGACCGCTAAAAAGATCGGGTATCAATAGCGAGCCTAAAGCCACACCGCCAATGCCCAGGCTCAGCCTCGACAAAAACTTGCGCCTGTTAAAATTCAGCCCGTGTTCTAATAGGTCTTTCTCCATAATCGTCAGGTCTTCGTAATCGCCTCCTCTAAATTATAAATAGCGTCCACAGTTTTCATCATTGCCGCAAGGGTAACTTTGTCCAGGTTGTCAGGCAGCGGGTATTCGCCAACGTTCAGCACTTTTTCAGCGTTTTTAACATTCATGCTTTTCAGCTCATCGTTGTACAAACTGTTTAATAAAGCAGTTTCCTGTTGACCAGGTTTGCGGCAAATGATCAGCCTGAATGCCTTTACAATTTTATCTTTTGAGTTGCTTTTATCCTGCAATAATTTCGTCGCCAAAACCCTGGCGGCCTCTAAAACGGTTGGATCATTCTCCATTAGCAGCGCCTGCAGCGGTGTATTGGTTTTTAGCCGGCGCACTTCGCATTGGTCGCGGTTAGTGGCATCAAAAATGGCCATTTCAACGGGCGGCACCGTTCGTTTGATCAGGGTATACATCCCGCGCCGGTAAAGGTTAGGACCATGTGCCTGCTTGTAACTAGCCAGTTGCCCACGCCCGGATGTTGCCGCTTCCCATAAGCCCGGCGGCTGGTAGGGGTTCACACTCGGCCCGCCGATGTTTCGTGTTAGTAAACCGCTGCTGGCTAATACCATGTCCCTGACAAATTCAGCAGGCAAACGGTTGCGTGGCCCGCGGGCCAGGTAAATATTATCCGGGTCAGTCTTTAAATTTTCAGGGGTAATTGCCGTTGATTGCCGGTAAGTGGCCGAGGTGACCAATTGTTTCACCAGCCGTTTAACATTCCAGCCGTGGTCCCTGAACTCAACTGCCAGCCAGTCGAGCAGTTCGGGGTTCGACGGCAAGTTGCCCTGCATGCCAAAATCTTCCGAGGTTTTTACAATTCCCCTGCCGAAAAACTCCTGCCACACCTGGTTCACAAAAACCCTGGCGGTTAGCGGGTTTTGGCGGTTGAACATCCATTCGGCCAGGCCGAGGCGGTTTTTGGGATAGTTGCTGCCAAATGGCATAATGGATTTTGGCGTGCCCGCAAACACTTCATCGCCATGGGTATCGTAATTGCCGCGCTTTAGCACATAGGTTTTGCGGTAACTCTCACTGTCGCCCATTACTGATACGATGAGTTTGCTGGTGTCCTGTTTGTTCACAAATTTCAGGATGCCTTTTACATCATCATTGGTGATCTGCATCATCGGCCTTTTGGCATACGTTTCGGGTCCGCCCACGGTGGATTGAATACCCGGCTCCTTCACCTGGTTAAAAAATGCATAAAGGCTGTAATACTCTTTTTGGGAGAAAGGGTCGTATTTGTGATCGTGGCAATGGGCGCACTCGATCGTCACCCCCAGCAAAGCTTTGCCGAAAGTATTGGTGCGGTCGGTAACGTACGCTACGCGATACTCTTCATCGATCACTCCACCCTCTTCGGTAATTTTATGATTGCGATTGAACCCCGTTGCCAGCAATTGTTCCTTAGTCGCGTTTGGTATCTGGTCACCGCCAAGCTGCCAGGTAATGAATTTGTCGTAGGGTAAGTTTTCATTAAAAGCATGGATCACCCAATCCCTCCAGGGCCACTGGCTGCGGTAGTTGTCATCCTGGTACCCATGCGAATCTGCATAACGCGAAACATCCAGCCAATGCAGCGTCATTTTTTCGCCGTAAGCCGGGCTGGCCATTAATTGGTCAACCACTTTGTCATACGCGCCTGGGCTGTTATCAGCCAAAAACTTATCCATCATATCCAGGCTGGGCGGCAGGCCGGTCAGGTCAAAGCTAAGGCGTTTTAACAGGCGTTCTTTGTCGGCTTCCGGGCTGTGCGTTAACCCGTATTGTTCCTGTTTTTGGAGGATGAAATTGTCTATTGGATTTTTTGGCCACGCTTTATCCTTGACTTCAGGAATTGGTGCTGCTTGCGGTGGCACAAAGGCCCAATGCTTTTCAAATTTAGCACCCTGTTTTATCCATTTTTTAACCAGGTCAACCTCGTGCGATGTCAGCCGTTTCAGGTTTGAGTTTGCGGGAGGCATCATCTCGGTGGTATCACCTGTGGATATCCTGCGGAAAAGCTCTGATTGGGCGGGGCTGCCCGGCACCAGCACATGCGCATTAGGGTCATCTTTCAAAGCCTTGAATGCGCTTATCGGGTCATCCAGCCGCAAACCTGCCTGCCTTTTACTGGCATCAGGACCATGACATTTGTAGCACTTATCTGAAAGGATGGGGCGGATATTAAAGTTGTAGCTCACCACATCAGGCATTTGGTCCTCAATGCTCGTGGGGTGGTTACAGGCAAAGAAAATGCCCGACATTCCCCCAGCGCACAACAGCCATAGCAGATATAATCTTTGCCTCATAAAAAAGAAATGGTCAGTTAAACCGGTTTATAACGAAAGTTAAAATTAAATAAATAAATGTGAAATTAACATCAGTAAACGCCCAATGCTATGAATTTTTTACATTAGCCGCAAGGTTTGGCTATTTTACCGGCCCGTTTAAAAAATCCTCTATCCTGGCAATCTTAGTTCAGACAAAAAGCCTTAAATTTGATTTCAATTAAACCATATGGATCACAGCAACGATACCCCAGACCTGCCTTTAAGCGACGACCCGGAAGAAAACCTCCGCATGGAAAACGAACTGATGAAGCTTAAGTTACAGGCCGAATTAGGCACCACGTCGTTCTCAACTTCAGATATCAACCCTGAAATTGAGAACGAATTTCTGAAAAATGTGATGGCTTTTGAGCAAAACTGGGCCAGCGCCAAGCCCGCTAAGGTGTACGATTTACTGGGTAAACCTGATTTTAAACGATCGGAAGATTTGTCTGATGATGAACTGGAATTGGCGCTGGACCAGATCAGCGATCTGTTGTCTGAAAAAAGTATAGATGTTTATTTTGATGACGAAGTTGACAGCCGCACCCGGTACCAGTTTATTACGGAAGAGTTATTTGAGCACGAAAGCACTTTTATGCCCATGCCGGGAATGACCACCTGTTTTGATTACGAGGAATTTCACCCAAATCATAAAAAAGACATTGAAAAAAGGGCCGAGGAATTTATAAAACAATGGTTTGACCGGTCGTTGAATGAAAAAAGCTGGGAGCTGGCTTCGGAGTTTATTTTGCCCGACAGGAAGATATTACCAAAGGCCCTCGTAGCAGCCCAGTGCAAAAAAATATTCGATGCTTACAACGGTTTTGCGGACGGCGAATTTAAGATCATCGAAAGCGGATTTCAGTTGGAAGAAGGTTCGGGCCTGGGCCATGCCGGGGGTGTAGTTAAATATGAGGCTGTTTTGGAGAACGGCGAGACTGTTCGCATCGGCGGCCCGTTTAAATTGTATATGACCCTTGAACATGGCTGGTGGGCTATATTTCATATTGTATTTCCGGGATTTGCTTATCCCTGATACTGGTGAGACACCGCTGTTAATCATGTTCGAATAAATTATAAGCATTTTTCCCGCGAGCACACTAATAAACTATTACAACCAAACATCGTCCAATAAAAAAATAAACTCCTTGTTATGAAAAAATCATTGTTGTTATGTTTTCTTCTGCTGGTTTCGTTTTGCGCTTTCTCGCAACGGCCTTTATACCGGTATTATAATGCCAAAATAAAAAAGCACTATTTTACCATCAACTTTAAAGAGTATGGTAATGGTGCAAATGGCTGGGCTTATGAAGGCGTATCCTGCAGGGTTTACCCACCAGATAGGGGCGGCCCTAATATCGGGCCTATCTTCCGCTTTTTTAATGCACAAAGCGGTGATCATTATTATACTACCGGTAAATTCATCACCCGGCGCGATCTGATCGGGTACACGGCTGAGGGGCCTGTCTTCTGTAATTACAGGAATAAAACCCCGGGGACCATCCCCTTGCTGGAGTATTATAACGCTGCAAACGGCGACCATTTTTACACTGCTGACAAGCGGGAACTCGGCCGCGGATTTGATGGGTATGTATTCGACAATATTGCCGGGTATGTTTTCCCCAGGGCGGAATAACCAACGTCGGGCAATACCATTTTCCGGATCGCCGGGGAACGATTTTTACTTGCAGAGGTGTTTATCAAACGCTTAATTTGGGCTAATGGATATTAATTCAGGCAAAAACCGGCTGGTTGTTTATCCGCTTTGCGAGTACGCCGTGACTGTTGAATTTGGCAGCACGGCTGATGAGCAGACCCTTGCCAGGATTAATATTTTTGATGCCCTTTTAAAAAAAAATGCATTTCCGGGTTTTTATCAAACTGTTCCTGCCTATACCACCCTTTCAGTTTTTTTTGAGGCCGATGTTGTTGCGCGTCAACGCGATATGCACGGAAATAATTGCTTTGAAAAAGTCAGGGATTATCTTTTACAATTAAATACTGAGGAGAAAGGGACTGCACTGTCCGCGGCGGGCGAACCTATTCTGATACCGGTATATTATGGCGATGAGCACGGCCCTGACCTGGAGTATGTTGCAAAGGCCAAAAGTTTAACGCCATCAGCAATTATAAAGCTGCATAGCGAAGCCACTTATAAGGTTTTTATGATCGGTTTTATACCCGGTTTTGCTTACCTGGGCGAATTGAACCCGCTGCTTGCAATCCCCAGGAAAGGGACGCCCGTAAAGGTGCAGCCGGGCGCCGTGGGCATTACAGGCACACAAACTTGCATCTATCCCCTTGAAACCCCAGGTGGCTGGCACATTATAGGCCAGACACCTGTGCGAATGTTCGATCCGAACAGGCCTCGGCCCGCGTTGTTGAAGGCCGGAGACCTGGTCCGGTTTGAACCAATTAGCCTGGCTGATTTCGAAAAATATAAGCGCGGATGAAGATCAGTATCAAAAAAGCCGGTTTGATGACTACCGTGCAGGACCTCGGCCGCCGCCATTACCTTTCGCAGGGCGTGCCGGCTTCCGGCGCTATGGACAGCCTGTCGGCAAGTTTAGCCAACTTATCACTCGGCAATGACGCCAATGATGCTGTTATCGAGTTTACCCAAAGCGGCGCATCGTTCACTACTGAGCAAGACGTGCTTGTTTGCCTTTCCGGCGAGGGGGCATGTTTATCTGCTGATAAAGTAAAGCTGCCATCCAACCGGCCCCTTTTTATTCCTTCAGGTACCGAAGTTTACCTCGAAAATATATCATTGGGCTGCAGGTCGTACCTGGCTGTAGCAGGCGGATGGGATGTGCCGGAAGTTTTAGGCAGCAGAAGCACTTATTTAACGGCCAGGTTTGGCGGCTTAGCCGGTCGTTGCCTCAAAGAGAAGGATATCATCAAGTCCACAGATAAACTAAGCGCAACGTCAGCCGCGATATTGGATGGTTTAAAAAGAGATATTATAAATTACCCAAAATGGAGTATCGCGCGGGAGTTATTTTTGCCTGCTGACCGGAAAAAGATCCGGTTTGTACGCGGAAGGGAATTTGATTGGTTCGCAGAATCGTCAAAATATGATTTCCTGTCACAAGATTATATTTTAGGGCATAACAGCAACCGGATGGGCTATCAGTTACAGGGAAAGGAATTGAAGCGCGCAGTGGAAGGCGAGTTGCTGTCCACCGCGGTCACAGCCGGCACAATACAGGTAACCAACGACGGCCAGCCGATATTGTTATTGGCCGATTGCCAAACCACCGGTGGTTACCCCCGGATTGCGCAGGTGGCTGCGGTCGATCTGCCGTTATGCGCGCAGTTAAAAACCGGCGATATCATCAATTTTGAGGAAATTAGCTGGAAGAAAAGTGAAAAGCTGTATATTCAGCGTCAGTTGGATTTGCATAAACTTGCTGTGGCGATTAAGCAGCGTTACCATTTGGAATAATTGATCATGCCAATCATTGATCTGAACTGCGATATGGGCGAAGCATTCGGCAACTACCCGATGCCGAATGATGAGCAGCTGCTGGATTATATTTCATCGGCAAGTATAGCCTGTGGCTTTCATGCAGGCGATCCTAATGTGATGCAAACCACTGTAAATGCTGCTATAAAAAAAGGTGTAGCCATTGGCGCGCATCCCGGTTTACCCGATCTGCAGGGCTTTGGTCGGCGCGAAATGCAGATCACCCCCAAAGAAGCTTACCAAATGATACTTTACCAGGTAGGCGCGTTGCATGCGTTTGTAAAAGCGGCGGGCGGGCGCCTCAACCATGTAAAAGCGCATGGGGCGCTGTATAACATGGCCGGCCGCGATCCGTTGCTTGCCCGGGCAATTGTGGATGCGGTGCATGACTTTGATCCAGGCCTTATCCTATTCGCCCTGGCAAATAGTGAAATGGTAGTGGCGGCAAAAAAAACCGGCCTGGCTTATGCTTCAGAAATTTTTGCCGACCGCACTTACCAGGATGACGGCTCACTTACGCCAAGGACACAACCAAACGCGCTGATCACCGATGAAAAGCAGTCGTTAAAGCAGGCGATGATGATGGTTAATAAGCAACAGGTAGTTTCGGCTAATCAAAAGGTTATCCCTTTAAAAGCTGATACGCTTTGCCTTCATGGCGATGGGGCCAATGCAGTTGCATTTGCCAAAACGATACACGAAAATTTAGTGAAGGAAGGTATCACCATAAAAGCCCCGGCGAGACTGTAGACAACGGAAGCTTTTTGCTAGATTCAGCGCGCCTGCTGGCTTTTCTGTGCTTTCAAAATTTGGCGCAGTTTAACGAATGAATTATAAGGGCCGATGGTGAGGGTGGCGTTAACCAGCCACGAAGGGATGCTTCCGCCCGGGTCAACACTAAAACTATAATCTACCTTTAATTTGTTGTCGGCCGCCTGGGTAACCTTCCATAATGCCAGTGAATAAGGCACCCTGATATAATCCACATCTTTGGGCATAAAATCAGGCAGGCTTCTCGCCTGGATATTCAAGACATCCGGAGTAGGGTTGATATTCAACTCAACAACAAGGTCCCGGTCCCTGATGGGCCATGGTAAATGCGACTGCGTATAATAAATGATGTTTTGGGGGCTTATCGTTTTTAAAATCGTGGACTTTTTGTTCGAATAAACCCAACTGTTATAGTCGTTGATATTTTGAAGCGTGCTGATCAACTGAGCCTTCGTGGCATCGAGTTCACAGAGTACCCTGAGTTCCTTTATATTGCCTTTTGCTGCTTTCCGGGTGAAAACCTGTATGCCGTCCTGGTCTTTTTTTAACTCCCACTTTCCCTGTCCGTATGCGTGCGACAAACAAAGAACAAGTATGCTTAAAACGAAACAGTTACTTTTCATGAATAACCTATAGGGGCATTAAATAAAAGATTAACATTAAAAGTAATCCCGTGTTTAAATTATATTACGCAGCAGTGATATTTAAACTAAATTTTATTTCAAACAGTATAATTTATCGAAAATTTTATCGCGCCTAACTATAAAAAACCGGCAACATGATGGGTGTTGCCGGTCGTCTAAGGTACATTTTTATTTTTAATGTCATCGGATTGTCTTGAAAAATGTTTTATAAACATTTGTTCGCAACAACTCCGGTTTAAGATCAGGCTGCCTTTTCGCCAAGCGAAAACCAGTTGCCCGAATCGTCCTTGAACAGGGCTTCAAAGCCGTAAAACTCTTTAGTAGGCGGTTTGGTAAATTCAACACCTCTTGCTTTTAGCTCTTCATAGGTAACCAGCAGGTTGTCGCACTGAAATACGCCAAAGCCAAAGGTGCCTTTACTTACCAGCGCGCGCATCTGCGCTGCAGATTCCTCTGAAAACATCATACCGGAGTTGATTGCCATTAAAGCGATCTCCAGATCAGGCTGATCGGGTGGATTAACGGTTAGCCATCGCATTCCGGGGCCCATTGGAGCATCAGTGTGTACTTTGAAACCGAGTTTATTAACGTAAAACTCATAAGCGCTGTCCTGATTCAAAACAAAAACGCTAACGTGGTTCATTCTGGTGATCATTGTAAATTTTTTTTAACAAAAATGGATGGTTATTTGATTCAGGACTTCTCGAAAATTGCGGTATTGTTTGGTTCATAGTTCATAGTTGATAGTTCATGGCGGGAACCTCGGGTTTAGTCCATTGTCGATGGACCATAGACGATAGCAGGAGCGGGCGGGTTTAGTCCACTTCGATCTCATTCAACCCGAAAAAGCTATGGACTATGGTCCATGGTCTATGGACACCTCCTTCCACTATGAACCATGAACTTTCCCAGCCCATCCATTCTTCTCCGCGAAGCAATTGGGAATAAAGTTCAGGGGCGTTTGCGTCATGGCTTTAACCTTTTGCTGTTGGTACAGGCGATAAGCCGAGGGTGTTTGGCCTGTCACACGTTTAAAAAGGCCTGTAAACGAACTGACACTCTCAAACCCTACCGCATAACAAGTTTGCACTGCCGGCATGCCGTTTGCCAAAAGCTGCTTTGCTTTTTCGATGCGGATATGGGATAAATATTGATGAGGCGTTTTTTGGTAGATGCTGCTGAACAGCCTGATAAAATGAAATTTGGAAAAGAACGCCTCTCCGGCAATATTGTCAAGGTCGATATCTTCAGCAAAATGATCGTCGATGAACAGTTTTGCGTAAACTATCCTTCGGTACAGGTACACTTTTGGAAAGTTGTCTTTTTGGATCATTTAAAGACGATGCTATAACTGTTTTGAGCGCTTAATGTCTTTTATTTCGATTACAGTATTGGGTATATCGGACAAATTCAAAGTTACGTTTTTTAACGTGCGGAGCATTTGCTTTAATGACACCAATGCGAGTGACCTTGCCTGTACCGAAGTTTTGGGGATCAATTCGAGCAACTTAAATACAGGGTTAAACAACAGTGGCCAATAATGCCCTGGCCCTACCACATACCAGGGACGTATAAACGTCGAGCGTATGCCAAAAGCAATTATTGCCTGTTCGCCCTGCCGCCGCGCTTCCTGGTAGTCGCCCATAAGTTTTGTGGGAAACTGGGCTACGCTCATATACACAAAATGACTGGCGCCGGCTTGTTTTGCAGCTTCAACGGATTCCATCAACCAGGCTAAGTCAATCGAGAAGAATTGCGCTTTTTTCTTTGGCCCAGGGTGACTTACCCCCAGCAGGTGAATGAAAATGCAGCTTTTGGGAACAGAATTTACATAGGTTGACACATCGAAAGGATTGGCAATAACAGGCGTGCAGCCCGAAGGGAGTTTGTGAACCGATTGCTGGCGAACAAGCGCTGTTACCTCAAATCCTTCATTGATCAGTATTTTTATTAACCGCCTGCCGATATAGCCGGTGCCTCCGGTAATAAAAACAGGATTCTTTGTCGTATTCATGAAATCGTTTTGTTAATCAATAAGTTATCTGTTGTTTTTAATAAATACGCAGATAATTTATTGATGGTTTTTGACACCAAATCCTTTCACAGTGGCTCTTTCGGCCGATGTCCGGAGTGCTCCCCGTCCCGGCTGAAAGTTTTACTCAAACTTTTTGCTATCCGTTATACCCTTCCAATTATCCGAGCGGAACGGGCTCACCGGGAAGCCTTCCACATTATACAGGTTGGCATCAATTGGGGCATCGGTCCAGGCATAGCGCACGGCAACCGGCTGTGCAACCTTTGCGCACCATACTTTAACCTTATTGCCGTCAACTATCAAGGCCTGGGCAAAATAGAATTTGTGGTCGGCGCCGGCAAGTTCAAACCCTTTGGGGTAGGCGTACTTGTCTTTAGCGACCAACCCGTGATCGGCATTGCTGAAGCTAACCGTAGCGTACCCGCCCGAAAAATCAGCGGCTTTAAACAGCGGGCTTTCGGTAAAACCGGTTTGATGATAAACCATTGTTAACGCTTTGGCGGCAAGCCTGATGCCTACATCGGCCTTATCGCGAGGGTGGATGTTGATAGGGTCGCCAATGTCGGTGGTTACGGCCATCCCAGTATTGGCCAACTGCAGCGTCATGGTTTGCGCTTCTCTTAACTCCGCCCAGCTGCTGCCGATATTGCTATCCTGGGAGCCGCCGAACGAAGATAATTGCACAAAAAGGAAAGGAAAATCCCATTTCCAGCGGCTGTGCCAATCAGTGATGAGCAAGGGAAATGTTGTGCGATATTGGTAAGCATTGCCTGCATTTGATTCACCCTGATACCAAATTACCCCTGCCATGGCGTAAGGTATTAATGGATTTACCATCGAATTATACAACATGTAGGCGGTATTGTTGGGCAAATAATCGTAATGGTAAGGTTTTGCGAAATCGGGCATGGCACGCCAGTTGTTATCAGCAAGGTTAATGCTGGTATCGGAAAAACGGATATAAAGATCATTGCCTGCACCGGTAATACCAGTGCCAAACCAGGCGGGATTTTTTTGCTTCGAAAGCAGTTCTATCAACAGGCTGTTTTGGCCCGGTTTCCAGGTTCCGGCTGACAGATCAAGCTGGTAACTGCCTGTAAAAGCGCCATTTTTTACCAGTTTGCCGTTGATATACATTGCCAGGTCGGCATCAGTTTGCCCAAGGCTGAGCACCGAGCCGCGTTTAGTGTAAGAACTGTCTAGGTTAATCGTACGCTGCATAAAGCCGGCGCCGCGATACGAATAAAAACCCATCCACTCCCACGAACCCGGGGCATTCCCTTTCGGCCAGTCGTTAAAAAAAGATGCCGGTTGTGCCGCCAGCTGTTCGGCAGTGTAATTGGTGACCGGTTTTTTACCGTAGGAATAATCTTTTATATGTTTATCAAGCCGCGCGCTAACGCCGTCCCAGGTGGTGGGCAACATGCTTGCTGCAGCGCCAAGCTCGGACGACTTTAGCAAAGCGTCCTTACTTATCCAGTCTTCGGCCAATGTGCCGCCCCAGTTGGTATAGATCAAACCAACAGTGACGTGAAGCTTTTGGGCCAGTTGTTTGGCAAAAAAATAGCCTACTGCGGTGAAATCGCCCACTGTGTTGGTGTCGGATTTTAGCCACTGCCCGCCGGATATGTCTTTTTCGGGCTCCAGGCTTATCTTGTCGGGCACGTGGAACTGGCGAATAGGCTGCTGCCGCGAATTAACCTGTTCAAATTTGTAGCCCAAAGCGTTCTTTAATTGGAACTCCATGTTCGACTGCCCTGAACATATCCACACTTCCCCCAGCATAACGTCATTATAAACCAACTTATCCTTGTCCGAAGTAATCACCATCTCAAACGGGCCGCCTTCAGTCATCGGCCGTAGTATAGCTTTCCAATAACCGTTTTCATCAGCTTTTACAACTATAGCCTGGCCGTTAAAAGTGATTGTAATTTTTTTATTTTTTGCCGCCCATCCCCAAACGGGAACAGCCTGGTTTCGTTGTAAAACCATATGATCGCCAAATATTTTGGCCACAGTTAGCTGCGCCCGACCCTGCAAAATTGACGCGGACAAAACGAACGCTATAAAAAGTTTTTTCATCATAAAATTGCGTAGTGGTAATTAAACCTATAGTCAATCCGGGTCAAACAGTTTAGATCAGTTTAACTGTTGAGAACTTTTATGCTGATGTTACAGTTTTTGCCGGTTTATTTAAGCCAAATTAGATATTTTTATATCTAGTTGCTTATTTGCGACAATAAGTTTACAGAAAGAATAATAAAAATAATAATATCCCCGTAATAATATCTATAAATCACCGGTTATTTAAAATTAAACACCGCGTGGTATTGATTTTTTTCGGCTCAAAACATTTTTAGCCGTATTTTCGTAAAATAAATATATACCATTTGGGTTTTGCTTTAACAATACTGAAGCAAAACCGTAAAAGACAAAAAAAGCTAAGGAAGTACGATAGTCTTTAGCCTACCTATGAAATTACGCTTATTAAAAACCTGCAGAGGTTTATGAGGAATCGTTTACTATTTTTCCTGTTTTTAATTTTATCTATACAGGCGTATGGTCAAAACTGTACGCTGGCTGTAAGCATTACACAATCAGCTCCTACAATTTGCTCTGGCTTGAGCGTTACGCTCACTGCGGCCACTTCCGGCGGGACAGCGCCGTTTAAGTATGTTTGGAGCACTGGTGAAACAACCGCATCGATAAGCGTAAACAAAGCAGGGACGTATACCGTGACCGTGAGTGACAAGACTCCGGGCTGCCAGCCAGTTACTCAAAGCGTTGCTGTTACTGCATCAAGTTCCCCTAATGCGCCTTCTGCCGCTAATCAAACGGTTTGTTTAAATTCATCTGCTACGCTTACCGCAACCGCTCCGGGCGGTGTTTATCAGTGGTATGATGCCCCGGTAAATGGTAATTTTTTGCAAAGCGGCGCTACTTATGTAACCCCGCCAATAACCCAAAACACTGCATTTTATGTGCAGACCACGGTAGGCGGATGTACCAGTTCCAGGACACAGGTTTTTGTTAGCCTCGCTGCAAAACCCACCGTTCAGGGGGTGACCGTATGCCAGGGGAATGTTGCCACGCTGATTGCAAGCGGCGGAAATAGCTATATATGGTACGACGCGCCAAACGGTGGAACTGTTTTGTCGACGGATAGTATATTCACCACTCCACCACTCAACAATAGCATTACGTATTATGTTTCGGCGGTGTCCAAATCAGGTTGTGAAAGTCCCCGTACCGCGGTTACCGTTACGGTAACACAAAAACCACAGGCACCAACTTCGCCTAATGTGACGATATGCGCCGGTTCATCAGCAAACCTCCATGCCAGTGGGAATGCCAGCATTTTTAACTGGTATAGCGCACCATCGGGAGGGGTGCCGCTGATATCAAGTCCCGATTACACCACCCCGCCGTTAAACACCAACACTACCTATTACGTAACGACATCGATAAATGAATGTGAAAGCCCGAGGGTGTCCGTTACGGTAACCGTAACACCCGATCCCGCAGCACCCGCAACGCAAAGCGATACCACCTGTTATCAAAGCAGCATTACACTCACTGCAAATGCGGCCGGAGCAGCTACCTATCAATGGTATGATGTCCCTAACGGTACTTTGCTGGCCACAGGCGCCGCATTCACCACGCCGGTACTTAGCAATTCGACAAGCTATTATGTAAGGGCGGTGAACGGAAGCTGTATGAGCAGCTTTGCGCAGGTAACTGTTATTGTGAAACAACAGCCTCCGGCCCCCACGGTACCCGGGGATATTATATGCCCGAATACTAAAGCAACATTAACTGCAAGTTCACCAGGCGGTGGAATCTATCAGTGGTACGATGCTCCAAACGGCGGCAACCTCTTATTTACCGGGGCTACATTCATCACGCCGGTGCTAAATGCCAATACCAGTTATTATGTCAGGAACACGCAAGGGGGCTGTGTTAGTGCAACGGCAACTGTAACGGTTACGGTGCTGGCAGCAATAAGTCCCCCAACTTCGCCGAACACGTCTGTTTGTGCGGGCGATACGGCCATTTTAAGTGCTTTTGGTTCAAAAGGCGGTTATGCCTGGTATGATAGCGCCAATGGAGGGAATTTGCTTTCATCACAACAGACTTTTGTGACCCCGCCACTAAATGTTAACACCACCTATTATGTAGAATCCACTTTTAATGGCTGCAACAGTTCGCGCGTGGCGGTAACAGTTACTGTTAACCCCAACCCTGTTGCGCCTACAGTGAATGGTGTAACAGTATGTAAAGGGATGTCGGCCACTTTAACAGCCACCGGGGCAACCGGCATCGTTAAATGGTACGACGCGGCAATAAACGGTAATTTGCTGGCATCGGGCAATACGTTTAAAACCCCGGCGCTGTCCACTACTACAACTTACTACGCTCAGAGTGCTTCGGGGCAATGCACCAGCGCCATCGTGCCGGTTACGGTAACCATAACCAATACCTCTGAGTTTAACTATGGGTCCAATACCTTTTGTACCTCAAGTCCAAACCCTACGCCAACGGTAACCAATCCCAATGGCGGCGTTTTTAGCGCCTCACCGGCCGGCCTCGTATTTGTTAGTGCCAGTTCGGGGACAATCAACATCAACAAAAGTACGCCCGGGCGCTATAATATTACCTTTTCAGGTAAGGGTTCGTGCACGGTGCCTGAAGTTCAGTCTATCCTGATCACTGTTACGCCTGATGCCAGTTTTTCATATGCAAGCCCGTTTTGCCAGGATGGTGCAGACCCACTTCCTATATTCCCTTTGACAAGCTCAGCAGGAAATTTTAGTGCGGTGCCAGCAGGCCTGGTATTTGTAAATAGCAGCACCGGTGAAATTGACCTGGCCAACAGCGCCCCGAATACTTATACGATAACCAATACGATCAACGCCAGCGGCGCCTGCGGGGCAGCTTCAGCAACCGCGCAGGTAACCATAAATCCAGGCGTGGTTGTCAACGCCGGGCCAAACCAGGTAGTTGGCTCGGGAACACAGGTACAGCTTGCGGGCAATGTCTCGGGAAGTACCAACACGGGCACGTGGTCGGGCGGAACCGGATCATTTTCAAATAATTCAAATCTCAGCGCTATCTACACACCCGGTCCCGGCGAAGCCAAGGCGACACTTACCCTCACCTCCTCAGACCCTCCAGGCCCCTGCGGTCCGATTTCAGCTACTGTGACCATCACATTTACCTCCCAACCGGCAAATCCAACGGTTCAGGGCGTAACTAATTGCTCCGGCAGCAGTGCAACACTATCAGCGACAGCCCCCGGCGGAACCTATGAATGGTACGATGCCCCGGCCGGTGGTAACTTGCTTTTTACCGGGCCCGATTTTACGACGCCGGTGCTCAATGTAAATACATCTTACTATGTACAAACCACCATCAAGGGTATTACCAGCGGACGCACGGCCGTAACAGTAACGGTGAACCCGGTGCCATCAGCGCCAGTGGCCCCCGGCGATCAGATATGTACGGGAACATCCACCAAGCTTACTGCCAGCGGTTCAGCAGGGACTTATCAGTGGTATGATACGGCTTCAGGCGGCAACCTGCTGGCATCTACTGCAAGTTATAATACACCTACATTAAGCGTCAATGCTTCGTATTATGTACAAACAACCGTTAATGGCTGTGTAAGCGCGCGAACCCAGGTAAACGTACTGATCACACCCAAACCAAACGTGGTCAGTGCACCCACAGGTACCGTTTGCAGTGGTCAGCCACAGAGTTACAATATTACAGCAGACCTGGCAAATACCACATTTACATGGAGCCGTGCGCAAGTAGCCGGGATCAGCAATCCGGCGGTGAACAATCAATCCTCGTCAACCATTACCGAAACGTTGATCAATACCGGCGGCGCTGCTGTAAATGTAACCTACGTGATCATCCCATCGGCCGGAAGCTGCCCGGGACCGTCTTTCAATTATGTTGTAACAGTATACCCCGCACCGTCGGTGACCAGCGCAACGAAAGCTACGATATGCAGCAGCACCTCCAGCGATTATACCATTACTTTTAACGGGCAGGTCACCAGCCTTTCGTGGAGCAGGGCGGTCGTTGCAGGCATCAGTAACCGCGCGGTATCGGGCCAGGCCGCCAGTACAGTAAAAGAGGTTTTATTTAACACCACCGCCAACCCGATAGATGTTACGTACGCGTTTACTTATACTACCCCCAATTGCGCCGGCATACCGTTTAATTTTGTGGTAACTGTAAACCCGCAGGATTCAATTACCAGCGTGAACCACAACACAGCGTGCACCGGATTCCCCGAGGACTATGTCATCACGGCTAGTATCCCGTCGTCCACGTTTTCATGGAGCAGGCCGGCAGTACCGAATATTAGCAACCCGGCAGTATTTAACCAAACATCGTCAACTATTAGTGAGACATTGGTGAATACCAGCCTAAGCCCAGTATCTGTGGAATACGATATTACGCCCAGTGCGAACGGATGTGCCGGTACTCCTTTCAGATATTTTGCCATTGTCAATCCAAAATTACCGGTAGCCGTTGCAAACAGCAATTCGCCGATCTGTGTAGGCAGCGCGATCCGCCTGAGCTCTTCCCCGGTAACTAATGCTACCTTCCAGTGGACAGGGCCAAACGGGTTTACCTCAGCCCTGCAAAACCCCGTTATCAATAATGCCACCGCTGGCGATGCCGGAACCTACATGCTTTCGTTTACGGTTAAAGGTTGTACCAGCACTCCCATCCCTGTACAGGTCGAAGTCGATCCACCACCGGTAGTTACGGCAGGCAACGATACATCGGTTTGCGTCTCTACGCCTTCAATACAGCTTAATGGCAGTGTATCAGGCGGTACGAGCACAGGAATATGGTCAACCGCCGGGACCGGCACATTCGTACCATCGGATAATGTTTTAAACGCCAAATACAAACCTTCGCCGGCCGATACAACCGCGGGATCAGTTACGCTCACACTCACTTCAACCAGCAAGGATAACTGCAATGTGAGCAGCGCAACCACCACTATAACTTTCAGCAAACAGCCGGCTGCAGTTGCCGGGGCGAACCAGGACGTTTGTTCGCAAACCAAGGCGGTGCCGCTAAACGGGAAGGTCACTATTGCCGGGGGGGGTACCTGGAGCACAGCCGGAGACGGAACTTTTGTCCCGTCGGCCACCCAATTGAATGCCACCTATGTGCCGGGACCAACAGATCCGGTTAAAGGCAGCGTAGTTTTAACGCTTTCGGCAAATAACCCGGGCGTTTGCTTTACACCGGCAGACAGTTTGACAGTAAATTTCATCCCGCCTCCAACCGTATTTGCCGGCGGTACAGTATACGTCCTCCAGGGCAGCACATTAGTCCTGACACCCACCGTTAGCGACAGCAATGTGCATTACCTATGGTCGCCAAATATTAATATGAATAACGACACGCTGAAAAACCCCACCGTTACGGGTGTACTTGACCATGTATATACCCTGACAGTGACAGACAGCAGAGGCTGCGTCGCCTCCGATACCGTGCTGGTCAAAGTGTCGCCGATCATCAAAATAAATAATACGTTTACGCCTAATAACGACGGTGTGAATGATTATTGGGATATCATCGGCTTAATTGCTTACCACGATGCCACTGTTGATATTTTCGACCGCTGGGGCCAGAAAGTATTTCATTCGCTTGGATATCCGAAGCCCTGGGATGGCACTTATAACGGCAAACCTGTCCCAGTTGGCGTATATTATTATGTAATCAACACTCATTTTGGCGGACAGGTGCTTTCGGGTTATGTCACGGTAATAAGATAAGTCCTGAGTCAAAAATCTTGAGTCGAAAGTCCTTAGTTTGAAGTCGGAACACCGGACAGAAAGTTAAGATTAACCTCCGGTGAACAGCTCTCCCAGTTCCTGCCAGCCCGCGATCGTTTGGGTAAAGCCAAGCAAGCCGCCTATTATTTCAAATACCTCTATTTTAGTTTTTCCGCTTTCGCGAAGGTATTTTATAGATGTGGCGCCGGAGGATTTGGACATTTTTAATCCTGATGGTTCAGCGAGTAAAGGGTGATGCAGGAAAGTAATTTCACTGAACCGTGCCTTTCCGAGCATTGCAGCCAACACCTGTTGCGCGAGCGTTGATTCCCACAGATCCTGACCCCTGACAACCATGTCGATCCCGTAAAAAAGATCATCTATAACTGAAGCCAGTTGATAAGCCGGGAAACCATCTTTTTTCTTCACCACAAAATTATGCATGTCTTCAGGCAGCTCACTATGAATCAGTGAGCCATCCAGGCACCTGACGGTTTGCTCCCCGCAATCCCGGGTTTTCAATCGCCAGCTGGTATCTTCAGCATTAAGCGGAATATGTTTTTCTTCGCATAAACAACGCCCGGCGGTTAGCAGGTCTTTTCGCGAACAGGCACATGCATAAACCATCTTCGCTTCAGCAAGCCGGGCGAGTGCTTCCTGGTACTTATCCATCCGGTATACCTGCGAATAGCTTTCGTTAAACTCCTCAGCATCCCGGGGGCCGGTGTTCCATGGGATATCCAAAAACTGCAGTGTGTCGAAAATATCCCGGAGGTACCGGGGGTTCGCACGCGCACGGTCCAGGTCATCTATCCTTAACAATGTTTGGGCATTACTTTTTTTTGCCAGTGCAGCGGTTATACTGAATGACAGCACATTCCCCAGGTGCAAAAAGCCACTGGGTGTGGGGGCAAGCCGGGTTTTGTTAAATTGAGGAAACATGCTGCACAGTCGCGGCAGCTAAAATAGCTAAAATTTGTACCGAAGGTAGTTTATCGTGATTGGGGTGGATTACAACAGGTTTGATTTTAATCGGGTTGTTTTAAAGCGGTTATACTAAAACTTGTTTTTGTTCACCTGCGATTTGTTGCGTTTTGAGGCACATTTACGTAATGACCAACAAATGAGTTGTCCTGTTCAGTTGCTTTCGCGAGGTTCTATCCTGCATTAAAGGCACAAGCATACCGGCAAGCGAGGCTATAAAATATTTTTTGTACGCCAACGTTTCAACTATGCTTGCGTAAAACCAGGTTTAACTTTTGATGGGATGCTATGAACAAACAGATATAAACGTTTAATTTGCAAGTCGTATATTGCCCAATATAAAATAACCCCTAATAATATGAAAATGAAAATACCTTTTACTTTGATTTTGCCCGCAGCTTTATTATTGGCCTCCTGCAGCAAAAGCAACGACAATAACAACAATATTATAACACCTCCTCCTGCTGATATCCCGATGGTAACGACCTTTGCGGGGAGTGGCGCAGCAGGCGCGGCTGATGGCACAAAACAACAGGCCTCCTTTAACGGCCCTGCGCAGATAGCAATTGACGGGGAAGGATTTTTTTACGTGGCCGACAAACAAAACAATGCTATCCGGAGAATTTCGCCCCAGGGCGTGGTAAACACGATCGCCGGAACAGGTGCCTCGGGCTTCTCGAACACTGCCGGGGCGGTAACATTTAACTTTCCGGCCGGGGTTGCCGCTAACTCGGGTGGTAATTATGTTTTTGTTGCCGATGAGGATAACCATGCAATCCGGCAGATCGCCGACCAGGTGACTGTCACCACCCTGGCTGGCGACGGCCACGCAGGGTTTGTAAATGCATCAGATACGGCAGCCAGGCTTAATTTCCCGACCGCGCTTGCACTCGATTCTGCGGGTAATTTGTACGTTGCTGATAATGGCAACAATGTCATTCGGAAAATATCGTCCAAGGGTAACGTTACTACGTTTGCCGGTAGCGGGGTTCGCGGTGCGACCGACGGCACCGGCACGGGTGCTACATTTAACCAGCCACAGTCGCTATGTGTTGACCCGGCAGGCAATGTTTACGTCGCCGACCAGGGTAACAACAAGATCAGGAAGATAACACCGGCAGGGGTAGTGACAACTATTGCCGGTAATGGTATTGCTGGGCTGCTGGACGGAAAAATCACAGTTTCGGAATTTAACGGACCGGGTGGCATAGCCATAGATAAAAACGGCAATTTATTTATCGGCGATACCGGCAATAATGTCATCCGTAAGATAAGCCCTACCGGGTCTGTCACCACATACGCCGGCAGCGGACAATCTGGAGCCAATAATGGTTCATTAGCCACCGCGACGTTTAACAGCCCCCAGGGCCTGGTCGTGGATCCTGTCGGAAGGATATTTATTGTGGATACCGGTAACAATTTGATCAGGATGATCACCCCTTAAAAGTTTACTGATAAAGCTATTTTTTAAAGAGCCTTCGATTTATCGGGGGCTCTTTTGTTTACGGGAGCTTTTCAGATAAAATATTCGTTGCCCGTTTTAGCGCCTCTTCCATGGTGTGTTTAATATTGCCTTTCCCTATCTGGAATAATAAACGCGCCTTTTTTAGCTCATCGGTCACTTGCGTGCTATTCACTTCGGCCAGGATCAGTTTGGTGCCCTTAGTTTTGCTCTCTTTATATACGTCCTTCAACACCCGGATACCGGTAGCATCAATAACTGGTACATTCCGCATCCGGATGATCAGTACGCGAGCTGGGTTTTCTATCACCTTCATGGCGTCTTTAAATTTATAAGCGGCGCCAAAAAATAATGGGCCGTTGATCTCAAAAACGTCCACCCCTTTTGGAAACTGTTCCGGCATCAGCATGTCATCGGCCTGCTCTGCAGCACGAAGCGCGTGCTCTACCGAACTCGATTGCATCATTTTCCGCATAAAAAGGAACGCAGCCATGATCATTCCTATTTCAATAGCGACTGTCAGATCCACCAGTACAGTGAGGCCAAAAGTGACCACCAAAACCGCGGCATCACTTTTTGATCCTTTAAATACGTCAATAAAGTTGTCCAGTTCGCTCATGTTCCAGGCCACAACGATGAGTATACCGGCGAGTGTAGCCATTGGGATCAGCGCCGCCCATTTACCCACAAACAGCATAATGATGAGCAAGGTAATGGCATGGACGATCCCTGCAACAGGCGTCCGCCCACCACTTTTGATGTTAGTAGCTGTCCGGGCGATGGCGCCGGTTGCAGGAATCCCGCCAAAAAGGGAGGAGCAAATATTAGCAAATCCCTGCGCTATCAGCTCGGTATTGGAGCGATGATTCCCGCCCATCATACCATCCGCTACCACCGCGGATAATAATGACTCGATGCTGCCGAGCAGCGCGATGGTAAACGCTGGCCTGATTAATTGCTGTACGGTTGCCAGGCTGACGTGGGGAATAACGGGTGCCGGCAAGGTTGAGGGGATAGGGCCAAAACGGCTACCGATGGTTTCAACGGGGAGCTTTAAAAAATGAACGGCCAGTGTAGTTATGATGATAGCGATGATAGAGCCCGGAACCTTGCGGGTTATTTTTGGCCACAGGAAAACTAACAGCAGTGTGAAAATCCCGATAAAAATTGCATAAAAATTTACCGAGGAAAGGTGGTGACCGTACGCCACCCATTTGCTGATAAAATCGGCCGGGACGCTTCCCATTTTCAGGCCCAGGAAGTCTTTAATTTCCGACGAAAAAATGATCACCGCTATCCCGGTGGTAAACCCGATGATGAGCGGGTACGGGATGTATTTGATCGCATTGCCTAATTTGGTGAGCCCCATAATGACCAGGAGTAAGCCTGCGATAAACGTGGCGATGATGAGGCCATTAACACCAAATTGTTGCACGATGCCGTAAACCACCACAATAAAGGCCCCTGTCGGGCCGCCGATCTGTACGCGGCTGCCCCCTAATGCCGAAATGATGATACCGGCGATAATTGCAGTGAAAATCCCTTTCTCCGGCGAGACGCCTGAGGCTATCGCAAATGCAATGGCCAATGGCAGGGCAACGATGCCCACAATTATGCCAGCGATCACATCTTTAAAAAACTGGTCTTTATTGTAATTTTTTAAGGTGTCGAGCACCTTCGGCTTAAACAGGTTCATATCTTTTTCTCAATCAATTCTCAATCTCGTGGTTTTATCCCAGTGCTTCAGCATGATCGCCTTGGCGCCGACGGAATAACGGCAAATGGGTAAACATTCATGAGCCGCGAAGTTAGACCGCTGCAGCATGCTATTTACGGTAAAACATCAGTTGAAAAAATGATATATATCAGGTTTTGTAATTCTTTCAGTGAGACGCTGAATGCTATCAAAAGGCGATTCGGCAGGTGTTAAAGTGTTCATTTTTCGCGCACGATCACCCTACAAACCGCATACGAAAACACTTGTTTTCAGCCATTTACAATTTGGCAATAGTGCAAATCTGCCCAATTTTGAGACTTTTTTTGAACACTTACAGCAGGAAACCGGTTAAACATTGTCCGCGCCTGTAATTACTGGGCGTAAAGTGCGCAAAGGCCTGCCAAAAAAGCGGGCCGGCGTATGGCGTGAATGCCGGTTTAGCGGTTGCGGGCCGTAACCGCAACCGCGTTAAAAACCGGCAGAGCGGGCGGAAGCTTTTTTTTGGCTTGATTTTTTTTGGTCCTTTTTTGTATCAAGACAAAAAAGGACTAGGCCCCCGCGGCCATGAGCGGGCTCATTTAAGAAGGTAAGACATATCTCATGAAAATAACGCTATGCCTCGCTGCCATGCTATCACCACGCGGCATTTTGGTTTGTTGAAAATAAAAACCTGGGCGTGCCCCGGCCGGTAGAGGCCGGGTCGGGCCATACGCTTATACGCCTTCATGGCCTTAGGCGCGAGGCCGGTATTCGCTGCTGTCCCTCACGCGAAGCACCGTAAGTTCCATGGCATTAGTCATTTATCAGGCTCCACAGCCGCTGCCTCGCTTTCTCATGCGGGGGGCGTTCCAAAGCGTTCCATTTTTACACGGAACAAGTGGAACACTATGAAACATGCTCATTATCAGTTGATTCGACTTTTAATAAATTACGAGCTTTATCTAAGTAGCTGATAATCAAACATTCTAAATTTCAGCTTTTTAAGCGCATGCCTGGAATGCGCTGATTTTCAAGATGTTTCATAATTTTTGGGGAATTCCTTCCACACTTCTGGCCGTCTCGTCCTGTAACAGGTTGACACTTTATTTAATGCTGTACCAGGTTTACAGTTTTTAAAGGTCAAGAATAATTGTTGGGGTGTACTCGTCGTGTTGGAATGTGGAGACGCCTCTGGTTAGGCGCGAGTTGGGGGAGGGGATTAAAAATGCCGCAGAAAATCAGCGGGTGTTACAATCGGGATGTTTTCAAATGGGTTTAAAACCAACAGGTCTTTATCGCCGGTAACGATGCATGCGGCGTTCACTTCTAATGCTAATTCCAGGAATTTATTATCTTTTGGGTCCCGGCAGATGGTTACGGTTGTGGTCACTTTTGCAAACCGCACAATGGTTTTAAAATCTTCAATAATTGTTAACCGTTTGTTTAAGGCAAGGTAGCCGGGCCAGGCAAAAACGCACTGATGATGGTATTGGCATCCAGCACAAAGCGCTTAATTTTCTTCATTCAATAATTGGTTCAGGATATCTTCGGTGAGGCCATTTTTGGCGGTCTCATTCCGGGCGTCCTGCAGCAGCAGTTCAAAGTTTTCCTCTTTGGTTTTACTTAACGAATAAGTAAGCATCTGCTCCAGGTTTTTGCCGATCTGCGCGCGCAGCCTCGGCGATGTATTGCGCCAGGCTTTCGCTGTTTCATCATCCACTTCCAATAAAATGCGTTCCATCAGCTGTTTGTTTAATTATTGCCGTCGAAAATTTACTGCTAACAAATTTAGGAAATTTATTTCATCCACCCATCCCCTCTTATTAGGCGTGAGTGTCGGTTCCGGGCCGTGCGGCTGCGGCACTCGTGCCCCGCTGACAGGTAATGAACCGCGTCGATCATGGTTAAATCCACAGCGCAAAATTCAGTAAAATCATTATGCTGTTTACCTGTCAGCTGGCTACCTGTCAGCGGCGCACGAGTGCTGCAACGCTTTTGGCCCGCGCCGACACTCGCGCGCGAGGTGTGGGGAGGCAGTCAGAATGAGGTTACCTGTCCATCTATTTCTTCAATCGTTATTTCACCTTTTTTTAACTGAAGGAACAATTTTAATACCGAGAGCCTAACCTTGTAGTCCCGTATATCTATCGCATCTTTTAAACGTCGAGGCCTCGAATTTACCGCAATTTCTGTTAGGCAAATCTCCTTTTCCAGTTCATCGGCACTAAGATTTAAAAATGTACAGTAGGCTTCATCTCCGATTCTGATTTTCATACGCAAGACTGATCTTTTCGAATAAATTTTTTAAACCACTTATCAGGCGCGAGGTATGGGGCTGCATTCTCTCGCGAGAAGAGGGCAGCGGCATTAATTATTAATCTGGGCCTGGTTAACCATTTCTATTAAATCGTTCGTTTCCTCCATAACCCACTCGTTGTTTGCGATCAACTCGGTTATCAGCGTTTTCTCCTTGTCAGTATAAAGTGAGGAATCAAGGCCCGACAATAAGTGCGGTTCGTAGGCGAAGCGCCATATACTATCATGTTCCGTCTGAACGATGCTCTTTTTTTTCCCGTTTGGATATAATAATTGGATTGCAGGAATTTTTTTTTTGACCGCCTGGTAGATCAGCAGACCGTCATGATCCCAGTCGCATGAATAGAAAATGGGCAGGTTGATCTCCCCAATATAATTGAGTTTATCGATATTCTTTCCGCCCGCGTACCAAAGCTCGATCTGGCTTTTCCGAGGTCTGGATGGGCGTTTGAGAAAATCGAGGTTTTCACAAAGCACGATCTTTTTAGGCTGGTGGCTTTGCAATACATATTTGTACTGCTGATCCCGATCATTGGCCAGTTCCGGGATGCATAAAATCGACTTGACCGCGCTGACCAGGCTGTCGTACTTTTCAAGATGCTTTTCGTTTCTGAAAAACATCTGGGATACGCCCCTGACCGTCTCCTCGGCAACAATGATCTCATTACGTATAGGTATCAGGTCGCCGCTCTCCATCCCTGCTTTCAGCTCCATGAGCACTTTAATATCAGCTTCCTGGAAACGCAACTGGGATTTCATCAGCCCTGCATTTTCTAAAAATCCGTAATAGGCAAGATAGTTTTGCAAATGGTTGGTCTGATAGTATTCCTCAAATCCCTCTCCTTTCAAAATGGTTTTGACCCCTTCCCTTAATTCATGGGTTTGACGCAGCAGGAATATGATCTTGCTGTCTTCGAGCAGGCTTTTCCTTTTGGCAGTTTCGCCTTGCTCATAGATTTCATGTAAAGCTTTTAGTACTACCCAATTCATGCTTTTATCCGGTTAAGGTACGCTTGCAACTCTTCTTTTCCGGTGTTGGTTTTAAAATAACTGGCAGGCACCGGGTAATTGACATCCGGGTCGATTTTCCCCGGCAGCAGGTGATGCAGGTACCAGCCGGCTGTCGCATCGGAACCAAATGGCTTTGGGGTCATCGTGATGATCTGGTAGCCGAATTCCTCAGCGATCGCGGGAAAATTGGCAAAATTGGTGCTATCGAGATTGGCGGTTTCCTCCAGGATAATGAAGCGGATGCCCGGCCTGTGCTGTAACTGGACCTTGGACAACCGGCCGATGCCCAGCAGCACCTTCGCGGAATAGGTCTCCCCCGTACTGCCGGAGGTCTCTTTGCCATTCTCGTCTGCCAGCCCGGCGTCAAGCGTGAAATAGGTCCTCGGGTCGAGCAGGTCGCGGAACGCGATCTTCTTTTTGTAACCAGCCGCGACTTTGAAAAAGTCCTCTACAAAAATCTCGACCGAGTCACCCATCGGCAGTTCTCCCGATTTGTACAACCGCTGTGACTGGCTCTGCAACTGGTTGATCCATTCGACCGGCACCTCCGTGCTGGGCACGAACGCCACCTGGAAATAATATTTGTTGCTAATCGTTTTCCCTTTAAAAAACAGGTTCAGGTCACGGATCAGAGCCCGGTATTCTTCGTACTTGGTCTTTGTCTTAATAAATATTTTAAGCATGGTTTCATGGATCGAATCCACCAGTTTGTACCGTGAACGGTTGGCCGTACGCAGTTCTTCGGCGATCTGGTCACGGAACCTGATCCTGCTACCCAGCAGTACCCGCTCGAGCAAGTAAAAATTATACCGTTGCTGCGCCAGTTCAGCCGCAATCTCCGGGTTACTGCCGCCGGCTGTTTCTCCGAAACGCTCTAAAGCCAACAGGTAAGCACTCTGGTAATTGCGGGCAGAGTCATCATAACCCTTTTGTAATTGACGAAGTACCTCCTCTTTCGTTTCGGGAAGGGTTTCAGTAACCAATTCTGGGTATTCTGCTTCCAGCGCCATCCGGTGTTCCAGGTATAATACCGCAAACCGGTCAGCAACCGTCCTTTTCTCTTCTGTTTGCTGCTCCAGCGATGGAATACTACTTTCGAGCAATGTTTTTTCCGTTGCGGAATCACGGATCACTCGGCGGTCATAGTAATCCGCTCTCACCTTCCATATCTTTTGGTTAGTCGATTCGAGTACGGACAACCCTGTCAGGTCGGCGGACGCGTCAATTCCGCCCTGCGCGAGCTGATCCGACAACGTGGCCCGTAGCGTTTCCCGCTCGTTTTGCAAGATTTCCGTCTTCCCGTCGAGCTGGAGCACGATTTGCGCGGCAATCGTTAGTTCCGTGGCCATGGCGTAATCATTCAAACGGGCATCCATCCCGGCGAAGATTGCAGAACCCAGCGGCTCAAACGCATGTCCTTTTTCAAAAAGCAGGATCTGTTCCGTTTCAGTTCGCGCCAGGCTGATCAAAGTATTATTCTCGGCCACCAATGCCGCGATGGCCTTGCTCCGCTGGCGAGGATCGCCCAGGACCGGCCGATGTTCCAGCGCAGGTATGAAAATATTGAGGTCGTCCAGCCGCAGCCAGTAACCGCCCAGTTTTTCATCCGCGCTAATATGCTCCTCGTTAAAAAAATCAAAACTATCAGCATAAAAAGGGAATCCAATTATTTCAGGTTTCTGCCAGTGCGCCTTTAAGAAATAAAACAAGACGGCTTCCTGAATAGCGGAAATGGCCATATCTGATTGTATCACCCGCGCTATGAGGGATTGTTCGCCCGAATTGCTGAATAGCTTGTTGACCAGCGTGAGTTGGTCGATCTCTTTGATTAACGCAGACTTCCTTTCCTGTATCTTTTGCTTTTGAAACTCGATCTGGTCTTCTATGGTTTCAATAGCGCCATACTGTTCGTAAATAGGCGTAAATATTTTACACTTCCTGATGATCTCCCGGTCCTCGTAATCATCGATCAGGTAGCGGCCGGTATAAGATTCGGCGATAACAGGTAGGTTGTCCAGCGTGAGTGCAACGATCCGGCCGTCGAGCTTTTCGATTTCTGCAGCCAGGTCCAGGCAGGTGGCGATCATAGCCAGCCTGTTTCCGGAAACCGAAAGCATCGATTGGTAACCGCTTGCTAAGGTACGCAGCCGGGGCAATTGCGCGCCAAGCAAGCCGGCCTTTTGCACCAGGTTATCGTACTCTTCGATTTTTTGATCAAGGGCGGTTCTTGCTGTGTTTTGCGCGGCCAGTGCATAACCACAATTACCCAGCAACTGGCTTTTCCTTGCCGCCTGCTGCAGGTCCAGCAAACGATCCAATTCCTCCAATTGGGACTGTTTGGTTTCCAGGTCGAGGATAAATTTCTGCAGGTCGTCGTAATCGCGAAGCAATTTATCGATCTCTGCTTTATGCGTATCAAAAGTCTGTTCCAGCTCCTTTTCCACCCCGTCGAAAAGAAAATCCTTCAGTTCCTCAGACTTATTTTCGCCACCGGTCCTTGCCCTGGAGAACGACTGTATAATCTTGGCGAAAGACTTTAGGCTGCTGGGTATGCTTAAATTGATCGGCAACAGGTGCTGGTCATATAAGCGTGCGTAATGTTCGTCCTTATGCTCCCGCGTGCTGTAATATTCAAAATAAAGCCCGTCGCGGTCACGGAAGCGCCGGGCCAGGTCCTCGACAACGCTGATCTGGCTTTTTTCATTGATAAAGTTCCGCCAGGTAGGCAGCTTCTGCGGACCAAAGGCACGCTCGGTCAGTGGACGCTGGTTGTCAGGGTCCGCCGTGATCAAAAATGGCTTTAAGGGTCGGTTGGTTGAATTAGGGATGCAGACACCGATACAGATAAATTTACCCGCTTCAATTTCAATGGTCAGAAAGGCGTAAGCATCCCGGCATTTATGGGGCAGCTTATGGATCTGCCGGACTTCTTTTTTATACCCCTCTGTACCAAATTGAAACAATTGTTTGTCATTGATGAAGATCAGCTGGAAAAGGTCGGCGATGATCGACTTGCCCACACCGTTTGCCCCCGTAAAATCCGTCCGTTCCGGGTGAATCAGGTAGTCCTGGTTGTAATGTTTCAGAATTCCCGCGGTTGATAAAGCATAGATCAGCGGGTAGGTCATGACTTGGATCTTTTTTGATTGACCTGCGCGATAAACTGCTCAAACTGGCTGATCTCATAATCATACAATTTACCGAATCGGTCGATACTTTCCCGTATCAGGAAAACCAGTTCACCTTCCCCCTCTTCAATCGGCTGTAGTTTAACCCAGCCCCAGCGGTCAAAGTTCCGGAGCACCCGTTTGAAGGTGTCCGATAAGGTTTTCCATTCGGCATCGCTGTAAAAATCGCGAACCTGGTTGTTAAAAAATGTCTTTTTATAAAGCGCTGTCATTTCGCTTTCCATGATCTCTTTTTGCAGCACGGACCAGGTAATCATCTTGGTTTGCTCAAAATAGCGGTCGTAATACATATTGAGCAGCATCAGAGCGATAATGATTTCCCAGGGGGTCATTTCCCGGAAGCGGTCGGTCGTAGCCAGCCTACCCTTTCCCTCCTCGGGAAAATCCAGATAAAAATAGTCGATATTTTCCACTCTTGCCTGTTTCAGTTCCAGCCCGTAAAGATTACGGTAAAAGAAACGAAATTCATCGGGGTAACTATTGACCAACGTAAAGGTGTAGCCTTCACCGGTTTGAATGTGCCGGCCGCCAAGTAGTGAAATATTCAAATCGGCAAAATGGGCCTGGACATCACGGCGCGCCAAGAAACTATAATCAGCGCTCAGTTCCGGCGCTTTAAATTGATCGTCCATGTGATGATAGGTTTAGTTTGATAAAGTTCGGAGATTTCGGGCATGATGTCAACCATGAATTGTGCGCTGTCATGCGCATACTGGATAAGTTCATAACCCACCTGTATGGCGACCTCTTCATCCTGTTCCTTATCCAGGATGTCGTAGAACTCACCGGTAAAATCAAGCGCGCCCTCTTGACTAAGTCGCTCTTTGTATTGCGCGAGCAGTACCGCGGTACGTTGCTGCCGGGCAAGATCTTGTTCTACTTTGGCCAGCTCCCGGCGGTGGTAGTCAGGGTCCTCGGGAGTTTCGATGACCCGGTTGCGGTCCGCGAAGTCCCGTTCCAGGTCGGGCATGGCCGTCAGTCTGAAACGTTCTACGGGCAAGCTCCGCCGTGGAAACCTCGCCGGTAAGCTGAGTTCGCCTTTTACCGGGATAGCAGACGTCAGCGTATAGGCTAACAGTTTTTTTAAATTGATTTTAAACTGGCTGCGGTAGCGAAAAAGCTCTTGCAGCTCGTTTAGTTTAGTGCTTGCATATTGGATACGCTCCCGTAACTGCCCGAGTTTACCATCAATTACATCAAAAAAGGCCTGGATTTCTCTTGCGATTACTGAAGCCCGTGAATAAGCCTGCAATAATTGATCAAATTCCTTCAGCTCTACTTCGGTCGAAGGATGCTTGAAGTCCTGCGTCTGCTCATAAAAAGCGGATACGACCAGTTCAACCTCCAGTTGCAAACTGTTGCCTAACCGCAGGGTGTCCCTGATCTCGTCGGCTTTACCGCCGAGGTCGATAAAGATAACTGAGAACTCCGAAACCATTTGTTGTGCTGTCATCTCCCCTGAATATAAGAGTTTATTCAGCCGCTGGACGGAAACGTTAACGTCGGCCTTCAACTCCTCCAGGTGATCGAAGATATTCTCCCGTGTCGTCGCCTGGAAACCTTGGTTAAACCAGCTTTCCAACTGGTTGATATGCCGGATGTCCGCTGCCGAAAAATCGGCATAGCGCTTAAAGCTTTCCCTCAGCGGAAACTTGCGGAAAGGGTTATTGATCTTATGCTCAAGCAGCAAAATAAATTTTCGAGCATATTCGGTCAACATATAGCGGTTCTTTTGCTCAGCCGGGTGCTCGATAAAATAGGTTAGCAAATTCTTTAACAACCGTTCGCGGTTTGGGGGATTTCCCGGTTGGAACTGATTTGTTTCCTCGATCGCACGTTGAATATCCTGAGTAGAAAAATAACCGTCGATCTCTCCGTTTTTTATCTTTTCATGCAGTCGAAAAATCAACAGTCCCTCGTCCCTCGTAGGGACAAGATGATGGTACAGTTCAGCAATTTCGAAGGTTAGACCTTGCACGGTTTATGATTTCCTTATAAAAATATCAATAAATACTCAAATTTGATAAAAATCGCATAGTTCATTATGCAATTTCTGGTAGAAGCTACGCAGGGCGAGAAATACTAAGTATCAGTTCTCCTTAAACACATTCCCCCCATGCCACTGCAAATTAGCCGGCTCGGGGTAATAGCGGCGGTCGGCGGGCAGG
>OLLK01000166.1_pt1 | contig 67783 bp, 57 predicted proteins | sample 1604531 | NCBI WGS metagenome assembly OLLK01 (sample SAMEA104055722, study PRJEB20765) | soil metagenome | isolation source: soil | reverse complement strand
CGGTGCATCAAACATCCTGCAGGAAATATTAACCGTTAAATCGGATGATGTTATCGGCCGCGCCAAAACATACGAAGCTATTGTTAAAGGCGAAAACCTGCCAACTCCATCAGTTCCTGAATCATTCAACGTACTGGTTCATGAATTAAGAGGTTTAGGTTTGGATATAACGTTGGAATAAAGGTTGTTGTAAAGTTGTAAGGTTGAAATGTTGTAATGTTATTGCAGCGTTTAAACCTTACAACATTTCAACTTTGCAACATTCCAACCTTTCAACAACAATTAAAAACAAAGGAGACTATGTCTTACAAAAAGGATAATAAAATCAAGAGTAATTTCACCACGATTACCATCAGCCTGGCTTCCCCGGAATCCATCCTGGAGCGTTCGAGCGGTGAAGTTTTAAAACCTGAAACTATCAACTACAGGACTTACAAGCCTGAGCGCGATGGTTTATTCTGCGAGCGTATTTTTGGTCCGGTTAAAGATTATGAATGTCATTGCGGCAAGTACAAACGTATCCGTTACAAGGGTATTGTGTGCGACCGCTGCGGTGTTGAAGTAACCGAAAAGAAAGTGCGCCGCGAGCGTATGGGTCACATCAACCTGGTGGTGCCTGTTGCGCATATCTGGTATTTCCGTTCATTGCCTAATAAAATTGGTTACCTGCTTGGTTTACCAACCAAAAGGCTCGACCTGATCATTTACTACGAACGTTATGTAGTGATACAGGCCGGTGTTAAGGAAGCTGACGGCATTAATGCAATGGATTTTTTGACTGAAGAAGAATATCTTGACGTATTGGATACCCTGCCAAAGGAAAACCAGTACCTGGATGATAAAGATCCTCAGAAATTTGTTGCTAAAATGGGCGCTGAAGCCCTTGAAGAATTATTGAAACGCCTTGATCTGGACGCATTGTCTTTCAGCTTACGTCACCAGGCGGCTAATGAAACTTCGCAGCAACGTAAAAACGAAGCTTTAAAACGCCTGCAGGTAGTTGAAGCTTTCCGTGATGCAAAAACCAGGATCGAAAATAACCCTGAGTGGATGATCGTTAAGATCGTTCCGGTTATCCCGCCTGAGTTGCGTCCGTTGGTTCCATTGGAAGGCGGCCGTTTTGCAACTTCGGATTTGAACGACTTATACCGTCGTGTAATCATCCGTAACAACCGTTTGAAAAGACTGATCGAAATCAAAGCACCTGAAGTGATCTTACGTAACGAAAAACGTATGCTCCAGGAAGCAGTTGACTCGCTGTTTGATAACTCACGTAAGGTTAACGCGGTGAAAACCGAAGGTAACCGCGCTTTGAAATCACTTTCGGACATCCTGAAAGGTAAACAAGGTCGTTTCCGTCAAAACTTACTGGGTAAACGTGTTGACTACTCGGCCCGTTCGGTAATTGTTGTAGGCCCTAACCTGAAGCTGCACGAGTGCGGTTTACCAAAGGATATGGCAGCGGAACTTTTCAAACCGTTTATCATTCGCAAGATGATCGAACGTGGTGTGGTTAAAACTGTAAAATCAGCCAAAAAGATAGTTGACCGTAAGGACCCATTGGTTTGGGATATATTGGAAAACGTACTGAAAGGCCACCCTGTGTTGCTAAACCGTGCGCCTACATTGCACCGTTTGGGTATCCAGGCCTTCCAGCCAAAACTGGTTGAAGGTAAAGCGATCCAGTTGCACCCATTAACCTGTACCGCGTTCAACGCCGACTTTGACGGTGACCAGATGGCTGTTCACGTACCGCTTGGTAACGCAGCAATTTTGGAAGCCCAGGTATTAATGCTTGCATCGCACAACATCCTTAACCCTGCTAACGGCACGCCTATTACCGTACCGTCGCAGGACATGGTGCTTGGTTTGTACTACATAACCAAAGGCCGTAAAACTGATGCCGGCCGTGTTGTAAAAGGCGAAGGCTTAACTTTCTACTCTTCGGAAGAAGTGATTATCGCTTATAACGAAAAGAAGATCGACCTGCACGCGTTTATCAAGGTTAAAGCATTTGTAAAAGAAAGAGACGGCGGCATCGTATCAAAAATTATTGATACCACTGTGGGCCGTGTATTATTTAACCAGCATGTGCCGGTTGAAGTAGGTTATATAAATGAACTGCTTACCAAAAAATCACTGCGTGATATTATCGGCGAGGTTGTAAAAATTACCGGTATGGCACGCGCCGCCCAGTTCCTTGATGATATTAAGGAATTAGGTTTCAGGATGGCGTTCCAGGGTGGTTTATCGTTTAACCTTAAGGATATCAATATCCCTGCTGAAAAAGTTACCCTTATCGAAACAGCTTCAAAACAAGTTGAAGAGGTTATGGGCAACTATAACATGGGCTTTATTACCAATAACGAGCGTTACAACCAGATCATCGACATCTGGACCCGTATCAACAACCGCTTAACCGCGAATGTGATGGAAATCCTTTCTTCGGACAACCAGGGCTTCAATTCGGTTTATATGATGCTGGATTCAGGCGCCCGTGGTTCCAAGGAGCAGATCCGTCAGCTGGCAGGTATGCGTGGTTTGATGGCTAAGCCTCAAAAATCAGGTTCAGGCGGTGAAATTATCGAAAACCCGATCCTATCCAACTTTAAGGAAGGTCTGTCGGTATTGGAATACTTCATCTCCACACACGGTGCACGTAAAGGTTTGGCGGATACAGCGTTAAAAACTGCGGATGCCGGTTACTTAACCCGTCGTTTGCATGACGTTGCACAGGATATGATCGTTGGTGAAACAGATTGCGGAACTTTAAGAGGTATTTATACAACCGCCCTTAAAGACAACGAGGATATTGTTGAGCCGTTGCATGAGCGTATTTTGGGCCGTACTTCGCTGTATGATGTATATGACCCGATCACCAACGAACTGCTGGTTGCTGCCGGTCAGGATATCGAAGAAGATATTGCCAAGAAGATAGAAAATTCACCGCTGGAAGGTATTGAGATTCGTTCGGTATTAACCTGCGAAAGCAAACGGGGTGTTTGTGGATTATGCTACGGCCGTAACCTGGCAAGCGGTAAACGCGTGCAAAAAGGTGAGGCTGTTGGTGTAATTGCTGCACAGTCCATCGGTGAGCCGGGTACACAGTTAACCCTGCGTACATTCCACGTGGGTGGTACCGCTTCCAACATCGCTGCGGAATCGCAAATCAACGCAAGGTTTGAAGGTAAGATCGAATTTGAAAACGTTCGTACGGTTGAGTACACTACCGAAGAAGGTAAGGTTGATGTGGTATTAGGCCGTTCAGGCGAGTTCCGCATCCTTGAGCCGGGTACAAATAAGATCATTGTTACCAATAACATACCATACGGTTCATACCTGTATGTAAAAGATGGCAGCAAGATCAGCCGTGGCGACCGTATTTGTTCATGGGATCCATATAACGCGGTAATTATTTCGGAGTTTGCAGGTGTTGCCAAGTTTGAGGCTGTATTGGAAGGTATTACTTTCCGTGAAGAATCAGACGAGCAAACAGGTCACCGCGAAAAGGTGATCATCGATACCCGCGACAAAACAAAGAACCCGGTTATCCAGGTTGCTGATAATAAAGGAAACATCATTAAAGGATATAACATCCCTGTAGGCGCCCACATCGCTGTTGACGAAGGCGAAAAACTGCAAACAGGCCAGGTTATTGCCAAAATACCTCGTTCAACCGGTAAAACCCGTGACATCACAGGTGGTTTGCCGCGTGTAACAGAGTTATTTGAAGCACGTAACCCATCAAACCCTGCCGTTGTAACCGAGATTGACGGTGTGGTAACGCTGGGTGGTGTTAAACGCGGTAACCGCGAGATCACCATCGAGTCGAAAGACGGGCAGATCAAAAAATACCTGGTTCCGTTGTCAAAACACATCCTTGTGCAGGATAACGACTTTGTGAAAGCAGGTATGCCATTGTCCGACGGTTCAATTTCTCCATCCGACATCCTGGCCATCAAAGGTCCGGCTGCAGTGCAGGAATACCTGGTGAATGGTATACAGGAAGTTTACCGTTTGCAAGGTGTGAAGATCAACGACAAACACTTTGAAGTGATCGTACACCAGATGATGCAGAAGGTTGCTATTGAAGATGCCGGTGACACCCGCTTCCTTGAAAGGGAAGCAGTTGACAGCTGGGACTTCATGATCGAGAACGACGAAATATTTGACAAGAAGGTAATTGTTGAGCCGGGTGATTCTGCCACTTTAAAAGCAGGTCAGATCGTTTCGGTAAGAAGGCTGCGCGACGAAAATTCAATTTTGAAACGTAAGGATCAAAAATTGGCCGAAGTGCGTGACGCTATCCCGGCAACTTCAAGCCCGATACTGCAAGGTATCACCAGGGCTTCGTTGGGTACCAAGTCGTTTATCTCTGCCGCATCGTTCCAGGAAACTACCAAAGTACTGAACGAAGCAGCCATAGCAGGTAAAAAGGACCTGATGCTTGGCCTGAAAGAAAACGTTATCGTTGGTCACTTAATCCCATCCGGAACCGGTTTGCGCGAGTATGAAAATATCCGTGTAGGTTCGCAGGAAGAATTTGACCGCCTGATGGCTTCGAAAGCTGAAGAGCTGGAAGCATAATAGCGATAGATATTTTTATTTATAAAGCCTTCCCTGAAAAGGGGAGGCTTTTTTGCGTTTATTTTGGGCGTGCCACGGCTGATACTAGCTGGGGAAATGGCAACCCTCTACCGCCCATGGACGTGTATTTTGAATTTTGTCCTGTAGCCATACACCGTAGGGGTCAAAATGTAGGGGTTCAAAATGCGCGGGTCAAAACGCAGGGGTTCAAAATTTTGAACCCCTGCGTTTTAAACCACCACCCAATGTGCGGCGGGGTTACCGGCGGTAGAATTTATCATTTTCCCATCCATCGGGGTTGTTTATTATATATTCCGAAATCCGCCAATATGATTGTTCGGATCTGATGATATGTTCGTGATAATTGCGCTGCCAAACACGATGAATATCTGTGTTGTCACGAAAAAATTTTGTCACACCAATTTTATATCCCCGAATAATTGACCCGATTGACCGGGGTATTATATGTTGAAATTGATTTTGTGGTGGCGATGGTGGCGGCGGTGGTTGTGGTTGTAGGGGTTCAAAATGTAGGGGTTCAAAATTTTGAACCCCTACCACGGCGTTTTGAACCCCTACGGCGGCGTTTTCGTGCGGCGCCGCCACCGTGCCGGCCAATTCTATAATCCATGCACATGGTTAGGCATAACAACATGTTCATGCAAAACGGTGTCGGGAAAATGTGCTGGAATTTTCAACCAGCATTCATTGGCCATTTTACCGAAATCGTTCAATATCATTATTTTATTGATAATTTCTCCAAACAAACATTCACGGTTATAAGTGCAAATGGTTATAAAATACAATCCGTTTTGGGAATAATCGTATCCTTTCAGCCTGATTGATCTGCGATGATGAATTGCTGGGTTGTATTTTGTTTTATTGTCCATATTATTGTTTGGCAGGTTCAAAATTGTGGGGGTTCAAAATTATTGTAGGGGTTCAAAATTTTGAACCCCTACAATAACCGTTGTATTAATCGACCTAATCCCGGGGGCAAACAACGGCAGGGATTCAAAAAAATAATTCGTTGGTTAATAAATATAATCCGTAGGGTCCAACAATAACCGGCAGGGGTTCAAAATTTTGAACCCCTACGTTTGAACCCCCACATTTACCGATTACCACCATCCAAACCGTAAATTTACAATTCAAATTAATTGGAAAACAAATAAAAATAAACCAATGATGACATCCGGAACCAGGTTAACGGATTGTAATGGTTTTGCATGAATGCAAAGCAGTTATACCCGTTTGCCGGCAAAATAATCATCGATACTCCAGCGGTACCGATTAAGCCCGGAGAGCACTAGTGCCGAACCGGTGAACACGAAAACGGGGTAATTAAATGGCGCTGCAATGCCTACAAATATGCCCATGCACAACCCAAAGCAAAGTGTTAGTATAGCAGCGCCCAAAGCAATTTGTTTGATCTTCAGGCCCATGGTCAGGCATATTGCAATTGTCGTTTCTGCAACTGTCGCAAGTACTGCTAAAAAATTTGCAATAGGTCTGCTCACGAAAGGTACGAGGGTGTGGGTATAATCTACAAAGTGCTTCCAATCACCCCACGACACATCTTTAGCGCCAGGCGCTCCAAGTTTGCCAAACCTGTCCATTACAGCCAATATAAATATAATGGCCAGGGCTAATCTTAAAAATAGCTGGGGTACTCCGCTTACGTTTTTCATATACTACTGGGTCAATCAAAATTATTCCTGTTAACTATATAAATGTACGTCGCTAAACTCCATTAAACAAAAACCATATGCGTGGCTGCCTCTCCGTGGGGCAGTTGTCCGTAATCTTCCCACAAACCGTTGTCCGAGTCATAGAAATCTGACAGCGGGCAGCAGGTTTCCTTTATAAATAGATGAATGTTAGCCAATCAGCTATTATGTGCTTCGTGTATTTCACATATATCTCCCTTGGACGTGTGGAAGGAATTCCCCAATTAAAGTGGAACATTTTGAAAATCAGCGCATTACAGACATGTATTTAAAATACCAAAATCTTGGAGTGGTTGATTATCAGCTACTTATAGAAGCGCGGCAATTTATTAAAAGCGGAACGTTCTGATAGTGAGCATGTTTCATAATGTTCCACTTGTTCCGCGTGTAAAAATGGAACGCTTTATTCGTTCAATTCGCAGTTTGCGCTCGTCGCCTTCCTCGCCCTTACCGCCGTCCCAATTGTAAATTATAATTAAAAGGGGTAGATTGCGGCCCCAAAAACAAAGGTGACGAATGGAAGAATTTGATTTAAAGGCCACAAGGATAGCCGTGATCGGCTTAGGATACGTTGGCCTGCCTTTGTCTATCGAGTTTGCCAAAAAATACAAAGTTTTGGGCTTTGATATCAACACCGCAAGGATCGATGACCTGCTGCTGGGAAACGACAGCACCGGCGAGGCCGACGTTGATGAACTGCAAAAAGCATTAAAAGAAAAGGATAAAACCGGGCTAAGATTCTCCTCAAATGCTGATGATTTAAGATCCTGCAATATTTTTATCGTTACTGTACCTACGCCAGTAGATCATTTTAAGTCGCCGGACCTGAAACCGCTGCTGTATGCATCGGAGATTATTGGATCGGTACTCAAGAAGAATGATATCGTAATTTATGAATCAACCGTCTATCCTGGCTGTACCGAAGAAGATTGTGTGCCTGTATTGGAAAGTCATTCAGGCTTGAGGTTTAATGTCGATTTCTTTTGCGGCTATTCGCCTGAGCGGATAAATCCGGGCGACAAAGTAAATACGTTAACCAAAATTATAAAGGTAACCTCAGGCTCAACCCCGGTCGTGGCGGATTTCGTAGACCAACTGTATGGTTCGATAATACAGGCCGGAACTTATAAAGCGCCAAGTATAAAAGTCGCTGAAGCTTCGAAAGCGATAGAAAATGCGCAGCGCGATATCAATATATCCTTTGTAAACGAGCTGGCGTTAATATTCGATCTGATCGGTATCGACACAAATGATGTTTTAGCTGCGGCTGCTACTAAATGGAATTTCCTGAAATATAAGCCTGGTTTGGTTGGGGGCCATTGTATTGGCGTCGATCCGTATTACCTGGCTCACAAAGCCGAATCGCTTGGTTATCAACCGCAGGTAATTCTATCAGGCAGGCGGGTTAATGACAATATGGGTGTTTTTGTTGCTAATAAAGTGATAAAGCTGCTAGTCAAGAAAGACCACAGTATTGCCGGCTCCAACGCCTTGATATTGGGTATCACCTTCAAAGAGAATTGTCCCGATATCCGCAACTCGCAGGTTATTGATATTCATAACGAGTTGACCCAGTTTGGATTGGACGTAGATATTTGTGATCCATGGGCCAGTAAGGAAGAAGTGAAGCTCCAGTTTGGGATCGAGCTGACCGATTTACTTTCCCTGGAAAGCGGAAAACGGTATAACGCCATAATATTAGCGGTAGCTCACAATGAGTTTACACGTTTCGATCTGGGTAAATTATTGAAACCGGCAGCAGTTGTTTTTGATACAAAGGCTGTTTTAGATCGGGGCATTGTAGACGGCAGATTGTAATTTAACTAATAGAAAATATATTTAAATACGACCGCTTTATATTCATCTATATAGAAATATTTTACAAAGCTTTCGTTCAAGTCCGCAGGCTTTGCTATTTTAGCACGATGGAAGAGCAAAACGAAAACCAGTTGAATATCGAGCTCTCTGAGGAAATGGCAGAGGGTATTTATTCCAATCTAGCTATAATCACTCATTCAAGTTCTGAGTTTGTTCTCGATTTTATAAGGATTATGCCCGGAGTTCCAAAAGCTAAAGTAAAATCAAGAATAATTCTGACGCCTGAGCATGCTAAGCGTTTATCTATCGCTTTACAAGATAATTTGGAAAAGTTTGAAGCCGCAAATGGCCGCGTAAAAATTCAGCAGGAACCAACGGGCTTTCCGATGAATTTTGGCGGTACAATGGGGCAGGCATAGATAATTCCCTATCTTGATAAAAACAACATTATAGAAAAATTATATGTTAATAAATCCTTCTTAGTAATATTAAATTTTTAAACAAAATAAAAAAAACTTATAATTTTTACATTTTTATTTCTATTTTAGCTTCGTTTTTGTAAAAATTGTTAAAAAACTTAACCACCATCTACCTATGGAGTTAAATTTACGATTAGCTGTGCTTGCCGCAATCAGAGCAGGCGATGAAATATTAAAAGTATACAATGAGCATGATCGCGAAATCGAGTTTAAGGCTGATCAATCACCGCTGACCAAAGCGGACAGGAATTCGCACACGATAATTGTAGAAGGTCTGAAAGCTTCGGGCCTGCCTGTTTTAAGCGAGGAAGGAAAAACAGTGCCGTACAATGACAGATCAAAATGGGAGTTATTCTGGCTTATTGATCCGCTTGACGGCACGAAAGAGTTTATCAAGAGGAATGGTGAGTTTACGGTTAACATAGCGTTAATAGCGCTTGACACACCGGTGCTAGGCGTTGTATATGTTCCGGTTACCAGGGTTTTGTATTTTGCTTCCGAAAAGACAGGCAGTTTTAAAGTTAACATTGAAGAAGATTTTGACGAAAGCAATATAGCAGCCCTTTTTGAGCGGGCGGAATCATTAACAGACACCCGGTATCCAACGATATTTACGATTGTTGCCAGCCGCTCTCATTCAACTAAAGAAACGGAAGAGTTTGTTAGTAAGAAACAAGAGGAGCTGGGCGACGTGAACCTGATCAGTTCAGGGAGTTCAATTAAATTATGCCTGGTGGCTGAACGGAAGGCGCATGTATATCCAAGACTGGCGCCTACAATGGAATGGGATACGGCGGCAGCGCACGCAATTGCCCATTATTCAGCGTGCCGGGTTTATGATTACTCCACGGGGCGCGAATTAAAGTACAATAAAGAAAATATGCTGAATCCATGGTTTGTGGTTTCAGGGCAGTATTAATAAGAATATTCAAATGATAAGACCGCTCGGAATGCCGCATACATTATTGGGAAGACTTTCGGCTATTGCCTTATAAAAGCGAAAAAGCGTTGATGAAAGAAAAACTCCATATTGTCGAGCATTCCTATAAGCTAAAACGTGCTGATCGTGAAAAAGCGACTGGTCATCGGTCCCTTTGTTTGTGGTTTACCGGGCTTTCCGGGTCGGGCAAAAGTACCATAGCTAATATAGTTGAGCAGGAGTTATATGAAAAGGGCATAAAGACCTTTATATTGGATGGCGACACCATCCGGAAAGGTCTTTGCAGTGATCTGTCATTTACAGAAAAAGACCGCGCCGAGAATTTAAGGAGAATAGGTGAAGTAGTAAAATTAATTTGCGATGCCGGTTTGGTGGCCATCGCTACTTTCATCTCACCTTACCAGCGAGACCGCCAATTGCTGCGTAATTTACTTGGCGAATCATTTATCGAAATTTTTGTTGACACACCGCTGGAGATCTGTGAGCAGCGCGATGTTAAAGGCTTGTATCAAAAAGCAAGAAGAGGCGAGATCAGCAATTTTACCGGTATAAGTTCTCCTTTCGAGGCCCCGGTTTCACCCGAAATTTATATTAATACCGTTAATCAAACATTGGAGCAATCAGTAAATTTAGTTTTGGAATATATACTGCCCAGGCTCAAGGCAGAAAATTAATCATATGCTTAATAAATACTATCTCACCAGCCTCCAGGAGCTTGAATCGGAAGCCATTTTCGTGATCAGGGAAGTCGTTGCACAATTTGACAGACCGGCAATATTATTTTCTGGTGGAAAAGACTCAATTGTTGTTACACATTTAGCAAAAAAGGCATTTTGGCCGGCCAAAATACCAATGCCGCTAATTCATATCGATACCGGGCATAACTTCTCGGAGACTATTGAATTTCGCGATAAATTGGTAGAAGAGCTTGGCGTGCAACTCATAGTAGGTTCTGTTCAGGAGGCTATTGACAAAGGCCGGGCCACTGAAGAAATGGGTATAAATGCAAGCCGGAACGAATTGCAGATAGTTACGCTGCTGGATGCTATTGAACAACACAAAATAGATGCAGCTATTGGCGGCGCCCGTCGTGATGAAGAAAAGGCGAGGGCAAAGGAAAGATTTTTTAGCCACAGGGACGAATTTGGACAATGGGACCCCAAAAATCAACGGCCCGAACTTTGGAATATTTTCAATGGACGCAAGCGAATGGGCGAGCACTTCAGGGTTTTCCCAATCAGTAATTGGACAGAAATGGACGTTTGGAACTATATAGCGCAAGAAAAGATCGAAATACCGTCCTTGTATTTTGCCCACCATCGTGAAGCGGTTTTTCGGGATGGCTCATGGCTTCCAAATTCCGAATTTTTGGCTTTGAGGGAAGGGGAGAAGCTGGAATTGAAATACATGCGTTTTCGGACGCTCGGCGATATTACTATAACCGGCGGTATTGAGTCGGAAGCCGATACGATCGAAAAAATTGTGATGGAGGTATCTGCCACCCGCAGTACCGAACGCGGGCACCGCAGCGACGACAAACGCTCAGATACTTCGATGGAAGACAGGAAACGGCAGGGTTATTTTTAAATACAAAATAATTTAAAATATAATACAACTGGAATTGCCGGCATCGGCAACGCTTAACAGAAAATTAAAATAATATCAATATATTCGCCGCAAACAATATGGAATTACTTCGTTTTACGACGGCTGGCAGCGTTGATGATGGAAAAAGCACGCTAATCGGACGCTTATTATACGATTCAAAATCAATTTTTGAAGACCAAATGGCGGCTGTAAAGCAATCCAGTGAGCGGAAGGGCCTGCTTCATGTTGATCTTTCATTGCTTACTGACGGACTGCGCTCTGAGCGGGAACAGGGGATCACCATTGATGTCGCATACAGGTATTTTGCAACGCCTAAACGCAAATTTATAATCGCCGATACGCCAGGCCACATCCAGTATACACGCAACATGGTTACCGGCGCCTCAACAGCAAATGTAGCGCTGTTGCTTATTGATGCACGCCACGGGGTAATTGAGCAAACTTGCCGTCACTCTTTCATAGCATCACTATTAAAAATTCCGCATATAATCGTTTGTATCAATAAAATGGATCTTGTTGAGTACTCAGAAGAGACATTCAATAAGGTAGTGGAACAATACCATGAATTTGCCAGCAAACTTGACATAAAAGATATAAGATATATCCCCATTAGCGCCTTAAATGGCGACAATGTGGTAAACCGATCGGCAGATATGGATTGGTACCGGGGTGCAAGTTTGCTGGATACCCTCGAAACATTGCATATCGGCAGCGATCAAAATCACCTGGATGCAAGATTTCCGGTTCAAACTATTATACGCCCGCATTCAGAGGAATACCACGATTACCGGGGGTATGCAGGCCGCATAGCCGGTGGCATTTTCAGAAAAGGCGATAACGTTACAATTCTTCCCTCTGGTTTAACATCAAAGATAAAATCTATCGATACCTACGACGGACCACTCGAGGAAGCTTTTCCGCCCATGTCAGTATCAATTTGCCTGGAAGACGATATTGATGTTAGCCGCGGAGATATGATTGTGAAAAATAACAATCAGCCTGAAGTGGCGCAGGATTTAGATGTATTAATGTGCTGGATGTCGGCTAAAGGGCCAAGGCCGGGTGCAAAATACTACTTGAAAAGCACAACGCGCGAGGTGATGGCCATTATTAAGGAAGTAATATACAAGATTGATATCAATACAATGCAACGGCTCGATCAGGATAATGATATCAAGATGAATGACATGGCAAGGGTAAGGATGCGTACTACAAAGCCGCTGATTTTTGATGAATACAGAAGAAATCGTATCACCGGTTCGGTGATACTGATTGACGAAACAACTAACGAAACGGTGGCTGCCGGCACTATACACTCTTAAACTAGATTAATATTATTTGAATATGAGAAGATACTTGAAATATTTGGTAAATGGCTTGATCGTTTTTTATGTGCTCATGCTTTTTACTTCCTGCACTAACTTAAAACGCGTTCCTTATTTTGCGGATGTTCCCGATAGTACGAAAGAGAAAATGGTCAGGGATGCACCTTATACTGACCCGGTAATCATCCCGGATGATATTCTCTCCGTAACAATTACGCTTATTGACCCTACTACTGCGGCGCCGGTAAACCAGGCCTCAGTAGCGGCGGTTTCAGCGTCCAGTACATCAAGTTCTTTACCTCCCGTGCTGGTTCCCGGACTTTTGGTCGACAGAGATGGTAATATTTCTTTCCCCATTATGGGTACGATTAAGGTTGCCGGCTTAACTTCTTACCAGGCCAAAGAACGGATCAAAGCAGAGGCAGCGAAATATTTTAAAGACCCGGACGTACAAGTGCGTTTTGCAAATTTTAAAGTAACGGTTATAGGAGAAGTTGCGCATCCGGCAACATTTGTGGTTCCCAATGAAAAAGTTTCGGTACTTGACGCACTAGGTATGGCCGGCGACCTCACTATTTACGGCCGCCGCGAAAATGTTATGGTGATAAGGGAAAATAATGGAAAAAAAGAACTTAACAGGTTAAATTTAAATAGTTCGGATATATTTAAATCGCCCTATTTTTACCTTAAGCAAAATGATGTTGTTTATGTTGAACCAAATAGATCTAAAGCAATCCAGGCTGATGCCGAACAAACCAGAATAATCACTATTGCTGCATCAGTATTAACCGGCGTATTCTTGTATTTAAGATTGGCTAAATAAAAGAATTGCAATAAAATTTAAAACTTAATTATGATTAAACAAACCGACATAAATACCAATCTGTCAAATACAAATGAAGAAGAGGATAGCTTTGATTTAAAAGCATTTCTCGGAAAGTTGATCTCCAGTTGGTGGGTGTTCCTGATAAGCTTTATAGTTTGCGGCTTACTGGCTGCAGTTTTTATGTATTACAAAGCCCCTGCCTACAACATAACCGGTGAGGTATTAATCGACGACGGAAGCAGCAACGCTAGTTCCATAGGCAGCTCCAGCAGTTCGCTGTTAGATTTAAGTTCCTTGCTTGATCTTAAAAACAATGTTGATAACGAAGCTCAGATTTTACAAACACGCCATTTAATGGAAAGTACCGTGCGCGACATGAATCTGAATATCATCTATTATCAGCGGAGATTGCTAACTGATTTGGAAACAAACCGTAACCCGATCACTGTCAGGATACTTAAACCGGTTGATACAATTATGACAACCAAGTTTAAGGTAAACTATATTGACTCCCAAAAAATGGCCGTCAAGTATAAGGAAACATTCCCGGATTTGAGCACGCACACTGTTGATACTGTTGTAAAATACAATAAACCATTTTTTGTGGTTGGAGTTGGTATTATCCAGGTTGCACTCAACCCTACGTTTTCCTTCGGTGGCGATAATTATCGGTTTGATATAGAATCAGTTGATCAAAGGGTGTATGATCTTCAACAAGTTTTAACCATCTCAGTAACCAGCACAACGGTTTCAACAATCGACATGGTCTTTGATTATCCAATACCACGCGAGGGAGAGGATATATTAAATACTTTAATCAAAAACTATCAAAAGCAAAATCTTCGTTTAAAAAACCAGGTAGCCGATAGCACCATTAACTTTATCGATGGCAGGCTGAAGGTTGTCGGGCGCGACCTTGAAGGTATTGAAACAAATGTTCAGAATTTTAAGCAGAAGAACACCCTTTTGGGAGACTTAACAGAGCAGGGTAAATTATTGGTTGATAATACCGCAGCCTATTCCGATCAATTAGCCAAAAATCAAATTGTGCTGTCGGTTACAAAATCATTGCTTGAATACTTGAATGATCGTACAAAAAATGAGACAGTAGTACCTAATTCAATTGTTCCGGATGACATTATTTTGTCCGGTTTGATAAACTCTTACAACCAACTCATCGCCGAACGTGACAGGCAGGCCTTGTCGGTTACTTCGGACAATCCGTTTATGAAAAACCTGGAGAGCCGGATTGTTACGTTAAGAAATGACATGATAAAGTACCTGAACAATATGCAGAAGTCTTTGCAAATTACTGATCAGCACTTAAAATCTTCAACCACTCAATTTACCAATCAAATAACAAACGTGCCGCCAAAAGAGAAGGTATATCTTGATTTACAAAGGCAGCAGGCAATTCAACAAACCATATACACTTATTTACTCCAAACAAAAGAAGAGACAGAGATATCAAAAACATCCAATATCTCAATAGCAACCATCATTGACCCTCCAAAGTCGGACTACAAACCCTATAGCCCAAATTTGGTGGTAGTTTGTGCCGTAGCATTTGTTTTGGCAGTTGGATTCCCCATAGGCAGGATTATCGCCAAAGACATTTTGAACAGCAAAATATTGTCGCGTGATGATATTGTTAAAAACACTACTGTGCCGATAGTGGGCGAAATCAGCCACAATAAATCTCCTAACAATATTGTGGTTTTAGATACCTCGAGGTCGGCTATTGCTGAGCAATTCAGAGCCCTGCGAACGAACCTCCAGTTCTTTATTAACAAAGGCAATGAAAAGGTGATCCTGGTTACATCAAGTATGTCTGGTGAGGGTAAATCGTTCACAACAATTAACCTGGCAGGTATCCTGGCAATATCCGACAAGAAGGTGTTGTTAATGGAGCTTGACCTTAGAAAGCCAAAAATATCCGGCTATTTTGGTATCGATAACAGTTTTGGATTTTCGAATTATATTATTTCAGCTGATATGAAGATATCATCGGTTATTACGAGTTCGAAATATCATGATAACCTGTTTATAATCCCGTCAGGCCCGGTTCCGCCTAACCCGGCTGAATTAATTTTGGACCCACGTGCGGACGATATGATCGAGCAATTGAAAAAAGAATTCGATTATATCATCATAGATGCGCCGCCGGTAGGGCTTGTTACTGACGCGCAGTTACTGAACCGTTTTTCTGATATGACCTTGTATATCGTTCGTCAAAATTATACACAAAAAGAACAGTTGAATATTGTGAACGATCTGTATCATAATAAGAAAATGAAGAAGCTGAGCATAGTTGTTAATGATATTATGGTTAAAAACAGCTATGGTTACAACTATGGTTATGGCTACGGTTACGGTTACGGCTATGGTTACGGCTATGGTTACTATGAAGAAGCGGAACGTAAAGGGATAGTGTCGCGAATTAAAGGCAAATTTAAAAAGTCATAGAAGAATTATAGATCTGGTTAATCTCTGCCCGGATATGAAATTCGATTTCAGTCTTTCGAGCCTGCTCATTTCATAATTACCGTGTTTATACCTGTGGGCGAAAGGAATTTCACAGCGTTGGTTACGGTTTTACGAATGTGGCAGCCTTTGGAGATAAAGAATAGACAACAGGTTCAATGCCCGTTAAAAAGTAGAATTTTCGATGTTGCTTAAATTGTAGTTCAATGAAAGAAAAATTACAACGATTGATTGTAAATGATATTCCATTGACTAGTAGTGGCATTCACACATTTTTGAATCCATTTTCATATTATTTAATCAGGAAAAATGGGCAACTTTTAGAGAATTTTAATTCGTTGGGTATTGACGGTATATCCATGGTTTGGATGTTGCAGATGCTTGGACATTCGGATGTTAAAAGATCAAGCTTTGATTTTACCTCGCAAGCCCCTTTATTTTTCAGATACTGTGAAACGAATAATAAAAGCATATGCCTTGTAGGCTCGGAAAACGCCGTAATTGTTAAGGCAGTTGAGATCATCCAGGCCAGTTATCCGCAGCTCAAGATAAAAATGTTCAGAAATGGCTTTTTTAAAAATGATCTTGAAATGGATCAGTTTCAGCAAGAAATAATCGCGAACAATATTGACGCGGTCGTGTGCGGCATGGGCACACCTTATCAGGAGAAATTTTTGCTGAAATTAAAAGAGAAAGGGTGGGATGGGGTAGGCGCCACTTGCGGGGGCTTTTTTCATCAAATTATTGACAAAGGAGTAGATTATTATGCTTCATGGATCAATACACTGCATTTGCGTTGGGCATACAGAATTTACAAGGAACCAAAGCTGTTAAAACGATATTTTAAGTTTTATCCGATCGGGTTGTTTTGCATAGCGAGAGACTTCTTAGTATTGTAGGTGGACAATAATGGATAAAGCCAAAACAGTTTATTTTGTTTGCCCTAAGTTTCATGGCTATGAAGATAAGATCAGGTCCACATTGCAGGCTAAAGGTTTAAGAGTTTATAGCTTTTTTTATGACGAAACCGCGATAATTAATTTCCCGGTTCATAAAAAAGTGATTGGTTCGTTCTTTTTCATGATGAGGTTGCTTTTTAACGCCAATAAAAAATTGTTGGCGAAAGTAAATGGGATAATAAACGGACTAAAGGATTTTGATGAATTGAACAGCGCGCTGCTGGGTAATTTCGAAGAGGCTTTACAAAGCAATAAAAAGGGGAAGTTTGATTATATTCTTGTTATCAAGGGTTTCGGCTTAAACCAGCAAATAATTAAAACGTTTAAGGCAAATGTAGTTCCAAACAATTTCATTTTATACCAGTGGGACTCTTTATCCAGGTTCCCCAATGTAATTGAGAATTACAGGTGGTTTGATGTTGTTTGGACTTTTGAAGAGGACGATGTTAAGCTTTTCCCGGGAAGCATGTTCTATCCTACTTTTTTTCTGCCAATCCAGGTCGGGCATTCCGAAGAATATTTTAAAGATGAATTGAAAAACATCGAGGGATATTCAGACAAAAACAGGGCTGAGTTAATTTACATTGGCACATTTAACATTCCACGTTTTTTGCGACTTTACAAAATTGCAAGGAGGTTGGATAAATTTAAAGTCAGCTATTTTTTCTACTTGTGGGTGAAAGGTAAAAAACCATTAGTGAGGTTTAAAAGGATCACAATGTCGACCCGTAGTATTCGGCCGGAACTTACCTATTATTTATATTCAAAAAGTAAAGGAATATTTGACATTGGCCATAAGGGGCAATTAGGACTGACCACCAGGGCATACGAAGCAGTTTTCCTGAACAAGAAATTGGTTACCGAGTACAAACTCGACCCTGGTTCGCTAAAGGATGTTTTAAATTCCGATTTTAACCTCAGCCTGGAAGAATTTATTGAAAAGAGGGCTGCTATAACGGACTCAGCACCCAATATTAGGTTAATTTCTCAGCTTAGCCTGGAGAGCTGGGTTGATAAGATATTATGTTTGTGATAGATAAAAAATATAGTTTGATATTATTTACATTGGTTAGTTAATGAAAAAAACATTTAACTTATTGTTAGTAAAAGTGTTTTCTGCGGGGTTGACCTATGTGTCCAATGCTTTGATCACCAATTCTTTTTCTACAACTGAAGCCGGATATTACTTTTTATTTACAACCCTTATCATCATTTTTTCGGGAATAAGCAGGCTTGGCTTCGAGATACAGAGTATAAAGGTGGTTGCCTTGCACAATGTACATGGCGAGAAGGATGCCATCCGCAATTATATAAATAAGACCATTGTACTGCTTATCATATTCGACTTAATAATGGCTGTACCACTTACAATTGTTACAGCTTATTTTGTCAAATCAGCGGTTGCTGTTTATTTAGTTGGTGTTACGATGGTATGTTTTGCTATCAAGGACGTAATTTCAGCTATGCTGCGCGGTCTTCAAAAATACTATCACGCAGGGTTCATTTTAAATTCATCGGTTCCGTTGGTTCTTACCATACTTTGCGGGATTTTTTTTTTTATAAAGAAGGGGTACAACCCATATTATTTTTTCTTTTTTGGCTGCCTTTTTTCATTTGTAATGGGTACCGCGTTCCTGGTCAGGAACAAAGTTTTGTCTTTTTCTTTTAAAGACAAGATCGACCTGAGAGCGTTAACGAAAACGATAGATGTTAACAAATATTTGATTACAATTTCATTAATGGGAATTAACTTTCTACCTAATATTTTAGTCGGAACGTTTTTAAATGTACAAAGCGTAGCGGTTTTTACGGTGATAAGTCGTACGTCCCTTATAATAAGTTATATTTATATAGCGGTTGAAAGTTATATTGCGCCCAAAATAGCCTCGCATCATGTTTTGGGCGAAGTCTCGGAAATCAGACGGCTTTTGGTCCGCCTGTCGAAGCTGTCCTTTGCTGTTTCAACAATAGTTGTTTTTTTAGCAATATATTTTTCAAAAACAATTATGCACTTTTTTGGGAAACAGTATACCGAGTTTTATTTGCTATTTGATATGATGGCAATTGCTCAGTATCTTAACGTTTTAACCGGAAGCGCCGGTACTTTTATGATCATGACCAACAGAGATGTTATTGTGAGAAATGTTTATTTTTTTACAATAGGCGGAATTATAGTTCTTTTGCCGATAGCTGGTCATTTTGGCAATTTAACCATCGCTGTGGGGGTTTACTCCGCACTGATAATTTGTTATAATGTTTCATTAACGCTTATAGCAAAATTTAAGTTCGATATGAGATCCACTTTTTTAATGCCGTAAGGGATTATAAAGTGATATTTTGAAGTTTAATCTACATGAAAAACAACTTGTCGCCCAATCTCATTGTAATCGGAGCCTCGAAATGTGGTACCACGGCTCTTTACAATTATTTGCTACGGCATCCTGATATTTTTGTGCCTGTAAAAAAGGAACTGCATTTTCATTCGCACCAGGAACTGATGAAAAGGACAGCGGGGCCAGGCGATCGTTTTATCGCCGCGCAAACCTGTTCCAATGCGGCGCAATATGAGAGTTACTACGCAGGCTCTGAAGAAAAAAAAGTAAGGGTTGATGTATCTCCGTCGTACTTATTTTTTCCTCAGTCGATTGATTCGATCATTCAATGTTGTGGCGATGATGTTAAAATAGTGTGCCTGGTAAAACATCCGGTCGATAAAATTATCTCACAATATTCTCACCTTTTGTCTGCCGGGCGCGAGGATTTACCATTTAAAAAGGCCCTGGAAGAAGAACATGCCAGGTATGCTAAAGGTTATGGAGACATGTGGCTGTTCAGGAGGTCGGGGTTTATGAGTGAAAACCTGGAGATTTTTAAGAATAAGTTCCCCAACATGCTCATTCTTCACCAGGATGAATTGAGGGATAATTTAACCAATACTTTGAGTACAATTTTTAATTTCGCAGGAGTGAACATGCCGGAGAACTTTGATTTAAGTCCATTAGAGAAAAATTTCTCAGGTGTTCCCAAGTCCCTATTGATTTCTAAAATATTCATCAGGCCAAATTATTTTAATCATTTCCTTCGAAAAATAATTAGTCCAAAAATTGGCGGGAAGGTCCGGGAGTGGATTAATAACAATAATAAAAAAGGAAAGTTTAGCTTACCGGATGCAGATTTTAAAGAGCTGGAACTTGAGTACGGGCCCGAAATTGAGCGCTTGAATAAACTAATAAACGGAACATTAAAAATTAAATACAGGTTTTAATTTATGATTGATTTTTTCTTAGTCGGGGCGCAAAAGGCAGGGACTACCAGTATCTACAGGTTGCTAAGTCAAAATCCTGCTATTTTTGTTCCCCGGGTAAAAGAACCAAACTTTTATGCAGATGTTGGGCCGCAAAAGAGAAATGGGGTTAACGTTAAAGATTTTAACAAATATCAGAATCTTTACAAAAAGGCAAAGGGAGGGACGCTAAAAGGCGATTTTAGTGTTTCGTATATGCATGATCCAGCCGCGCCTTACAAAATACACCAGGACAACCCGGACGCCAAAATAATAATGATACTGAGAAATCCGATTCAAAGGGCATTCTCGCATTGGCTTATGGACGTAAGGGAAGGCTTTACAAAAATGGATTTTATTGAAGCCTTTGAGAAAGACTATAATTTTGAAGGTAAGCGGGGTTATTTTTATACACCGATGTATTTTGATTGCAGTTGTTATTACGACCCGATTGTTGCATTTAAAAAGTATTTCGGCGATAATGTATTAATATTAATATACGAGGACCTTTTTAAAGATCTGGCGACCGGTGTTCAGCAGATTGATTTGTTTCTTAATATTCCCGATATAGCCTATAATTTTACGAAAGAAAACGAATCGGGAGTAGTTAAAAATGAGTTGATAAAGAAATTATACCAAAACACGTTTATCCGATCCTTATCACGGATTGTTTTTCCTGAAAAATCAAAACAGCTGATTAAGGGTAGGATAATAAAAAAAGTCGACATTCGCTTGTCAAGCGAGGACTATCAATATTTAACCCGATATTTTGAAGCCGACGTAAAGAAGGTAAGGGAGCTATTGGGAAGAAATTCGCTCTGGAGCGACATATAATTAGCAGAAATGAGAAAAACGATCCGGAAATTATTATTTCTTTTTATCATACTTTCAGTTGTATGGCCATTTTATATTGACATTCGGCTGTCCACAACCGTTGGTATTAACCCTCAGCGATTGATCCTGATCATCCTTTTCCTTTTTGAAGCTATTGGCGGTAGGTTTAAAGGGCTCAACAAGCTGAATAAGATGTGGCTCTTTGTGTTTTCACTTTATATCTTTTACAGGCTTTTTGTGGGTATATACTATAAAAGCTCCTTATCGATAGTATTATCAGCAAATGAGATTTTAACACTTTACCTGCTAAGTATTTTATGCGCCAAGTATTTGACTTTCGCGGATATTTATCGAATTGGCAGGATTTTCTATTTTACGGCATTCTATTTATTGGCAATTGTGGTACTGGAGTTCGTTACCAAAAGGAATGTATTTGCTGGAATTAACTCTGGAATAGGAAAGGCCGCACAGGGGGCTGCAATTACCCTGGTTCGTGAAGGTTTTGACAGGGTTAAAGGAACATTTGAAAATTCATTAACGTTAATGCAGTATCTCTTATTTTCCTACCCGTTAATACATTTATATATTAAAAGGGTTGCATCCGGAAAACGCTTCAAAAACATTGCCGTTACCTTCGCTTACGCTATCATGATGGCGATGACCTTGTCGCGATTTGGAATTGCTTTGTTTGCCCTGGAAATTTTGGTAATCGTATTTTTTTCGTTCCGGTCAAGGCTTGTGAGGGTATCCATGGTAACAATAGGGATTTTGTCTATAGTGCCATTTTACCTGGTTTTATCTTCCAGCGTATTTGACGAAAAGATTCAATTAGGAACCGGAAATGCCGGCACCCTTTTATCGAGCGACCAACGCGTTGCGCAGCTGGTAGCAGCCGGCGCGGTATTTGTGAAACATCCGTTTATTGGATTCGGTTTGGGTTCGGCGGGTGACACGTTATATGAAGAGTCACAGCAAAATAATACAAGTTATGTTATATACGATAACTCTGTCGACGATAGGTTTGTATCAATCCTGGTTGAGTCGGGCATTTTTCCCTGTATACTTTTCTTCCTGATATTTGTAATGTCAATCAGGAAATCTTTCATGTTTGTTCGAAGTACGGAGCAAAAAATGATATCGATGATAATCCTTGTCATCTTCGCAAGTTTATTTATCCTGTCCATTTTTACGCTGTATCCGTTGATCTTTATCTTATTGAGCCTGGTTAATAAAAGAAGAAATATTAGGGTACAAGAAACGTTATATTTAGATAATTTAACTCATTAAGTAATGAAAAAACTCTTTTTGGTAATTCTGATATCATGTTTCGTTATCCGCTCGGATGCCCAAACATTCGCCAATACAACCTTTAGGGGTTTCAATGTTTCAATGTTCATTCAAAAAAATGATTTGAAATACTTGCATGAAATTAATGTAAATGTAGTGCGTTTAATTTTGGCCGAAGCGCCGCTTATGCGAAAAGAGCCGCCATACGGTTATAATGAAAAAACATTTGCAAGAATGGATAGCCTTTTGGACTGGTGCAGGGAATATCATATAAAAGTTGTTTTAGATCCGCATAATTTTCCAGGAACCCAATCCAACTTTACAACTACGTTTCGCGATGAATTTTGGACCGACTATAAATGGCACCAGCTGATCATAAAGTTTTGGGAAGACATAGCTGAAAAATATAAAAATAATGAGACAATCGTTGGTTATGACCTGCTAAACGAACCGGCATTTACATTGAATTCGGTTGACAACGGACCCGGCAGCTGGAACGAATTGGTAGCAAAACTTGTAAAAGCAATACGAAACAAAGGAGATCATCATACCATAATCATTGAGACGCCGGCCGGCCGGGAATCACTGGTTAAAGTTACGTGGATGAACCGGGTGACCGGAATTGAAACGATCCGGTTGCCAAAAGACGACAACCTGGTGGTAAGCCCGCATTTTTACGAGCCATTGCCTTTTACCAGGCAAGGTGTTGGCAATACCGATAGATTCAGTTTCCCCGGCGATGTTAACGGGCAACATTATGATTGCGATAAGCTGATGGAAATCGCCCAATCGATCGTTGATTTTCAAAAGGCCCATAAAAATGTGCCAATTTATATTGGCGAATTTGGTGCGTCCAGGTTCTCAGGCCCTGATGGGGATAAATATGTATCCTGCCTGATGGAGATTTTTGAAAAATATCATTGGAGCTGGACTTTCCACAATTTCAGGGAAAGAAATCCAAAAGTTATTGGCGTAGGTAATTGGGAGGCCGAGGCGTCAGAAACGGATCTGCATAAACGCGAACAAGTTCCCAATACGCCACGCATGACGATGCTGCAGAAATATTTTAAAAATAATCGTACCTTTTGAGTGCTGAATTTTAATTAATTGCCGCCATTTAATCTGGCCGACTTTTTTTTAATTCAGTTTATCGTGCACTTAATTCTACCTTAGCTTATTGCCTATGCAAACAATAAAACACCGTTTCCAGGTACTTGATATTTTTCGCGGCGTTTTTGCAATTTTTGTGGTGCTTTACCATATGCGCGAATACACCAAAAGTGTAGTGCTGCAAAATGGGTTTGTACAAAACTCTTTTCTTTTTGTCGACTTTTTTTTTATCCTCAGCGGATTTGTAATTGCTTACAACTATCAGAATAAGCGTTTCGACGGGGACGCGGCGTGGAGCTTTATTAAAAAGCGGGTGCGGCGTATATACCCACTCCATTTGTGCATGTTGCTCGTTTTTTTACTATACGAAGGAGTAAAAGTATTTGCGAAGCACAATATGGTTGTTGAAATAAACAAAACCTACAATGACGTTTATACTTTTATCAGTTCTTTGTTCCTGCTTAATTCAGTAAAATTACCCCACATCAGGGGTTTGAGCTGGAATAACCCAAGTTGGTCGATCAGTGCGGAAATGCTATCGTACCTGTTGTTCGCCATTACCTTGTTTTTGTTATACAAGTTTAAGCTAACCAAAATTAAGATCGCTGTTTACCTGTTCTTTGTTTTATTGGCTTACTTTTTAATTGTCAGGATCACCAATAGCTATTATATTTTTAACAGCTATGACTATGGATACCTGCGAGGATTTGTTGGATTTTTTTTAGGGGTGATATGTTTTAATTGTTTTGATGCTTTGTACGCTAAGGTAAAGGACGTATCAGGCGTTGTGTTCTCATTTATTGAAATATTGCTACTGGCGGCGGTTGGGTATTCAGTTTACCAGGGCGCTGCCCTCAGCCCGTCTTTTGGGTTTATTTATGAGATCATCTTTTTCCTTGGTGTGTTATCCTATTCCTTTGAAAAAGGAATAGTTTCCAGCTTGATGAAAAAGTCAGCGCTTTTGAGGGAGATCGGCATTTGCTCGTTTTCCATCTACATGGTCCACGCCATCATTAACCGAATAGTAAATATAGTTTTTATCCGCCTTATTAAGCTTCCGCCAAGTTCGTACAGTTGGCTGTTTTTGGTTGATATAGCAATTGTTATTTTAGTTGCCAGGTGGACTTATAAGAATATCGAAATGCGGTTTTATAAACCCACAAGAGGGCTTAGTACGGCAAAGACCCCAGAATAGCAGGACAATGCACCTGGCATTGCCGGATTACTGATAAAAAAAGCGAGTTGAAATTGATCTCAACTCGCTTTTTTTTATGTCTTGGGACTAACGTTCCCTGATCAAATCCGGGAATATTATTCTTCGGGGAAACGATACATCGTCATTGACTTTTTCATCCCCAGTATGTATTCGCGGTATACTTTTCCGTCCGGGAATAATTCTTTCATTTCTTTTTCTGTCAGCAGTTTTACACTGGAAACCCTGCTAACTGCCTTCTCCTTATCCGGTTGTTTTTTAAAGTGCCCCAAATTGAACTTCCGCGTCATAAAAACGCGAACTCCAAACGGCAAAAATTGAAAAAATGGCGTAAGCCAATGCGGCTCCATCGGAAAATAATAGTTAGGGGTTTGTATATAATAGTATTTCCCTACCCTGGCCACCTCTTTTGCCATTTTTACTTGGTTCTCTTTTGAGAAAAGATGTTCGATCACTGAATTGGAATAAACAATATCAAACTCACCGTCTTTATACTGGCTCAAATCCCGGGCGTCGCCAATTAAGTTTATGATATCTTTATTTTTTGATGGTATTTCTTCAATGTTCAGCAAGGTAATTTGAACCGCCGGGATAGTAACGTCTGCCGATGAAGTCATTCTTTCCCAATAAATCTCCCTGCCGCCTACGTCTAAAATCTTTAACGGTTTATCTGACTTAATTCTCTTCAAAAGAGTGGTGAAGAATTTGAACCTTTTTGATCTGAACTTTTGATTTAATGATTTTGGATTTGAAGATGTTAAATACTTATTTGCCATAGGTGACTGTTTCTTGACTTTTGTTTTTACTGATTTGTAGATTAAACCCCAATGCCATAAACATACGGAAATTCCCCGAAAATTTCAATTTTGCGCCGCAAGTAGCACTTAAAATATCAATACTATCCGAAATTTAAGCCAGGTTGGAGCCTTGTTCCAGCTCGGACATCGAGCATAATTTTGAAGGTAAGGACCTTGTCGAGCGAAACAATATACAGTGACTATCGCATTTACCCCTGAACTGATACCGGGTCAGCCTCCATAAGTTGCGGATTATCCTTTTGCTCTTTTAAAAAGTAATACTTCATCACCGGGCCCGATATCAAAACTGTCACCACAGTCATCACTACCAGGCCTTCAAATACTTTCTCGTCGATAATTTTTGCCTGTAGCGCAAGTAAACCGAGGACAATTTCCTGGGAACCCCGCGCGTTCATCCCGAAGGCTACTGCAATAGATTCATTCCTGTTCAGTCCGCTAAGGCGGCTGCCTATTCCCGCGCCGATCAGTTTAGCGATGCAGGCGATTGCCAGGATAACCACAACCACCTCTAAATTGAAATTGGCCACAAAATTTAGCCTGAGGCCGATTGATGCAAAGAAAAGCGGAGCAATGATATTTACGGTGAACTGGTGCAGTATCAGTTTGTGGCGTTCGGTAAAATACTTTGAATCGCCGATAGCCACACCCATTAAGAAGGCGCCGAATACAGCGCGTACACCTAAATACTCGGTGATTATAGCACAGGTAAAGCACAAACAAATGGCGAGGGTAATAACACGGCCGATCTTAAGATTTTTTTGAGCTACATAGAAAAGCTTGTTGGCGCCCCACCGGCCGATAGTGATCATAAAAACGGCAAAAGCAAGCACCATGATCACTGACATTACCGAGCCTTCGTTTTTCCCCGAATGCATCATTTGCATAATAATCGAAAAAAGAATCCAGCCTAAAAAATCGTCGATCATTGCCGAGGTCAGCACCAGGTTGCCGATTTTGGTCTTCAAAATATTAAGGTCCATCAATATTTTCGTGATCACCGACAGGGCGGTAATCGATAAGGCAGTGCCAAAAAACAAGGCTGTGATCAACTGGTTGGTAGCCCCGGTTGAAAATATGCGTTGGTAAAAAAACCAGGCGGCTATGAAACCGACAATAAAGGGAAAAATTAATCCGGTTAAACTTATGGAGAGGGCATGTTTTCCGTCCCGGCGGATTTGCGTAAGATCCACTTCAAACCCGGCGACAAACATGAGCAGGATGATACCGATATTTGCAAAACCGTCGAAAGCCCCATAGGCACGGGGAACAGCTAAAAAAATATCTTTAAATACCTGCGGAAAATAGTGTTGAAGAATAGTTGGACCTAAAATGATTCCTGCAAGTATTTCGCCGATGATTGCCGGTTGTTTGTATTTCCTGCATAACTCGCCAAGGATACGGGCCAGCACCAAAACAATGGTTACAATGATGAGGAAATGCAATACTTCGGTTGAGCTGAGCTTAGCGACCATATTGGAATATTAAAATATTAAATAATAGACAGGTGATGTTAGCAAATATAAAATTTAAATTTAGTTTTTCAGATTTTCAGTTTTCCTAAACCCAAACACCTTAGCGTTGTTAACAGGCTGTCAGCAACAACAACTATGGCTAACTTAGATATTTTTCATAATTTTACCGGAAATATGGATAAATCGGCCAAAGTATATATCGCAGGGCATAGAGGGATGGTTGGTTCAGCCATTTATCGAAAACTTAAAGGCGATGGGTTTACGAATTTTGTTACGCGCACTTCAGATGTGCTTGATCTGCGAAACCAGCAACAAGTAGCCGACTTTTTTGGAACTGAAAAACCCGACTATGTTTTTTTAGCGGCGGCAAAGGTGGGGGGGATATTAGCCAACAATACCTACCGGGCCGAGTTCCTGTATGACAATTTACAAATACAAAACAACGTTATCCATCATTCGTACCTGAATGGGGTTAAAAAGTTAATGTTTTTGGGCTCCAGTTGTATTTACCCTAAAATGGCGCCGCAGCCGCTTAAGGAAGAATATTTGTTGACAGGCCCGTTGGAAGACACTAACGAACCCTACGCCATTGCAAAAATTGCAGGAATAAAAATGTGCGATGCCTACCGGAGCCAGTATGGCTGTAATTTTATTTCGGTGATGCCGACCAATTTGTACGGTTATAATGATAACTATCATCCGCAAAACTCTCATGTATTGCCGGCATTGATCAGGCGCTTTCATGAAGCAAGGGAGCAAGATTTACCCTTTGTAACCATTTGGGGAACCGGCGCTCCAAAAAGAGAGTTTTTATTTGCTGACGACCTTGCGGATGCGTGCTATTACCTGATGCAAAATTATAACGAAGCGGGATTAGTGAACATCGGGACGGGCGAGGATATATCCATTAAAGATCTGGCGCTATTGATCAAAAAGATCATTAATTACCAGGGAGAGATCCGGTTCGACACCTCCAAACCGGACGGAACTCCGAGGAAATTAATGGACGTAAGTAAACTGCACAGCAAGGGCTGGCACCATAAGATCGGGTTGGAAGACGGCATAAAATTGGCGTACAATGATTTCCTGTCGAAAGAGAAAATCCTTTCAGCCTGAATATTTAAAAAATGACGATGAAAAAAATTATTATCACGGGTGGGGCAGGGTTCATAGGTTCCCATGTTGTGCGCCGGTTTGTAAACAAATACCCACAGTATTTAATTGTGAACGTTGATGCGTTAACCTATGCCGGTAACCTTGAAAACCTTGCAGACATTGAGGATAAGCCAAATTATGTGTTTGAAAAAGCGGACATAAAGGATCAGGCGGCACTAGGTTCCATTTTTGACAAATATGGTATTACGGATATTATTCACCTTGCCGCAGAATCCCACGTGGACCGGTCGATATTAAGCCCCCTGGATTTTGTGTATACGAATGTGATCGGGACAGTGGCGTTGCTTGAGGTAGCAAAAGAAAAATGGAAAGCAGATTATAGCGGCCATATATTTTATCATATTTCGACTGATGAGGTTTTCGGCGCTCTGGGCGACACTGGCTTTTTTACTGAAGAAACCCGTTACGACCCTCATTCACCGTATAGCGCCAGCAAAGCGGCATCTGACCATTTTGTTAGGGCGTATTACGACACTTATGGGATACAAACTATTGTATCGAACTGCTCAAACAATTATGGGCCCAATCATTTTCCCGAAAAGCTGATCCCGTTAATGATCAACAACCTTATAAATAACAAGCCATTGCCGGTTTATGGTGATGGTAAATATACCCGCGACTGGCTATTCGTAAAGGACCACGCTATGGCGATCGATCTTTTGTTTCATGAAGGAACCGCTGGCCAAACTTACAATATCGGCGGTTTTAACGAATGGAAAAACATCGACCTGGTGATGTTGCTGTGTAAGCAGATGGATGAAAAACTTGGCCGTGAGCCGGGAACAAGCGCTAAATTGATCACCTACGTAAAAGACCGACCCGGACATGACCGACGTTATGCGATCGACGCCGGAAAGATCAACACAGAATTCGGCTGGAAACCATCGGTAACTTTTGAAGAAGGGCTTTCGCAAACTATCGACTGGTTTCTCGCTAATAAAACCTGGCTGGAACATGTTACCAGCGGCGCGTACACCAGCTATTACGATCACCAGTACGAAAACCGCTAATCCCTTATAACATGACGGTAACACCCACCTCGCTTGAAGGATGTTTTGTTCTTTCCCCCCAGGTATTTAATGACGATAGGGGCTACTTTTTTGAATCATTCAACGCACAAAAGTTTAACGATGCTGTTGGCGCCAAAATAGATTTTGTACAGGATAATCAATCATTTTCCACCAAAGGAGTGTTGCGCGGCCTTCACCTGCAAAAAGGAGAGCATGCACAATCCAAGCTAGTGAGGGTTACAGCGGGCGAGGTGTTGGATGTAGCCGTTGACGTCCGTAAAAATTCAAAAACATTCGGGAAAGTTTTTTCGGTACTTTTGTCGGGCACCAATCACCAGCAGTTTTTTATACCGCGCGGATTTGCGCACGGATTTGTGGTGCTGAGCGACACCGCCGTTTTTCAATACAAATGCGATAACTACTATAACAAGGCGTCGGAAGGAGGGCTGCACTACGCAGACCCATCACTTGCAATTGACTGGGGCCTGCCTGCGGGCGAACTGATCGTATCGGAAAAAGACAAAGAATTGCCGTTTTTAAAAGACGCGGGAGACTTCGGTTTTTAAGTTTGGTGGCAAGATAAAAAATGAAAGCAGAGCGGACTGGCTTAGCAAAAGCGAGACCCATGAAAATTTATAGTTAGCAAAATGCTGGGAACAGTTAAATCGCAGATACAAGCTTCGATAGACGCAAAACAATTAATCTTGCAGGATACTGCGTTATTGGATTTGATTGTAGAGGCCGCAGACACAATTATCCGTGCTTATAAGAACGGCAAAAAGACCCTGTTTGCCGGTAACGGAGGAAGTGCCGCTGATGCGCAGCACCTGGCAGGTGAGTTGGTGGCCCGGTTTTATTTCGACCGGCCCGGTATTCCTTCAATCGCTTTAACTACTGATTCTTCTATCATCACCGCTATCGGTAACGATTATGGCTTCGAAAAACTATTTTCGCGCCAGGTGCAGGCTATGGGCAATGAGGGCGATGTTTTTATAGGATTGTCAACGTCGGGCAATTCACCAAACATCTTGAGCGCTTTGGATGCGTGCAAAGAAAAAGGTATTTTTTCCATTGGGCTTACAGGAATGACGGGCGGTAAAATGGCTGATAAATGCGATATCTGTATAAAAGTGCCTTCTAATGATACGCCGCGAATACAGGAGTCGCACATACTTATCGGTCATATCCTATGCTGTACAATAGAGCAGGAATTATTTTCGGATATTAGCCCATTTTAAAAGCTGAATTTTAGGACGAATAGAACCGTGCTCATATCTAATCCATAAAACTTTAAATGAATAATATAGTCGTTTTTGGCGCCTCAGGCCAGTTAGGGAATTGCCTCAAAACCTTCGCGGAAAAAAATGCGATAACTTCGATTTATTTTCCGACGGAAACAGAGGCTAATATCCTGGACGATACCGCGCTTGAAGAAGTCTTCGAGAAGTACAAGCCATCATTCAGTATCAACTGCGCTGCCTACACCGCCGTTGATAAAGCCGAAGATGACCAGGAAATGGCTTTAAAGATCAATAAAACAGGCGCTGAAAACCTGGCGCGGCATTGCGCAAAAACAGGCTCTGCGCTGATTCACATTTCTACAGATTTTGTATTTAAAGGGGATAAGCCCGGGCTGCTGCTCGAAGATGACACGGCAGAACCCATTAACGTTTACGGGCAAACCAAACTGGATGGCGAGCTGGCTGTAAAAGAGCTCTTAAAGGAACATTTTATTATCCGTACCAGCTGGCTTTATTCGGAGTACGGGAATAATTTTGTTAAGACCATGCTTAAGCTGGGCGCCGAACGTGACGAGTTAAAGATCATTGCCGACCAGGTGGGCACACCAACATATGCCATGGATCTTGCAGCGTGTATTATGCAGATTATAGCCAGCGGCAGTACGGCTCACGGTGTTTATCACTACAGCAACGAAGGTGTAGCTTCCTGGTACGATTTTGCTAAAGCCATTTTTGATATTTCGGGCACTAACGTAAAGGCTTTGCCCATAAAAACCTCCGAATATCCCACAAAAGCGACGAGGCCTGCATATTCCGTAATGGACAAAAGCAAAATAAAGCATACTTTTAACATCGGGATACCTTACTGGCGTGATAGCCTGGCAATTTGTATCGACAGGCTGAAACATATTTAAGCTGACTATGAAAGGAATAATTTTAGCAGGCGGATCAGGCACCCGGCTTTATCCGATTACCCGGGCAATCAGCAAGCAGCTGATGCCGATATATGATAAACCCATGATCTATTACCCGCTATCTGTACTAATGCAGGCAGACATCAGGGAGGTTTTGATCATCACCACCGCCGAAGACAACGAAAGCTTTAAGCGCTTGCTCGGTGACGGAGAAGAATTAGGCTGTAGTTTTACTTACGCTATACAGGAAAAGCCCAACGGGCTCGCACAGGCCTTTGTAATAGGAGAACAGTTTATTGGCAATGACAAAGTGGCCCTGATTTTAGGCGACAATATATTTTATGGTACCGGTTTCAGCGAGTTAATACGCAGCTTCAATGACGTCAGCGGTGCCGCGATATTCGCTTACCCGGTTGCTGATCCGGAACGCTACGGCGTGGTGGAGTTTGACAAGGATCTTAAAGCCATCTCGATAGAAGAAAAACCAGAACACCCGAAATCAAGTTTTGCTGTTCCTGGCTTGTATTTTTATGACAACCAGGTGGTTGAGATAGCTAAACAATTAAAGCCATCGCCCCGTGGCGAATACGAGATAACCGACGTAAATAAATATTACCTTGAGCAAGGTGATTTGCATGTTGGAGTAATGGACCGGGGCACCGCCTGGCTCGACACCGGCACGTTTGATTCGTTAAGCGATGCGTCAGAATATGTAAGGGTGATTGAAAAACGACAGGCTACAAAAATTGGCTGTATTGAAGAAGTAGCTTACCGCCAGAAATTTATCGACGATGAGCAGCTCAAAGCGTTAGTAAAGAAATACCTCAAAAGCGGTTACGGAGCTTATCTGCAAACCTTATTGAAATAATTCATCTGATCAGGCGCGCTTGAAATAAAAATAAAAAGGCGTTCCGCTCAGGACCAGCAGCGCACCAATAAGAGATGCCCCAGGCTGGGTGATTATGGTGTTGATGATCAACGCGATGCAAAATATGATGATGATCACCGGGATAACCGGGTAGCCGATCACTTTCGATTTAATGATTCCCTTCATTTTCATTTTTATCAAGCCATAAGCGCCCAATGCAAAAAAGGCGTAGGAAGCAAATATGATGAGGTTGGTGATTTGGTCGAATGTGCCGCTGATCAGCAACACACAACTCCAAAGCGCCGAGTAAACCAACGCGACGTTCGGCGTTTTGAAACGATCGCTAATGGTCGCCGCTTTTTTAAAGAATACTGCCTCTTGCGCCATACGGAAATAAACACGGGGGTAGGAGATAATACAGCCATTTAGTGCGCCAAAGGTGCAGGTCATGATCAACACTGCAATTACCACGGAACCGGTTTTCCCCATCAAGGCGCCCGCCACGGCAGCAGCGGCTATCTTATTTTGGCCCAAATGTGCCAATTGCGACAGGGGCAAAACCCGCATATACGAATAATTAAGCATTACGTACAGGAACATGGCGATGCCTACACCGCCGATAATAGCCAAGGGTATATTACGGGTTGGATTTTTAATCTCGCCGGTGACATAGGTGATATTCATCCAGCCATCATAAGCCCAAAGTGCACTCAGCATTGCGCCAAACAGGCCGCTAAACAAAGCCCAGCCACCGGGCGCGTTGCTGACGAATGTTTTTGTTTCGGCGTTGACGGCAGGGTGGCCGGTAAATAACAATGCTGAAACAATGAGCAGCAGAATACCCAAAATTTTTGCCGCGGTTACGATGTTGCTTAATGAGCCGCCCCGTTTTATTCCCCTGCAGTTGAACCAGGTCAATAACCCCACCATCGATACCGCCAATATTTTGATACCTGAGTCGGCGAAGGGAAAAACGGAACTGCCAATACCTTTATCTTTTAATCCCGACAACGGTTCTGGCAACGTAAATAACGTGTTGGCGGATTCAGCAAATACAAAAGACAATGCTGCAATTGCACCGCTGCCGATGATGGTAAAAGTGGACCATCCAAAAATGAACGAAATAAAGTCGCCGTAAATTATTCGCAGATACTCGTAAATGCCCCCGGTTTCGGTGGTCATTGTGGCGAGGCCGGCATAAGCAAAAGCGCCAAACATCGTGATCACGCCGGCAATAACCCAGCCCAGTAATATATAATCGCCGTTATGGAGTGTTTGCGCCATTGGCACAATTTTTTTAAACACGCCGGAGCCTATCATGATACCGGCTACCATCAGGACGGCGGTAGGGAGACCGAGGGCCCTGATAAAGTGCGGGCTGTTACGCCCGCCTGAAGTTTCGTTTTCTGTCATTTTGGATGATACTGGCGGTTTTTATTCCAGGGCGTATTGATCGGGCCGGCGGTCTTTAAATAGATCGTTATAGGCGTTAAAAGACTTGTCGCGCGTTAGCCGTGGTGTTATTTCTATCGTCAATACCCGGTCTTCCTCTTTGCTGGCTTGTGCCAAAGGCGAGCCGTTGAAATCGTAAATAACCGAGCCGCCGTTGAAGGTTAAGCTTTGACCGCTGCCATCCTCGAGTGTACGTATCTCAGTGCCACACCTGTTCGCGACAGCAACATAGACTTTATTTTCCAGCGCCCTTGCAGGCATTCCCACGCCCCAAAGGCTTGACACGAGATTCGAAGGGCAGGCAATTACATCAGCACCCATTAGTGCCAGGCTCCGCGCCGCCTCGGGGTAGCGCCAGTCATTGCAAACCATAATTCCCACCTTGCAATCTGTTAAAGGATGATCCACAATAAAAAAACCTGAATTTCCTGGCTCAAAACAAATCTTCTCCCTGAAGAAGAGGTGTGTTTTACGATAAACCCTTAAACTGCCGTCAGGCAGCGCCGCCAATGCTGAATTGTAGACCTTATCGCCTTCTTTTTCTGCAAAACCGGCAATGATCATTGCCTTCATGTCGACCGCCAGTCGTTTAAAAAATGCCAGGCTTTCTCCGCCGGCATCTTCCGCTGCGTCAAGCGCTTCCTGCCTGGTTAAAAAGGAATAGCCTGTGGTACAAAGTTCAGGCAATACGATGACATCAGCCCGGATGCCGCTCAGCAATTCAGTAATTTGATCGAGATTGTGTTTTTTGTTACCGAAGGAAGGTGTGAATTGTACGGCACTGAGTTTAACCATGTGATAAATTTAGTTTTTTCAAACCAAACTATTATCAAGTCAATAGTCTTTAGTCGAAAGTCCTAAGTCGATTTGGTGTTTTTCATGCTTAAGGCTTAGGATTGAAGACTACTTATTACAGAACACTGGCTACAATATCTTGAATATCATCAACCAAATCTTTTTTTTCTGCCGATACCCAGGTAAACTCTTTGTCTTTATTAAACCAGGTCATCTGCCTTTTGGCGAAGCGGCGGGTGTTTTGTTTGATCATTGCTATCGCCGTTTCCAGGTCAGTTTTGCCATCAAAGTAGTCGAAAAGCTCGCTGTACCCAACAGTATTCAATGCATTTAAATGGCGGCAGGGTAGAAGTGACCGCGCTTCATCAACCAGTCCGTGCCTGATCATTTCATCCACGCGCCGGTTAATGCGGTCGTACAAGATATCACGGTCCATGCTGAGCCCGATTTTAACAATTTGAAAAGGACGCTCTCCGCTCCCCGACTTCCGGAATGAAGAATACGGTTTTCCGGAGCTTTCAAAAACTTCAAGGGCGCGAATAACACGCTGAGCGTTGTTCAAATCAACTTGTTGATAGTACACCGGGTCTACAAATCTTAGCTTATCTTGCAAATAGCTGATTCCCTCGCTTTCAAATTCTTCTTTTAGTTTTTCCCTGACGCCGGGTTGTATGTCAGGAAAGCTATCAAAACCTTCGCAAACGGCCTTTATAAACAAGCCCGAACCGCCCACGAGTATTACTGTATCATGAGTTTTGAACAGCTCATCGAGTAATTTCAGCGCGTCCTGTTCATAATTACCCGCCGTATAATTTTCCGTAATGGAAAGAGAATCGATAAAATAATGTTTAGCGGCTGCCAACTCTTCGGGGCTGGGTTTTGCCGTACCGATAGACATCTCCTTATAGAATTGCCTCGAGTCAGCCGAAATTACAGCCGTTTTAAAATGCTTCGCCAGCTCGATTCCAATGGCGGTTTTCCCGGATGCCGTCGGGCCTGCAATAACGACAAGGGTTTTGTGCAGTTCATGGTTCATAGTTGATGGTTCATGGCAGGAAACAGAAGGAAAAGCATACGATAAACAATGGGCAGACAATAGCTCATTAACAACAATCCACGCTTATCAATATGAACTATCAGCGATGATCCATGAACTAACTAATAGTCCTCTCCGCCTGGCAAACGGCCTTCATCCTCGAAGTTCTCATCGTCCGAAAATTCGTTGCTGAATTCATCCTCCTCTTCGTCCTCAGCTACAGGGCTTTTCACAACCGTTTCAACACCTTCTTCTTCAGCTATTTCCGAGAATTCTTCGGTGTCTTCTTCGCTATAGGTCATTTCATTCAGGAAATCGAAATCATCAGCGCCGGCAGGGGCAGCGGATGGCGCAACGATGTTCCCAAACTGTTTTGGTGCTTCGCCGACAGACTTAATAATAGCGGGATAATTAGTTCCCGGATTTTCATCTAAAATTATCTTCAGCAGTTCCACATGAAAATCAAAGGGCCGGTCGAAATTAAAAGTATAATAGAATTTTTGATGAGGGTCATCGATATACTTCAGCAGCTTTACCTTATCCATTAAAGCAACGCCCCGGTCTATCCGTTTTTGATTAGGCATAAAGGTGATCTCTTCACCCTTTATCCATTGGTCGTTGGCAATATAAAAAGAAGACGGGTATTCAGGGTTATAGCCCGTTGATTGGTGTATCGCCCGATGAAGATCTTCGAATGTTTGGTTTGATTTAACATCGATCTCACGCATCACATCATCGTAATCTTCAAAAGTGATCCTGAACCTGTAAAGTGCCATTGTTAGTAGATTTCTGCAAAAATAGTTTTTATTTCGGATTTCGGATTTTCGATTTCGGATTTTATATTGTCGATATGTCGGGCTAACAAGTACAAATTTAAGTATTCCGCAATCGTTATTCTAAATATTTTATTTCCCACTAATATAATTCCAAATCCGATGGCTATCTGGCCCAAAATCCGAAATCAAATTCTAAACACAAATCCGAAATCGAAAATCCGAAATCCGAAATCGAAAGTCAACTCCCCACAACTTTTAGGCCAATTTCAGCGCCCCTGGCGATGGTATAATCCATTGCAGCCTTGCGGGAGTTGGGGATTTCGCCTTCCAGGATAGCTTCGCGTATCTGGTTTTTGATAATACCAACCTCGCGCCCTTCTTTTATACCGAAAAGCTCCATAATATCATTGCCTGTAACGGGCGGCTGCCAGTTTCTCATTTTGTCACGTTCTTCAACGTCTTTTAACTTTTGCTGCACCAGCTCAAAATTCTGTCGGTATTTTTTTACCTTATATTCATTTTTGGTAGTAATGTCTGCTTTACACAACAGCATCAGGCTTTCAATGTCGTCGCCTGCCTCAAAAAGTAAACGCCTTACAGCCGAGTCGGTTACAATTGACTGCGCCAAAACAATCGGCCGAAGGTGAAGCTGTACCATTTTTTGCACGAACTTCATTTTTTCGTTAAGCGGTAACTTCAGTTGCGTGAAGAGCTTGGGCACCATGCGGGCGCCCCTGTCTTCGTGACCATGAAAGGTCCATCCGTGGCCGGGTTCAAAGCGTTTGGTGGCCGGTTTAGCAATATCGTGAAGGATAGCAGCCCATCGCAGCCATAGTTCGTCTGTCGTTTCGCAAATATTATCCAGCACCTGCAGGGTATGATAAAAATTATCCTTATGACCCTTGCCGGTGATGTAATCAACGCCGTAAAGCGCCGTCATTTGCGGGAATATTTTGTGCAGCAACCCGGTATCAAACAAGTAATTAAAGCCGATAGACGGCCGGGGTGATAAAATGATCTTGTTTAATTCATCCGTTATGCGTTCCTGCGAGATGATCCCGATCCTTTCAACATTCTCTTTTATTGCCTTTACAGCCAATTCATCGATGCGGAAATTTAGCTGTGTTGCAAACCGGATGGCGCGCATCATCCGCAGCGGATCATCCGAAAATGTTTCAACGGGATTTAATGGCGTACGTACCAGTTTGTTTTCCAGGTCGACCAGACCGTTAAAAGGGTCTAGGAGCTCACCAAAACTAGCCGGGTGTAATGATATAGCTAGCGCATTGATAGTGAAATCCCGGCGCTTCTGATCATCTTCCAGGGTGCCATTCTCTACTATTGGTTTGCGTGAATCCAGTCGGTACGATTCTTTGCGTGCGCCTACAAATTCAATCTCCAGGTCTTTATATTTTAAGGAGGCAGTTCCAAAATTTTTAAATACCGAAACTTTAACGTTTAGCGCTTTTGCAACGGATTCGGCAAACGCGATCCCATTCCCGATAACTACAATATCAATATCTTTAGAGGGCCTGTTCAAAAAAATATCGCGCACAAATCCACCTATGGCGAACACCTGCAGGTTTTGTTCGCCTGCGAGTTTTGATATGATAGAGAATACAGGGTGTTTTAAATGCTTAATCATTCAATTTACGATTTACGATTTTGGATTTGATTGTGTGATCTGCTAAAAATCGTCAATCCAACCTATCGTCTTATAAATTCAAATTTTCCATCCGGCGCCAGCCGCATTATGGTCGACGGGTTTTTTATTTCCATATTGTGCTGCTCAAGGTCAACCACATAATCCACGCCATCAATGATTTCAGCAGCAATTTGCGAAAAATATTGGGGTGATGGCTTTCCGCTGATATTAGCCGAGGTTGACACCAGTGGCTTCCTCAATTGCTGTACCAGCTGCTGGCAAAAAGGATGTTTGGATATACGTATGCCGATACTCCCATCGCTGCCGATTAGTGCAGCTGAAATATTTTTGGCGCCGGGCAGCACCAGTGTCAATGGGTTTTCCGCGTATTCAATCAGGTCGTAGGCCAGCGGGTTAATATCGCTCACATAGCTTTCCAGTTTGTTTTCGGTATCCAGCAAAATGATCATGCTTTTGGCCTCGTCGCGTTGTTTCAGCCGGTATATTTTGTTAACAGCTTCGGTATTGGTCACATCGCAGCCAATACCCCAAATGGTATCAGTAGGGTAGAGGATGATCCCGCCATCCCTTATAATTTTTAAAGCCTTTGCAACTTCGTCTCTAAGCATCCGGCAAATATAAGGGCATTGCGGTAATCATGGGCAATGAGTTTACGGTTTCCCCATTTTTGCAATCGCGGAGGTCGCTCCTTAAGTTAATGGCGTATTTTTAAATCACCAACGGCCGCTAAACAGGTATCAACGTGTTCATTTTTTACGCACGATCACCCTTCAAAGTACAGTGAAAAGCATTGATTTGTAGCACGTTATAAATCAGAATTTTCAAAATCTGTCCATTTTTGACGTTTTTTTTGAACACTTCAATCGATTTATATTGATTATCAGGGAATTAGCAGACTGCGCAGTGGTTATTGCGCGCTGTTAGCGGTGCGCTATCAATTGATAGTCAGGGAATTACATGGGAAAAAGCGTGTACAATCATGTGGTCCGATGAATTCAGGCGCGATGTCGGGACTGGGCAGTGCAGTTGCCGCACTCGTGCCCCGCTCGTGCCCCGTTGACAGGTAGCCGCCATGTTATTCGGGTTGTTTACACAGTGTAGTGATGTACATTTAAACTATTATGAGCGCCTCATACAAATCCAAATTCACGGGTACTTTTCGGCCAAATGCCCCTTTTTAAAATCTCATTGCCTATTTTAGTGGCGGCATTACCCCTGATGTGCCCGCAATGAATAGAAAAATACCGCTTTGGTTTGTATTGCTGCTGCTTTGGCTTTCATTTGTTGGCGCCCTTGCATTTGGCTGGTCGGTTTGGCGAATAAAAACCAGCCGCCAGGGGGCTCATACCGCAACAGATCGTGCCATAATAGCTATCGCGTCCTCGCCTTCGCTATTAAAAGAAAGTATTGCACAATTAAACCGGGGCAGTTCGCTCATCAGCCATGATGAATTTCCCGGCGTAAAAAGTTTTAAGGCTGAAAATAATTGTGTCGACAGCAATTACCTTTTGCTAGCCACTTACAGCAAAGCCAAAGACCAGTCCGTTGTAAAACTGATCCGGCTTGCCGACCAAAAAATAATTTATAAATGGGCGCCTGATTATAAAGAAATCATCAAACAAATTGGTAGCCAGAATAAACTATGGGCCAGCCAACCCATTCATGATTTGCGGCTTTATCGTCCATTGGTTTTGGCTGATGGCTCACTGATCTTCAATAACCTTTTTTCGCCGCTGATAAAAATAGACAGGCACTCCAAACTGGTTTGGACAGTCGATGGTAGCTACCACCATTCTATCGAGGTTGATGCCGACGGTAATATTTGGACATCGTCTGTTATTCAACCTTCACTATTTTTTTCAACTATTTTGACCGATTTTAAAGACGATGCAATAACAGAGCTATCACCGACCGGTAAAGTGATGCTTAAGAAGTCAGTCGCTGCAATATTGTTTGATAACGGTTACCGCGCATTATTATTTGGCGCAGGCCCTTACGAAAAGGACTTGTTGCACATTAACGAGGTACAACCGGCACTGACCAATGGAAAATATTGGATGAAAGGCGACCTGCTGATCAGCGCAAGAAACAGGAGTACAGTTTTTTTGTACCGGCCATCGACGAACAAAGTTTTGTGGTTACAAACAGGGCCATGGCTAAACCAGCACGATGCCCGGTTTTTGGGTGATACAGCCATCAGCGTGTTCGGCAATGATATGATCAGGGTTTTTGGCGACGAAAGGCTTTTGAGTGGTTATAACGAAGAATATATTTATAACTTTAAAACAGGGAAAATAACAACCCCTTTTACACAGTTTCTGAAAGACGCAAAGGTATCGACGACTAATGAAGGCAGGGCAGAGGTGCTGCAAAACGGCGACCTTTTTGTGGAAGAGACGAACAAAAACAGGCTGCTGAGGGGGGATTCAAAAGATGTTATTTGGCAATATGTTGACCGTATCGACGATCGCACAGTTGCTGCACTATCCTGCTCCACGTTTATTACCCGGGAGGAGTTTAGTAAGCTGACATTTTTAAACAAAAAATAAATTGGGAATAATCAGGATGTTATCGGGGTTTGGCTATATCGGGCCGGAATTAGGCGGAGGGATCATCACCGCAGTGCTTGGCTTCTTTACCTCAATTTTCCTGGCTTTGTTTGCCATCATCTGGTACCCGGTAAAACAGTTGATCAGGAGGATTAAAGGCAAAAAAACCGGCGATGATCGTACTGATTAGTTTTTCTTTTCACCGCGGATCAAATTAACCAGGGAAATATGACCATTTCTGCACTCGCTTTTTTGTCAAATTTTTTAATCTGGAAAATGGATGTCCGGGCACGATCATAATTTCCTTTCCCGGTTTATCCATAAAATTGCGCTGCAGTACCCGGCCGTAGCGGAAATGTCTTTCGATATTGAAAACGCCCTGGCTATAAAGCGGGCGGATTTTCCCGGTAATCATGTCTTTATTTCGGGCCTTGCGCGTTCCGGAACAACAATTTTATTGAACTATTTATACCAAACGGGCGAGTTCAGTTCGCTAACCTATGCCGACATGCCCTTTGTATTGATGCCAAATACCTGGAGGAAAATATCCCGCCGGTCAGCACCGGCATCATACCGTGAAAGGGCGCATAGAGACGGACTGATGATTGGCCCCGACAGCCCTGAGGCATTCGAGGAGGTTTTTTGGAGAATGTTTTGCGGTGATAATTATATTCAGGATGATCGCCTGCTTACGCATCGCGTTAGTGCCGGGCTGTCTGAAAAATTCAAAGCTTATATTGGAAATGTTTTAAGCACCGGTACTAAGGGAAGGCGTTACCTGTCAAAAAACAATAACGACATCCTGAGGATTGATTACCTGCGTACGACTTTCCCCGATGCTTATATTATCGTGCCCTTCCGTGACCCGCTGCAACAGGCGATATCCTTATTAAACCAGCACGTTCATTTTTGCGAAATTCACAAAAGCGATCAGTTTTCATTAAATTACATGAATTGGCTTGGACATTTTGAATTCGGCCTGAATCAAAAACCCTTTTTCCTGGGTGATGACGACGGCTTTGATAAGATGCAAAGTTATCCCAAAACTGACATCAATTTTTGGCTGCTCACGTGGAAGAATTATTATAGCTATTTGTTTGAGCACTTAGGCGATAACCTGATACTTTTTAATTACGATACGTTTTGTGCCGATCCGCAGTCGACATTGAACAGGCTATTTTCAACAATAGGAGTCCCGGATCGCGGTATTGCGATTACGCCTTTTAAACCGGTTATCAAGTCTATTGGAGGATTTGACGAAGTGGTTTTGGAAGAATGTAATACCATTTACAAGAGGCTGTTGAAAGATGAACTATTGTTTTAATTTATCCGACGAGACGCGATGCATCACGTCTCCGACCGGCGCGTTTTATCAAGCGTCCACCTGTCACCGGGAGACGCGATGCATCGCGTCTTTATAATTCCTCTATAAAATCATTTTAAACAGCTTCTAAGAGAATGGCAAACAAAGCGGATAGGCTCTAGCTCAGCCGTTCGGAAGATAAATTTTTAGTGCAGCGATGATCTCCATTTCATCGATCATCTGCATGCACTTGGGTATTCCGTAAAGTTTACAAGTATTCTTAACACATGGCTCGCAATCCAGCTTGCCATACCGGATAATTTGCCGCCCTTTTTTATTGTAGGGTGCTGTATTATGTTCGTTTCCAGCACCAAACAGGACGACTGTAGGTACGCCAACACTATTCGCCAAATGTGCCGGACCGGAATCGGTAGTTAATACAACGAGGGCGGATCTTAACAGGCTGGCCAGGCTCGCCAGGTCGGTTTTACCTGCATAGTTTTCCAGTCGGTCCCCATGGTCAGTGCCTTGTATCACCTGGTCAATAAATTCAGCCTCTTTTGGTGAGCCGATAAAAGTGAAGTGGGTTTTGGTAAAAGCGTTCGTCAGCAGGTTCAGGATATGTTTTGCTTTTTCAAGCGGCATGCGCCTTGAAGAAGCCTCGGAGTTGAAATTAATTATCACCCGGTTTTCAACAGGTTCCAATGGCTGGTCCGCCTTCAATTCTACCTTGATGTTACCGGCCTTTTTGCTGCAAAATTGTTCAGGCAATGAAACATATTCTTCCACGCGATGAACGTTTTTTGGCTTTTTAAAACTATCGGTCAATAAAAAAAAGCTGCCCTCTTTGCTAAAGCCGACACGTTTTTTTGCGCCCGTTGCTTTAGCCATTACCTGCGAAGAAAAGGATTCAGGTAAGTTGAAAAAGACGTCGTACTTTTCGGCTTTTAGTTCTTTCCCAAAGGCCCAGGCGCCTGCAAGGCCGGGGTGCTCCTGTTTCGAGAATAAGTAAACCTTGTTAATGCCAGGGATCAGGTTAGCCGCGCCGGCCAGCTCTTTTTTTACAATTGCATCTATAACAGCATCAGGGTAAAACTCTTTTGCCACCCGAACGAATGCGGAACTCATTACCACATCACCGAGCCAATTGGGGAGCCTGACCAGTATTTTTGAATTAGAGATTTGAGATGTGAGATTTGAGATTTGAGACATTGCCGTCGGTTTAATTTAGTAGATATTTTCCTCCTCCGGTCTCATATCTTAAATCTCATATCTCAGGTCTAAACGGCTACGTTATTTTCCCTAAGGGCATCATTCAGCGACGTTTTTTTATCAGTTGATTCCTTACGCGTGCCAATGATCAGCGCGCAGGGCACCTGGTATTCGCCTGCCGGGAATTTTTTGCTGTATGAGCCTGGAATAACCACGGAACGGGCAGGGACACGACCTTTGTACTCAATTGGTTTTTCGTGCGTAACATCTATTATTTTGGTCGACGCAGTTAAAACCACGTTTGCGCCCAAAACTACTTCCGACTCCAAATGAACGCCTTCCACCACGATTGACCGCGAGCCAAGGAAACAATTGTCTTCAATAATAACGGGCGCAGCCTGCACGGGTTCCAAAACACCACCGATGCCCACACCACCGCTCAGGTGAACGTGCTTGCCAATTTGCGCACACGAACCTACCGTTGCCCAGGTATCTACCATCGTGCCTTCATCAACATATGCACCGATATTTACATATGATGGCATCATGATCACGCCTTTTGCCAGATGCGCTCCGTAACGGGCAATGGCGTGAGGTACCACGCGAACACCCGTTTTGGCGTAGTCGGTCTTTAATTTCATTTTATCATGAAATACAAACGGGCCAACTTCAATTTCTTCCATTTGCCGGGTGGGGAAATAAAGAATAACCGCTTTTTTTATCCAGTCGTTGGTATGCCACCTGGTGCCGATCAATTCAGCCACACGTAACTTGCCCTGGTCCAGTTTTTCAATAACCGTATCAATGGCGTTAACATATTCAGTGTATTGTAATAGTTTCCTGTCGTCCCAGGCGTCTTCAATTAATTTTTTCAGGTCTTGCATCGGTAATAAAAGTTTTGGCAAATTAACGGAATTTTAAGGAATTTGGAGGGTTTTGTTAACGTGTACTTAACCCAACTGGATTGTTTGTGCGGGGGTATTGTATTATAAATCTTTGTAAGTTTGAAAATTGATCATGGCTGAAAAGGAAAAACTTAGGATAGATAAGTATTTGTGGGCAATCAGGGCATTTAAAACCCGAACCCTTGCCGCCGATGCCTGCAAGGCCGGGCGTGTAAAACTTGATGGTCAAAATATAAAACCTGCGCACGAGGTGAAGATAGGCGAGGTTTACCAGGTGGTAAAAGGGCCTGAGCGACGGATTTTGAAAGTTACCGGTATGGCTGAGAACCGCACCGATGCTAAAACAGCTGTAAACTTTTATGAAGATATTACACCTTACGAGGAAACCCACGCTTTTAAATCGGTGTTCCAGGCGCCCGTGTTAAAACGAGACCGGGGCGCCGGTCGGCCTACCAAAAAAGACAGAAGGGATATTGACGATTTAAAAGACGGCTTTTTCGACTAGCAGCCTGGTATCCGGTAATGATGGTAAAAAAGTATCAGCCAGGATACAAAATTCCTCATGGCGGCTGGTTAATTTAATTAGCTGCAATGCTGCTTTTTGAACACTTTTGGAATATTTGATTTTACTAGTTTGAAAAAAAAACATATTTTTGAATACCCCATTGATAAAAAAATAATATTGGCCTGCAATAATTAATATTATGGAAATAATGTTCTACCGGAATGTTTTATTATATCAACGTCTAATTGTCGCACTAAAGTCGGCCTTCCGTAAAATACCGGCTTTATCAGTTAAAAAATCCCCGTCCGGCTTCGGGTGCCCTTTAAATTTCAACAAACAAAAACCCTTTGGAACCGCACTTTTCACAACGACGGTTTTTTATGGAATATATAATCCTTTAACGGCTGCCTGGTTAACATAACCTATACAGAAGACTCTGTTACCGCACCTGCTATTTTAATTATTATTACCCCCGGTTTCAGCGGAATACATACCAGCTAAAACCGATAATGAAAATTTCAAACGTGTGTAATGTATGTAATTAATTACCAAGGTTTTAGATGATAAACAGGCATACTACTTTTTTTAAGGCTTTAAATCTCGCGATCGACTATATTATATTGAATATAAGCATGGTATCTATTTACCTGCTTGAAAATCGATCAGCTTTCTATGCAGCCAACAGGAGATATCTGCCAATCGTATTGGTTTTTAACCTGATATGGCTTTTATCGGCAAATATATCGGGGTTATATGAACAGGTACTGAATAAGGATTCGATAAAGACCTACCGGGTAGTGATCAAAACCTACCTGATCTTTGTAAGTTTTATTTGTTTCACGATATTGATACTGATTGGTACCGAGGCCTACTTTATAACCCGTCAATACCTCTTTTATTCCCTTGCTCTTTTTGGGTTTTTACTTGGATTATGGAAGCTTATTTTCCTTAGTTTGCGAAAAAGTGAACGGGCAACCCTGCGCGACATCAGGGAAGTGATCATTATAGGCGCCGGGCGCATTGGTTTTGACCTTTTCGATTTTTTTAATGAAAACCCAGAACATGGCTATAAACCGGTTGGCTTTTTTGACGATGACCCCGGAAAAATAAAGGACAAACAATTGTATCTGGGAGACACGGATAGTTGTATAGACTATGTATTAACCAAAAAGGTGGACGAGATATTCTGTACCTTACCGATAACCGACCTAAAGAAAATAGAAAAATTGATGGTCGACGCTGATAAGAATCTTATCCGCTTCAAATACGTACCGGAGTATTTCGATTTTGCGAAAAGACCGACTATCGTGCAAAGCTTTGGGCATATACCAGTGATCTCGGCCAGAACGGAACCTCTTGAAAACCTGCTTAACCGGTCGATAAAACGATTGTTCGACGTTTGTTTTTCGCTTTTTGTCATCATCTTTATTTTCAGCTGGCTTTTCCCCATATTGTTCATATTGATCAAACTGGAATCAAGGGGCCCGGTATTCTTCACCCAGGTAAGGTCGGGCAGGGATAACCATCCCTTTAAGTGCTATAAGCTAAGAAGCATGTATGTTAACAACGATGCTGACGACAAGCAAGCTACGCGCCATGATAAGCGGATAACTAAAGTGGGCGCCTTTTTGCGGAGGACCAGCCTGGACGAATTGCCGCAGTTTTTTAATGTTTTGCTTGGAAATATGTCAGTAGTAGGCCCAAGGCCGCACATGATCAAGCACACCAAGCAATATTCGGCATTGATCGATCAGTTTATGGTGAGGCACTTTCTGAAACCCGGCATCACAGGCTGGGCGCAGTCACAAGGTTTAAGGGGAGAAACCAGAACGGTTGATGCGATGCTAAAGCGGGTGGAAGCGGACGTTTGGTATCTGGAGAACTGGTCCTTTTTACTCGACCTTAAGATCATCGTTTTAACCATCAGGAATTCTTTCATGAAGCAACACGAGAACGCGTTTTAAAACCAGCGTTTTTATCAACCGCATGGATACAAAAAAACCTCGGATAGCATCCGAGGTTTTTTTATTTTGTATAAGATCGCTTTTTACTTTTTCTCTTTTGCGTAATCGTCGTTAAGCCTTTTTAACACGTCGGCAGTTACATCCATGCTTTGATCGCCATAAAGAATGGTCGGATTTGCCTTGGAGTACATCAATACCAGTTTATAGCCTTTTTCTTTTGCATATCCTTTGGCAAAATCGGCTATCTTATCATAAACCTTATTGTTTGCAAGCGCCTGTTCGTTTTGAATACCGGCCGCAGCATTTTGCTGATAAGTTTGAAAGTCCTGCTGCTCCCTTTGCAGGTGCTGCTCTGTCGACTGGCGCTGGTCGGCCGACATGGTGTTTACATTTTTCTGGTAATCAGAAAATTCATGCTGGATAGCTTGTCCTTTCGACTGCACCTGGGTTTGGGCGTCTTTGCCCTTGTCCTGTAGTGATTTGCTTACGTCTTCGGCGTATTGATATTTCTTCAACAGCGTGTCCTGGTTTATGTAGACTATGGTCTCTTTATTGGCCTCAGGCACTGCCTGTATCGGCTTGTCAGCAGGCTGTGGTTTATTGCAGGCTAATATGCTGCCGGCCAATAGACTTGCCACAGCAATTTTTGAAAGAACGGGAACGGTAATTTTCATTTTAATCAGTTTTGCAGACCCCCGGCGATGCGGAAAATCCAGATTGTTTGGCTTTAAAAAATTTTGACAAAGATAACGTTTCGGCCCAAGTATCCTAACGGTAAAAATATGTGTTGATATAGTGTCCTTTTTATCCACAAATGCGGTAATCCGGCTTAAAATCCGTATTTTTGTGGGTTGTTTTTTTAACCAAAATATGAGCGAAGAAATCGAAGACAAATCAAATTACTCAGCAGATAATATACAGGTTTTAGAGGGTTTAGAGGCGGTGCGGAAACGCCCGTCGATGTACATCGGTGATACAGGGTCAAAGGGCCTCCACCACCTCGTGTACGAAGTGGTAGATAACTCGATAGATGAGGCGCTGGCCGGTCATTGCGATACCATAAAAGTTATCATTCAAAAGGACAATTCCATTTTAGTTTCTGATAATGGCCGCGGTATCCCAACCGGCATAACTACCAAGGAACAGCGGTCGGCTTTAGAAATTGTAATGACGGTGCTGCATGCCGGCGGTAAGTTTGATAAGGACACCTACAAAGTGTCGGGTGGGTTACATGGAGTTGGGGTAAGCTGCGTAAACGCGCTGTCAGTCCATTTAACCGCCTTAGTATATCGCGAGGGTAAAATATGGACGCAGGAGTACGAAAAAGGCAAACCCATGTTTGATGTTAAAACTATTGGAGATACCGATAAAAGAGGTACCACCATTATTTTTAAGCCTGACGCAGAGATATTTACGTTAACAACTGAATATAAATATGAAACGCTTGCTGCCCGTTTGCGCGAACTTGCGTATTTAAATAAAGGTATCCGCCTTACCTTGACCGACGAACGGGAAACAAATGAAGACGGTACCCATCCGGCCGAGGATTTTTACTCGGAAGGGGGCTTGCGTGAGTTTGTTAAATACCTTGACGGTACCCGTCCGTCGCTGATACCGGAGCCTATTTATATCGACGGCAATAAACAAGGTATCCCGGTTGAATTGGCATTGCAATACAACGATTCGTATTCCGAAAATGTGCATTCGTATGTCAATAATATTAACACCATTGAAGGCGGTACGCATGTGGCCGGTTTCAGGAGGGGGTTAACGCGTACGTTGAAAAACTATGCGGATAAAGAGGGTCTGCTGAAGAATATGAAAATAGAGATCAGCGGGGACGACTTCCGTGAGGGCTTAACGGCCGTGATCTCTGTTAAGGTGGCCGAACCCCAGTTTGAAGGCCAAACCAAAACCAAATTGGGCAACAACGAGGTGATGGGCGCGGTGGATATGGCTGTAGGCGAAATTTTAGGCAATTACCTGGAGGAAAATCCGCGGGAGGCTAAAATGATCGTGAACAAGGTGATCCTTGCTGCTACGGCCCGTGCTGCAGCTCGTAAGGCCCGCGAAATGGTTCAGCGAAAAAATGTGATGAGCGGCTCGGGACTACCGGGTAAGCTTGCCGACTGCGCCAACAGCGACCCTTCGTTATGCGAAATATACCTGGTGGAAGGTGACTCTGCGGGTGGTACCGCCAAGCAAGGCCGCGACCGCGAATTCCAGGCGATCTTACCGTTACGTGGTAAGATATTGAACGTGGAGAAAGCGATGGAGCATAAGATTTACGAGAACGAGGAAATAAAGAATATGTTTACCGGCCTTGGGGTCAGCATTGGCACGCCGGAGGATGCTAAAGCTTTGAATATCGCGAAGCTTCGTTACCACAAGATCGTTATCATGACGGATGCCGACGTGGACGGATCGCACATTACTACGCTGATCCTGACATTCTTCTTCCGCTATATGAAAGAACTGATAGAATACGGTTACGTTTATGTTGCTTCGCCGCCCCTTTACCTGGTGAAAAAAGGTAAGGATTTTGAATACTGCTGGACAGAAGAGCAGCGCGACTTGGCTGTACAAAAGCTAAAAGGCGCAGGGAAGGAAGACAGTGTGCACATACAGCGCTACAAAGGTTTGGGTGAAATGAATGCCGAACAATTGTGGGAAACTACCATGAACCCTGCTACCCGCACATTGAAACGCGCGAGTATTGAGAATGCTGCCGAATGTGATCACACTTTCTCCATGCTGATGGGTGATGAGGTTGGCCCGCGCCGCGAGTTTATCGAAAAGAACGCGAAATACGCCAGGATTGATACGTAGTCAAACACAGCACACCCGGTTGACTTATATTTTGACCGTATAACCTGGGCGCTAATCTTTTATGGGAATAATGACCCTGCTTTAATTAAGGCAGGGTTTTTTTGTGATGATGCTTTTTTATTTATATACATAAGAAAATTATGTATATAAATAAAAAAGTTTATATTTGTTCATGAGTTCGAATCAAATGCTTAAGGGCGCTCTTCAAACCATCATCCTGAGACTTTTGGAAGATAACAAGGAAATGTATGGTTATGAGATTACACAAAAGGTAAAGCACATTACTGCCGGGGATATGGTGATCACCGAAGGTGCGCTCTATCCAGCGCTTCACAAACTGGAGGCTGACGGTTTGCTGGAAACATTTACAGAAATTGTAGACAATAGGGTAAGGAAATATTACCGGCTTACAGAAAAAGGAGGGGAGGAGACATCGGCAAAATTAGATGAAGCCCGTGTGTTTATGGATCACTTGCAATTATTGTTAAATCTAAAAACGATCACAAAATGAATTTGACTGCCCATGAGCTGGAATGGCTCAATAGACGCATGGACTGGTACGACATAAAATACCAGGAGATATATGATGAAATAGCTGACCATATCATTTTAGCCATTGGGCGCGAAAGATCTGCAGGCGACCGCCGGACCATCGACATTGTTTTCGATATGGTTGCACATCGGGAATTTGGCGGCTACTCTGGAATAGAAAAAATTGTTAAAGATTATGAGCGGGCTTACCGCCGCAGGATACGCATCGCGCTATGGAAAAACCTTAAATCGTATATCAACTTTCAAACGATGGCCTGGGCCGGTATATTAACTTTCATTGGCCTTTATTTACCCCATAACAAGCAAACGGCGATAGTTATGTTTATCGGCTTAAGCGTTACGGCATTTGTACCCTTTGTTTTTGCTTCACGAAATGCTCCGCAACTCAAAACCGACGCAGGTAAGCAATCGATCGTAAAAAGTTTTATGAAAACGCGGGCGCTGGCACTGGTGCTTTTGCTGAATTTTGTTGTTAATGTATTCGGTTTTCTGGCTGAGCAGTGGCATTTCGAATATCTAAAATTCAAAAACTATCCGCCGGTTGTTTACATGGTACTTTTCTCTTTTTTTATAATCTATGGATTGAGCACGATCCGTCTGTGCAGGCAGGAATTTAAAATAGCAGCATAGCTATTAAGGTTTATTTTAGTAACACCAAAGTTTTCCTGCCGTAATTGATCACGGATTTATATTTCATCAAAACGTCTCCCCCCAAAACGCCTAAAACTTCGGGGTGACCCAGTAGGGCGTAAGCAATATTAATAGCGCTCAGATCCAAAACAGCAACTTCAAATTCCTCAATCAATAAATTCCCAATATGCATGTCGTGAATCCGGGCTGTTGATGAGGTCATGGTATTGGTGCCCAGGCCAGTTGATAACCTGTCACTCAGCGTAAGTCGCTGTCCTTCGGCCTGTATCATCGTTTGATCAAAAGCTGTTTTTGACGCGCCGGTATCCAGCACCAGCGTGAAGGGTTTACCAAAAAGTGAGATCGCAATTAAGGGGTGAAAACCATCTTCCTCGAGGTCGATGATCTGGAGCGGGATAATTGTTTTATTTTTCTTTTTAGACGACATGAATAATAGCGTAATACCTGCGCAGTAAATTTAGCTTTTTAAAGGCGCAATAGCTTATTAGTCGTGATATGAGGCTTCTTTGGCCATCTCGTGAAGGATGGCATCCATACGGTTTATTTCCTTTTCCATATGCTCAAATATGGTGGGTTCCGTTGGGTCTTCTTTCAGGATTGCTGCAAGCCCTTTTAAATTGGCAAGGGGGCTGCGTATCAAATGGGATTGTTTCCAGGCCATCTCTTTGATGCTATTGATGTGGCCCTGTATCCGGTCATAGGCGTTTTTTAAATGTTGCTCGGCATTTTTTCGCTCGGTAATATCATAAAATGCCACCATCAGTCCTAGTATTTCCTTACTGCCATTGGTTATCGGAACTAATTTTACATAGAACCAACTTAGCGAACTATCAGACTGAGGATAGTCGACTTCGTAACTGAAGGTATTGCCGTTAAGTACTTCCCTGGTATACTCAACAAATTTAGGAAACCTGATTTTTGGAAAATAAGCAGTCAATTGCTCACCCTTAAGGGGTATATCATGGTATTGCTCCCTGATAAATTCTTCCGCTTTTGGATTAAACGCCAGGATGTTGAGTTCCAGGTCGCACAGCACATAGGCGGTATCTGTGTTTTCAAGGATGGTTTGCAGGTTGGCTTCCGATTTTTTTAGTGATTCTTCAGCCTTCAGTTTTTCAGTAACATCAAGGGTCATTGATAGCCTTACCGGCCTGCCTTCAAAAATAATGTCCCTGGCGCTGATCTGTATAAACATTATGCGCCCGTCTTTTTTAAGGTGCCTCACCGTCACCGGCTGCGACGACTCATCAAATTGTTTCCGGTAACCTTCCAATTGTTTGTTACGGTCTTCGTCCGGCCTGATATCGCGTGCATTCATTCGCAGCAACTCTTCTTTGGGGTATCCATAAAGGCTGGCTGCGGCATCGTTAACCGCAATTATAGACTGATCGTCCTTCGCCATCATCCACATCGGCATGGGGTTAGCGTCGAAAAGCAGGCGATATTTTTGCTCCGAAGATTTTAATTCTTCCTCGGCTCGTTTGCGCTGGGTAATATCGATCATCGACCCCATTATAGTGGGGACGCCATCTAATACTGCCCTGCTTCCGTAAAATTCAATCCAATTTGCAGTACCGTCCTTTTTTTGGCCCATCGCCTCGTAATGTACACTTTCAATTTCGCCTGCAACGCGTCGTCTTACATTTTCAAGCGCCGTAGCCCTGTAACTTTCATGAAATATAGTTTCTACTGGCAGCGTATTGATCAGTTCGTCAGGTTCAAAACCAAAAACGCGGGCGAACCGTTGATTTACATAGCTAAATTTGCCATGCTGAACGATGTATACGCCAACCATTGATTTATCTGCAATGGTCCTGAACTTCAACTCCGCCTCACGGAGCTCCGCTTCCATTTTTTTACGATCGGTAATATCCCTGGCAACAACTAGTATCCGGTCATCGGCAAGTGTCTTTACGTTGATCTCAACAGAGAATATTTCCCCGTCTTTTCGTATGTATTTGCGCTCGCGGATAACGTCATCCTTTAGTACACTGATCCTCCCTGGTAAAGGTTCAGTCATCAACTCTTCCGGATCGAGGATCGACTCCACGTTCATTTGCAGCAGTTCTTCACGACCGTAGCGGGTCATTTTGGACAGGCTTGCGTTTACATCAGTGAAATTGCCCTCGTTATCAATAACAAAAATAGCATCCGATGCTTGTTCAATCAGGCTGCGGTACCGCTCTTCGCTCTTCTGATATTCGGCAGAACGTTCTTCAACCATCTTTTCCAGCCCGGCATTCATTTTCTTCACCTTATCTTCAGCTTCCGAGCGTTTTTTATCAATACTATTAAGCCAGTTAGCGGTATTCCATATCAGCAGCAGACTTACTAACAAAAAGCAAACCGCCAATATGGAAACACCGAGATTTACAGACGAAAATAATCCGAAGTGTTGCGTTTGTATCCTCAGCGAGCCAAAAATGACAACCATAAGAATCATCAAACCAAAAAGCCTTCTTGCCATTTGATTGCCCACTTTTTTACCCGAGAACAACTTTGTTATGCCAAAGGCGGGATGAAGCAGCGATGCTGCAAGCGACAAGCCGAAAAACAGCAATGCCGTATGGGTGGCCATGGAGGTTTTGTACAAAAACACCCTAAAAAACGACACCCCATACAAATAACCTATAAGTGAAACAGCAGACAAGATGGTTACCAGGTGAAAATGAAGTTGCGCAAACAGGAGCCATCCATTTTTCTTCGCTCTTAGAGACAGAAAGCCGGCGCCAAGCACAAAAAAGCTAAAAGATGCATTAAACGCCATTCGGCCGGGGAAGGGAATGTTATAGGATGCAGTGGTTTTATCGGTTACAAAAAACTGATCGAGACCGGTGTTGAAATGAAAGAGATCTTGCAATAACGTGGTTAGGCCGATACAGGTACCCAAAAGAGAGAACGTGTAAAACAGCACCGTACTATAAGCGCTTGTTTTAAACTGGGTTAGCAACAGCGCAGCACCGAAAAGGACGAAACAAAGCGCAGCATTGAACCGCATTTGCTCAAAGCCGGGGATAATGGATTCGAGCCGCGGAATGTCAAGCAGCCACCCCGTCATCACCGTGATGCCCGCGGTTATGGCAATAAGGCAGATGATTATTACGATCTTATTTTTCTGAGGATCGGCCATAAACAACTTTATACGGACGCGGGTAAGATTTAGATTGAAAAACGAAATTTTTTTTACTGAAAAGCCAGGGGTTGATAAAGGTAATGCTAATTCCCAAAGGAATAAAAAATTTCCGAATAATTAAAAACGAAGCAAAGAGTATTTAGTTTTCAGTTAATATTTCCTACGGAGGCTAAAATTTGGATTAAATGATAGATCAATTACTAATCATTAACTCAATATTTAAAGAAATCATTTATACTGTGATAATCCGACAAATCGGCCATTTCCTGAAACTTGGTGGAAAAACATTAAATCTTCTTTTGATTAACTTGACTAATTTTTCGCTCTATTTCCTCGAAAAGTGGATTGGATGTATAGGCTAAAATGGAGCTTCGGTCTTTTCCGGTTAAATCATGGTTATATGACCAATATTCCTCGAATCCTTTATGGCCACCCACCCTTATACCATATCTATAATCTTCAAAAAAAACAACAATATTACCATTTGACATGAATCCACTTGCCATGTCTGGTTTAAACCCATTGAGAGAAAACTGAACAGATAATCTAAATAAATCTGTAATTTTTGCGGTTAATAAGATAGAATCTTTGAATTGATTGAAGTCGTCACCATAATCGGCTTTATCATTAATTATAAAGCGATAGTCTATTTTATCATAAAAGACTTCGAACTTTTTTAAATTTTCAATCAATTTATCCAAGAGCGGAATAATAGATGTTTCTAACGTCGATTGGAGGATGCCTACGCTTTTTTTCTTTGGTGTTACCTGTTGGTTTATTTTTTTGGATAAAACAGCGATTTTCTTATCAAGATCGTCCGGCTCTTCGATGTCTTTCCCTTCTGCCGCTCTTAATGTTAAATCCAGGCTCCAAAGTAGCTGCTCACCGATATAAATAACAAAAGCATCTATCTCTCCGACGTCAGCGCGATTAAGAGCTGACAAATATTTATTTTTCTCATTGCTTTTTATCACTACCATTGGCAGTTCGTTTTTCAAGAAAACGTAATTCATTAATAGTCTTGCTACACGGCCATTGCCATCATCAAACGGATGGATTCGAACAAATTGATAATGCAATAATGAAGCGAGCACTAATGGTGGCTCTTTTTTACTATTTTCATTATACCAGGCAACTAACTTCTGCATCTCAATAGGTGTATCATCCGGAGAAGTATAGTTAAATATTTCTCCACTTGATAATCTTACTGAATTTGGTGAGGTCTTATATTGTCCTGGTATTATTTCCTTTTGTGTTGCCTGCCCTTCGGACGTTATGGCTTCTTTCCAATAAGGTGCCACCAGGATGCACTTGTTTAAGGATCTAATAAAATGTTCTGTTAATGGCCGTTGATCATCAGCGGTTTCTTCTTTAATAATTTTCAAAGCAACATCATGGGCAAGCATCTCTTGATATTCGCGGAAGTCATGGCCCCCATTTGTTTTCTCAAAAAATAACAACAATTCCGTTTCACCATAGGTTAGGGTATTGCCTTCTATATGATTAGAATTATAGTTAAACTCCAGGCGGAATTTCTTATCGAGTTTTTGCTCGTCGTTTGGGTTTAATGGCAATAAACTGTTTATTAAAGCAACTTTCTTGTCAACTTGATTTATTATGTCTTTAACAGAAACCATAGTAATAATAACTGAATTGCAAGTTACTTAACATTAGTTTATATTTCCTTAAAAATTAAAATGGCAGGTCAAAACTAATAGCTTCACTTAAGGCTCTTTAAACAAAATGGGATTAAGGTTAGCAATTAAAACGGATAACCGATCGCCAGGTTAAAAACGCCGCTATGGAAACCTTTCAGTGGGATTAAAGGATTTGGCTGCCGGATGGGTATGCCATAATCTGTACGCAATAGCAGCACAGTAAAATTAAACCGCAAGCCAAAGCCCGCGTCCGCCGCCACCTGGCTCAGGAAGCTTTTACCAAACGTGCCGCCGGGTAAATACGGGTTACTGTTGAGCACCCAGATGTTACCGGCATCAATAAATAACGCTCCTTCTACAAAGCCAAAAAGTTTGGGGCGGTATTCGGCGTTGGCTTCAATTTTAATATCACCCGATTCATCCGGCAGGAAGTTAGTGCCCGTCGCCAGTTCAGATGGCAAGATGTAAGAGCCCGGCCCTATAGAATGCGCCTGGAACCCCCTGAGGCTATTGGCGCCGCCGATGAAAAACTGCTGTGAATAGGGGAGTACGGTTGAGTTACCATAAGGTAGACCGACATCCGCCATAAAACGCATGGCGATGCTGCTGTGAGGGCCTGTTTTATGATAAAACCTGATCTCGTTCTCGATCTTAACATATTGATCGAAAGGTGTGCCGAGTATTTTGACCACTTTTCGGGGCGTATCTGCTCCCATAATGAGGCCAACTAAATTGCCAGAGAGGCTCACCTTACCGTTATAATAAAAGGTGTTTGTTCTCCCTGTTTCCATCGTATTGGTATAGGTGTAACTGTATGATGGGCCAAACGTAAATTGCCTGTTGATAACATGTGCCAGTGACGGATTGCGGGCTTTTCTGATACTATCCAGGTAGATTTGTGTAATATTATTGGGATCGACGAAGGTAAAGTCTTCCAGATCCAGTTGGTGTTGTACATGGATGTTGGGTTTCCATTGGTAACCGAACGATGCATTGAAGGAGTTGAGCGAATATAACTGGGTACGATTGATGAAGGTGTACCCCACACTCAAAATCGACCTTGGGATAAAGGCGTTATCCGTATGGAAATTAAATGGCCCAACAAATCGCGGCCACGAGACGGATGGCTGGATGCCATATTGATAAATGTTATAGCCATGATTATAAGGGCCAAATTGTATATCCCTGGCGGCGGAGAATGTCAACGTATACAACTCAGCGCCCTTAAAAGTATTGCGGTTGCGGAAGTTAATATCCAGTTGGGTACCGTCGTAGTTGGCTGAGTTTTGGCTCAGGACGACATCGGTTTGGAGCGATTTCCGTTTTTGCTGTGTTAAAAAGTAATAAATATCCAATTTGGCCGAATCTGGCGTTACGTCCTCAAATCTGTTTTTAACAAATTTGAACGGCCCCAGCTCAATAAAGCGGCTTAGCGAGTTAGTATGTTCCGTGCGGTTATAAATATCGCCCGGATGCAGTAAAACTGTGTTTTTGAATGTATAGGGACGAAACTGATTTTTTGGGTCGATGATATAATACCAGGCATATTTTTTTGCTGAATCCATTTTCAGCGCGGTATCCCGTAGCTTATAGTCAGGGTAAACATAGATATTGCGTACGCTGTAAATCCAGCGGGCCTCCTCGGGCGTTTCGGGCTTTATCTTTACCCACATATCCACCTGGTGATCTTTTACAGTGCTATCGTACTTCATGATCAGGTCTTCAGGTGCAAAGTAAAAATAGCCTTCTTCTTTCAAACGGGCGTCAATGCGTATCCTTTCGGTTTTTATCTTATCCAGGTTGAACGGATCACCTGGTTTTAAGAATGTTTGGGCAGCTGAGCCAGCCACGGCTGTATCCAGGTCATCCCCGCCTTTGGGGAAAGTGATGCTGCGGTACTTATATTGCGGACCCAGTTGAATGGTATAAACTGCCTGGGATGTCTTGGGCTTGCCGATGGTATCGCCGCTTACCTGGGCTAAAAAGTACCCTTCGTTTTGCAGCCTGTTTTGAAGAATAGCAGCGTTTTGCTCCAGGTCCACCGAACTGATGAGCACCGGCGGCTCACCTTTCGACATCAGAAAATGTTTTAAACCTTTTTTCTTCGGTGTTTTATAGCGATCGTACAACCATAGTTTCACACGGATGCCGAGCAGCTTTCCATTTGGCAGCGGCCTAAGCAAGGCTTCCATTTCGTCTTCGATATCACCCTTAACGTTTTTTTTAACGCCTTTATCGGTGATGTTTATCTTTGCGCCGCTATATAGTTTTTGGCCGGGGCCCAAATACTTGGTCGTATTGCACCCGTATATCAGTAAAACAGAGAATAAAGCTAAGTATCGATATCTGGCCATTTTAATTTGATGTTGATGATTTGGGCGGAACTGCCGGCTGCACCTGCGTAGCGGTTGAATCTGTTTTTTTATCGGCGGCTTTTTGTTCGTCCTTTTTCTCTTTTTGTTCCTTATTGTATTCTTTGTGCAATTCCTTTTCTTCCTTTGTTCTCCGACCAAACAGTTCTTTAAACCGGTTAAAATCATAGGTGATGGTAAAACCGACGCCGGTTTCAACCACTTGCCCTTCGATCACGATGTACTGGTCGCGCCGGTAAACCCGAACAAGGTACCGTCCGTCTTTGGTCAGCTTATAGTTTACAGAAACATCTCCCGCAATGTCAGTTGTTTTTTCACCGGGCTGATTTTGGCCCTCCAGGTTAAAGTTATTGCCAACGGTAACGGTGACACGGTCGTTAAACAGTTGTTTTGAGAGGCCGACATTCAAATCCGTTCGGTTTTGTTCCACGCCGGATGAATAATCTGCACCCGACGTAAGGTTGAAACTCAGCTGTACGCCGCCGATAAGGTTGCCCGCCAGTTTATTCAGCTGATCGGACAACAGGCTGCTCACACTGCTTCTTATGGCTCCATTCAAACCCGTGCCGCCGCCCTGGCTTTGCAGCGGATTATCGCCGATAAAATGCCCCAGTATCAGCACACCCAGCACTTGTTTATTCATTTCGTTGGGGTCTTGCCTAACCTGGTCAAGCCGGGCGTTTATGGTGGCTGTTACTTCAGGCCCAACGGAATAGCTGCTATCCGGTAAAACAATGTCAAAAGCGATCTGCGGGTTAAGCAGGTCGTTGGTCAAAGTCAGGTCGACATTGAAAGGTAGCTTTTGCTTGTAAATAATGGTATTTTGCCCGCTGCCTAACTGGTCACTTACCAGGTCGATCGGGGGCACATTGGCCACATAAATAGCCGTCATGTTGATCGTAGCTTTGGTTGGGTCGCCTTCCCAGACAATTGTGCTTCCCGGTTTGAAATTGAACTTACGTTTTACAGTTGCGTACGACAGATTGTATGAACCCTGCGCTACGGTATATTCCCCGGTAAGGCTTATTTTGCCGCTGGGGTCTACGGTCATGTTCAACTGCGCATCTCCCCTTAGGTCAACCACATCTCCGTTGCGTTCATCTATCACCACAGTAAATTTCGCGTTTTTGTTAACCTTTATGTTGGCCGATACGTCGAGCCCGGTGAGCTCGGTTTTCTTCAAAGAATCAAGTTGCTTTGCCAAGAATAACGAGTCCTCCCTGGTCTCATTAGGATTGATCACCTCAACTACCCCTTTCCTGTCTTCAATGCCGGGGTCATCCTGGGGCAAAACTATCGTCAGGTCGGTTTTATCGTTTACCGTCAGGTCGGCATCAACCACCGGCTTTTTCATATCCCCGCGGATATGAATCCTCGTATCAACATACAGCTTTCCGTAGTATAATTTGTTATCTTCCTCGGTAGAGTTGGTTACCCTGAAATTATTGGCAGTAATGTCCAGCCCGAATTTATAATTGGTAAAATCAGTGGTATAAAGCGTTCCGGCTACGGTGGCTTTATTGCCCAGCGAATCAACCAGGGTAAAATCGTTAAAGCGGATGCCGTCATTATTGAAAGTCAGGCTTTCGCTCGGCATGGTAAAATAGGAATTGAGCATGGAGACATTAAACCCAACTTTATTAAAATTTACATCGCCCCTGACGACGGGCGCATCAGTAGTCCCCGAAATTTTCAGATCGCCGCTGATGATGCCGCTCGAACGGCGGATAGCGCCAAAACTAAAGCCTTCGATGCTTTTCATATTCAGCTTAACGATGTTAAGGTCGAGGTCAAACCTGCTCGCCGGGCTGGTATAATACATACCGGTTAGGTTTACCTGGTTGCCTTTGCCGGTAATACCCACATCGGCCGCGTACGCGTTAGCCGTTTGGTTATTCACCTTCAGGGCTATATTGCCTACGGTATCTTGCTTAAAGTTAAAATCCTTAATGTTTAACGCAGCGGTGAATTTCATCGCCGTTTGCATGTCGCTCAAATGGGCTTCGCCGTCTATGACGCCACCCACCTGCAACGAGTCCTGTTCTGCAGCGCGGGTTAACGTTTCGATTTTAAAGTTGGCGAACTTAACAGTCAGCGGGGCGTTCATGGTTTGCGAATCGCTGTTTACGCTGAGCACCTGCCCGGCATTGCTGATGGAAAAGTCTTTAGCCATTAGCCCCATGGTGCCAAACTGGAGCGCATTATCGGCATTAACCGTCCAGTTTTTATAGTCAAGCAGCAGGCCGTCCGGCAAAAAGCTGAATTGGTACTCGTTAGGTAAAATGCTGAATACCCCGGCGACGCGGTAGCGCGCTTTTTTTGATGCGTCGCTTACCTGCAGGGCCAGGTTTAATTTATTGTTTTGCAGGCTGCCGCTAACACTGGTGTACAATAAATTCAGCGATGAGCCGGCCTTAATATCATCAGCAGTGAGGCTGTAATTTAAAGCATTATTGCCGGTGTTAATGGCCAGCTTCATGTTATTTACAACGTTGGCGCCATACACCACCTTAGGTATCGCGCCGTTCACAATTAAAGTGCCAGCCTGGCTGTCAAACTGCCCCGTTATCAGCACCGGGTCCAGCGTTTTCAAATCGGGCACCAGGGTTTTAGTGATTGGCGTTTTTACGATATGAATATCAAACTTAAATTGCTGGGGCGGGTAAGCAGATTTTGTAACAGCGACTGCTTTAGCTTCGGCAGTATTAAAATATTTGTTGATCACATCCTGCATCGCCGGGGCTATATCCGTCAATTGATATTTGCCTGCCATGTGCGCGTAAAGCATTGGCGCTTTTAACTTAAGGGTGCTGCTGTCGGCCGTAGCGGTTGATACCAGGCTAACCGTATCCAGTTTAACCGATTGACCGTTTTGGTCGAGCAGCAGGTTGGTCATTTTAATATTGGCATTCAGGTAATTCGGATCGGCAGTCGGTACATCTGCCACGATCTTGCCGCGAAAACGCATTTCTGTTTTGGAGAAACCCAGTTTTTGCAGGTTGATGGAGTCGACCACCAGCGTGGCGCTTACCGAAGGATATTTTTTATTCATATCGGCCTTGCCATCCAGGCTAAAGCTGATGTTGGGGTCTTTCATTGTAGCCTTAGCGGTATAGCTGCCATTTTGCGATGTACCCGAAAGCACCAGGTGCTGGTAATTATACCCCTTTACATAGGCATTTGCAATGTCGCCATTAAATTGCAAACTGGCTGTTTTGGGATCGAGACCATGGCCTTTAACATGAGCAGTTAAGGAGATGTTACCGGCCGTTTGCGGCTGTTTGGTTAGCGCCCCTACGTTAAGATTATTCGCTTTAATATCGGCGGTATAAATGGCTGCCGTTTTACTATTGCCGTTGCGCATCACAGCATTCAGATCAACTGCGCCATAGGTTGTGCGCAAGCCCAGTTTAGTGTCGAAATTATACATGCCACCTTTAAACGTTCCCTTGAGGTTGAGATGAGAGGGTATCGTTACGGAAGAAGGTATCATACCCGGCGATACCAGTTTAGCAATATCGCCGCTGCCGGTATTAAAGTCAACCAGGTTTACATCGAAGTAAGCCTTGTTCATATTTGGGAGGCCTTTCAGCGTGGCAGAGGCTTTGATATGGGTATTGCTTAATCCGCTGATCTCCAAATTTGGTATGCGCAGATCATTTACCCTGCCCACAACGCGCCCGTCTATCCTGAAAACAGCATTAGGTGAATGTTTAAATGGGTCCATAGTCGCCATGGCAGGCATCAGTAATAATACATCTCTCAGGCACAAATGACTGCCGTCCAGGTTGGCATTGACGAATAGTGCGCCAGGGTTAGAGCTTAACGAGGCGACTGACGGATAACTGATCTGTACTTGTTTTTGAATGAGGGATTGCGGCGTTTGTACCAGCAAATCATTCAGGTAAGCGTTTTTCGGTCCGTACAAAAATTTGGTATGGAATTTATTAATAATGAGTCCGCTCTTATCCCTAAAGCTAAAGGAATTTACGTTACCCGAAATGGTAGCGGGATCATAACTCAAATTCTCGATATCCGCATTCAGGCTCCGGATGTCCATATGGCCGAAATCAAGACCTTTTGGCAGCGGCGCCTGCGCGTTGTTATCAAACTTGATATTATCATTAGTGAAGCTGATCTTACCCAGAGTCGCCGCCCATCCCTTTTGGTTTTCCGGCGATGCCATTATGGTATCCAGCTTTTTTATCGCCTTTGCCACTTCCTTTTTAACGGTTTGCGGTTTAGCAAGCGCCAGGCCGGCACGGGTATCATTCAGCGCAATACTTTTAATGGCTACTTTTTGATTTTTCAGGTCTATTTTATCAATATCCACCAGCAGTTGACCCAGGTCGACTTTGGTGGCCATGGTGCCGCTGCGGTAATCCACCTTTATTTTTGAAATATCGATAATACCCAGGTTAAGGGTAATGTTAAGCGGTTTCACTGCTGTGTCTACCGGCACTGCCGCCACGGTTGCTGCTGTCGGGGTTTGGATGATCCGGGTATCGATGCCCGAGATGGTGATCTTGGGGATGGTAAATTTCATTTTGTCCAGGTCGAAATCTTTGATCTTCGTATCAAAATGCCCCAGTATAAATTTGATGTTGTTGCCGGTGATGGCGTCCTTATAAGCGACGTTGATCCTGTCGAGGTTAATGGTGCCAACCGAAAATTTCATGGTTGATGACGTGTCCGTCGGCTTAACCGGCTTTTTCTGCTCTCCTGCAAAAGCATTTATGATATACTGGAAGTTGAAAACGCTGTCGGCGCCACGGCTGATATTGGTAGTAATGCCTTCCAGGTCAATCTCATTTACTTCTACTTTATGGCTCAGCAATTTGAGCAGGCTGATATCAACCTTCAGTTTGTCGCCGGCAATAAGGGTGTCTTTCTTTTGATCCTCAAAATAAACACCTTCCAAAACAATGAGTTTGGGCAAGCCGAGGCTGATGTGGCTGATCTGTACTTTGGTGTGTATTTTATTTTCAAGAAAAGTAACCGCTTTGTTTTTGACGAAATTTTGCACGGCAGGAACCTGTATCAACACGATGATGAGCAGGATGAGGAAAATAACACTGGCTATTATCCACAGTATTGTTTTGAGAGCTATGCGGCCGAATCGTGTCAAGGGTATAAGTTTTTCAAATGGATATTTCTTACCAGTATAATGAAAAATACGGTCAAAGGTTTTCCTGAAACCGGGAATTTCGCGAAAAAAAGCGGGTTTATATCACAATAGCGGCTAAGTTGCTTTTTGGTAGAAAAATTATCTCTAAGGTTTATTTAAAACAGCTTTTGCGGGGGATGCTATTTGTTTAATGTATCCAAATCCTATTGAACCAGCAGTTTTTTGTTGATCCGTTTGATCAGTCCCGGCCCTTCATAGATAAACCCTGTATACAATTGCACCAGCGCAGCGCCGGCTTTCATTTTTTCAATAGCATCTTCGGACGAATGAATGCCTCCTACGCCGATGATAGGAAAAGCGCCTTTTGATTTTTGATGCAGATAAGCGATAACCTCGGTTGCGCGATGCGTTAATGGTTTGCCGCTGAGTCCGCCGGCTTCATTTTTTAATGTGTCCTTCGAAACCAACCCTTCGCGACTAATGGTAGTATTGGTAGCGATGATACCAGCTATACCGGTTTGCTGCACAATGTCCACAATGTCGTCCAACTGTTCGTTGGTTAAGTCGGGCGCTATTTTTAGAAGGATAGGCCTGCTGATGCCATTTTTGTAATTGCGCTGGTGCAAGGTGTTCAAAATCTCCATTAAGGGGCCTTTTTCCTGCAATGCGCGCAGGCCGGGCGTATTAGGAGAACTTACATTCACCACAAAATAGTCAACCACGTCAAACAACCGGTCGAAGCATTTGATGTAGTCGCTTACGGCGTCTTCGTTGGGCGTAACCTTATTTTTGCCAATGTTGCCGCCGATAATTAAGCCTTGCTCGTGCTTATTTGGTTTACGCCGGTAAGCGGCAATACGTTCGGCCACCACATCCATGCCGAGGTTATTAAAACCCATCCGGTTAATGAGCCCGCCATCCTGTGGCAGCCTGAACATACGGGGTTTGGGATTACCGGGCTGTGGGAGAGGGGTTACGGTGCCCACCTCGATAAAGCCGAAACCCATGTCGGCCATCTCGCTGATCAATTCTCCGTTTTTATCAAACCCGGCTGCAAGTCCCACCGGGTTGCGGAATTTGAGTCCGAAAACTTCCTTTTCAAGTCGTTTATCTTCAAAATCCCATAAGGCCCGGCTAATAGCTGCCCCGCCAGGCATGCCGCTGGCGCGTTTTAACATTGCGGTAACGGTATGATGTATTTTTTCAGGATCGAACTTAAAAAGAATGGGTTTGATGAGGAAATACATGAGCGCGAAGGTAGGATTTTTGGTTCATAGTTCATGGTTCATGGTTCATAGTTCATAGTAGGTCGGTAATGGTTTGATACGGCAATCTGCTATGGGCCATAGCCTGTTTTCTGCTATGAACCATGAACCATGAACCATGAACTTCCCCCTTTCGCCTTTCGCCTCAAAACGGTATCTTTGCGCCCGAAATGATCGCTATAAATAACCTCACGTTCGAGATCGGTGCAAGGGCATTGTATGATGAAGCAAACTGGCATATCAAGCCGGGAGAAAAGATAGGCCTGATAGGGGCCAATGGTACCGGGAAGACCACGCTGTTAAAAATAATTGTAGGGGATTACGCGCCCACTTCGGGTACTGTCTCGATGGCGAAGGATATCGCGATCGGCTATTTGAACCAGGACTTGCTCTCTTATTCGTCGGATAAAAATATCCTGCATGTGGCCATGGAAGCTTTTGAGCGCCAAAACCAGCTGCACGACGAGATAGAAATATTGCTGCAAAAGTTGGAAACCGATTATAGTGAGGACCTGCTGCATAAGCTGAGCGACCGGCAGCATGAGTTTGAAGTGCTGGACGGTTATAACATCGAATACAAAGCCCATGAGATTTTAGCCGGTTTAGGTTTTACCGAAGCTGACACACATCGCAAACTCAGCGAATTTTCGGGCGGGTGGCGCATGCGCGTAATGCTGGCCAAGATATTATTGCAGGCGCCGGATATCCTGCTGCTTGATGAGCCTACCAACCACCTCGACTTACCCTCCATCCAATGGCTGGAAGAATATTTAAAAGCATTTGAAGGCGCCATCGTGATCGTATCGCACGACCGGTGGTTTTTGGACAGGGTGATCAACCGCACCGTTGAAGCCCGCAAAGGAAAGCTGACTGTTTACGCCGGTAACTATACCTTTTATTTAGAGGAGAAAGCCCAGCGCGAGGAAATACAGCGCGGCGAGTTTAAAAACCAGCAATCAAAAATAAAACAGGAAGAAAGGCTGATCGAACGTTTCCGGGCCAAGGCATCCAAGGCAAAAATGGCGCAGTCGCGCATCAAGGCGCTCGACCGGCTGGAACGCGTCGATGATGTGGATGACGATAACCCGACAGTAAATTTTAGCTTTCGTTTTTCGAAACAATCGGGCAGGCATGTAACCACGCTTGAAAATATCAGCAAATCCTATCCAGGTATCGAAATATTATCGCATGCCGAGGCCCTGATTGAAAAAGGCGATAAGATTGCGTTGATCGGCGCTAACGGCAAGGGTAAATCAACGCTGCTGCGCATCATAGCCGGGGCAGATAAGGACTTTACTGGTAAAAAGGAGACCGGGCATAATGTATCGCAAACGTTTTTTGCGCAGCATCAACTAGAGGCACTTCACTTGGAGCATACTGCCTTGCAGGAATTGCAATCTTTCGCCCCAAAACATACCGAAACGGAATTGCGCAATATCCTGGGATCATTTCTGTTTACCGGGGATGATGTATTTAAGAAGATAAAGGTTTTGTCAGGTGGCGAAAAATCCCGCGTGGCGCTGGCCAAAGCGCTGACTGCCGACGCCAACTTTTTGGTGCTGGATGAGCCGACCAATCACCTCGATATGCAGTCGGTGAACATATTGATACAGGCACTGCAGCAATACGAGGGGACGCTGATCGTTGTATCGCACGACAGGTTTTTCCTGGATAATGTGGCCAATAAGATATGGTTTATTGAAGATCATAAGATAAAAGAATACCCGGGTACCTACCAGGAGTATGACGAATGGAACGCCAAGCGTAAAATTCAGCAGAAGAATGGCGCTGTTCCGCCGCCGCCTCCGCCTAAAAAGGAAGAGAAAAAAGAGCCTGCGCCGGTAAAACACAATGAAAATAAATCGCAGCAGTTAAAAAAGCTAAACCATGACCTGGCTAAGCTGGAAGAAGAAATAGCCGCCCTGGAAAAAACGGTAAAGAACCTGGAAGAGCAACTCGCTGATGACAAGCTTTATAATGATTTGCCGAAAATGACCGCCATCAACAATAATTACGACCTGAAAAAGTTAGAACTGGGCCATGCGCAAATGAAATGGGAGGCTTTGGCGGAGCAGATCATGGAATTGGAAGCGTAGTGATTTCGGATTTCGGTCCCGATAGCTATCGGGATTCGATTTCGGATTTATTTGTAGTGCTGAATTCGGAAGTTGGACTTCGGATTTATTTATATTTCGGATTTCGGATGTTCGTCCCGATAGCTATCGGGATCGGATTTATTATTTTCGCTTATGAAAAAAACAAGTTGGCGTTCGCGCATAAGCAAATCTATTTCTAAATCTTTTTTAACAAGTCACCGCGGAGGTTGCTTCGTGCCTCGCAATGACGTGGTGGTGAAAATTGTGCTGGCGGTGCTTTTTGTTGTTGTGTCAGGCATCTCTTCCTTCGCTCAAACCCCTTATGACAATACGGTATTTCATCCTGAAATAAAAAGCGTTGAGTTTTATAATACCAAAAAACCAGCTTCTTTCCCGCTGATCACGCTGGGCTCTGGCGAGAAGGTTTTGCTGGGGTTTGATAATTTGCTGGGCGGATCGAAAGATTATTCGTACACCATTGAACATTGCGACGCAGATTGGAATTCCTCCAACCTTTCCACTACGGAATACCTGAAAAGTTATTCGGATGATAAGATCACCGGTTATACCTATTCGCTGGGCACTATTCAAAAATACACGCACTATGAACTCACTTTACCCAATGAAAATGTCGCCCCAAAAATACCGGGAAATTATGTGCTGAAGGTTTATGAAGACGGCGATCAATCAAAGCTGGTATTAACGCGGAGGCTTTATGTGCTGAGCCCGAAGATCGGCATCAGCGCTGAAGTGGTGCCGCCGACAGATAATGCACAGCGCGAAACGGATCAAAAAGTAAATTTCACGCTGAATTATGGCACTTTAAGAATACAAAATCCCGCGGCTGAACTGCGCACCTTCGTTATGCAAAACGCACGAAGCGAAACCGGTACAATGAACAATCAGCCGACTTATATCAATGGCAGCCAGTTAATATTCAGCGATGTTATGCAAAATAACTTTCCCGGGGGAAACGAATTCAGGCATTTTGATACCCGCAGCCTTAAATTGAATTCCGACCGCGTTTTGCGAATTGTGAGGGACACTGCTAACGCCATCGTGATGCTTACCGACCCGGATATGAGCGGAAAGCCCTACACCTTTCAGTATGACCTTGACGGCGCTTTTTACATTATGAACCAGGATGGAACCGATGCGCGCAATGATGCTGACTACGCCCATATGTTTTTCACGCTGGGTACCACACATACAACAGACGAAGGAACACCGTACCTGGTGGGCCGTTTTAACGATTATAAGCTGGACGACAACAGCAAAATGCAATTTGATAGCCGCAACGGGAAGTTTGCCATTGCGCTGCATTTAAAACAGGGCGTGTATGATTATACCTATGTATGGGTGGACAAAGCCGGGAAACAGGACGATACTGCGGTTGAGGGCAGTCATTTTGAAACGGAGAATACCTACCAGCTGCTGGTGTATTATCGCCCGGCCGGTGCGCGCTGGGAGGAGTTGATCGGGTTCAGGGAGTTGTCGTCGGTAAAAAAATAAAACTATCTGCCGATTATCTAAGGGCGTGTAGTGGAAAATCCCCATAAAAAAATCCTACCAGCGTGCACCGATAGGACTCTGAAATATTTTGTCAGCACAAAAACTCTTCCTTTGGGAAGAATTTAAAAGCAATGTAAGCCGGTTTGATTATTTCGCGGTTGCAGCTTTTGCTAAAGCGGCATTGTTTTTTGCTACCTGGCTGTTTTTTGGCTCGGCGGAACGGCTGCCCTGCTCAATATTGGTGGCCAGCTTTAAAAATTGCACTTCTAACCTCGAAGTGGTTTTGTTTTTCCTGTCTTTTCTTTTTAAACGGGTAACGCCCATGATGCTATAATTTTAATGTTTTTAATTCTCGAGGTCGGGAGCGGATTCGAACCGCTGTAAAAGGTTTTGCAGACCTCTGCCTAGCCACTCGGCCACCCGACCATTTTTCAAGGCTGCA
>OLLK01000298.1_pt1 | contig 68782 bp, 58 predicted proteins | sample 1604531 | NCBI WGS metagenome assembly OLLK01 (sample SAMEA104055722, study PRJEB20765) | soil metagenome | isolation source: soil | reverse complement strand
GCTTATATTATATCTTCAATAATTATCGTTTATTTATCGTTCTACGTTTTTAAGCGTAATATATTTGCAGGCGATTCGCTGCTGTTATTGTACATTTTAGCGGCATTTTATTTGGAGTGGAAAGATTTTAAAGCGATATTGACAAGGAAATGAACATAAGGATCATCAACCGCTCAAAAAATACTTTGCCGGCTTATGAAACGCTGCATGCCGCCGGGATGGACCTTCGCGCCGACCTCGAAACGCCTGTAACCTTAAAGCCGATGGAACGCAAATTGGTGCCCACTGGCTTATATATGGAATTGCCGGAAGGCTACGAGGCGCAGATACGCCCGCGCAGCGGTTTGGCATTTAAGCATGGCATCGGCATTGTCAATTCTCCGGGTACTATTGATGCAGATTATCGCGGCGAGATCAAAGTACTGCTGATCAATTTATCCGATCAGCCGTTTGAGATCAATACCGGCGACCGCATTGCGCAGATGATCGTTTCGAAACACGAACGGGTAAACTGGCTGGCGGTTGAAGAACTAAACGAAACATCACGCGGTGCGGGTGGTTATGGACATACGGGGGTGGGATAGGAATCAGGAACCAGGAATCAAGAAAAAAAGAGAATAGATAAGAAAATTGCGAAGGGCAGATGGAGTTGAATTTTAAATATAAAGCTGAAAGCCGCAAGGTTAACACCTGTCTCATGGGTATTATCTTGATTCTTGGCTCTTGTCTCTTGATTCTCCTTCAGCCTGCCTGTGCGCAGGGCCAGCCCGGCAGGCCCATGAGCAATGCCGACAGCCTGGAAGTAAAAACCCTGTATTTTAATGCGCTGCGCGAAAAGACAGTCGAAAACCTGCCTACTGCTGTTGACCTGTTTAACCGCGTGCTGCAGATCGACCCGGCAAACGATGCGGCTATGTATGAACTGGCCAACCTGAAGAAACTGCAAAACGACTACCCGAAGTCGCAGCAACTGCTTGAAAAGGCGGTTACCATTGCACCGGATAATACCTGGTACTGGACCGCCCTGGCCGATTGCTACGAAAAAGCAAACGATATCGATAAGTTGGAGAACGTATTTACCCAACTGATCAGGCTAAACCCGGATAAGCCGGATAATTATTTCGACGAGGCCAATGTGTACTATCACCAGAAAAAATACGACGAAGCGCTGAAGGTTTATGATGATATTGAAAAAATAACCGGCCCGACCGACGACCTGCTTGCCGACAGGCAAAAAATATACCTTAAGCAAAACCACGTCGACCTGGCCGCCGCGCAGCTGCAAAAAATGATCGAGGCAAACCCGGCGCAAATAAAATATTACCTGTTCCTTTCGGAGTTGTATAACGCCAACAACGGGCAGGACAAAGCGCTGAAGGTTTTGCAGGATGCTGAAAAGCTCAATTCAAAGAACGGCCTGGTGCACCTTGCCCTGGCCGAGATTTACCGCGATAAAAAGGATTATGAATCCAGCTACAATGAGCTGTCCATAGCTTTTGCGATCCCCGAAGTTGAGATCGACCAAAAAATAAAGATCATAATGGGTTATATACCCAAATTTCCGGACCCTGACGCGAAAGCAAGCGCGCTGGAGCTAACCCGGATCATTACGGTTGCCCATCCAGATGAAGCCAAAGCCTGGGCCCTGTACGGGGATATGCTGCTCCAAAACGGCAAAACGAAGGATGCCAAAACGATGTACCAGAAATCTGTTTCGCTGAACAACCAGGTATACGATGTGCAGGAGCAACTGGTACGTATTGAAATTGGCGAAGGTGATAATGAGGGTGCGATAAAGGATGGCGAAAATTCATTATCCTATTTCCCGAACCAGGCCTGGATGAACTATTTGGTGGGCGTTGCCTGGCTGCAGAAGAAGGATTACAGCAAAGCACAGGGTTACTTAAAAAATGCCATGTCGCTGGAAATGGACGACAAAGAATTGCTTTCACAGGGTTATTCGGCCCTGGGAGATTGCTATCACGCACTAAAGGATAATAAAAACTCCGACGGCGCCTATGATAAGGCATTGAGTTACAATCCCAATAGCGCATTTACGTTAAACAATTATGCGTACTATTTATCGTTAAGAGGTGACCAGTTGGATAAAGCGGCATCGATGTCCAAACGTTCGAACGATTTACAGCCGAACAATGCTTCATTTGAAGATACGTATGCCTGGATCCTGTTTAAGCAGCGGGATTTTGCCGGGGCTAAACAATGGATCGAAAAGGCGCTTAATGACGACAAAACCAATAGCGCAGTAAAATCGGAGCATTACGGAGATATTATGTTTTACCTCGGCAACGTGGATGTTGCCGTTGAAAATTGGAAAAAAGCAAAGGCTAACGGCGATCAATCGCCAGTTTTAGATAGAAAAATAAATGAAAGAAAATACATCGAATAGTTTGTTCGCTATTTCCTATCCCCGAAAAGCCTTTTATACTTACCTCCTTGCAGTTTGCCTGGTTTTTTTGTTTAGCTGCAAAGCCAAAAAACCGCTCGCTGTACGAAAGCCGGTCGCCGATACTACGGTTGCGGTTAAGGCTGTCGATCCTAAAATACTTAAATTAAATTCCATAAAGTCGGCGCAGCTGGTGTTCAATACCTTTTCGGGCAAGGCACGCACCAAATTGAACATCAACGGCGAAACCAATGATGTAACTTTAAATATCAGAGTGCAGCACGATAAAAAAATCTGGATATCGGTAACCGCAATCGCAGGCATCGAGGCGGCAAGGGCTGTAATTACGCCTGACAGCATAATGCTGATCAACAGGCTGCAAAATTTGTATATAAAACAGCCGTTCAGCTATATCAACAAGTATGCGGGCAGCCAGGTTAGTTATAAAATGATCGAATCGGTATTCGTGGGTAATGCCATCCCCGAAGCTTTAAACGAAAGCTCAGACATCCAACCCGACGGCGCAAACACTGTACTAAAGGGTAACCTTTCCGGTTTGATCTATAAATTGATTTTAGGAGCCGATAACAAGGTTAACCAGCTGAACATCAGCAACCAGGACGAAGGTCAGTCGATGCAGGTAACAAACGGGGTTTTTGTACAGGTGGGAGCCAGGGTGTTTCCATCACAAATAGATATAGCCTCGATGGTAAAAAGTAAGAAAATACAGGTTAATTTGCGCTTTATTAAAGAAGACTTTGATTTGCCGCTGGAGTTTCCTTTTAGCATACCTGCGAGGTATACCCAGGCGGAATAAGTTTAAAGTCTTAAGTCTAAAGTATTAAGTCGAAGTAGGAATAGCTATAAATGAATCAAATAAAAAACACAGGTCGCACCTGATCAAAACAAGCATGAAGTTTATAAAAACGCTATTAATATTGCTATTTGTTTTCGTTGCCTTTGCGGTGCATGCCCAGCCCGGAAGCACTGAACTAAAAAAACAACGCGACCAACTCACCCAGCAACTAGAGCAGCTCAACCACGAATACGAGCAAACGGTCAATAACAAAAGGGCTACTTTAGCACAGCTGAATATTTTAAAACAGCAGATCAGCCTGAGGCAGGCAAAGATCGAAAATATCAATTCCGAGATCAGAGGCCTGGATAACCAAATTTCCGAAAGCACTAACTTTGTTCATAACCTGCAGGGGCAGCTGGATCTGTTAAAAAAGCAATACGCGGCAATGGTGCTTTTTACCTACCACAACCGAAGTTCGTATAATAAGCTGATGTTCCTTTTCGCGGCAAAGGACTTTAACCAGGCTTATAAGCGTTTAAAATATTTGCAGCAGATTGGCACGTACCGGGAGCGGCAGGCCCATTATATTGAACAAACGCAAACGGAGCTGCATGTTAAGATAAACGAGCTTGATCACACCAAAAAAGAAAAAGGCACTTTGCTTGTTGACCAGGAGAAGGAAAAAGCAACTTTGGGGGATGAACGGAAAACCCAAACGGCGGTTGTTGCCGATCTTTCGAAGCACGAGGGACTATTAAAACAGGCGCAGCAGGACATCCAGCGAAAAATAGCAAAAACAAACCGCGAGATCGCTGAAGCCATTAAACGGGAGATTGAAGAGGCCCGGCGCAAGGCGGAAGCCGAGGAAAAAGCCAGGGAACGTGAAGCTGCTGCCCGGGCTAAGGCCGAAAACAGGGAAGCTGCACCGGTAAAACCGAAGGTTGCCGCAAAGGCAATGACCACCAGCGAGGTTTTGAACGCAACACCTGAAGCCGCCAAGCTATCAAACGACTTTTTGGGGAACCGCGGCCAGTTGCCATGGCCCGTTGCTAATGGCAATCCTGTACAAAAATTTGGTATTTATTACGATAGCGAGAACATCAAGAACGAAAGCTATGGCTGGGATATTAAAACAAACGCGGGCGCACCCGTGAGAGCGATATTCCAGGGGACTGTAAAAAGAATAGCAAATATCAGCGGCACGTACCTGATCGTGATACAGCATGGCGAGTATTTTACTGCTTATTCAAATTTAAGGTCCTGCTCAGTAAAGGAAGGGGAGAAAGTGGCCACAAAACAAAATATTGGGACGGTAGCAACAGATTCATCAACCGGTCAGGCAATAGTAACTTTTGATCTTTACAAAGGTAATACGCCTGTAAATCCCGAGATTTGGCTGGCTCCGCGATAATTGTTTAGACTAATTAATGCTTTAATTGCCTATATTTGTAACCTCGATTTTTAAAAAGAAAATGCACGCACCTGTTCTTTTATTTTTCAGCAACCTGTTTTCTACCGATATGGTGGTGATCGTTCTTGTTGCGTTGGTGCTTTTCGGCGGCGACAAACTGCCTGAAATTGCCCGCGGGCTCGGGAAGGGTATACGCGATTTTAAGGATGCATCGGAGGGGGTAAAACGCGAGATAAACGCGCAGATTTACAGCTACGAAGAAAAAAAGGCTGAAGACGCAGCCGCGGCAAAATACCAGGCGGAGCAGGCAAGCCCGCCGTCTGCGGAGACAAGGCCGCCCGTGGAGAATACCGTACCGGTAAATGAAAGCGTTTTAAATGGAAGCACGGAGACGCCCGCGCACGCCGTGGAGCAAAAGACAGAAACTGCGGAAAATGACCATTCAACTGCCGCATTGGAAAATAAAGACAAGCCGGTTGTTTAATTAATAAGAATTAATAGTAATTTTAACATATATTAAATTTAAAGATCATGGGACTTTTAGAGCCTTGGCATATTATCGTAATCGTTCTTGTCATCCTGCTGATGTTTGGTGGCAAGAAAATTCCTGAGCTGATGAAGGGCCTGGGTAAGGGTATGAAGGAATTTAAAGATGCGCAAAACGGCGAAAACAATAGCGGCAACAATCCGCCGCCATCTAATACCAATACAAACGCTTATACCGGCAGCGACGATAAGCCGCGCGTATAGTTATTTACAAAGATAGCAAAGCTGATAAGCGGGTGTGAATACTGCCGCTTATCAGCTTTGCTATTTTAAAAAACAGCCCGTTCGCAAGAATTAACGCTCCAGACGTAGCTGTTTTTACAAACTTTTGGACTAAAAAGTTTATTTTCGGCCCATGACTGATTCGTACTCATCTTTAGCTCAAATAAAAGATGATATTAACCGGGGAAAAACCACGGTTGAAAAGCTGGTAAAAGGCTACCTGGATAAAATTTCTGCTAATGCCCGGTTAAATGCATTTAACGAGGTATTTAAGGACGAAGCCCTGGTTAGCGCACGTACAATTGATCTTCGCATAAAAAATGGCAGCGCCGGCAAACTCGCCGGGATGGTTATAGCCATAAAAGATAATATCTGCTATAAGGGCCACAAAGTTAGCGCCTCCTCAAAAATACTGGAGGGCTTTACTTCAATTTATTCATCCACAATTGTTGAGCGACTGCTTGCCGAAGACGCAGTAATTATCGGCCGTTGCAATTGCGATGAATTTGCAATGGGCGCATCTAACGAAAATTCCTTTTTCGGCCCGGTGAAAAACTTTGCCGACGAGACCAGGGTGCCCGGCGGTTCTTCTGGTGGCTCGGCAGTTGCCGTTCAGGCCGGCATGTGCCACGCCGCTATCGGCACGGATACCGGTGGCTCAGTAAGGCAGCCAGCTTCATTTTGCGGATTGATAGGGTTAAAACCGACTTATGGGCGCATTTCGCGTCATGGCATAATCGCCTATGCTTCGTCGTTCGACCAGGTGGGGCCTATCACCAGGTCGATTGAAGACGCCGCTTTATTGCTCGAGGTAATGGCCGGAACGGATGATTACGATAGCGCCCTTGCGGATCTGCCCGTGCCCAGCTACAGTCAGCATATCGAAAAGCCTTCACCCAAAAAAATTGCTTACCTGCAGGAGGCTTTGTCCAGCCCGGGTGTTGACGATGATGTGAAAAGCAATTTGGTGAAATACATCGACAAATTACGCGCCGACGGGCACACCGTTAAGCCGATTGCATTTGAACTGCTGGATTACCTGGTACCCACCTATTATATTTTAGCAATGGCCGAAGCCTCATCCAATCTTTCCCGGTATGATGGCGTTCACTATGGTTACCGCAGCCCGGCTGCTGTCGACCTGGTATCCACTTACAAAAGATCTCGGTCCGAAGGTTTTGGCAAGGAAGTAAAGCGGCGTATCATGCTCGGTACCTTTGTTTTAAGCGCCGGCTATTACGATGCTTATTTTGCCAAGGCCCAAAAAGTACGCCGCATGATCAGGGAAAAAACGGATGCGATATTAAAGGAGTATGATTTTATTATGGTGCCTACCGCCCCCGAACCTGCTTTCCCGATCGGAAAAGGGCCGAAGGACCCAGTAGTGACCTACCTTGCTGATATTTTTACAGTTCAGGCATCATTAACGGGCGCACCGGCAATTTCTTTGCCCACAGGCAATAATAGTACGGGTTTGCCGTTAGGCTTACAGTTGCTGTCGAAGCATTTCCAGGAACAAGAGTTGTTAAATTTTTCGCAGTATTTCCTTGAACTGCAAAAAAATTAATAATTTAGTAAAAACATTGATACAAAAATAAACCCCTGATTAAGCCAAACGGAATGAAGAGAATATTTACTTTAATCACCTGTTTATTATCACTTCAATTTGCCAACGCCTCCAATGACCTTTCCCCCACTGCCGGCAATTTTTTAAATTATCGCGACACGACCATACTCCCTGTTGTAAATCAGCCTATGGCCCTTACGGGTGAATATGGCATTTACAAACGGCGGCTCGATTCGATAAAAAAAGACGTCCCGCTTGATTTTAATGAATATGTACAAAGTTATATCGACATATACGCCCGCAATCGGGAAGAGATGGGCCGTGTGCTTGGACTGACTAAATACTATTTTCCAATATACGAAAAGGCTTTCAGGGACGCTGGCATACCAGATGAGCTAAAATATTTGTCGATCGTTGAGTCAAAACTTGATCCTTATGCAGTTTCGAGGGTTGGCGCCGCCGGACCATGGCAGTTCATGTTTACTACAGCGAAACTTTACGGGTTAAACATGGACGACTACGTAGACGACCGCCGGGACCCGATACAGGCCTCCTATGCTGCTGCTGCTTATTTGAAGGACGCCTATGAAGAATTTGGCGACTGGCTGCTGGCTATCGCATCATACAACTGTGGCAAAAGCAATGTTGAACATGCTATTGACAAGGCAGGAGCAAGTGATTTTTGGTCGATCAGGCAGTATTTGCCTGCCGAAACCAGGAATTACGTACCTGCTTACATTGCGGTTACCTACCTGATGAATTATTATAACAGGCACAATATTGTACCACAAGCTTGTGAGATGATCCTGAAAACAGACACTGTACTGGTAAACAAATACGTGTCGCTGGGCTCGGTGGCGCAGGCACTGAACGTGGACGTGAGAACGATTACCATATTGAACCCTTCGTACAAACGCCAGATCATCAATGGCTCAGCCCAATCGCCCCGCAGGTTAGTGATCCCGCAGGTCGAAAAAACAAAATATGCGGCCTTGTATAATGTTTTAAACAACTCAAACATCGCTGCTTCAGCGCCTGTGCCGATGCAGGCAGTTTATAGTGAAAAGAAGACCGAAGAACACCGCCAGTTATTTCACGTTGTAAAGCGCGGCGAAACACTTAATGATATAGCCGACGCATTTGGCGTTGAAGTACAGGACCTGAAGGATTGGAACCACATCGAAGGCAGGAAAGTTGCCACCGGCACAAAGCTGCGCCTTACTGAAGGCACTGCTGACACTGAAAATGAATCCTCAACCAAACACGCTCAAAATTACATCACCTATAAAGTAAAACGGGGAGATACACTCAGCGGCATAGCTTCGAAATTCGAGGGAGCGTCTGTTGAAAAGATCAAGTCGTTGAATGGCCTGAAAAGAAACGAAGTGCAGCCAGGTATGACCATTAAGATCAGTAAAGGATAGTTGAATGTCGCATTTCGGATGTTCGATTTCGGATTTTTGCAAATCTCTAAATCCGAAATCGAACATCCGAAATCCGACATTACTATTGTAATTTTGGGAACTTGAAACTGAGAAGATGAATAAGCCCAACCGGAACCAGGACGCATTAAATTATCACTCGAAAGGCCGGCCAGGTAAAATTCAGGTTGTGCCTACCAAGCCCACCAACTCGCAGCGCGACCTGAGTATGGCCTATTCGCCAGGCGTAGCACAACCCTGTTTACGCATTGCCGACAACGTTGAGGATGTTTATAAATATACTGCCAAAGGCAACCTGGTGGGTGTGATCACTAATGGCACAGCTGTACTTGGCCTTGGTAACATTGGCCCCGAGGCCAGTAAACCGGTGATGGAAGGGAAGGGGCTTTTGTTTAAAATTTATGCAGATATCGATGTTTTCGATCTTGAAATAAATGCAAAAACTGTCGACGAATTTGTAAATATCGTGAGGGCGCTCGAACCAACTTTTGGCGGGATCAACCTGGAAGACATTTCGGCGCCTACCTGCTTTGAGATAGAACGGCGCCTTAAAGCCGAAATGAAGATCCCGGTAATGCATGACGACCAGCACGGTACTGCTATCATATCGGGCGCTGCATTGCTGAATGCCTGCGAAATACAGGGCAAAAAGCTCGAAAAGATAAAATTAGTAGTGAACGGCGCCGGCGCAGCTGCTGTATCCTGTACCAAAATGTATTTGGCCCTGGGGGTGAAAAAAGAGAATATCGTTATGTTTGATATTAACGGTTTGATCACCCCGGAACGGACAGACCTGGACGAAATGAGACTGGCTTTTGCCAGCACGCGGAAAGATGCTGCAACATTGACCGAGGCGATGAAGAATGCCGACGTTTTCATTGGCCTTTCCGCAGGGAATGTAGTTACACCGGATATGCTGCGTTTAATGGCTAAAAATCCTGTTGTTTTCGCAATGGCAAATCCGGATCCTGAGATCGGCTATGAAGCAGCCGTTGGTACGCGAAAAGATATACTGGTGGCAACAGGCCGGTCTGATTATCCTAACCAGGTAAATAATGTTTTGGGTTTCCCTTATATTTTCAGGGGCGCGCTTGATGTTAGGGCAACGGCTATTAACGAGGAAATGAAGATCGCGGCGGTAAAAGCTATCGCTGATATGGCCAAAAGGCCCATCCCCGAATCGGTTAACCTTGCCTATAATACAACCACCCTTAAGTTTGGGCGTGATTATATCATCCCCAAACCGATGGACCCCAGGCTGATCATCGAAGTATCGTCAGCTGTAGCCAAAGCAGCAATTGATTCGGGTGTGGCCCGTCATACCATTTCTGATTGGGAGGCATACCACGAGGAATTAAGAACCAGGGTTGGGACAAATGATAAGTTGCTGCGCAACCTGACCAACAAAGCAAAGCAAAACCCTAAACGCATCGTTTTTGCCGAAGCAGATACCTACAAAATATTAAAGGCAGCGCAAATTGTTAAGGAGGAGGGTATAGCAACCCCGATTTTGTTGGGGAATATCAAGAAGATCAAACAGATCATGCGCGATAATGATATCGACCTAGGCGATGTCACGATCCTCGACCCGAACGATAGTTGCGAGCATACTGACGAATATGCCGATTACTTATACACTAAACGCCAGCGCAAGGGAATATCGTTTTTTGAATCGAAGAAACTTATTCGCGACCGCAACTATTACGGCGCATGTATGGTGCAGTTTGGCGAGGCCGATGCACTGATATCAGGCCTTACGAAAGATTATGCTACCACCATAAGGCCGGCTTTACAAATTATAGGCACAGAAAGCGGCGTGAAACGCGTAGCGGGAATGTACATGATGATCACCCGCAAAGGGCCGGTATTTTTTGGCGATACTACTGTAAACGTTAACCCTACAGTTGAGGAGATGGTTGACATTACCGTATTAATGGAACATACCGTTAAACAATTTAATATCACGCCGCGCATCGCCATCCTGTCCTATTCAAATTTTGGCTCCAATGATGGGCCGGTGCCCGATAAGACAAGGGAAGCTGTCCGCATTTTGCACGAACGCTACCCGGATATGATAGTTGACGGCGATATGCAGGCAAACTTTGCGCTTAATGCGGACTTGCTCGCCGATAATTTTCCATTTTCGACACTAAAAGGCAGGCCAGCAAACACGTTGATCTTCCCAAATCTCGAATCCGGTAACATAGCCTACAAGCTATTGCAGGAGATGGGAGGGGCAGAAGCAGTCGGGCCGATATTGCTGGGCCTGAAAAAACCAGTGCATGTATTGCAGTTAGGCAGTTCGGTTAGGGAAATTGTAAATATGATAACGATTGCTGTTGTGGATGCACAGGAGAAGAGTGAGGAGAAGAGGTGAAAGGTGAAAGGTGAAAGGTGATGAATGCACCATGGTGTACCTATGGCGTATGAGGAATGTCAAAAGTAAATAAAAATAAAAGGTAACTGGAGATGTGTCGGGAGAGTTTTAACTATTGAAACATGGTAAAAAAACCTTTCGCCTTTAACCTTTCACCTTTAACCTAAAAAGAATGTACGCATATATTGATGGTAAATTAGTTTTTAAAAGTCCTGCATTTGTGGTTATTGATGCCGGCGGAGTGGGCTATCATATCAATATCTCCTTAAATACATTTTCGAAGTTGGGCAGCAGCGAGCGTTGTAAGCTGTTTACCTGGCTGCATGTAAAGGAGGACGCGCATACATTATATGGCTTTGTGGATGAAGGCGAACGTCGACTTTTTCTTCATTTGATATCAATATCCGGCATAGGGCCAAACACAGGCCGGATGATGCTGTCGTCGATAACGCCCGAAGAGATACAGGCGGCGATCATATCAGGGAATGTTTCTTTGATACAACGGATAAAAGGAATAGGGCCGAAATCTGCACAGCGTATTATCCTGGAGTTGCAGGATAAACTGCGTAAAGAAGGCACGGATACGCTGAGCCCGGCGCCATTGAATAAAACTGTGAGAGAAGAAGCTCTTTCGGCGCTGGTTATGCTGGGTTTTGCCCGGCAGGCTGTTGAAAAAGTACTTGAGCAGGAAATAAATAAAAATAGTGGCGATTTGTCGGTTGAACAATTGATAAAATTTGCTTTAAAAAGTTTATAATTACGGTGATATTTTAGTTGAGTCTTGATTAGATTTTTTACCCCAAAGTTTCTGATAATTTTGTTGGTCGCTGCTTTTTGCGGGCTTCAAAATGCCTATGCCCAACAGCAGGCTCAGCCCACCAAAAAAGATACCACTGTTGTTACAATTCCCGTAACGCTCCCGCAAACCAATAGCCTGCGTTTACGCCAGGGGATTTTTGATACTATCCCGCGCAACCTGGTACGTACCGTTGAATACGACCCGGTTACAAACCTATATATTTTATATGAGCGTGTGGGAAACTTGTTATACCGTCCGCCCCAGTATTTAACCTTTGATGAGTATTTAAGCCTGAAGATCAGGGAAAATCAGCGGAACTATTTTAAAAAATTATCCTCCGATTATACCTACCAATCGGCGCAGCCCAATTTTATCCCGACCATCAACATCCGCAATAAAACTTTTGAGCAGATATTTGGCGGATCGGATATTAATATCCGGCCCCAGGGTTCGGCGGAAGCGATTGTATCCGGTCAGATCAATCAAAACGATAACCCGCTTTTTAATTCCATTCAACGGAAACAATTCAATTTTAATCTTGATCAAAAAATACAGTTAAATGTAACCGGTACGGTAGGCGATAAATTAAAGATCACCACCAATTATAACACCGACGCGCAATTTCAGTTTGATAACCAGATAAAACTGGAGTATACAGGGCACCCGGATGAAATTATTCAGAAAGTGGAACTGGGCACCGTGAGCATGCCCCTGCCGACTACGCTGATAACCGGCAGCCAGGCTTTGTTTGGTGTAAAAACGCAGTTGAAATTTGGCAAACTAAAGGTCACCAGTATTTTCTCACAGCAACGCTCGCAGCCGCAAACCATAACCATTACCAACGGGTCGCAACAGGGTAGTTTTACAGCCACGTCGGCGGATTACGACGCCAACAGGCACTTCTTTTTGTCGCAATTTTTCCGCAACAACTATAATAAGGCGCTGGCAAACATACCCATTATCAGTTCAAACGTAAATATTACCAAAATAGAAGTTTGGGTTACCAACAGGGTGAACAGTACCACAAACTCGCGCGACGTACTGGCGTTCCTGGACCTGGGTGAAAACAACCCGCATAATACCACGCTGGTGCGCGGCGGATCGGGATTTTCAGGGCTGCCTGCCGGAACCACTACGCCAGGGTTTCAGCAGCAATCAAACTCCCTGCTCAGAAACTTGCCGGCCAGCGCCCGTTTAACCTATGATCCGCAAAACAGCATCGCAAGCTATTTTGCAACCACCGGCGGATCAGACAACTTTGCAAAGCTTGTTTATGCCCGGCAGTTAACATCACAGGAATACACACTGCACCCGCAATTGGGTTATATCTCCTTAAAATCCGCCTTAAATAATGACGAAGTTTTGGCCGTCGCTTACCAGTATACCTATAATGGTGTTGAATACCAGGTGGGTGAGTTTTCCAGCGACCAGGCTGTTAACGCTCAGACCCGCAAAGTGCTTTATGTAAAACTCCTGAAAAACGAGTTGCTAAAAACCACGCTGCCTACCTGGAACCTGATGATGAAAAACATTTATTCATTAAATGCATCGCAGGTTAGCCCTACTAATTTTAAGATGACCATCGCAAGGCTTGATGATAAATCAGGTATTCAGAAACAGGCGATGGAGGAGGGGCAGAACACCAAAGGGAAACTGTGGCTGCAGCTTACCAATCTCGATAACCTGGATGCACAGCAAAACAAGCAGCCCGATGGTTATTTCGACTTTTTGGACGGGATAACGATAGACGCGAATAATGGGATAATCATCTTTCCCACGCTTGAGCCATTCGGTGCCGACCTGGCATCCAAATTCACAGCGGGTGAATCAGACCTCAAAAGCCGGTATGTTTATCAGCCGCTGTACGATTCGACGCAGTTTTCGGCCAAACAATATTTTCAAAATTTAAACCGGTACACCATATCCGGAACATACTCGGCTACGTCAGGCTCCTCGTACCAATTAAATGCGGTAAATATTCCGCAAGGCTCGGTAGTGGTAAACGCCGGTGCAACAACACTGGTAGAAGGAACGGATTTTACAATTGACTATAACGCCGGCCGTATCACTATACTCAACCAGGCCCTGCTTACATCGGGCCAGCCCATCACGGTAAAAGTTGAGAATAACGAACTATTTGGCGTTCAGCAGAAATCGTTATTCGGATCGCGGTTCGACTACCAGGTGAATGACAAATTAAGTTTAGGCGCTACGTTGATGCACCTTACTGAGCAGCCTATCACGCAAAACGAAATTATCGGGCAGGAATCGATCTCAAATACGATGTATGGCTTTGATGCCAATTACACCTCGCCTTCCCGGTTCCTTACCCGGCTGGTTGACAAAATACCGCTGGTTCATACAAAAGTGCCTTCTTCGTTTAGCTTTAATGGCGAGTTTGCACAGTTGCTGCCGGGCAACCCTTCAGCCCTAAATTTTGCCGGATCAAAAAATGGCACCGCTTACCTGGATGATTTTGAAAGCGCCCAGTCTTATATCGACCTGAGCAGTGCTAGCACATGGTTTATTTCGGGAGTGCCTAACAATCCCACTGAGCCCTGGGGGAAGGATTATAATGCATTTAACGACCTGAGTTACGGATATCACCGTGCACGTTTGGCGTTTTATAACATCGACCCAATATTTTATACCAGCGGTACTATCCCGGTTAGCCGCAATGAACTATCCAATAACTATGTGCGGCAAATCCTGGAAACAGAAGTGTTTCCTTTTAAGCAATCGCCCACAGGACAGCCATTGCCTATCGCTACGTTCGACATGGCTTTTTATCCAATGCAGCGTGGCCCCTATAACTACACCACTACCGGGCTGAACAGCGACGGTACCCTTCAAAACCCGGCCAATAACTGGGGCGGTATATTCAGGGGGATCAACTCAAGCGATTTCCAGGACCTGAATGTGCAGTATATCCAATTTTGGCTGATGGATCCGTTTATCAACAAACCGAGTTCAACTGGCGGTGATATGTATATTGACCTGGGTGAAATTTCGGAAGATATATTAAAAGACGGTCAGAAGAGCCTCGAAAACGGCCTGCCGGTTGACGGCACCACCAATAATACCACAACCACCGTTTGGGGCCGAGAGCCAACTATACAACCTGTAGTAAATTCATTTGACAGCGACCCGGCATCAAGGGCTTTACAGGATGTAGGCCTGGACGGCTTGAACGATGCGGATGAAAGAACCCAGTTCTCAGCTGTTGTAAACCAGGTAAAAACCGTGGTAAATGCCACCGCCGCTGCAGCATTTGCAGCCGACCCATCTTCGGACGATTACCAGTATTACCAGGGGCCGCCGCTTGACCAGGCCGGCGCAGGCATCCTGCAACGCTATAGCCGATATAACGGAACGGAGGGTAACTCGCCAACCTCGCAGCAATCACAGGCTTTACTTGGGCTGCAAACCTCTGCTTCAACCGCGCTGCCTGATGGTGAGGACGTGAATCACGATAACAACATGGACCAGGATGATGAATACTTTGAGTATCGTATACACCTGACCCCGCAGGATTTAGTGCTTGGAAAAAAATATGTTACAGATGTTCAGCAGGCAAAGGTAACACTGGCCAATGGCAATAGCACAACAGTTAACTGGTACCAGTTCAGGGTGCCTATTAACTCTTTTTCCACCACAGTCGGCAGTATCCAGGATTTTAAATCCATCAGGTACATGCGTACATACCTGGCAAACTTTGCCGATACTGCCGTGCTTCGCCTGGCTAGTTACCAGTTGGTACGTGGTACATGGACGGCGTTTAATACCCAAAACGATCCGACCCAGGTTATTGCCGATCCATCGCTCATTAACCCGCCGCTTGATAACTCTACTATCGACGTGGAGACCGTTAACATCGAAGAAAACGGTACCCGCAGCCCAATACCGTATGTGGTGCCCCCAGGGATCAACCGCCAAACGGACTATAGCAACTTACAGGCAAACACAAAGCTGAACGAACAGTCGTTATCCGTTTTGGTGAATAACCTGGGCGACGGCTACTCGCGCGCTGCTTTCAAATTATTTAGTAACGACCTGCGCCAGTATAAAGAGATGGACATGTTTATCCACGGCGAAGGTTCAGGATTAAAAAATGGGGATATCAGTGCTTTTATCCGTATCGGGTCTGACTATCTTCAAAACTATTACGAGTATGAAATACCGCTGCAGATAACGCCTTCGGGCACTGGCGATCCCAATGTGATCTGGCCGGCTGCAAACGAACTTGCACTGCAGTTATCATTACTTACCAATGCCAAGCTGGCCCGCGACAATGCCAGGTTTAATGGCCAACCGTGGCCGCTTACGCTGCCTTTTGTGGTTTCGGACGGACATAACAAGATCACTGTAGTGGGTAACCCCGACCTTGGCATCGTGTCGACCATTATGCTCGGCGTGCGTAACCCGCTAAAAACTACCGTCAACTCCAGTACGGACGACGGCTTGCCAAAGTCGGGTACGGTGTGGTTTGACGAATTGCGCATGACCAATTTTAACGAAAAGGGAGGTTGGGCAGCGATAGGCAAGGCTGAAGCTAAACTGGCCGACTTTGCCGACATATCAGTGTCCGGCAATAAGACCACTGCCGGTTTCGGTACACTTGACTCCAGGATGGAGGACAGGAGCCTGAACAATGTGAGCGGTTATAACGTTACCGCTAATGTTGAGCTGGGTAAATTCTTCCCGGCGAAAAGCGGGGTACATATCCCGGCTTATGTTAATGTGTCCACTCAAGTAAGTACACCCGAATATGACCCGCATTCGGGTGATATCCTTTTAAAGGACGTTATCAATGCCGCGCAGACCACCAAGCAGAAAGATTCGATCAAGAATGCATCTGAAGACTACACGCTGCGCAGGAGCATAAACTTTACCAATGTGCACAAGGCTTATACCGACCCTAAGGCTAAAAAACACGTTTACGACCTGGAAAACTGGAACGCCACCATCGCTTACAGCGAATACCAGCACCATGACTTTGTTACCCTAACGGATATTGAGAAGACTTATAAAATGGCCCTGGCCTTTAATTATACCGACCAGCCTAAGTATTATTCTCCCTTTGCGAAAATTATCAAGAAAAACACCCTGGCGCTGATCAAGGATATTAACTTCAGTTTGTGGCCGTCGAGGTTGAATTTCAGCATGAGTTTTGACCGCTTTTATTCGCAAAACTCGCCGCGCAATAACGACCCCACCGATAGCTTAACGATCCCCACAACGTTCAATAAAACATTTACGGTGACCCGCGTTTACGGCCTCGGCTGGAACCTGACGAAGTCCTTATCAATGGATATCGACGCTACTAATTTATCGACGGTTGATGAGCCTTATGGTACGCTGAATGGACTGAAACTGGATACATTGTGGCACAACATTTTAAACCTGGGCCGCACTACCAATTATAACCATACCATCAATTTTACTTATAACGTACCGTTGAGTAAAATACCTTTTATGGATTGGGCAACGCTAACCGCGCACTACAGTACACATTTCAACTGGCAGGGCCAGCCGCTTTTTGCCATCGATGATCCGCAGTATGATATTGGTAATTCCATTCAAAACTCGCGCACCATACAACTCGATCCGACGCTGAATTTAGAAACACTGTATAAGAAATTCGCGTTTGTTAAAGCTGCGCAAAGCGCTGACAATACCAATGGGCTAAGCAAGTTTTTGGTGGGATTACTTACCAGCGTAAAAACGGTGAGCGGCTCATTTACCCGAACCGATGGTACTTTTATACCGGGATACCTGCCCCAGTCAAACTTTTTGGGCGAGGATGTGAATGTTGGTGCGCCCGGATTAGGGTTTTTGCTGGGCGGCCAGGGCGACCTGCGCGCAACTGCAATAGCCCACGGCTGGATCAGTACCGATACGCTTCAAAACCAGCTGTATGTTACCACATTTAACGAAAACCTGCAACTGAAGAGCACCATTCAGCCCATTAAGGACCTCAGGATAGAGCTAAGTGCATTTAAAACAGCCGACCACACGTATCAAACAAATTTTAAATCGATCGACGGGCAAAATGACATCCAAAGCTACAACCCCGTGACCTCCGGTGATTATGCTATATCGTATTTAAGTATCGCAACTGCTTTTTCAAAGATCACCGGGGCCAATAACACCTCCGCCGCCTTTTTGAAATTTGAAGCCGACCGACAAGCCATTTCCAAAAGGTTGGGGGCTCAAAATCCGAACTCAACAGGGCCGCCCAATAACGGGTATGCAGATGGATATAGCGCGGTGTCACAAAACGTGGTGGTGCCAGCATTCCTCGCGGCCTACACTGGTAAAAACCCCGGCAATTCCAACCTGAGCCAATTCCCGGATATACCGATCCCTAACTGGCAGATCACCTATAACGGGCTGAGCCATATTCCGATGTTTAGCGATATTTTCGAATCAGTCGATATTACGCATGGTTATCGTTCATCTTATACCGTTAGCGGTTACAGCACCTTACTGCAATACCAGGAAGCGAATGGCGCCGCGATATCCAGGGATGCCAATAACGACTTCCTGCCGCGATATCAATTCTCTTCGGTTACCATATTTGAACAATTTGTTCCGTTAGTTGGCGTGAACGGCCGTTTTAAAAATGGGATGACTGCCAACCTGGAGTATCGCCAAAGCCGCTCATTGAGCCTTAGCGTACTTAATAGCCAATTGTCGCAGCTGAACCAAACAGCCTTTGTATTTGGGTTTGGTTACCATGATAAAAACTTTGTTTTTCCGTTCGGATTGTTCGCGAGCAGGCAGCATAACGACGTGAACTTTAAGGTAGATTTTTCGCTGCAGGATACTAAAACTTTGATCTACCAGGCAGATGTTGTTGAGGCCCAGGTTTCAGCCGGCGCTCAAAACATTACCGTAAGGCCGTCGATCGACTGGATGCTCAACCAGCGCTTTACCCTTAATTTGTTTTACGATTCAAACATCACCAGGCCATATACTTCGCAAACCTTTAATACGGCTTTTACCAATTTCGGCATCAACCTGAAACTGCTGTTACAATAGATGCGCGATGGAAGATATTGTTGTAAAAAGCAGACTGGATGTTAAAACTTTTTTCAACATTAGTCTGCTCATCTTTTTTCAAGCCCGAAAAATAGCATTTATTGTCATCTATTTTGCAGCATTACAGTTCCTTATACTGGGGTATTCATCATTTGACTGGGCAGTTGAAATAGGATTGGTATTCTTTGTTGTATTATTTTATGGCGGGGTAATGCCACTGGTAATTTATATAAGTTCCATCAGAAGGAGCAAAGTTTCATCTGCCTTTCTTGAAGACTCGGTTTATATATTTAACGCAGAAAAAATAGAGGTTAGAGGAGAAACAGTTTCCGCTACAAATAATTGGAAATATATCCTGAAGTGCATCGAGCGGGAAAAATATTTTTTGCTGATGCTTTCCGCCAGGGTATTTTATTATTTGCCCAAAGATGGTTTTCTGTCGTTGGCTGAGATTGGCAGATTTAAAAACCTGGTAAACGAAAAAGGGATAAAAATGAAGTATCATTAATATCCCCTTGGTTTGAACAGGAATTACAGGCGCTGTTAAAAAACAATCGCTGTAGATCTTAATTACAAATATTAATTTTCTTTGCTCACACTGCCCGATCCTATGGTTTTGCTTTCAGTAATCGTTGCATTGCCCGAATAGATCACACTTCCGGAACCTACGATACGTGCCGAAACCGTTTTGTCGGCAGTTAAATAAACATTGCCCGAACCGGTTATCGTAACCGAAGCATCATTTGCTTTTAATTCCTTGCCTTTAACTTCTCCGGAACCGCTGATCACCACTTTCGCGTCGTCGGCGCTGCCATTCATATTGATAGAGCCTGAGCCGCTGATCGTAGCATGCAGGTTGCCCGATTTAACCGCTGTTTCGATATCACCCGATCCGCTTAAAACCAGTTTTACATCGCTGCCACTAACTGTTCCTTCAACTTTAATTGATCCGGATCCGGCGTTTACCAATGCTGACAGCGATTTAGCAGTAACGTACACATCTATTTGGCCATAATCGTCATTATGGTACCAGTTTTCGCGGTGCTTAAACTTGATCTTTAGGGTGCCATCTTCAACCACGGTTTCAATTTCGTTGATGATCTTGGAACTGGCCGAGACCTTCACGCTTTCGGTGCCGTTAATATTTACATGCACATCAAAAGGGCCTGATGAGGCGACACTGTTAAAACCCGAAACCTGGCGACTTTCGCCCGACTGGGCCGAAGCTGTTAAAGTTGCTGTAAATACCAGTAATGCAGCAAAAAATGTATGGGCGATTTTTTTCATAATGTTTTGTTTTGTTGATAAGATGCAGTTATTGAGCAAAGTGTTGCATGGGGGATGGTTTTTAATTGGGGAAGACTATGACCCGCCCTATTTCTGCCAAAAATCCCTCTTTACCGCTTGCGGAAGAGAGGGATGCCGAGCGCAGCGAAGGCAGGGTGAGTCTACGCCGAGCGACATTACCGCCAATGCATCAGCGCCAATGTCCGCCGGGTCTACTCACCCCGACTACGCTTCGCTGGTCGACCCTCTCTTCGCCTGCGGCGGAAAGAGGGTAACTGCAGTTTTTTTAATGTCGAATGTCACGCAGGAAATTATTGTTTACTTATAATCCTCTTTTGCCTGTGCCTTTTCCGCCCGTTTCAACTTCCGCTCTGCCCGTCGTTTTTGCCGCTGTATCTTTTTTATCTGTCGCTGGCGCTTGTCTTCCGACATTTGATTAACCAGGGCAATGGTCGCATCCAGGGTTTTTTTATCCAGTCCGATAGACGGTTTAATGCCTGCCAGCAGCGCGTGCCAGGTGTACTTAAAAAAAGGTGTTTCTGACGTGCGTTTTTCGGTTACATAGGCCACCCGTGGCGTTTGCCCGGCTGCATCAGGATTGTTGTGCTTAAGGATAAAGTTATTAGCGTATAAAGTAGCAACAGACTGCGACTGCAATTTATTGAACAGGGAGTCGTGCTGAAGCAAGGTCACTTTTACATCATTGTATAACATAACCAGTTTCCCTTTCGCCACACGGCGGTCTGCTTTAAAGTCAAAATCCATTTGTTTTAGTGTTCCGTTTTGAATTTTAAGCAGGGTTAAAGGCATCGTAGCGGGGTTAATTGCTTTCAGGTTCATAGGGCCCAGGCTCCCTTTATAGCTGTAGCCACGGTCTTCGCCCGTCAAATTAAAAACCAAGCTGAGCTTTAATTTGGCCTGGTTCATAAATAAAGTATTAAGCTCAACGTTGCAAAGGTTGTTTTTTTTCAAGACCTCCGGGCGGGTGGTGATGTTTGAAAAGCTGCCGTTGGTATTATTAAACGAAATAGTCCCGGTCCGGTTGGAATTTTGATTGAATTCCGTGTAAAAAACATCCATGTGATGCAGTATCACGCTATCCAGTTTCAAATCGGTATTGATGTTAAAAAGCCCGGCGTTTGGAAACGTGACCACCCGGTCAGTGGATCTCGGCGTTTTTTTTGGATTGCCGAACACATCCAGGCTGCCCCTGGTCAAAGTCATTTTTGAGGCAGTGATGATCCTGTACTTGTGATAGTTCAGGAAATCAAAATTTTCCAATTGCAGCGAATCCAGCCGAAAAGCAAATTTGTCGTCGTTACTTTTGGAAAAAAAAGCATCTTTTTGAATAGGATTTAAGGTTATCCCTTCGATATTAAGTCTTGATTGCTGGGTCGATAGCTTCACATGGTCGAATTTGTACAGGTACAGCCCGCCAGGCGATTTAGCCGAGTAATTATATAGCTCGGCCACAATATCTTTGCAAAACAGCAAACGCGATCTGTCGGACTGCGTTGATGGGTCGATCAGCAGGTCATGCGCGCTCAGGTTTAATTCCTTAAGTTCGGAAATCGCCAACTTATTGCCTGAATAATCTTCATACTTCAGTTTCACATCCCCAAGCAAGATGTCTCCGATTTTAATGGAGCGCAAACTTTTGGATATCTTTTGCCATGGCGTTTGTCGGTGTGCCAGGATAGTATCTTTTTTATGGTTTAACTTGTAGCGGATGTTGAGCACTGGTTGATCAAGTACGATTTCGCCGATATCGAGCTTGTTTTGAAAATATAGTTTGAAAGGGTGAATATGCGTTAAGGTGAGGCGTTTTACGTGCAGCTCCACCAGGTTATTTGGGGCCAGGTTTTGTTTCTTTCTTCGATTGTAAACTGCCGTATCAGGTTTAAGTGTGATATTATGTATATCAATCGTGCCACGCAGAATATGTAATTCGGCAGAAGTAAAGCTCACCTTGTACAAGCTGTCACTGCTTTTTAGTACGATCTTTTTAACTTCCCTGGCCAGGATCGGCGACCAGTAGCTGTTAACAGGCAAAGCAATCAACAGGATGAGTGCAATAAAAACGGTAAAACAAATTACCGTTACTTTATGCCACCTTCTCCTGAAAATTTTAAATGCCATTAACTTCCTTTGCTTTCCTTGAGTTTGTTTAGCGAGTCTTTTTTCGCTTGCCGTTCTTTTTTACGTTCTTCGCGGCGGGCCTTCCTCGCGTCTTTAAATTTATTAAATCTGCTGATTAAACTATCAACTTTTGTAACGGTTGTATTAACTTTTACGATCGCCCTGGCGACCTTGCTTTCTGTCTTTTTATCGTATCCCACGCTTGGTTTCAACCCATCCAGCAAAGCTTTATACAAAAAACTGAAGAACGAAACATCCGGCTCCCGTTTCAGGTCTATCGGTCCCGGCCGCAAGTTGCCATTTTTATCCGGATTGCTATGATCAATGATCAGGTTATTTGCCAATGTTGATATAAGCCCCTGCTTTTGCAGCTCGTCTTTGCCATCAACTTTTTTTAGCAGTTGAACATTTAAATTTTGATAATAGAATTCAAGACTGCCTTTGCCGCCGTAATTACTTCCATTGACGTTAAAATCCAGCTTTTCAATATCAGCCGACTGCACTTGCACCATCGCCAGCGGTTTCACCAGTTTATCCAGCACGCGGCCGTCAAATTTTCCAAGCTCACCAGAATAATTGAACGCGCCCTCGGGCGAACCCAGGTCGAATTTAAAGTTTACCTGGAAGGGGGCAACATCCATAAATCGCGTACTGACATTTGCCCGCATAATGGAGTTTCGTCTTTTCTGATCATCATCATTCGTGACATTTGAAAACCGGGCATTGGTGTGGGTGAACAATATTTCGCCTGTTGCCTTTGTTATGGCATCTGTTTCGGCATAGCTTATACGCGCATCATTTAAGTTGATGCGCTTTAGCCACATATCCAGGGCCACTTTCTGCAGCGATTGCTGCGGATCCTTCCCTATCATACTGCTTTTTTTACCCTTAAAGGCGTTATTTGCGTATATCTGCACATCTGCGCCTTTAATGTTCATCACCCCGGCATACAGGTTCTGTGCCCGAAGAAAATCCTGCAGGTCGATATCGTCAATGTCTATCCTTTTAAACTTAAGGTTGTAGATGTCGCCGGTAACACCTGTTTTGGTGTAAAAGTCGTTTCGGCTGTATCGCGGCAAAAGTGATACGTTGTCCAGTTGTATCCGCCTTTGTGCAGTAGAAAAAAATATCTTTTTCAGTTTTGCATTATACAGGCCATCAGGAGTACCGATATGGTAATCGTGTACTGTGACGTTAACGTCTTTTGTATAATAAAACCGTTTTGGGTCCTGCGCCGACAGCGAGTCGATAAAGATATCGGAGATGGCTATGTCTATGTGCTGCAGGGTTGTCTGTTTTACTGCCGCTTTGTTTTTGTCGATGTAATTAAGGCTGATATCATTTAAAGCAATCGAATCGATATGCAATTGTTTGAATACTTTTTTTATGATCTCGTAAGGTGTTTTAGGTTTGCCTACCTTCACGGTATCGTTAAATCCATAACGCTTACTGATTACCGTCAGGTTGGGGTTGTCGATGATGATATTATCGATATCGAGTATTTTTTCGCGGTAGGCCTTTTTTGCCCCGACGTTTTTTATCGACAGTTTTTTAACGCTAAGAATAAATAAATTATCAGGCGCTTTTTTTTGCTTCACCAGTTTGTTGTAAACCAGGGTGTCGGGCACCAGCTTAAAGTCGTAAATGGTTGCATTCTCCGAATGGATATTCAAGTCAAAATCTGAGTATTCTATATTATACAGGCTGTCGCTGCTTTTTAAAACCAGCTCTTTCAGTTGTTTTTGCAGCACGACTTTCCAGCGGTTGCCGGCCACGTATTGATTATAAAAGTAATAAGTACCGCCGCCGGCAATAATTAAAACAGCCAATACGATGAAAGGCCATACAGGAATTTTTCGGGTGTTAGCTAGTTTTGAACTCATTTTTTAGCCCCAATAGGCTGTGATATAACAGCAAAGTACGAATTTTGTTATTCATGACAATATGTCATCTTTTATTTAAATTTTGTGTATTTTTGCGGGCTAAATTTTTTATTTGATGATGGACCTGGGGATAACCGGTAAAGTGCACGATGAGAGCAGGCAGGGCGAGGCCCTGGTGTTGGAGAAGAATAGTGGTAAACACAGTGGCCGTAAGCTTTATATTGAAAGCTATGGCTGTGCCATGAACTTTTCGGACAGCGAGATAGTAGCCTCAATTCTACAGGACCAGGGATTTGAAACCACCGGCGATTACAACCAGGCCGACGTTATTTTTATAAACACGTGTTCTATAAGGGAAAACGCAGAGCAGCGTGTTCGTAACCGCCTCAGGGAATTTACAATAGCAAAAGTTAAAAACCCCGGTTTGGTGGTAGGCGTACTGGGCTGTATGGCCGAGCGGCTGAAATCGAAATTTTTAGAGGAAGAAAAACTGGTTGATGTGGTGGTAGGCCCGGATGCTTACCGCGATCTGCCCAACCTGATCGGCCAGGTGGATGATGGCCAAAAGGCGGTGAATGTGCTTTTATCGCGCGAGGAGACTTATGCCGATATCAGCCCGGTACGCCTCAACAGCAATGGGATAAATGCCTTTGTATCCATTATGCGCGGCTGCGACAATATGTGTTCGTTTTGCGTTGTTCCTTTCACGCGCGGCCGCGAACGGAGCCGCGACCCACAATCGATCGTAAAAGAATGCACCGAACTATTTAACCAGGGCTACCGCGAAGTAACGTTACTGGGGCAGAATGTGGATTCGTATAAATGGGGGAAGTCCGAATCCCGATTACTATCGGGACCGAAAGGCCGAAAGGCCGAAAGACAGGAATTGGAAGAAGTCCTCTCCAAAACAGAGGGCTCTGAAGATGGCGTTTTGGTTGAAACGAATGAAGTCTCCCCTACCGGGGGAGATTTAGAGGGGGCTTTGTCCCATGCAGTCAATTTCGCCAATCTCCTCGAAATGGTTGCCCACGTTAGCCCGGAATTACGGGTACGTTTTTCAACCTCGCATCCAAAAGACATTACCGATGAGGTTTTGTATACTATAAATAAGCACGATAATATTTGTAATTATATCCACCTGCCGGTGCAATCAGGCAATAGCCGTGTATTGGAATTGATGAACAGAACCTATGACCGTGATTGGTATATGGGCAGGATAGATGCTATCCGCAGGATCATCCCCGGATGTGCCATATCAACTGACGTGATCACCGGCTTTTGCACGGAGACAGAGGAAGAGCATCAGGATACTTTAAGCATGATGGATTACGTGCAGTATGATTTTGCTTACATGTTCATGTACTCCGAGCGCCCAGGAACTTTAGCCGCCAAGCGCTACAAGGACGATATCCCGGAGGATATAAAACGCCGGCGATTAAAGGAAGTAGTGGCTAAACAGCAGGAATACTCTTATTTACGCCTGCAAAGCCAACTGGGTAAGGTGCAAAGAGTATTAATAGAAGGTTTTTCAAAAAAATCAGACAAAGATTATTGCGGCAGGAGCGATCAGAATGCGATGGTTGTTTTCCCTGTCAGCGAAAATTATAAGCCAGGAGATTACGTAAACGTGATGGTTGAAAGGACTACTACGGCGACGTTGATTGGTAGGGTGAACCCCCAAACCCCCTAAAGGGGTGTTACGTCCTGCGGGATAAGCAGGCGGTTTGGGGTGTTAAGAATTTATAAAATATTAAAAAAGCCCCCTTCAGGGGGTTTGGGGGTATGGAAATTCAAGAAATAAAACAGCGCTTCGGGATCATCGGCAGTTCGCCGTTGCTGAACCGGGCAATAGATATAGCTAACCAGGTTGCGCCTACGGATATTTCAGTTTTGATAACCGGGGAAAGCGGCAGCGGTAAAGAAGTATTCTCGCACATCATTCACCAGATGAGTCCGCGCAAGCATGGGCCATTTATCGCTGTGAACTGCGGCGCCATACCCGAAGGCACGATCGATTCAGAGCTATTCGGTCACGAAAAAGGGGCCTATACCGGCGCAGTGGGTGAGCGCAAGGGTTATTTTGAAACCGTAAACGGCGGCACAATATTTTTAGATGAGATTGCCGAAATGCCTTTAGGTACCCAGGCGCGCCTGCTGCGTGTGCTTGAATCGGGGCAATATATCAAAGTTGGTTCATCCAAGGTAGAGAAAACAAACGTGCGCGTAATTGCAGCCACCAACGTGGATGTTTTTGATGCGGTGAAAAACGGCAAATTCAGGGAGGACCTGTACTACCGTTTAAATACTGTCCCGTTGCGCATACCGCCTCTGCGTGACCGCAAGGAAGATATTTACCTGTTGTTCAGGAAATTTACTTCGGATTTTACTGATAAATACCGCACGCCACCCATTCAACTGGACGAAGAGGCGCAGCAGGTTTTGATCAATTACTCGTGGCCGGGTAATATCAGGCAATTGAAAAATATGGCCGAACAGTTGGCTGTCCTGGAGCGCGACCGGACTATCACAGCGCAAACCTTGCTGAGCTATATCCCGGCAGAAAGCGGAAGGAACCTGCCCATGCGGGTGGATAATCAACCAAAGGAAGATTTTTCGGAACGGGATATTTTATATAAAGTGCTGTTTGATATGAAACGGGATATGGTTGAGCTGAAAAAGCTGGTTGCCGATATTATCGAGCACGGAGGCGTTTCTATCAATCACTCCAGCCAGACCTTGAACCAGCTCTATCGTGATATTGATATGCCCGGCTCAAACGACCAGCAATTTACCTTACAAAAACCCGTTATCAACTCAAATAATAACATCAACTCAAATCCGTATAATATCACGCAGGATGCAGAGGAAGTCGAAGAATCACTTTCATTGGTCGACAAAGAATCCGATCTGATCCGCAAAGCGCTGAAAAAGCACAAAGGCAAGCGAAAGCTGGCTGCAAATGAGTTGGGGATATCAGAAAGAACTTTGTACCGGAAAATAAAAGAGCTAAATTTATAATCATGAAAAGGATACCGAGGTTATTGATCGTTGCAATTTGTTTAATTGCGTTGGGCCCGTCATGTACTTATAAATTGAGCCTCAGCGGTGAATCGATTCCCCTGGCTATGAAAACGATCAGGGTAGATTTTTTTGAAAATAACGCCGCCCTGGTGGTAAACAACCTAAGCACCCAGTTTACGGAAGGATTGAAAGAGCGCATCCGCAATACCACCCGCCTGGCTATCGTGGTTGGCGATGCCGACGCAACTATGTCCGGGGCCATTACCGACTATAACATTGCCCCGGTATCCATCAATGCTACCGGCAGCAATGTTGCACCTATAGCGGGCGCCAGCCGTTTGACGATCACCGTTAGCGTTAAATATGTGAATAACGTGGATAAAAAGGATAGCTTTGACGAGAGTTTTACAAAGTACCAGGATTTTAGCGGTGACATAAATTCCCAGGAACAAAACCTGATCGTTGCTATAAATAAACAGTTAACGGAAGATATTTTTAACAAAGCTTTTGCAAATTGGTAAGCAATTCGTAGTTTCAACCACGTGGATCAAAATTTAAACAGCAGCCCGAATGACTTTTTATGGTCGTTATTAGAAAATCCCGCTAATGATGCCAATTCCTACGTGTACAATTTGCACCGCCTGGTAAATGATTTTCCCCAAAGCGGCATTTTGCAGGCACTGCTGGCCCATGCCAGCGAAGAAAAAAACTTAAAGCGGGCATCCGCCTATTTTAACCCCCGGGCCTTGTTTAAACTGGTTAACGCACCTTCTACATTTATCGGTGTACCGGATGACAGGATCGTGATCCAGCCGGGTATTAGCGTAAATGGCAGTTACGGGTCTCCCGAACCTTCGACCTACCAGGAGAGTTACCAGGATAATGCACTTGAGGATTTGGTTGTTGATAAAGGCGCACCCGAAGTGGAAGCAGGTGAGGATTTGACCAGCCATCATATCCTGGACGAACTGGTTGCAGACCCTAATGCTGAGCATTATATAAGTAACGCAGCCGCGGAAGAAAAGCACGATCAACCACTGGTAACAGATGATGCAGCACTAACCGGGATTGAACATACTGTTGAAACAGAACCCGAAACTGTTCATAAAGAAGCTACCCACTGGTTTGAGACACCTAATGAAGAACATCTGCCAGAGGGTACTCATGAAGAAATTATAGATGAGATTGAGGCGCAGACGGAAGAACACCTGACCGAAGCGGTTCACGATGAAACTGCTCATGCGGTTGAGGCACCTGCCGAAGAACATCTGACCGAAGCGGTTCACGACGAAGCTGCTCATGCGGTTGAGGCGCCCGTCGAAGAACATGTGACCGAAGCGATTCATGAAGGGGCCCTCCACGAGACTGAGGCGGCTGTAGAAGAACACCCGCTCGAAGCAGTTCATGAAGAAGCCCATGAGGTTGAAGCGACCGCGGAAGAGCATGTAACTGAAGCAGTTCAAGAAGAATCAACCCATGAGGTTGAAGCGGCCGCGGAAGAACATGTAACTGAAACGGTTCCTGAAGAAGCAGCCCGCGAAGTTGAAGCGCCGTTTGAAGAGCACACAGCCGGGGTGGCTAATGAAGAAATTACCCACGATGTTGAGGCTCATAACGTCTCCCCAGGTGATGCGTCACATCCAGAAGAAGAGCGTCATTTCGACCATGAATCATCACCTGAAGTTTATCCGGACAAGGCTGAGCACGAACATTTAACGCCAACCGAATCCGAACCCCTTCAGCAAACTATTGAGCCGGACGCTGACAAGGATGAACCTATGCCGCTTATCGAACTGCCTGGAGAGGAGGATGTCCCGATCGCAGCGGAAACGCCTGTCCGGGAAGAGATGAGGCCGGAGCCTGAAATACCCGTTATTGACGAGGACGACGAAGTTTACGACGAGATTGTGGGCATAGAGGAGATTACTCTTGGCCAGCCCGGAGGTCAGTACTTTTCCTTCGACCAGGAATTTGGCGCCCATGTGGATGATACCGAAGACAGGGAAGCAGAACAGGGCGTTGCCGCAACATCTGCACACGGCGAAGCAGATCAGCAGGATGTATCCAAATACCACGATGAAAAAATGCCCTACACTTTTATGTGGTGGCTGGATAAAACACGTAAGGAACACACGAAAACTTATCAACCCTACGTAAAACCTGCGGTAACAACGGAAAAAAAGCCAAAAAAGCTAACTGACGAGCTGCAACAGCAATATTTTGAAAATATTTTTCATATCACTTCTGTTGAAGAGTTAGATAAATCAACACCGACGCCGGCAGCAGCGCCAGACTTTAAACGCAAGGAACATCAAATTATCGAGCGTTTTATAAAGGAAGAGCCTCAAATAAAACCGCAAAGCAGTGATAAGCTGGACAACGAAAATAAAGCAAAGAAAAGCTCGGAGGACAGGGATGAGCTGGTATCAGAAACACTTGCCAGTATTTACTCCGACCAGATGCTCTACCATAAAGCCATCGCATCATACAAAAAATTGATGTTGAAATTCCCGGAAAAAAGCCGTTACTTTGCCGAGAAAATAGAGCAGTTAGAAAAGAAAACCAATTAAAATAAGATAATGATCCAGTTACTGTTAATTATAATACTGATAGTATGCGTACTTTTAGTACTTATCGTACTCATACAAAACCCTAAAGGAGGCGGCCTATCTGCGAATTTTTCAAGTTCGTCGCAGTTGATGGGTGTGCAAAAGACCGGTGATTTTCTTGAAAAAGGCACTTGGGGCTTTGCCATTGTTTTAATGGTACTGGCAATGGCCATCAATGTAGCTGTAAAAGGCGGATCGGCGGCCAGCACAGGTACTACAACCGGAACCAGGGCCGGCGACGTTAAAACACCCACAACCCAGCAAAGTGCTTCGCCTTTCGGTGGTGGTGGTGCGAAGCCAGCCAGTGGAGGTTCGGTTGCGCCTGCTACACCTGCCCCTAAAACAGGAAAATAAAAGTTTAAAATATATCGGAAGGCCCCGCCGGCTCCCGTATGTACGGGATTTTGGCGGGGCTTTTTGTTTTGACAAACCAGCCTAGGTGTAAATTAAGCACTGACACGATGGCATTTTATGTTTAAGCAATTGTTAACTCCAAAAACTTCAATTTTAAAAATCTGACAATACATCAGTGTTTGCCTGTCAATAGGTCGAATAAGCTTGATTGGCATAATTGATGAGGAAAGGGATGCAGACCTGTCCCGTACGTACGGGATGGGAAGAACTAAATTTCAAAAAAATTAAATAATTGAATAACTATGTCATTAAACATTAAACCTATCGGAGACAGGGTGGTGGTTGAAGCTGCTCAGGCCGAAGAGAAGACTGCTTCCGGGATCATCATTCCGGATACTGCTAAAGAAAAACCTCAGCGCGGAACTGTAGTTGCCGTTGGCGATGGAAAAGTAGATGAACCGTTAACCGTAAAAGTTGGCGACCAGGTATTATACGGTAAATACGCCGGTACCGAGATCAACTACGAAGGCAAAGAGTATTTAATTATGCGTGAATCGGACATTTACGCGGTTCTGTAAATCAATTGTTGAATTATTGAAGGATTGAGTTATCGAGTCAGGCCTTCAATCACTAATTCACTAACTCAAAATTCAAAACTTAAAAAAACATGGCAAAACAAGTTAAATACAATGTTGAAGCCCGCGATGCCTTAAAGCGCGGAGTTGATATTTTAGCTAATGCGGTTAAAGTAACATTAGGCCCTAAAGGTCGTCACGTAATTATTGACAAAAAATTCGGTTCACCTGTAATTACCAAGGACGGTGTAACTGTAGCAAAAGAAATCGAACTGAAGGACCCTATCGAAAACATGGGCGCCCAGATGGTGAAAGAAGTTGCTTCGAAAACTGCTGATATTGCTGGTGACGGAACTACTACAGCTACCGTATTAGCACAGGCTATTGTAACTGCAGGTATTAAAAATGTAGCTGCAGGCGCAAACCCAATGGATTTAAAACGCGGTATCGACAAGGCAGTTGCTGCTGTGGTTGAAGACCTGAAAAGCCAGTCGCAAAGTATCGGCGAGGATAACAACAAAATCAAACAGGTTGCATCTATCTCAGCTAACAACGACGAAATGATCGGTGCGTTGATCGCTGAAGCGATGGAAAAAGTTGGTAAAGACGGTGTAATTACTGTTGAAGAAGCAAAAGGTACCGAAACTGAAGTGAAGACAGTTGAAGGTATGCAGTTTGACCGTGGTTACCTTTCTCCATACTTTGTTACCAATCCTGATAAGATGGAAGCCGAGCTGGAAAACTGCTTCGTGCTGATCTATGACAAAAAGATCTCCTCGATGAAGGAATTGCTTCCTATTCTGGAAAAACAAGTTCAAACCGGCAAACCGCTTTTGATCATTGCTGAAGACCTTGACGGCGAAGCTTTAGCTACCCTGGTAGTGAATAAGATCCGCGGCTCACTGAAAGTAGTTGCTGTTAAAGCTCCTGGTTTCGGCGATCGTCGTAAAGCTATGCTGGAAGACATCGCTATCCTTACAGGTGGTACCGTAATTTCAGAAGAAAGAGGTTACAAGCTTGAAAATGCCGACCTGTCGTGCTTAGGTACTGCTGAAAAGATCGTTGTTGATAAAGACAATACAACTGTGATCAATGGTTCAGGCAAGCCTGAGGAGATCAAATCCCGTATCAGCCAGATCAAAGCACAGATCGAAACAACAACTTCTGATTACGATAAAGAAAAATTACAGGAACGTTTGGCCAAATTATCAGGCGGTGTTGCTGTATTGTATATCGGCGCTGCTTCCGAAGTGGAAATGAAGGAAAAGAAAGACCGTGTTGACGATGCATTGCACGCCACACGTGCCGCAGTTGAAGAAGGCATTGTTGCCGGTGGTGGTGTAGCTTTCATCCGTGCAGTTGAAGCGTTGAAGAACCTTAAAGGTGCCAACGAAGACGAAAATACCGGTATCCAGATCATCCGCAGGGCAATTGAAGAGCCATTGCGCCAGATCTGCGAAAACGCAGGTATCGAAGGTTCGATCGTAGTGCAAAAAGTTAAAGAAGGCAAAGCTGACTTTGGCTACAATGCACGTACCGATAAATATGAAAACCTGATTGGCGCCGGTGTTATCGATCCAACTAAGGTTGGTCGCGTTGCACTGGAACATGCTGCTTCAATCGCAGCGATGCTGTTAACTACCGAGTGTGTGTTAGCAGACGATCCGGAAGACGAAAAAGCAGGCGGCGCTCCAATGGGCGGCGGCGGCATGGGCGGCATGATGTAATTTTTGCTAAGTCCAAAGTGTTGAGTCGAAAGTCTCAAGTTGTTATAGATAATCAAAACCCTGTCTGGTAAAACAGATAGGGTTTTGTTTTTTTAGAGATCCCGTCTAGTCCGGATAAAGCGCTACCTCGCAGCCTACTTTAATGAACATTTGCACTTGACTTTTGACTTTTGACTTTCGACTTCAGACTAAAAACCCTGTCTGGTAAAACAGACAGAGTTTGTTTTTTTACTATACTTTTCTCAATGTCATTTAGGGGTCAACGGATGGTCATTTATTAATCAAATGATTAATTCCACGCTTTTTGGGTTACAATTTGGGGTAAATTTGTACAAATATTCAGATAGCCAATATCAGGCATAACATTTGAATAGGGGAGGACAGGATGAAGCATCTAACCAAAAAAACAAAATTTCTGCAGCGCCATATTTGGGATTGGGTTTTTGTGAAAGGCCCGGAACTTTTTATCGCTATTTACGGTAAATAATTAATTGTTATTTTCGCTTCGTAATGAAGTTGGAAAGAATTTACGACCGTGCGATCAATTGGCTAAACGTTAACGGTCCCGATGCAATCTTTGGATTAGTACTTTTCTTTATCGGCCTTTGGGTCATAAAGTTTCTTCGCAACAGGCTCCGGAGCAGGCTTACCCGCAAACATACCCACTCATCTCTACAACCCTTTATTCTAAGCTTAACTATCACAGCGCTTTATGTGGTACTCACGCTTACCGTCCTGGAGATAGTCGGGGTACACGTTACCATATTTACCACCATTATTGGCGCATTCAGCGTGGCGGCGGGTCTTGCGCTGTCAGGCACTTTTCAAAACTTTGCCGGTGGGGTACTGATCCTGCTGTTAAAGCCGTTTGATGTCGACAATTATATTATCGCACAAGGCCAGGAGGGCAAAGTTGTCTCTATCCAAATATTCTATACGGTTTTGCTTACGATAGATAACAAAACCATCATCATCCCAAACGGAAAGTTGTTTAACGAAGTGATTGTAAATACGAGCCGCGAAGATAAACGGCGGCTGGACTTTGAAGTAAAACTCGGCTACGCTGCGGATATCGACAAAGCAAAAAAGATCATTCTTCATGCAGTTTCCATAAATCCAGATGTCTTAACCGACCCGGCCCCGAGAGTTGGCCTGATCGGGCTTGATAATGACAGCATGCGCTTCACCATAAACGTTTGGCTGGAGCCATCAAACTACCTGAATGTTAAGATTGCATTGATGGAAAAGGTGGTTAAAGATCTTGGTGCCGCTGGTATTGCTTTTCCGAAGCCGGGGGTATAGGGATCACAGGACTTCGCCCTGTGTTAGGGTATTAACGCCCTTTCAGGGCTGAGAAATGGTACTTAAATCCGCTGCTTAGCTTTAATCTCCAGGTAACGATTTATGGTATTAACGGTAAGGTTTTGCGGAGCGGTTAATATCGATTGGATATTGTTTTTCGCCAGTTCCTTAACGATCAATTTTTTATCGTAAGCGAATTTTTCGGCGATTGTTTTGATATAGATCCCTTCCACGTCGGTAGCGGGCGTTTCACTCAATTTTCTTAGTTCTGTATTCTCAAAAAACACTACCAGCAATAGGTGGAACTTTGCTATCCGCTTTAAAAAAGGCAACTGCCTTTCGAGCGCTGACATACTTTCAAAATTGGTGAAAAACACTACCAGGCTGCGCTGTTTCATCGCGCTGCGGATGGTGCTGTACAGCAGCTCCATATTGGTTTCCAGGTAGCGTGTCCTTTCCTTATAAAGCACCTCTAATATTTTATTGATCTGCGTGGGCCGGCGGTCGGCGGGAACAATCGCGCCTATCTTTTCGGCTACGGTGATCAGGCCGGCTTTGTCTTCCTTTAACAACGCAATGTTTGATAACACCAGGCTGGCGTTTATGGCATAATCCAGCAAACTTAAACCTTCAAAGGGCATCTTCATCGCCCTCGACTTATCGATAACGCAATACACATGCTGGGCCTTTTCGTCGGTGTACGAGTTTACCATCAAGCTTCCGCGCCGGGCAGTTGCCTTCCAGTTAATGGTGCGGTAATCATCGCCCTGTACATAGTTTTTTACCTGCTCAAATTCCAGGCTATGGCCCAGTCTCCTAATCTTTTTGATGCCCAGTTCAGACAGGTGATCAGATATGGCCATCAGCTCATACTTGCGCATCTGCAGAAACGATGGATATACCGGTAAAGTTTCCGCCTGTTCAAAATTAAAACGCCGGCTGATCAAGCCCAAAGGCGAGCGTACAAACACCCTGATGTCGCCAAACTTATATTGGCCGCGTTTGGTGGGCCGTAAAGCATAGTTGATCATTTTTCGCTGCCTGGGTGTTAGTTCAGTTTCAAACCACACATCACGCTTTTGGAATTGGAAGGGGATCTCGTCGATAATACCCACCTTGATGTTGAAGTTGTACCAGTTTTCGATAAAAATGCCCAGCTCGTTATCATCGCTGTTGCTAAGCCGCTCGGGTGCATGGCGCTTGGCAAATACCCCTTTTGTGTTGCCGTACAGCATCAGCAGGTCGCAAAAAAAGAGCAGCACAAGTACGAAAAACAAAACCTCGGGAATAATACCGATCCAGGAAAAAAAGAAGCCCAGCACAAAAAGCACCGCGCAGCCTCCCAGGCCGGTAAACAGGCGATTGGTAAGGAATAGGTTTTTATAGTAGAGGCTGAAGAATTTTTTCAAAGCGCTGTTTATCTGGGGATCTCAATTTTTTGAATGATTTGGCCTATTACGTCATCGGGCGTTACGCCTTCCATTTCCTTATCCGGTGTCAGCATAATACGATGCCGTAAAACGGGTGTGGCTACGTAAATTACATCATCAGGAGTTATAAAATCGCGGCCCCGAATTGCAGCGATCGCTTTTGCAGCAGCGACTATTGCCAGTGAAGCCCGCGGCGAACCGCCAAGGTAAAGGGATTTGTTGTTCCGGGTTTCGTGAATGATCCTCGCAACGTAAACCAGTATTTTTTCCTCAACATGAAGGCCCGTTACCGTTTGCCTGATGGAAATGATCTCCTTTGATGACATCACAGGCGTAACGTCTTTTAGCTGGTCGGCTGTTTTTTGCTGGTGCTGCTGCGTCAGGATGGCGATCTCCTCGTCCAGCGATGGATATTTGATCTCGATCTTAAAAATAAACCGGTCAAGCTGCGCTTCGGGTAATCGGTAAGTGCCCTCGTGTTCAACAGGGTTTTGCGTGGCCAGCACCGTAAAGGGCGGTGGCATCAGGTAAGTTTGGCCATCGATGGTGATTTGGCGTTCTTCCATCACCTCGAACAAAGCCGACTGCGTTTTTGCCGGCGCCCGGTTGATCTCGTCGATCAGGATGATGTTCCCAAAAATCGGCCCTTGTTTAAACTCAAATTCCGTAGTTTTTGGGTTAAATACCGAGGTACCCAGGATGTCCGAAGGCATCAGGTCGGGCGTAAACTGGATGCGCGAATATTGCGCATCGATCGACTTTGCGATCAGCTTTGCAGTCAGGGTTTTAGCTACTCCCGGCACGCCTTCAATCAAAATGTGCCCGTCTGCCAGTATCCCTGCCAACAGCAAATCAATGCTTTCCTGCTGACCAACAATTATCTTGCCCAGCGTTGCTTTTATCCGCTCAACCGCGTTGCCCAACTCGCTGAGGTCTGTTCTTTGTTCAAATATTCCGTCTTCTTCCATTTTATGCAATTTGTGTATAAAGTTTCTCTATCAAGTTATTTAGTTTAATCAGGTCGTGATCTGAGATATTGGTGTGTGTATCGATGTACGTGATGAAGTTCACTATTTCGCGCGCAAATTCAGGCGTGATACCCAGCTTTTGCGAAAGGTGCTCAATAAATTCTGCATCTAATTTATTCGTTTTTAAGTTGTATTCATCGCGCAGGTGTTCCAGCAGGTAGGTTACTTTTTTTTGCGCAATATCGGTATTGTTGCGCTGCTCAAAGTACACCTGCCCAACAACGTTTACAAAATCAACCGTTGCATTTTTTAAAGGTTCAATAACCGGGATAATACGCTGGCGTCGTTTTACCTCGTACAATACAAAAATAAGGAGCGCAGCCAGGCTTATATAATAAGCCCATTCCAGGTATGGGCTGGTAAAAAGTACCCGCAGCGGCGATTCGTCAACGGGCACATCGCCGTTTTGATATTCATCCCAGTAAATATTACGGGTAGCGGGCAGGTAGGATAAGGCCTTTTCAACGTAGCCCTGGCCTTCGGAAAGTATGCTGTAATTGGTAAATGCCGCGGGATTTGTACAGAGATACAAACTGCCCGCGCCAAATTTAAATCGAAGGTAGGTACTGTGTCCGTTTGTATTAACACCCAGCACTATTGCCTTTGCAGTGTCAAAGCCCGTGAAATACTGGTTGGTGATATCGCGTTTAAATTTATAGGCTTCGGGTTGTTTTAAATATTTGCTGGCGAAGTTTAAACCGGCACTCCCTTTTTTAAACTCAAAGCCGGTTTCAATTTGAAGTGTATCTGCCAAAAAACCTGTGAAGGCGAAACCGGAAATAAATACGGAATTGCCTTTTTTGAGGTATTTTACCAATTCGTTAAAATCATCCTTGTTTACCTTAACCGATTTTGCAAACACCAGGTAGGTGCCGGGCTTATCGGCAATCTTGCTAAAAACATCATATAAAGGCGAATCGGTTTTAGTGACATGCGATTCCGGGAAAAGGTCGCCCAACTGATGGTAAAGCACGTAAGTGCCAAATGGGATCTTATCGCCATAAAATAAAGTAGGGCTCCAGTTTGTGGCATCGGGCTTATTGAATTCGACAACAACGTACACACCCAATAATATGCAGGCAGCTATAAAGTATATCTTGAGGTCCTTCATGTTATCTTACCCTTAAATTCCTGGAATTGAAGATTTATCCTATTAAAAGTTTGCCCGTCAATTGCAAATTCCCCATACCAGATGAACTCAAACCGCCTTGTAAGGGAGCTAAATATTACCTTTTGATCAGGGTTCGTCAATTCGTTCACATAGCTGTTGTTGGTTTTTTCGGGCTGCCATTTTATCAATGAAGCATCGCTCAGTTGTTTAAGGCATTTTAAATAAAGCAGCCTTACCGCAAGCCTGTAGTTGTGGTTATTGATCGCATCTTCTACCGCACTGTCAAAATTAATCTCGTGGATGTTTTCTAACGATTCGGTATAAGGGACGGCTATTGCCTTCGAATTCCGCCTGAAAAGGAATGAAAGGTCAACCCCTGCCATTTTAAAGATCACAAAAACAATAAGGCCTATTGCTCCTGCGATCAGGGCATACTCCAGGATTTTAAAAATTATATAAAGGAGCGTTATCGAAGGTTTCCCTTTAATCTTAGGCCGGCGAAGGGCATTGCGCAACCAGTTCCAAACCCAGCGCCAGAAACGTGTCCATATAGATGGTGATCCATCAGTTTCCTGGTATCGAAATTCAGGTTGGGTCTTATATTTATCTAAAGCAGCATTATTAATATGCCGTACACTGGTATTTGCAGTGTCGGATACCAATACCGCAGGCTTGGTGGCAACCTTTTTTACAGATTTATTGGCTGCTTTTACAGGTTTAGTAGCCGCAGTTAGCTGCAGGCTGGCAGCCAGTAAAAACAAAATAAGATAAAAGCAACGCCGCATTTTATAGTTCTTCTTCTTCGTCACGGGTTTCATCCTCATTTTCAACAGGCGTCACCGTGCCCAACTTACCTATTCGTCCAAGCAATCCTTCACCTTCCAATTGTTCGGTCAGGTTAAAATAGCACAGGCTTATTGTTATGATGGGCACAATGTACAAAAGGTGGCTTAAGGCCTGCAACACACCAGTGATGACAGTTATCACCATTGAAAATGAAGTGCCTTTCCCCATATGGGTGATCAGGTTTATAGCGCTTATAATACCGATAGGTACCAATATGACGAACGACGCCACCCATATAATAAGGCCCATGATGAAAAGTGCACCAAAGGTGGCCCACCAGTTTCTTCTGATAATTGTAAAAGCGCGGCCGAAGGCATAGCCAAAGCTGCCGTTTTCAAAAACTATAATGGGGAAGATGAGCGAAAATATGGGGTAAATGTAAACAAGGGGTACCATTAACAAAAAAACAGAGAGTCCAATTGCAGCGAAGATGTTCGGTGAGGTAACAGCATAAAGCAGGCCAAAAACGATTGATATACCTATCGCCATTAAAATAATGATGAGTATCATACCTCCAAAAACCCTCAGGAAAAAATATTTCACGTATCCCCAAACTTCCTCTATCGTTGGGGCAACGTTTCCTTTCTCCTTATAAAGAGCCAGATACGAAAGCATAGATACCTGGAGAGAAATATAACCAACCAGCGACAGTATTAATGCCAGCCAATACTCAATCCCCATATAACCGAAAGTGCGGCTGAATACTGATGAGGTGTCGCCAAAATCGCCGTTTTCAACAGTACTGAACATTTTGGCCTGGTTGAGCGCCATTAAAAGTGCGCCTGCCAGCAGGAAAAAGCCGGAAAACACAAAAAAGCATTTAACAAGCGGCTTAAAATTTTGGCGAACAAAATTAAACGAATCCGTTATGATCTCTCCAAAATCGCGGACTTTAAGCAATTCAATCTTTGCGGGCATAGGGTTTTTGTTTTTTGAATAATAAATTAGGGTATATAATTACGTACCATATCACAAACGTAAGTGAAGAGGCTAAAATGGAAATGCTGAGCCAAACCGGCATTCCGGTATGGCGTGTGACGAATGACTCGAAAAAGGCGGCGACCAACAAAACCGGCACGATGCCGATAACCAGTTTCATGCCGTCCTTTGCACCCTTTTTTACCGAGTTTAACCGGCAATAAGTTTTTGGAAAAAGCAAACTGTTGCCAAGAACAAGGCCGGCCGCGCTTGCAATTACAAATGACGACATTTCCAGCGTGCCGTGGATAAAGATTACCAGGATGGATTGCGCGCCGAGCCCTTTGCTAAAGAAAAAACCTTCAAATGCCCCCAGCATAACGGAGTTTTGAAATAACATAATAACCGTTCCCACGGAAAATGCAATACCGGCCACAAAATTTAAAAGCGCGACATAAATGTTGTTCGATGCTATTCCAACGAACATTGTGAACTCTCCTTCGTGTTTATACACGCCAAACGGATCTCCCTTGGCAATATTGGCGTTGGTCATATCCACGTACTGATCACCAAGGATCAGCCTGATAAAGCTATCGTCGTATTTTGCCGAAAATACGCCCATAGTCGTAAACACGGCGAAGAAAATAAAAGAATAAAGCAGTTGCTTTTGATACTCCTTAAACAATAAGGGCAGTTCATATTTCCAGAAAGTGATAAAGCGGTTGCCTTTTTCAGTTTTGTTTTTATAGATAGATTGGTGCAGCGTTGCCGCCAGGCCGTTCAGGTATTCGGTTGTTTTCGACTTGGGATAAAAGGTTTTAGCATAGGCCAGGTCATCGGTAATTTGAATAAACCGGTTAGCGAGGTCGTCGGGGTTGGAAGTCGGCACATTCTCAAAATCCTCCCATTTTTTTATGTTTTGTTTAACGAATAAAGGTTCGCGCATGGAAAATCAACGTCAATTATTGGTGTTGTTAAATTACTATAATTTTTCGTTTTTAAATTAAAAAGAAATCGTTATAAATATATATTTGTTGGAGATGCAAACAATAAAGGTAAAGACCGCACAAAACATAGATATTGACTACGAAGTAGCCGGAGTGGGCGAACGGACGCTGGCCCGCCTGATAGATTTCGGATTCTTCCTGGCTGCTTATTTACTTGCGTTAATTGTTTATGCATTGGTTGAAAAAACAGTTGGCGCTAACATTGCTTTAACTATTATCATTATTGTTTACGTATGTCTGTTTGTGTTTTACGACCTGGCTTGCGAAACCTTGATGGATGGGCAAAGCTTTGGCAAGCGCATTATGAAAATAAAAGTGATCAGCATTGACGGGGGCAGGCCCAGGTTTAGTCAATATTTGCTCCGTTGGTTGTTTAGGATAGTTGATTTTTCATTGACATTGCAGTTGGGCGGTTTGTTGTGTGCGGCCCTTACCGAAAAACAACAGCGTATTGGCGATATCGTAGCCGGAACGACTTTGATCAAAACGAGCCCACGCACCAAAGCAAAAAACATTGTATTTAAACCGGTAGAGAACGGCTACCAACCAATTTTTACCAATTTGAGCGCGCTTAATGATAGTGATATTGCCCTATTGCAGGAAGTAATACGCACTTATTATCAAACCGCAAACCAAAATGTGCTCATCGGTGCTGCCACACGGGTACGCGAGTTGACCTCGACCGTAAACCCGGAAAACATGAACGACCTTAAGTTTTTACAGACTATTATAAAGGACTATAAACACCTCGCCGTTCAGGATGCGGAATGATAGACGATCAGCCGGAACATTTTAACCCCGTAGCTTACAAAAACGATCAAACCGAGGCCTATAAACAGGTATTTACGGATCAGTCTGTCATTATTGATCCGGAAACCCAGGTTAAAAAGCAAAAACGCAGCAGTAAATAAAATGGGGACTGTGGCGGGGTACAGCAAAAAGCTGTCTTTCCAGTCCCCTTTTAGCAAAGCGATAAATGATCGCTGAAAACCGCAGCCCGGGCAGTCAATACCGAATATTGATTTATAAGCACATGGCAACATATGCCTCTCGAGCCAGCTGATCATTGTGTTTTCTTTTAGAATAGCGGAAAACCCCTGAAGCAGCTTTTTATTAATGCTGCATTGTGCTTAGGTAGGTCAGCATTGTTCCGCCTACAACTATAGCATACAAAACATACAAGCCACCCAGCACTGTTCCGATGATGGACATGATAAAACCTGCATTAAGCGAGCCCCAGCCTTCGTAAGCGTTCGGGTCTTCCTTGTAAAGTTTTCTGCCTTTCCCGGCAAGCACCATGCCTATGATGCCCAAGATAAGACCGACAAAAAAGCAACCGAACACAATTGAGCATATCCCCAATACAAGAACTGCAGTAGCATTTGGTAATTGTTGTTTTTCCATTTTTTAAGTATGATAAGTAACTGGTTTTTAATTACTGCAAAATATAAATATTTTTAAATACAAAGAATAGCTTCCGAAAATAAATTTGGAGCAGCGTTGGGGTCCTCCGGCTCTGTTTATAATCCTTAACTTTGCCCTATGCAAAGAGAGCAAATATCAGTTTTTGATATGTTTAAGATCGGCATCGGCCCGTCCAGTTCGCATACGCTTGGCCCGTGGCGGGCAGCGCAGCAGTTTGTACGATTGCTGGAAGATAAGGGTGTGCTGGCTGACGTGGTCGAAGTTAAAATACTATTGTACGGTTCGCTTGCAAAAACCGGCAGAGGTCACGGCACAGATATCGCCATTTTTTTAGGCCTTAGCGGTGACGACCCGGTAACTTTTGAAGTTGACCAGGTGGGGCCGAAAACGGAACATATCCGGAAATCGCACCGGATTTTCCTGGGCGGAGCGAAGGAAATTGCTTTTAATGCTGATGACGATATGCTTTTCCTTTTCGGCGAGAGTTTGCCCTTTCATCCCAATGCGGTCACTTTCCAGGCCTTCATAGGTGATGGTTCTGCCTTGTCCGGGACGTATTACTCCATAGGCGGCGGATTTGTGGTGAAAGATGGTGCCGGGGGGCAATCAAAAAGTGAGGTGGATCTGCCTTTCCCGATCGAAACCGCCGATAACCTGCTGCATTGGTGCATGAAAACCGGGCTCAAAATATCGGAAGTGGTAATGGAAAACGAGTCGGCCTGGCGCTCCGAGCAGGAAACCCTGGACGGTGTGCTAAACATTTTTAAAGCGATGCGTGAGTGCATTTACCGGGGCTGCCATACAACCGGCTACCTGCCGGGCGGTTTAAATGTGGCCCGCCGCGCAGCCAGCCTCAACCGCAGGTTGATCGGTAACCGCGTGTATACCAATTTTGATGAGTGGGTAGATGCCATCCGTGATACAGGAAACAGTTTTAAAAACATACTGGATTGGGTAAGCTGTTTTGCCCTTGCCGTTAATGAGGAAAATGCATCCTTCGGGCGCGTGGTAACAGCGCCGACAAACGGCGCTGCAGGTGTTATCCCCGCTGTTTTGCAATATTTCCTGGTGTTTAGCGATGGTTATGAGGACAGCAAGATCATCCAGTTTTTGCTGACCGCTTCCGAGATCGGCAGCATATTTAAAAAAGGAGCGACTATTTCGGCAGCAATGGGCGGATGCCAGGCAGAGATCGGTGTTTCATCGGCCATGGCCGCTGCAGCGTTAACCGAATGTTTTGGCGGAACCCAGCGCCAGTGCCTGATGGCGGCAGAAATTGCGATGGAGCATCACCTTGGCATGACCTGCGATCCCATTGGCGGCCTGGTGCAGGTGCCCTGTATCGAGCGTAATACTATGGGGGCTATTAAAGCGATAACTGCCTCGCAACTGGCATTACAAACTAACCCGGATAATGCCAAAGTAAGCCTGGATGCCGTGGTAAAAACCATGTGGCAAACGGCTTTGGACATGAACTCGAAATATAAGGAAACGTCTGACGGAGGGTTAGCTATTAATATTCCTTTGAGTTTGCCGGAGTGTTAGGATCAAGTCAAATGTTCTTTTTCCATGAACGCTCTAAACTCGTCAACACTGAGCACAGGTATTGATGGGAAACCAATGTTTTTTAAAACCCGAAAATGGTTATCATTGGTAATAATATAATCTGCATTTGAAGCAAATGCACAATCAACAAATTTATTATCGTCGGGGTCAGCAATTATTAACCCGAGATTATAGTAAATCAATACAAATTTTGCTGTTATAATCTCGGTCAGGGACCTAATAACATTTAAGGCGACGGAAGGATTCCAGTGTTTGCTTATTTGCTCTTCATATTCGATAAGTATTTCGGGTGTGAAAGCGATTTGGATCTTACTATCGAGTATAAGATTATAAAACCAATGATATTTGGATTTGGAAGAAATGGACACTAATAATACATTGGTATCAACGACGATCAGCACGGTAACTATGTTTTTTCATTTAACCACTTGTCCATATCTTCGTTTGTCAACCCCTTTTCCTCCCAAATTGCATCGGCTTCTGCAATAGCTTTATTTGCATAAAATCGCGAAAGCAGGTCTTTCAGCTCGATAAGTTCATTTTCCGAAAGATTGGTATTGAACAACTTCATCAGTTCAATCTGCATATTGGTTAGCGGATAGTTCAGCACACTCATAGAAAAACGTTTATACGAATTTACAAAAATAATAGCAGGCTGACAAATATTGATAAACTGCAAACATTCCTATCTCGCCAAAAAACTCTTAAATTCGTTCATGAATACAAATCCCCGCCGCAACTTCCTCAAACAAGCCGCCATGCTAACCGGCGCTTTTTCGGCCACCAGCCTTTTTAACCAGGCGCACGCTGCCGACTGGCAGCAGGCCGCACAACGTGTTAAACATCTTTCGGATGTCCAAGTTGCCGAAGATGAAGATTTTTGGCGGGTGATCCAGCAATCGTATACCGTTAATGCCAATATTATCAACCTTAATAATGGCGGGGTATCGCCTTCACCCCTTGTGGTGCAACAAGCGGTGGCCCGTTACAACGATCTGGCTAACCAGGGCCCCTCGTATTTTATGTGGCGCATCCTTGACCAGGGCCGCGAGCCTTTGCGCGAAAAGCTGGCCGGCCTGGCCGGTACGCTGCCCGAAGAGATCGCTGTAAACCGCAATGCTACGGAATCGCTCAATACCATTATTTTAGGGATGAACCTTAAGAGTGGCGACGAGGTGATTGGCACCAAACAGGATTACCCACACATGATCTCGGCCTACAGGCAGCGGGTATTACGCGAAGGGATAGTTTATAAGCAGTTGAGTTTTGAATTTCCGATTGAAGATGATGAGCAGATCGTAAAGGCGTATGAAGATGCTATCACCCCAAAAACCAGGCTGCTGCATGTTACGCACATGATCAACTGGGTGGGGCAAATTATGCCGGTGCGCAAAATTTGTGATATGGCACATGCAAAGGGGATAGAGGTGATTTGTGATGGCGCGCATTCCTTCGGCCTGATGGATTTTAAAATACCCGATTTGCATTGTGATTATTTTGGCACCAGCCTGCATAAATTCCTTTCGGCGCCGATCGGCAGCGGCATGATGTGGATCAAAAAGGAAAAGATCGAAAAAATTTGGCCTCTGCTGGGCGACGACAAGCCAAACAGCACCGACATCCGCAAATTTGAAAATTTGGGCACCCGCAGTTTCCCCATTGAACAGGGTATTGGCGAAGCGATCAATTTTCACGAAGGGATAGGTAGCAAACGCAAGGAAGAAAGGATCAGGTACCTGAAAAATTACTGGGCCTCAAAAGTTCAGCAGATACCAAAAGTCAAACTGCATACTTCGCTCAATTCGAAATACTCATGCGCAATCTGTGGGGTGACCATTGACGGGATGACGCCGGGCCAATTGGACAGTGCGTTGTTCGAGAAATATAAAATACATACCGTAGGCATCGTTTGGGAAAATATCAGCTGTGTGCGCATAACGCCGCATGTTTATACTAACCTGAACGATTTGGATAAATTGGTAAGAGCGATCGAAGAAATTGCCTCTGCTAAAAAGTCCTGATTATTTCTTCAATTTAGCAGCTACTACAGGCTCCAGCAACTTAACCCATTCGGCGTACATCTTTCCCGAAAAATGCAGCCCGTCGGGCGCTATCATGGTCGCGTCGCCTAAGGCCGTTCGTGAGACCGGCGTCACATCAATATAATTAACCCCGGCAGCTTTGCTGATACCCAGGTTAACTGCGTTAAAGTTCATGATCTCGGGATAGATCACGCTATCCTGCCCATTCGCGAAGGGAGTAACGCCCCAGTCGGGTATCGAAATAACAAAGACCTTGCTCGTATCTCCCCCGGCAAACTGAATAGCCTCATTAAGTACTTTTGTAAAATTTTGTTTATAAACGTCAATACTTAAATGCTGGTATTGATCATTTACCCCGATCAGCAGCGTCACAAAATCAAATTTTTTGCCAGTTATGCCGCTAGCGGCGATGACATTTATCAAGTCCTGGGTAGTCCATCCGGTAGTTGCGATCACATTCGGCCGCGGCACATTATAACCTATATTGTTTAACAAAGCGACCAGTTGGTAGGGGTAAGATTGTGCCTGCGGCTCAGCTTCACCAACGGTGTAGGAGTCCCCTAAGGCCAGGTAAGTTAATGAGTCATTGTTCATTGGTTTGGTCGTGATGATGTCGGTGCCGTTTGTTGTTATGGTTTCACTCCTTTTGTTGCATCCAAAAAGCGCGGTTAGTGTGATTAACAGAATGTGCAATGATCTCATATTTACTCCTTATTATACCATACGCAAATCAGGACGTGTCAGTTTTGTCAATGTAACTGCCGGGCTAATTTAGGCTGTTTGAGCATTTATTGTTTAAAAGATGCAGTAATTTTTACATAAAACAGGTTTACCCACAGGTTGTACATTTTCGCCGATGGATGTAATCCGTCAGATGAAACAAGCGTCGGATCGCTGCCCATAAGCTCCGAAAGTGCGGTAATATCAATATAATTCACTTTAAATTTGCCGGCTTCCGCCTGGTTGATGGTATTAAACAGCTGCACGGCAGCGGCTATTTGCGTTTTATCCATATTTGCCGCAAAAGGCGTTATCGACCAATCTGGAATCGATATAACAAAAACCCGGCTGCTGTGGCCTTTGGCCAGCAAAATGGCATTGGTGATCAATTGATCAAGATTTGATCTGAATGTTTCCGTATTAATGCCTTTGTTTTGGTCGTTCACGCCAATCATTATGGCAACGATATCAAACGGTTGTGTCAGGTTGGCTGACTTTATACCTGTCAGCAGATCGGCCGATGTCCATCCGAAGCGGGCAATGACAACTGGCTTTGCTGGCTTATAACCATTAAGCCGAAGCACCGAATCAAGCTGGTAAGGGTATGATTGATTTTGAGCAACATCCAATCCATACGTGTAAGAATCACCCAGCGCCAGGTATGAAACCGAGTCGCCTGGTAAAATTGCCGGCGCGGGCGTAATTGAATTGGCAGTAACTGCGGGGGTGGTGCTGCCCGTTTTTTTGCAGCTGTAAAAAACAAGAAGGAAAAACAGGCAAACAACAACTCTCATAACAGCTCCATTTCAAACAATACGGAAATATGCTGTTTCAGGATTTCTTTTACCTCATTTATATCCACCTCATGACCCAGTTCGCGCTGCATCGAGGTTACATCCTTATCGTCAATCCCACAGGGAACAATGTTTTTAAAATAATCAAGATCGGGGTTTACATTAAAGGCCAGGCCGTGCATAGTTACCCAGCGGCTGCACCTAACACCCAGCGCGCAAATCTTGCGGGCGTTGTCGTTGTCCGCGTCAAACCATACGCCGGTATAACCGGGGTACCGGCCGGCGGTTAGGCCATAATCGGCCAGGGTTAACATTACTGCCTCTTCCAGCATGCGCAGGTAACGGTGGATATCGGTAAAAAAATTATCCAAATCAAGGATAGGATAACCAACGATCTGCCCCGGCCCGTGGTAAGTGATGTCGCCGCCGCGATTGATATGGTAAAAGGTGGCCTGTTTTTCTTTAAGGCCCTGCTCGTCTAATAGCAGGTGCTCAGGTTTGCCGCTTTTGCCTAAAGTATATACATGGGGATGCTCGCAAAATATCAGGTAATTGGGGGTAAGTTCTTCTTCCCCGTATTCGTTTCCTTCAGCAACAATTTTATGATTCGTTATCCTGATCTTCTGGTTTACCGTTGAGGAGAATAATTCCTCCTGCTTATCCCAGGCTACTTTGTAGTCTATTAGGCCCCAGTCTTTAAACTTTACCTGCTTGTTTTTCATTGCACTAGCCTTTCACATAACCTACCATGTAGTCGTGGTACTGCATGTAGTTTACTTCGTAGTGCAAATTTACATCATCTTTAATTAAATGCGCCTCAACAAGGCCATGTCCTTCAAAATTAAATGGCTCCAGCAGTATGTTATCTAAAAACGAAACCTCCTGCTGTCCAAAACATTTGTAAACCGCCTCTTTTGCGCACCAGCAAACATACAATTGCGGAATTTTATACTGATCGCTGATAAACCCAAGCTCCTCTTTCCGCATAAACTTGTGTGCAATGCGTTCCACTTTTTCCTTTACCTGCTCAATGTCTATCCCAACGGGATCTTTGCCGATCATTACAGCTGCATAATCAAAGGAGTGACTCAGCGAAATGTGGTAGGGGAGGCTTACCAGGTAGGGTTTGCCGTGGGCGTCCACCTTACAGTCGATGTACTCGTCGGTTTTGAGCATTTTGCGGAGAAGCACCCGCGTACCTAACCAGTGCAGGTTGCGCTTGCCGGCCTTAAGCTGCTCATAGTAAGCTTTTTCGCCTTCGTCCAGCTGCAGCTGTTTGTATAGCTCCTCGGGCTCTTCTTCTATTTTCCAGATCGCAAATTCGGTATCGTCATCAACCTGCTGCCTGTATGCTATCGCCATGTATGTAAAATTGCAAAAAGGTTGACAAACTTATGGCAAATAAACCTAAATTGTATCGCTTTTTATCAATTATAAACTACGCTTAAAAAATACTGTTATGCTGAGGAGAAAGCGACCCGGCTTTGAAGGAAACGGGATAGGAGAAATGATGTGCGGATTTGAAGATGGTTTCACGGGTCTTCTTCACCCTATACTACTCATTACAACTTCTACAACCCTTACAACTTACTACAAAAATTACAACTAAATATGAACATAGCCATGTTAGGATCGGGTTTTATCGCCCGTTTTTATGCCGATTCGCTGCAAGCCCAGCGGGCAAAGGATAAATTGATCAGCGTTTATTCGCGCAATATTGAAAAAGCTCAAAAATTTGCTGAGGACTATGAGCTCAGCTTTTTTTCGGATAGTATGGACGAGGTGGTGAGCCGTGAGGATGTGGATGTGGTGGTGATCTCGCTGCCTAATAACCTGCACGAAGCAGCAGTGGCCAGTTGTGCTAAATTTAAAAAGCATGTGCTTTGCACCAAACCTTTGGGCCGTAATGCCGCCGAAGCCAAACGCATGCTGGACATGGTTGAAGAAGCCGGCATTATGGGCGGTTACCTGGAAGACCTGTGTTATACGCCAAAAAACGTAAAAGCGCTCAAAGCGGTTAAGGACGGCAATATCGGTAAGGTGTTGTGGGCTAAATCGCGCGAAGCACACCCCGGCCCACACAGCGACTGGTTTTGGGATCACGAACAATCCGGCGGTGGTGCTATGATAGACTTGGGCTGCCATTGTGTGGAGATCGCCCGTAATTATATTGGCAAAGATATTCGGCCAGTTGAAGTAATGTGCTGGGCGGCAACGCAAGTACACCCAATAAAGGCCGAGGATAGCGGTATCGGCCTGGTAAAGTATGCCAATGGCGCAATTGGACAGTTCGAGGTGAGCTGGTGTTTCCGCGGCGGGATGGATCTCCGCGACGAAGTAATGGGTACCGAAGGCACCATCTGGCTCAATAACTTTTTACGCACCGGTTTCGAGATGTTCAGTACTGGCAAAGGCGGCTATGTAGCCGAAAAAGCTGAAAGCAGCAGCGGCTGGCTGTTCCCGGTAGGCGATGAGGTACATGAGCTGGGCTATACCAATATGTTTACCGATATGTTTAATGCTATTGAAGCCGGAAGCCAGCCAATGGAGACGTTTTATGATGGTTATATTGTAAACGCCATACTGGATGCGTGCTATGCTTCTGCTAAATCAGGCAAGTGGGAGCCGGTACAACTGGAAGTTTGGCGCGGTGATCAGACGGACGATTATGGATCGAATTTCAATTCGTATGATGATGTTCATTATTTGATCAAAACAGAGATTTTGCCAAATGGGGAGCATAAGCTGATATTGAAGCATAAAGTGACAGGAGAGGTGACGGCAAAGAATATTTAATCCACTATGTCATTGCGAGCGCAGCGAAGCAACCTCGTCGTCGACAGGCGGTAATGCACTGGCGATGAGGTTGCTTCACTCGCGCCTCGTTCGCAATGACATGATTTAATTTGTACTTCACTGACGGGGCTAAATCGCGTTTCCAGACATCACAAATTTTCGCTTACAAAAAAATCCGAATTCGAAAATCCGAATTCCGAAATGAAAAACATTCTTTCCACATTTCCCCAAAACTTTTGTGAAAAAAAATGGTAGTGCCATGCATTTATAACTCCTAATTTTACCCGCTCAAAAGCAGGGCAAATGATTCTTTCTGACAAGCGCATTTTAGAAGAAATGGATAGTGGCAACATTATCATTGAGCCGTTCCGGCGCGAATGTTTGGGCACCAACTCTTATGACGTACACCTCGGAAAACACCTGGCTACTTACCGTGACCGGGTGCTCGATGCTAAAATCCACAACGAAGTTATTGCTTTTGAGATACCAAAAGAGGGTTTTGTGCTGCAACCCAATACGTTATACCTTGGCGTAACGCTGGAGTATACTGAAACACACCTGCACGTGCCCTTCCTGGAAGGTAAATCAAGCACCAGCCGCCTGGGTATCACTATTCACGGCGCCGCCGGCAAAGGCGATGTAGGCTTTTGCAATACCTGGACGCTGGAGATGTCGTGCACACAACCCGTCAGAGTATACGCAGGTATGCCCATCGGGCAACTGATCTATTTTGTAGTGGAAGGAGAGATCGAGACCTTTTACAATACTAAGGACAACGCCAAATACAATATTCCTTCAACCCGTCCCGTCGAAAGTATGATGTGGAAAAACGTGTTTTGAGTCCGAAAGTCCGAATCCCGATAGCTATCGGGACCGAAAGTCTGAAAAATCAGGAAGAAAAATAAAGAAATATAAAAAGGCGCGGTTCAACTAACGAACCGGGGCCTTTTATATTTCTTTTTTCACCTTTCACCTTTCACCTTTCGCCTTTTGCCATTCACCTCACTTAGCGTTATTTTTAATAAAAACATCCACCCGCACATTAAACCTTTTGCAAAAGCGTTAGTTTATATATAAAGTAAAACAAACTCTTATGAAAAAAGTCTTAACTATTATTAGTTGTGCAGTTGTATTCGCGTTGTCTTCCTGCACAAAACAGTACGTTTCTCCGGCCACCACAAATCAAACTGTTTATGCAGATGTGGCTACCACCGATTGGGCGCTTTATACCGATAACAGCAGTAATAAATCGTACTCGGTGCCTATTAATGTAAACGCCCTTGATAAGGGTTTTGCTTCGTTCGGGGGTATTATTGTTGCTATCTCGTATGACGGGGGTAACACGTACGAACAATTGCCTGAAGTGTATGATAACCTATCCTACAGCTTCACCTATAACGCCGGGAACGTTACACTTTATGTCCAGTCGGCTGACGGTACCACGGCCATACAGCCAACCCTGCCTATTAAAGTGAAGATCATTTTGGTCGATTCGAACGGATAAACCGAATAGCCATAGCGATGGATTCTCAGATCCATCGCTATGGTATTTAAAAGAATTGCCTTTTCCGAAACTCAGGAAAGAAAGCCTACTACCTTTTATAATCTTGAGTTTTCAAACGTCCCGCATTACTCCGGCACAAATTTAAAGTCACGTATTATTATTTCTACAGTTTTGCCATCGGATGGCGGAATGGGCTTGCTGGCGCTGCCGTGGGGTTTGTACAGCCACAAGTTTATCAAAACCGGCATCTTACGTGGGGTTGGCTTAAATTTTTTACTGGCCGGTATCAGGTCGTACTGAAATGGGTCGGCGTCATTATCGTGGAAACCCGGCAAACTTTCAAAAACCACTTTTTCGGGGTGCCGGAGGTATCGTTGGGTGGTATAAATACTTTGCAAAGTTATCCGGTGGCTTTTGCTGATGAGGCAGGTGTCGGCATGCTCATCCCCATATGCCGTATAGTCGAAATTATAGCGATTGTGTTTTTTACCCCATCTTGAATATTCTATATCGATCTCATCGTAACCGTCCAGTTCTTTCTTTTCGTCAACCGGGTAGCTGAACATCCCGAAAATGACGTTTTCATTCAATTTATCAATGGCCCCTTCTATTTCAAACTGGTAGGTACCATAACCCATTGCATCCATGCTTTCAATTTGGGCGCAATACCACTTTTCCGGGTTTTTTGCATCTCTCGTTAGCTTCAGATGCAAAAAACCTTTTTTATCAAGCCATACGTTTTTCGGGTCGCCGCTCCAATAGTTATTCCCCGGGCCCCTTGTTATAAATTTTGAGTCGCGGACCTTCCAGGTATGCTTACAAAAATTAATGGTCCCCTGCGCCTGTGCAAAACCAGGGCAGGTGCTTAATAGCAGCAATCCGCATAAATATTGCCCGTAAAACTTAATTCGCAGGATGTTTATCATAGTTAATATAGATAGACGGTTAATAGCTATAAAAATATTAAATAATAGGAGTAAAGCAATTGCCCTGCGATGAATAGTTGTACTATCAATGGCTAAAAAGGTGAGTTAATCCTGCAGGTGTGTATACTGCGTATAATGTGATATTCTTTCAGCAAAAAATTTTCAAAACTGGCATCTTAACACAGTTGTTACTTATTACCGTTGGTTTTTCATTTAACTTGGGGTTTATTTACTTATATGAAAATTATGCGGCATTTTGCCCGCCTTTTTATACCCGGGTTAGTTTTTGTTTTACTAGGAGCCGGCATTGCCGCGGATGATCCGATTGCAAGAATTATCAGTCAATTTAACAACTGGTCGTCCACCAACCCGCAGGAAAAGGTGTACCTGCAACTGGACAAACCTTATTATGCCGTTGGCGACGATATCTGGTTTAAGGCTTATATTGCTATTGGCAGCGAGCATAAACTATCATCCTTGAGCGGCGTATTGAATGTTGAGTTGATAGACGACCGCGACTCCATCAAAACACACATCAAACTTCCTGTCATCAGCGGCGTTACCTGGGGTGATATTGCTTTGCCCGACACCCTTAAAGAAGGCAATTACCGCATCAGGGCTTATACCAACTGGATGCGTAATGCCGGGCCGGATTATTTTTTTGATAAGGCGATAACGGTGGGTAATGCCATTACAAATGATGTATTTACCCACGTAACTTATAGTTATTCAACACAAGGGGGCAAGCAAACGGTAACATCGTTGATAAACTATAGCAACCTCAACGGCGCGCCTTATGCGGCCAGCGCCGTTAGCTACCAGGTAAAGCTTGGCGATAAAAGCATTTTGAGCGGGAAAGGTATCACGGACGAAAAGGGCAACCTGACTGTTTTTTTTACAAATCCTTCCACTGCGCTGCGATCGGGAAGAATAGTTACCGAAATAAAACCCGGCGGGAAAAAATCGGTGGAAAAATCGATACTCATTAAAGCTGCCTCAGCCAATACTGATGTGCAGTTTTTTCCCGAGGGCGGAAGCCTTGTACCAGGGAACAACACCAAAGTTGCCTTTAAAGCAGTGGGCGCTGATGGTTTGGGGGTGGAGATTAAAGGCGCGGTTGTGGATGGATCGGGCAGCCAGGTAGCCGTATTTACCAGCAGCCATTTAGGTATGGGCGTATTTAGCCTGAGGCCTTTAAACGGGAAAAATTACAAAGCGAGGATAACTTATCCCGATGGTTCGGAGGGAATGATCGATCTGCCGGGAGTTACGAACGCTGGCTATTCCTTAATTATCGATAACGCCGACCAAAAAAACGTGCATGTAAAAATATTACCAGGCCCGCTTGTGAGCGCCTCTTCATCGCCCAACGAGGTAATCACATTGATCGCTCAGTCCGGCGGTGCAATTTTTTTTGCCGGCAAGAGCCAGCCGGGAAGCAAATTATTTACGGCGGAGGTGCCTAAAGAGAAATTTCCGACAGGTGTGGTGCAATTCACTTTGTTTTCATCATCGGGCGGGCCGTTGAACGAACGCCTCATATTTATCCAAAACCACGACCAGCTTAAACTGGAAGCGTCGACCGTTCAACAGGTTTATTCGCCGAGGCAGAAAGTAAGGATTGATGTGATGGCGAAGAGCAAGGAAGGCAGCCCGGTTGTAGGAAGTTTTTCTGCGGCCGTTACCAATGAAACCAAAGTGCCTGTTGATGAGGATAACGAAAACTCAATTTTGACCAACCTGCTGCTCATAGCAGATATAAAGGGGTATATTGAAAAGCCCAATTATTATTTCAATAACGAAAATGAAAAAACGAAGGCCGACCTGGATATATTGATGCTCACCCAGGGTTATCACCGCTTTGAGTGGAAAAGGGTGCTCACAGGCACTTCCCCGGGGCCTGCGTTTTTGCCGGAGAAGACACTCGAGATATCGGGCCATCTAAAAAACTTATTAGGCAAACCGGTGGCCAACGGCAAGGTAACCTTGTTTTCCACCCAGGGCGGCATTTTTATGATCGATACCGTTTCGGACAGTAAAGGCAATTTCAAATTTAGAAACCTGGTATTTAAAGACAGCATCAGGTTTGCGGTGCAGGCCCGGACTGCCAGGGATCATAAAAACGTAGAGGTGGACATTGATGCGATCAAACTTGAACCGGCGGGCGTAAACAAAAATTTCCCCTATTTCCTGGTGAACTACAATACTGGAATTTCGCCCTTTTTGCAAAGTAGTAAAGCGCAGTACGATAATGGAGTGAAATACGGCCTGATCAACGGGTCCATAATGCTGAAGGAAGTAATGGTAAAGGATAAAAAAATTGAACCGTTAAAAAACTCCTCCAATTTAAATGGCCCGGGCAATGCTGACCAGGTAATAGGGGTGAATGATAACATATTGTCGGGCTGTGCGAATATCGCCGACTGTCTGCAGGGGCGAATAAACGGTGTGATATTCAGGAATGACACGCCATTCATGATGAGCACCCGCCGGCCGATGCAGATCGTGCTGGACGGTTTGTATGTAGATGGGGTGGTATTGAACAGTTTAAATCCATCCGATATAGCCAGTGTTGAAGTTTTACGAAATATACAGTATACCTCTATCTATGGCGGCCGCGGCGGTTCAGGTGTTCTGATCATTACCTCCAAAACCGGCAGTCCCGACCTGAGCTACCGGCACTATGCGCCCGGTATAATAAGCTATATGCCTCAAGGCTACGCGAAAGTGAGGGAGTTTTATTCGCCCAAATACGACGATCCGAAAATCAATACCCAAATACCCGATCTGCGCAGCACCATAGTCTGGAAGCCAAACATCGTTACCGGCCAGGACGGCAAAGCCTCATTTGAGTATTTTAATGCGGATGAAAAAGGTACTTACCGGATGGTTATCGAGGGGATAGACGCTAACGGCAAATTGGGGCGGCTGGTATACCGATATAAAGTGGAGTAGTTTTGCGACAGCAAATTTCCTAAATCTGTTCGCCAGATCTTTTTACTTTCGGACTTCCGGACTTCCGGACTATCTCATGGAGCATAATCCGTTGGCAATAATTCCGCCATGCGGCTATTTCCCCATTTGCCTTCAAAAATAACGCTTGACGGATCTATGAAAATACCGTTAGTGTCAAAAACGGCATAAGGTTTTTCGAAAATAACAGTTGTTGTGATGTAATCATTCAAATAATCAGGAACCGTCTCCCCGTTTTTTATCATCTTATCAACCGGGGTGGCGTTCATTTCCTTACTGTACATCACGTAAAGGCAGTCGTCAAAACTCAAGGCAAATAAGCCTTTAACATCGGTGCGTTTTAACATATCGCTTACGCCCAGTGGTTTTGTGTACAAAGATTCGGTATATTTTTTTCCGTCCTTGTAATAGTCCGGGTTTGGTTTTTGTACCAGGCGCAGCACTTTAAAGCCCTGCTCATAAATATCCCCGCTGAGCAGCGATCGCAAAAAATGCATGCTCGAGCCTTTGTATGCCTGCAGCCGGTTTTTTGTCCATTCCCGATGCTCGTGTCTGCTGCCTTTGAGTTCCTCAAATAAGGTCGATCCTTCAAAATAAAGCATGTGTTCCTTGTCGTCGTTTTTAAAGCTCGTTAACAGGTATTTTATTTTATAACCCAGGGCCTTGTTTTCTATTTCAATAAAATCAGATGACGTTGCTGTAAGCACCCGCGTTGGGTTGTCGTAATCGATATCGATCACGTCGGGGTTAATGATTTTACATTGATCGGTGTACGGTGATGAGCCGAAAAATAAGCCCTTGAATTTGGAAAAAAGCCTGGCCTTCTCGGCATCCGGAATGATCTTCACCTCCCGCAACGCGATGGCTTTTGGAGCGATCACGATGTCCGCAATGGTTACATCAGCATTAACCATCAATGTTTGATGGCTTGTTTCATAACCCACGCTGGAAACCACCAAGTCATATTGCCCGGCTTTTACGTTAGTCAGCAAAAATGATCCCTTGTCGTTTGTCCGGGCGCCGACGAGTGTATTGTTTAAAAAAACGCTGGCAGAAGCCACGGGGCTTTTATCTGCTTTGTTTAATACCCTGCCGGATATGGTGTATTGACCGAAGCAAGCCAGTGGAAGTAAAAGCCATAAAATGACCGGGAGCTTTAGCATGGCTAAAGTTAAACTAAATATTTAGTTTTGTAATAAGGTTTTTAAGCCTGATCCATCTTTTGTGCGTTCCTGCCTTATTTCTCCATTTGCTCAATTACAGCCTGTGTAACCCCTGTAAAGGAGAAGCCACCATCATGGAACAAATTCTGCATGGTAACCATTTTGGTAAGGTCGGAGAAAAGCGAAACACAATAGTCCGCGCATTGATCAGCCGAGGCATTGCCCAGCGGGCTCATTTTTTCAGCATAGCTGATAAAACCTTCAAACCCTTTTACACCTGAACCAGCGGTAGTGCGGGTAGGGGATTGCGATACGGTATTGATCCGCACATGTTTTTTGGTGCCGTAATAATAGCCAAAGCTGCGGGCAATGCTTTCCAAATAAGCTTTGTTATCGGCCATATCATTATAATCAGGGAATACGCGTTGTGCGGCGATGTATGTTAACGCAACAACCGACCCCCATTCATTAATGGCGTCCATCTTCATTGCCGTTGCCAGTACGCGGTGCAGGCTTAGTGCCGATATGTCCAGGCCCTTATGGGTAAAATCATAATTATTTTCAGGGTAGGGGATGCCTTTGCGCACGTTTACACTCATGCCGATGGAGTGCAGGACAAAATCCACCCCGCCGCCAAAGTGGTCCTGTGTTTTGGTGAACAGGTTAACCAGGTCGTCGTTGTTGGTTACGTCGGCGCCAATTATCGGAGCGTTAGTTTCTTCGGCCAGTTTGTTCAATTCGCCCATGCGCAGGGCGATAGGAGCGTTTGATAAAACGATCTCCGCACCTTCCTGTACGGCACGCTGTGCTACTTTCCAGGCGATAGATTGCTCATTGAGCGCGCCAAAAATGATCCCTTTTTTACCTTTTAATAAGTTATAAGCCATGATGAGTTTGATTATAATGCGGCAAAGTTATAAAATAAGTTTGCAGTTTGCAGTTGCCGGTTGGCAGTCATTCATTTTCATAGGTAATTAGTACTGCAAGGTCGTTATTGCCAGCCGGTTTCAACCCGTGGCTGCTGCCCGGCATGGTGAGAATAGCATCGCCTGTATGCACCGGTATCGTCTTGCCGTTCATGTTTAATTCACCGCTGCCGCCGATGATATAATAGACTTCCTGTTTTTCCTGCAAATGATAACCTATGGACGATCCCGGGTGCAACACCCTTTTGCGAAAAATCATTTTTGTGCCTTTTATCTTATCAAAAAAAGGAAAAGCGGTTGTTTCGCCTCCGCCATTATGCGGGCCGGGTTGTTCAGTGGCGATGGCGTTTTCATGATCGATATAATAACCGGGTTGGCTTTGTTTCGACACAAATCCGAGGAGGAAGAACAGTGGACAAATCAACGCCACTAGAATCACTGATTTATTTTTGATTTTCATACCGATAGTAGCAAATGTTATCTATTTGTCTGTTAGCAAGAATTTAACCGAAACTGTTTGCTTCATGGCATAAGGCCTCCCATTATCAATTGCCGGCCGCCATTTGGGACAGCGCCGAAGCAGGTTTATAACTTCATGATCGCAACCATACCCAATACCTCTTAACACTTTTATATCAACCAGGCTGCCGTCTCTTTCTACAGTGAACGCTATTTGCACCGTTCCGGCGGCATTTTTTTTGACGGCTTCTTCAGGATATTTCAAGTTGCTCCTTAAATATTCTTCAAATGAAGAGACTCCCCCTGGATATTCCGCCGGTTTATGGACTTCAAAATAATCTCCGCCTTGGTCATAGGGTTCAATATTTAAGGCTGTGGTTATTTTGGGATATTTTCTTACATAACTAACGACTACCGGATCGCCTGAATTAACATCGTTTACTTTGGGCGGCAAATATATCACTACGTACCTGCTGTCCTTGTTATAAAAATCTGGCGTATAATAAACTGCATGCCCCTGGTTAAATTTTAATGTGTCATTAAATTTGGCCCCCCTGATCTCGAAAAAGCCAGCCGTATCGGTGTATGAATGAGCTTTAAATGCATTATATTCGGGGTCAAGTTGCGTCGATTCAATGTACAGAGACCTTACAGGTCGCCCTTGTTCGTTATAAACATAGCCCCGCAAATTAATGGTATCCCGGTAAATGATTTTATTTTTTTGCTGTGCCGATAAATTTGAAACTGAACCAATTAAACACAGGTAAATTATTAATTTTTTCATGGCTTAGTCGTGTCATCGAAATTCAATCCAATGAGAGGTTAAAAGTCAAGCAATTCTCTCGCATTTTGCAAGGCACTCTCGCCCGGCTTGTCGCCGCTTAACATCTTCGCGATTTCCGTTACCCGCTCATCCTTGTTTAATTGCTTGATGCGAGTATTAGTGGCTGCCCCCTCATCGTCTTTATAAACAAAATAATGATTTTCCCCTTTGCTGGCAATTTGCGGCAAGTGGGTAATCGCGATCACCTGTAAATTTCCGGCGAGCTTTTCCATAACCTGCCCAACCTTGTTGGCCACCTCCCCAGACACACCGGCATCAATTTCGTCGAAAATAATGGTGGGTAATGCTGTGTTTTGAGCGATAAGCGATTTGATAGCGAGCATTAATCGGGAAAGCTCCCCGCCGGATGCCACCTTGCTCATCTCAGCAAGTGCGTGGCCTTTGTTGGCGTTAAACAGAAACTTAACCGCATCAAAACCGTTGATGCCAGGCGGGCGGTCAGCTTCCAATCCAATTTTTAACGCTGCATTTCCCATTCCCATTTCAGTCAATGCATCTAAAACATTGTTTTCTATTACTGGAATAGCCTTTTTTCGGTTAGCTGATAGATTAGCAGCGAGTTTTTCAATTTCAGCTTTATCGGCATCCAGTTGTTTTCGAAGTTTTTCAATCGCTTCATCACCAAAAACAGCCTGCTGTATTTTTTCGGAAAGATCATCCTGCAATTGCATCAATTCGGTATTACTGCTTACCCGGTGTTTTTTCTGCAGGTTATACAGCATACTCAAACGGTTATTTACCTCGACGGCACGAGCCTCATTGGTATGCGTTTGCTGCTCGATGATCTCAATTTCAGATGCAATATCCTTTAACTCGATCACCGCGCTGGTAAGGCGGACGTGAAGCTCGGCTATCTGCGGGTTATATTTTTCAAGCGACGAAAGCTGGTGGCCCGCCTCGCGCAATTGGATGATCGCCGAAGTCTCACCATCCTGCATCAGGAAAAATGCGCCGAGCAGATTCCGTTTTATTTCTTCGGCATTGCTGAGGGTATAGAGTTCCTGCTCTAGGGTGTCCTGTTCGCCGGCGGTCAGCGCTGCTTTTTCCAGTTCATCAAATTGGAACTGGTAATAATCCAGGTCGGCTTTGGCTTTATCGCTCTGCTGGATCAGCCGCTCCAGTTTTGCGGTTTCCTTTTTATAAGCCTTGAATTTAGTTCGATAATCGCTTAACAGTTCATCATGCCCGGCCACTGCGTCAACCACCAGCAATTGAAATTCCGGGTCGTTGATCTCCAGCGTAGCATGCTGCGAATGAATGTCGATCAGTTTTTCGCCCAGGTCTTTCATTAAATTCAGGTTCACTGGCGTATCGTTTACAAAAGCTCTTGATTTTCCGTCAATGGAAATTTCCCGCCGCAAAACCGTTTCCGATTCGTAGTCCAGATCGTTATCTTCAAAAAACTGTTTTAAATGAAAATCGCCAACACTGAAAGTTCCTTCGATCACACATTTTTTTTGCTGATTAAAGAAGTATCGGCTTTCTGCCCGCTGGCCCAGGATCAGCGACAGCGCACCTAAAATAATAGATTTACCTGCGCCGGTTTCCCCTGTCAAAATATTTAAACCGCTGCCAAAACCGATCTCCAGGCTGTCAATCAAGGCATAATTACTAATACTGAGCTTTTGAAGCATAAAAAAAGTACCCTCTTTTTGGAGGATACTAAATTAGTTGATTATTTGGATTTAGTTGTAGAGGTTGTGAGAAGTTGTAACGAGTTTGCAACAAGTTATGATCATTGCCGTCAACCTTTTCAACCTTTACAACCTTTACAACTGGCAATGCCTGCTGATCATCCCCTTCCGGTTTCTCAGGTTTTTCTGGGGCTTCGGGCTTTTCCGGTTGCTCCGGTTTTTCTGCCTTCTCCGGTTTTTCGTTATCGTCGTTAAAATTGTAGTTGAAGTTCAGGTTGCTCAGCATCCGCATGGACCTTTTATATTCAGGGCTATTGATAAACGACGTAAGCCTTTTTACCGCTATATTGAGCTCCATTTGGGCTCTTTTTATATCAGGCGAATTTGAATACGCATTTATTTTAGCGCTTAGCCTTTCAATTTCCTTCTGTTTTTCGACCATGTCGGGGTTTTGATAAGCTTTGTTAATGCTGTCGCCCAGTTCCTGCATACGTTTGCTTTGTTCCACGTATTCACGGCTTTTGTAGCGCGCGCCTATCTCTTCGCCCATTAGTTTTAATTTTTCGGTCTTTGCTTTTATTTCGGCGGGTAGCTTGCTTTCCAGTTCGGCCTGGTATTTCTTGTAATTCTCGTCATTTTCAAAACGGTCATCACCCCAGTTATCATCGCGCTTTATGCCGTATTTTTTCCGCAGATCGTCATTCATTTTTTTAAATTCCGGAGTCTGGAAGTAAGCGCCGACCTCACGGCCCAGTTCTCCTATTTTTTCCGATTGCTCGCGTTGCCGATCATTCTCGCCCCAGTTCTTCGAAAATTTCTCCCCCATCTTTTCTAATTCTTCCTGCTGCTTTTTCACTTCAGGACGTTGATAGTATTCCTCCATACCATGGCTCAGCTGTTCAATATCTTCCTGCATTTTTTTGAACTCTGGGCTATTGAAATAGCGGTTCACCACGTCCGAGTACTTTTGTAGGTTGTCGTTCAACTGTTCCATCTTTGCGTCATTCTCCGCTTCACTTTCGGTTGATAGTGTTTTGTGAATAGTAGCATGATGTACTTTTTTGCCCGTTTGGGCGGCCCTTGACTTATGGGTTGTATCCGCGAGCATGGCGCTGATTACGGGACTGATGTTTTTTATCGAGATCTTGCCCTCGGCAACCTCGGGTTTCAGCATGGCCATACAGCCTATGCCGACGGTTAATATAAGCGTGGCCAGCAATGCCGGGCGCAGGCTTGGTACTTGTTTTTTAGTTTTCATGATTCGTTCAATTCTGTTTAGTAAATGGTACTTTTTACCAATGGCGGCCAGCACTAGCTTCCAGTCGTTTTGGCGGTTTTGCTCGAGCTTAAGTAAAGCTTTTGCATAGATGATAGGGTCTGCGGTGGCCTTTACAACCAGGTCGTCGCAGCAGTTTTCACGTTCTTCGTTTATTATTCGATTAATTAGTAGTGTGCATGGATTGAAAAACAGCAGGATCGAAATGATCTGCTGGATCATATTGACCAGGTAGTCATTGCGTTTAATATGTGCCAGTTCGTGCAACAATATCGCTTCGATCTCCTCAGCTGACAAATAGTTCGTTACCGTAAAAGGAAGCAGGATCACAGGCTTTAAATAACCCACCATACAGGGCACATCAACCAACTTGCTCAATCCTATTTTTACATTTAATGCGATGTTTAGCACTTTGGCCAGTTTGTTTACATGGTGTTGCACCGCAATATCCACGCTCATTGTCTGTTTTATGGTATTGATCTTTTTGCGTGCTAAAACAAGCTTTACAGTGTTATACATAAGCCCCACGATGTACACTGCAGCTATATAAGGCAGATAGCCTTCAATGTCGTAGTAATACCGGATGGTTTGGTCGTTAAATTGATGGATACCCGCCGGCAGGTTGAGCATAGCCGGTAAATCACTTATTTTCAGTGTTTTCACCGCCAGCCAGTTATAAACATTTATCTCGGTAACCAGGGTGTAAACAAACCACCCGGTTATGGCCAGCAGGCTGGTAAGCGCCAAATGATATTTTACTACTGACGATAGCTTGTTGCCAAACGTCAGCGCTATTCTCAACATAAAATAGATCAGCAGCGCCTGCCACAGCGAGTGGATGACCGTGATGCCCAATACCTGGCTGATGTTGTATAATATGGTTGCCATTTTTAGTTCATAGTTGATCCCGCACGTGCGGGATAGTTCATAGCAGAGCACGATGGGAACTCATCTCTAATCTCCAATCACTGTTTCACCGTATCCTTTGCCGCCGGTTTATAAATCTCAACGCCGCCTGTTGTGTCTTTTAAAATCCATTTCTGGTCCTTCCACTCTTTGCCGTCAAATTGTTTTTGCATCTTTTCACCCATTTTCTTTAGCTGGTACATTTGGCGTTTCCATTCAGGGCTGTCGAATTGTTTTTGCATCTTTTGGGCTTGTTTCTTCCACTGCTCCTGCTGCGCTTTCCATTCCGGGCTATTGAATTGTTTCTTCATGTCCTCACCCATTTTTTTCCACTGCTCCTGCTGTGCTTTCCATTCCGGGCTGTCGAATTGTTTCTTCATGTCCTCACCCATTTTTTTCCACTGTTCCTGCTGCGCTTTCCATTCCGGGCTGTCGAATTGTTTCTTCATGTCCTCACCCATTTTTTTCCATTGTTCCTGCTGCGCTTTCCATTCAGGGCTGTTAAACTTGCTTTTAAATTGTTCGGCTTGCTTTTTCCACTGCTCCTGTTGTGCCTTCCATTCCGGGCTATCGAATTGTTTCTTCATGTCCTCACCCATTTTTTTCCACTGTTCCTGTTGGGCTTTCCATTCCGGGCCATTGAATTGCTTTTGCATGGCAAATGCCTGGGTTTTCATATCCTCCATTTGCTTTTTCCATTCCGGGCTGTCAAACTGTTTCTTCATGTCCTCGCCCATTTTTTTCCACTGTTCCTGCTGGGCCTTCCATTCAGCGCTGTTAAATTTTTTGCGCATTTCCTCACCCTGTTTGCGTACGGCTTCCATCTGGCTCCTCCATTCCGGGTTCCTGTAAAAACCTGCCAACGAGTCGTTGTCATCGCTGCGGAACCAGGTTGTTGTATCGTGTTTTTTGGTGGTGATGTGCTTTTTATAGACCGTTTTATTTTTGGCGGCTTTGCTTTTGTGTTTTACAGTGTCGCTAAGTTTCGAATAAGTTGTTGAGTCGCCATTTACCGTGATTTTTGCATTGGTGCTACCTATTTTTATTTTGGCATAAACCGGGTTAAACCATGCAATGCTGCAAAGGCCGCCGGCCAGCAAAAGCGTCGCTATAAATAAGTGGCGCATATTGCCTATCTGATTTTGTGTTTTCATGATCCTTTCAATTCTTTTTAATAAATAAAACTTTTTGCCGGTAACGGCCAATGCCAGTTGAAATTCGCGCGCCCTGGCTGTTTCAAGCTTTAATAAAGCCTGTGCGTAGATAAGCGGCTTACCGGTCTTCTCGATCACCAGGTCGTCGCAGCAATTTTCCCTTTCCTGGCTGATGATCCGGTTGATCAGGCGGCTAAAGGGGTTAAAGAAAAGCATTACCGATATTACCTGCTGCAGCAGGTTCACCAGGTAATCGTTTCTTTTGATGTGTGCTAATTCGTGTAACAGGATTGATTCTACTTCGCAGGCCGACAGGTGGATCGACAGGGATACAGGCAGTAAAATGAGCGGTTTAAAAAAGCCGGTCATGCAGGGAACATCGATCATCTCGCTGAATTTAAGCCGGATGGGCCTGGTGATATCCAGCTTTTTTGAAAACTTGTTGATGAACTGCTGCATTTGCTCGGCACAGATAACCGATTGTTTTATTAACCGTATCTTATTCCATTCCCAGCCTAGCTTTACGATGTTGCCAAACAACCCGATAAAATATATGGTACATATATAAGGCATGTATTCCGCGAAACGACTGTAATAATCAGGGTTGAAACCTGCCTGGCCCTGCAACTTAAAACCGGCAAGCAAGGAAATCAAGTGCGCCGTTTTTACGGGCGTCCAATCGCGGGCAGCTGCTTCATTAATAAGGCTATAGATAAACAAAACAGAAATGGCGGCCATCGCGAAAATGGACATGTAATACTTTTTCACCGACGATAACGATGGCGCGGCTGCAAATACAATCCGCAGAACAATATAAACGAGCATCCCCTGCCACAGCGATTGGATGATGCTGATGCCTAAAACCTGGCTGATGTTGTATAGTGTGGTTTCCATTTGTTTTTTAGTCGATGGTCCATAGTCCATAGACTATGGCCGATTGTTGTTTAATCCCTTTCTAGTTTTTGCTATGGTCCATGGTCTATCGACTATGGACTTCTTCTTATTCCCGGAATTTTTCTAAATACTTTTTTATAGCATCAATTTCGTCCTTCGACGCTTTGTGGTGCCCAAGCGCCTGTATTACCAGGTCTGATGTTGAACCTTTAAATACTGTCGCTAAAATTTTATCCAGCGCTGTTTGCTGCGCCTGTTCCTGCGTAACCAGTGGTTTGTAAAGGTGTGTTTTGGCAGTTGTATCCCGCTCCACCAGTCCTTTTTCATGCATTATCTGCATTAACTTTAAAGTAGTTGTGTAGCCGGCATCTTTACTCTTTGCCAATTCTTCGTGTACATCGCGAACGGTGCACTGGCCCTTCTTCCACATCACTTGCAGTATCTCCAGTTCGCTTTCTGTTGGTTTCATTTCCATGTTTTTGTAGTTATACGAATTTCTTCGTACAAATATGTACGATAGATTTCGTATTTCAAAATTTATTTTTAATTTTTTTAGAAATGACGTGTATGGAGAGGGAATTGTTACAGAATTATTTCGGAATTCGGATGTTCGATTTCGGATTTATAGAATTCAAATCGGCTTAATCTGCTCATTATCATCCTGAAATTCGAAATTGAATAAATGCGATCCCGATAGGTAGCAGGACGAAATTTTGACATCAGAAATCAAAATAAATCCGAAATCGAACATCAGAAATCCGAAATCAATTGGCTTTCTGCAGCGCCTGGTATTTCAATCCATTTCCCGGGTCGGCCGCATTTAAAATATTCATGGCATTAACGCGCTGGGGCCCGTCTGCCTTACTGAAAATAGCGATCAACTCAGCGTTTTTTGCAGTGAAAAACACGATAGGGAACATCGCGCCAACACGCTGCCGGTCAACCTGCGAAAGGACGGGCAATAAATCGGAAATAGCTTTGCGGGCCTTGCCGGTATTGTCCGACATCATATCCAGGCCGTTACGATGGTAATCATAGATAAAGCCCCGCAACGGAGTGTAAACCTGGCTGTTCAGGTTTTCGGCCAGCCAGTAGCGGTTGGTTGTATTATCAAATGCCTTCCACCCTTTATAGGAGGAAGATTGTGCGTTGGTCACCACCGTTTGGGCTGCGGAAAAGTAGGGGGTGCCGCCAAGTTTCGAAAAACTGTCGTAATCCATTCCTACAATAATATAAGCATAAAATGCAAGGATGGAAGTTAAATTACCCTGGAAATTCTGATCCGTATAATCCATGATCTGCCCTTCGGTGTACACGAAATCACAATCTTTATCCAGCAGGTTAATTAAAGTAGAATTGTAGGACGAGTTAAACACAGGCCGCGAAGACTGGATCTGCAATTCAGCGCTGTAATTACTGTTGCCGTCCCAGGTGGTGATGTTGAAAATGAAATTACATTCGATACGCTCAGCGGGCAAAATTTTATCCTGGGCCCATTTACGGCCGTTTAAAAAATCTTTGATGGATGTTTCGAGCGATTGAAGGGTGTGTTTGTTAGCCGAAGGGATTTTCGGCGCCAAAACCTGTACCTGTGCATTCAGGTCCTGTGCGGCAGCAACACCGCAAAACAACAATAGCAAAATGCTTAAACCGAGCTTTTTCATAAATTCAGTAAATCAATTACCTTCTGCCAAATATCAAGTGCAACTTCCTCTTTGCTTTTAAGGCCGAAGGCGGTTTTTTGCAGGTCGCTGTCAATAATAATTATTTTATTGGTGTCCTTTTTAAAACCTGCGCCCTCATCATTAAGCGAATTTAGCACAATAAAATCCAGGTTTTTTGATTTTAGCTTATTTATTGCGTTTTTTTCCTCGTCGTTCGTTTCCAGCGCAAAGCCAGCCAGTATTTGCCCGTTTTTTTTCAGGGAACCTAACCGGCTTAAAATATCGACCGTTTTCTTCAACTCGAGGTTAAAACCAGCATCACTTTTTTTGATTTTTTGAAGAGAGATATTTACAGGGGCATAGTCCGCTACTGCGGCGCTCATAATGCAAACTTTTGAATCGGCAAAATGTTCCAGGCAGGCCTCCAGCATTTCCGAGGCACTCGTTACATCCACGCGTTTTATAGAGGAATGCCTGGACACCTGCGCGCTGGGGCCAGCCACTAACACTACATCGGCCCCTAATTTGGCGGCCCTGTCGGCAATAGCGAAGCCCATTTTACCTGAGGAATGGTTACCGATGAAGCGCACGGGGTCGATGGGTTCATAAGTAGGGCCGGCGGTAACCAATACTTTTTGATTAGCCAGTGGCAGCCTATTTTTGATTGACGATGAAATAAACTCAACTATTTCCTCAGGCTCGGCCATCCGGCCTTCGCCATAGAGCCCGCTGGCAAGTTCACCGGTGCCAGGCGTGATCAATATATTCCCGACAGATTGTAGTTTGCTCATATTTTCCTGTGTGGCTTCGTGTTTCCACATATCCAGATCCATAGCAGGCGCAAAGTACACTTCGGATTTCGCCGAAAGATAAACACCCATCAACAAATTGTCGCACAGGCCGCCGGCCATTTTTGCCAGGGTGTTGGCACTGGCCGGGGCTATGATCACCAGGTCGGCCCATAGGCCCAGCTCCACATGATTGTTCCACTCGCCATTTTCGGGCGTGAAGTAATCAACCAATACCGGTTTTTTTGATAGCGTGGCCAGCGTGAGGGGGGTAATAAAATCGGTAGCCCCGGGGGTCATCACTACCTGCACATTGGCGCCGTTTTTAACCAGCAGCCGTACCAGCATGGCCGATTTGTAAGCTGCTATACTGCCGCAAACGCCTAAAATGATGTTTTTACCCTCGAGCATTGGTGCTGAACCCCAAAAAGGGAGCCCTTATTGAAATTTAAAATTAACAAAAAAACTCCCCGTAAGGGAGTTTTTATATCAAAAACCTTTTAGTCTCCTTTAGTCTAAAGGATTCTGTAGGAGGGGGTATTACTCTTTGGCAGGGTTGCGATAGTATATCTTATCTTCCAAAAACTCCTGGATAGCAACCAGCGAAGGTTTAGGCATCCTTTCGTAATGTTTGGAGATCTCAATCTGCTCGCGGTTTTCAAATACTTCTTCCAGGTTATCATTGGATGAGGCGAATTCCGAAAGCTTTTGGTGCAACTCTTCCTTCACATTGTTCGAGATCTGGTTTGCCCTTTTAGACATAATTACCAGCGACTCGTAAATGTTGTTGGTATTTTCATCCAATTCGCGCAGATCACGTGTGATGGTGCTGTTTGCCACTGCCGGCTTGTTAGTATTATTTGTTGTATTGCTCATATTAATTTTATTTATGGGATCTTTTGATCCGGATTCAATTTCTCTGAAGGCGGCTGCGTTTTAACTGTATCTTTTTTTGATATTTTGCGCGCAATCCGCGGATTTGTTAATGCTTCAGCCAATATATTCTTCGTGCGTGCTATGCTGTTGTTGCTGTCCTTTATATAACCCTTTGCATCACTCAAGTATTTACTGTTCGGGTATTTATCAATAAACTGCTGTGCGTAAGCTATATCCTGGTTAAAACGGTCTTCCTGGCGGTCTTCACGGCTTTGCTTTGCATACTCATATTGCGCCCTGATGGTTAAGTAGTCCAGTTCTTCGGCGTACCTGGTGTCGGGATAATCGCGCAGTGTATTTCCAATTGCAATAACTGCTGCCTGGAAATCGCCAATGGTGAAATATAATTTCGCATTGGCGTATGATTTTTGTTCCAGTTTATCGCGCAGGTTTTGTATCAGCTTGCTTGCTTCTGGCACACGGTCGCTTTTTGGATACAAGTTAATAAACAGTTGCAGCGACTCGATAGCCTTTGAAGTATTTTCCTGGTCGAGCGAAAAGATCGGCGAATCCAGGTAATAACAATAAGCTGCCATAAACCGGCATTCCTCGGCCCTTGCGCTGGAAGGATAAGTATCGGCAAAGTTTTTAAAGTGGTACCTGGCCGACGTATAGTCGCGTAGTTTATAGTTAGTATACGCGTAGTAATAATAAAGGTCTTCCGCCTGTTCCTGTCCGCGGTAGCGGGTTACCAGGGGGTCAAACAAACCTAAAGCTTTGGTATAGTCCTTTTTATTATAGTATTTTACAGCTTCTGTATATTTCTTGGCATTATCGTTACTGGTGCGCAGTTTTTCATATTTACTTTTACAACTGCCCAGGGTAATAATTAAAAAAGCCGAAACACCGGCAAATAACTTTAGTTGTTTTTTAAACATTTTGCAAAGATACGTGAATAATGTAAATCGTCAATTATTTATTTCAAAGCTAAGGTATAGCGTACGCGCGAGGGTTTATATATGTTTAACATCTTTTAACGCTTTTGGTTCATGGTTGATGGTTCATAGTTCATAGTTCATAGTAGGAGATTGCGTAGTGTCTAATGGCGAAATAAGATTACTCAATTGTCCCTTTAACTATAAAGCCGTGGACTAACCACTATTTTTCTACCATGAACTATGAACCATCGACCATGAACCAATCAATTTTTTCTCCCTCATTTGCAAAGTGTTAACTATACACTTTCATTATTTCTGAGCGGGGCTTTGCACAAACCAAAAATCTGCGTACCTTTGCAGCCCGCAAATGAGGAAACGGCTTTTCAAAAACCCCCTCGAAAAATAAAAAAATAAAATTTGCGGTAACAAAAAAGGTTCTTACCTTTGCAGTCCCAAAACAGGGGCGCTGAAAAGCGAAGATGCTGAAAGCGATTTTCAGTATTAAAATTGAAAAAGTCACCGCCTTAAAAACGGTAACCTATATAGTCTGAACCGTGATGGTAAAGGCGACAAGTTCTTTAAGAAATAAACATGCAGAGTAACGGTCGGAAGGCTGTTATAATGACGAAAGAGAGAGTAAGAGGAAACTGTACAAAGAATACGGTG